>ERZ761609.564-NODE-564-length-41665-cov-880.536458_pt1 | contig 41665 bp, 41 predicted proteins | sample MGYA00511163_ERZ761609 | MGnify/ENA primary metagenome ERZ761609 (study PRJEB28899, sample SAMN02445070) | bioreactor sludge metagenome | biome: EBPR sludge | place: Australia: Brisbane, Thorneside Wastewater Treatment Plant | collected 2011-12-16 ...
GACCACCGAGATCTACACTCTTTCCCTACACGACGCTCTTCCGATCTACCCCCGGCGCACCGGCGCCGCTGGCCGCCCCGGCGACGATCGCGGTCCCGCCCGGTCGCCAGCCAGCACCAACAGCGGCCGCCGTTACCAGAAACCAGACTGCGGCGGCGTCGACTGCCGCCGAGTTGCCGCGCTCGTCAACGCCGGCACGCGAACCGTCGCGCCGAGCGACCGCGGCCGGCAAGGCCGGCGATCGCCTCTTCTTGTCGGCTGAGGACGAGGTCGCAAAGGCCCTTCCGGGCGACGATCATCCGTTGCGTCTGAGTACCCGGCTGTCGACCGAACTGCTCGGGAAGATCAGCGAAAGCCAGCGGGCCATGTTGCGCATCGAGTATCAGCTGCTGGCGGCCTTGCATACGCAGGCGGCGCAACAGTTGGCGATCGCGCAGCAGATACGGCATCTCGAGGGCACTCTCGAGGATCTGCACCGGAAGAGCGCAGCGCAGTCGCCGCCGGCGACCGCCCCGCTCGTTACCGCGGCGGCTCCGGCAGCCGCTGCCGACAGCGAGCGGCCGTCACGGCCACCGCAGGAGCCGTCTGCGGTCAAGGCTCGCGCCCCGCTGGCGCCGGCCGCTGCCGAAGCCGACTGGTGGTTCGAGGCGAGTCTGCTTCTCGGGCTGATTGCGGCCCTCGCCTGGTTCCTGCGTCGGCGCTCGGTCACGCCACCATCTTCGTCAGCGCTCACCGCGCCTGTGTCAGCGCCGGACTCTGCTGCCGACGATTCCCGCTGGGAGCTGCAGGTCGCCGAAGACGGCAGCCGGAGACAGACCAGTGGTGCAACCGGGACCGCCGCCGACGGCCTCATCAGCGCTGAAGATGGGCGCGACGAATCGGCTCCATTGCCTGTCCGCGAAGCCGGCGATGATGTGACGGCGGTCCTCGAACTGACCGAGATCATGCTTTCCTTCGGTCGCACGAAAGGTGCACAGCGTGCACTCGAGGAATTCGTCGAGCAGCAACCGATGGCGGCGGTGACACCCTGGCTGAAACTGCTCGAGGTCTATCGCCAGGGCAACGAGCGAGCCGCTTTTGAGTCGCTGGCATTGAAGCTCACGAGTCTCTTCAACGTCGCCGCACCGGACTGGCAGGGGGTCGAGGAATCGCCGGCGGTGGTGGCGGTGAGCAGTGAAGTGGCAGCGGTGCCGATCGAGCAGCTCTTGGTGCGTCTGCCGAGCGTTGGCCGGATGACGCACATCAGGCGCGAGCTTGTCCGTCTATGGGACTCGCCGGACTGCCCGGCCTACCTGGACAAGCTCCTGCGCGACAATCGCAACGGTGAGCGCAGGGGCTTTGAGCTCGGCACTGTGCGCGAGCTGCTGGTCCTGACCGACATCCAGTACGGTCGACGGCGGCCGGTGACCTGAAAGGCCGGATGCAGGCGCGGCCCTGCGTCGTCCCGGACGGCAATCCCCCGATTGCTTTCATACTGTATGTAAATGCAGTATATTGAACATGGCGGCGGTGGCGTCTTCAGCACTGTCGAACGTGGGATAATTCCCGTCAATCAAGAACAAGGACAGGCGACAATGGACGACAACAAGTCGAAGGCTCTGGCTGTGGCGCTGGCTCAGATCGAAAAGCAGTTTGGCAAGGGTTCGATCATGCGCATGGGCGAAGGGAGCGTGGTCAACGACATCCCCGTGGTCTCGACGGGATCTCTCGGTCTGGACATAGCCCTGGGCATTGGCGGTCTGCCGCGCGGCCGCGTGGTCGAAGTCTATGGGCCTGAATCGTCGGGCAAGACGACCCTGACGCTGCAGGTGATCGCCGAGATGCAGAAGATCGGTGGCACCGCGGCGTTCATCGATGCCGAGCACGCACTTGATCCCGGCTACGCGCAGAAGCTGGGGGTCAAGCTAGACGAGTTGCTGATTTCGCAGCCCGACACCGGCGAACAGGCGCTCGAGATCGCCGACATGCTGGTACGTTCGGCAAGCGTCGACGTGGTGGTGATCGACTCGGTCGCGGCCCTGGTACCCAAGGCCGAAATCGAAGGCGACATGGGCGATTCGCTGCCCGGCCTGCAGGCGCGCCTGATGAGTCAGGCGCTGCGCAAGCTGACCGCCAACATCAACCGCACCAATACCCTGGTGATCTTCATCAACCAGATCCGGATGAAGATCGGTGTCATGTTCGGCAGCCCGGAGACGACTACCGGCGGCAATGCCCTCAAGTTCTACGCTTCGGTGCGGCTCGACATCAGGCGCATCGGCAGCATCAAGAAGGGCGACGAGGTGATCGGCAACGAGACTCGGGTCAAGGTGGTGAAGAACAAGGTCGCGCCCCCGTTCCGCGAAGCAATCTTCGACATCCTGTATGGCGAGGGGACTTCGCGCGAAGGCGAGATCATCGAGCTCGGAGTGCTGCACAAGCTGGTCGACAAGTCGGGCTCCTGGTATTCCTACAATGGCGAGAAGATCGGGCAGGGCAAGGACAACGCCCGCGAGTTCCTCAGGAGCAAGCCGGACGTCGCCCGGGAAATCGAGAATCGGATTCGCGCTGCGGTGAAGGTCCCATCGCCGGGCGCCGCCGTCCCTGCCGCCTGATGCCCGCTTGATGTCGGACGCGCTGCGGGAACGCGCCGTGCGCCTGCTTGCGCGTCGCGAGCACACTCGCCGGGAGTTGATGAGCAAGCTCGCCTCGCCGGTAGAGAGTCCGCAGGAGCTGTCGGCAGTGCTCGATGACCTCAGCAGCAGCGGTCTGCTATCCGATGAGCGTTACGCCAGCAGCCGCCTTCGGGCGCGCGCCACACGCTTTGGTGATGCTCGGCTGGCGCATGAACTGCGGGCGAAGGGCGTTGCCGAAGAGCTGGTGACGGCAGCGCTGACGGCAGCAGAAGACGAACTGACACGAGCACAGCGCGTCTGGCAGCGACGCTTCGGGCAGCAACCGGCGTCCCCTGACGATGCCGCGGAGCGCGCGCGGCAGACGCGTTTCCTGGCTGCGCGGGGGTTTTCTGCCGAGACCATCCGGTGCGTACTGCGTGCCCCTCCTGAAGACGAGTGAACATGTCCGAAAAGCAGAGTACCCTGTCCACGATCATGCTGAACAAGCGCTACAAGGCGCGCACGGTCGTCCACGACGTTTCGTTCAACGTCGCCAGCGGCGAGGTCGTCGGCCTGCTCGGCCCGAATGGCGCCGGCAAGACCACCTGCTTCTACATGGTGGTTGGTCTGGTGGCCTGCGACGGCGGTGAGGTTCGCCTCGACGGTGTCGAGCTGACCCACCTGCCGATCCACAAGCGCGCCCGACTCGGCCTGTCGTACCTGCCGCAGGAGGCTTCGGTCTTCCGCAAGCTGACGGTCAGCGAGAACATCCGGGCGGTGCTCGAGCTGCAGCGACTGCCTGCAGTGCAGATCGAGGAGCGCAGCGAACTCCTGCTCGAAGAGCTGCACATCGGTCATCTGCGGGCAAACCCGGCGACGTCGCTCTCGGGCGGAGAGCGACGACGGGTGGAAATCGCTCGCGCGCTGGCCACCGAACCGCGTTTCATCCTGCTCGACGAGCCGTTCGCCGGAGTCGATCCGATTGCCGTCCTGGACATCCAGAGGATCATCCGCTTTCTGAAGGAGCGCGGCATCGGCGTGCTGATCACCGACCACAACGTTCGCGAGACACTGGGCATCTGCGACCACGCCTACATCATCAATGAGGGGAGCGTCCTCGCCGCTGGCCGTCCGGACGAAATCATCTATAATGAAAACGTGCGCAAGGTGTATCTGGGCGAGAATTTCCGCCTCTAATCGCGACAGCCCTTCGGTGATGATCCGAGAACCAGACGGGCAGTCTACCGTGCCAGTACGGAGACTCACCCGGTTCCGAACATGAAGCCATCCCTCCAGCTCAAGCTAACCCAGCATCTTGCGTTGACCCCACAGTTGCAGCAGTCGATCCGGCTGCTGCAACTGTCGACGGTCGAACTGGAGCACGAGCTGGAGAAATTCCTGCAGGACAACCCGCTGCTCGAGCGGGCCGAGGATTACCCACCGCCCGAGGCGCTGCAGGGCGAGCACGCCGAGAGCGAGTTCCCGTCGAACGAGCCGAGTGCCGAGGCGGCGCTCGGCTCGGCCACTGGTGATGAAGACGGCTGGCCGGACGAGTACTTCGGAAGCGCCGGCTCCGCAGGTTCTTTCGATGGTGACGATGACGCCGACAACGACTACCAGGATGTGCAGGCAGCAACCGTCTCGCTGCGCGACCATCTCCTGTGGCAACTGGCTCTGACCTCGATCACAGAGAGGGACCGGGTTCTCGTCGGCTATCTGATCGACGCCCTCGACGACGACGGCTACCTGTCGCAGCCACTCGAAGAGATCGCGCAGGCGATGCCCGACGAGTTCGACGTCGACGTGGACGATCTGCAGATCGCCCTAATGTACCTGCAGAACCTGGACCCGACCGGCGTCGGCGCGCGTAGTGCCCAGGAGTGCCTGGCGCTGCAGCTGGCAGCAATGCCGCCCGACCTGACCACCCGCCTGGCGCAGGACATCGTCCTGCACCATCTCGACCTGCTGGCCAGCCACGACTTCGCTCGCCTGAAGAAGCAGACGGGCGCTGACGACGAAGCGCTGCGAACGGCCCACCTGCTGATCTGCAGCCTCACGCCGCGGCCGGGTGCTGCCTATGCGAGCACGGAGACGCGCTATATCGTCCCTGATGTCGTCGTCCGCAAGATCCGGGGGCAGTGGTCGGCAAGCGTCAATGGCGAAGCCTTTCCCCGCCTGCGGATCAACAGCCTGTACGCCCAGATCCTTTCCCGCCAGCGCGGCTCGGGACTGTCCGTGCAGTTGCAGGAAGCGCGCTGGCTGATCAGAAATGTGCAACAACGGTTTGACACGATCCTGCGGGTGGCGCAGGCTATTGTCGACAGGCAGCGCCAGTTCCTCGAACACGGTGAAGTCGCCATGCGGCCGCTGGTTCTGCGCGAGATTGCCGAAACGCTGGGGCTGCACGAGTCGACCATTTCGCGCGTGACAACCCAGAAGTACATGGCGACGCCGCGCGGGATTTTCGAACTGAAGTACTTCTTTGGCAGTCACGTCGGTACCGAAGCCGGCGGAGCCTGTTCGGCAACGGCGATCCGTGCGCTCATCAAGCAGATGATTGCCACGGAGGAACCGACGAAGCCTCTCTCGGATGGCCAGATATCCGAGGTTCTTGGTCAGCAGGGCATTGTTGTCGCACGGCGAACAATTGCAAAATACCGTGAGTCGCTCAATATCCCGCCGGTCAATTTACGCAAGTCCATTTAGAAAAAGGAGCCACACCATGAACCTGCAAGTCAGTGGACACCACCTCGAGGTAACCCCGGCGCTGCACGACTACGTCACCGGCAAGCTCGAACGAATCACCCGCCATTTCGACAACGTGATTGACGTCAGCGTGATTCTTTCGGTGGACAAGCTGAAGCAGAAGGCCGAAGTGACCGTTCACCTGGCCGGCAAGGATGTCTATGTCGAATCGGTTGACGAGGATCTCTACGCAGCGGTCGACGGCCTGGTGGACAAGCTGGAACGTCAGGTGCAGAAGTACAAGCAGAAACTGCAGGATCATCATCGCGGCAACAAGATTACCGATCACATCGTTGCCGAGTGACCTTCAGCGCATTGGCACCCGGATGATCGCTAGCCGGATCGTCCGGGTTTTCCCTTTTTCGCTAGCACACGTTTGCCATTCAGGTCTTGTCGCATGAGCCATATCACCCAACTACTTCCCCTCGAGAACATCATTCTTGATCTCGACGTCAGCAGCAAGAAGCGCGCTTTCGAACACGTCGGACTCCTGTTCGAGAACTATCTCGGCATCGCTCGCAGCACGGTGTTCGACAGCCTCTTTGCACGCGAGAAGCTCGGATCGACCGGGCTTGGCCAGGGCGTTGCCATCCCGCACGGGCGGATCAAGGGTCTGAAGGATGCCACGGGTGCTTTCCTGCGCCTGGCCGCTCCGGTTCCCTTCGACTCTCCCGATGGCAAACCGGTGGCGCTGCTTTTCATCCTGCTCGTTCCCGAGGTGGCGACCGAGCAGCACCTGCAGATACTCTCCGAACTGGCGCAGCACTTTTCGGATCGCAGTTGTCGGGAAGCCCTCAGCAAGGCCCCCGACGCGCAAACCATCCGACAGATCTTCGCTGCCGGGCCATGAACGCCCAGCGTCAGTTCAGTGTGGTCCAGCTCTACGAGGACCATCGCGAGAAGCTGAAGCTGACCTGGGTCGTCGCCGTCGGCGTGGACCGACAGATCGCACTTCGCGACCAGGGCTATTTTGGTGCCGAGGTTGTTGGTCACCTCAATCTGATCCACCCGGAACGTCTGCAGGTGATCGGCCGCGCCGAGAACGATTGGGGCACTCGCGTCAGTGCCGAACGCTTGCGCAACCAGGTTCGCGAACTGATGGCGGCACGGCCGCCGGCGCTGATCGTCGCCGACGATGTCGAGGTGCTGCCGGCAATCAATGAGGCCTGCGTGGCGACGTCGACGCCCTTGTTCGTCAGTCCGAAACCCTGTTCGGCGGTGATCGACCTCTTGCGTATCTATCTTTCGCGTCGACTGGCGGGTTCGACGTCGATGCACGGCGTGCTGATGGATGTTTTCGGAATGGGGGTGCTGATCACCGGTGACTCGGGGGTCGGCAAGAGCGAACTCGCACTCGAACTGATCACCCGTGGGCACGGTCTGGTTGCCGACGATGTCGTGGAGCTGGCATGCATCGCCCCGATGACGATCGAAGGGCGATGTCCGAGCATGCTGCGTGACTATCTCGAAGTGCGCGGGCTGGGTCTGCTCAACATTCGCACCATCTTCGGCGAGACTGCCTCGCGCCGCCGCATGAAACTCAAGCTGATCGTGCACCTGCAACGGCCGATCAGCCGTTCCGACGGGCCACGCCTGCCGCTCGATGCGCAGACGCAAGACATCCTGGGGGTTGCCATACGCAAGGTGGTGATTCCGGTCGCTGCCGGACGCAACATCGCCGTTCTCCTCGAGGCTGCGGTACGCAACAGCATCCTGCAGTTGCGCGGCATCGACAGCATGAGCGATTTCATCAACCGCCAGCAGCAGGCCCTGCTTGACGACGAACTCTAGCAATGGCCTAATCAGCACTCGACATCAACCCAAGGAGAAGCGCCGTGAAAGCCGTCATCGCCCTTGTTGCACTCGCCGTTTACGCCAGCAGCGCGCTTGCTGTCGAAGAAAAGAAGGAAGCATCGCCCGCACAGAAGGCGCAGCAAGAGAAGATGAAGGCCTGCAATGCCGAGGCTGGCGAGAAGGGTCTCAAGGGTGACGAGCGCAAGAGCTTCATGAGTACCTGCCTCGGAGCCAAGCCGGCCGCGCCCGCGACGCAACAGGAGAAGATGAAGAACTGCAACGCCGAAGCCGGTAGCAAGGAGCTCAAGGGTGACGAGCGCAAGAAATTCATGAGCGAGTGCCTGAAGGGGAGCCCGAGCTAGACAGCCGCGACGAGTGGCGGCCGGCATCGTCCGCTGGCTGGCCGTCGGGGCGAACGCCATCGTCCGGCACGTTGCGCCACATCGCAGCACGGCTCTTCGGTGCCGCCGCTACCGCGCCAGTCAATCGACGGCGCGACTCCCGTGGCCGGGGAGCTTGAGCATTCGCGGGGGCAGACAGACGACGTAGCCCCGTTGATGGTGCCGCAGCAAACGATGCAGACGCCGCTCGGCATCCGCGTGGCTGCTGCAGGAATGGTGCAGCAATGCGTTGCATGCTGCCCAGCGGCCGCTCTCGGTGCGCAGCACGACGACCGGCCGGCCGCCGTCGATCGTGGTGAGCAGACAGTCCGGCTCGTGCGCCAGCCACGATGCGGCGAGCAGATCCATCGCTTCGCCGCGCGGGACGGTCAGCGCCAGCAGGGCGTCGAGCGCTGAGTCGAGCTCGGCGCGAACGATTGCCGGAAAGTAGGCCTGCGCAGGTTGCATGGCCGCGTGTCTCATGAACGGAATTGTCCATCATCCTGGCCGGTTGGTGCGCTTTGCTGTCCGGCAGGCTCGACCTGTCTCTTTGTCCGGATCAACTGCATGCCAGTCAGCGACTTCGACGTCCTCATAGTAGGTGGTGGCCTGGCAGGCCTGTCGCTGGCCTGTGCGCTGCGCGACACCCGCCTGCGGGTGGCTCTCGTCGAGCGGCAGCCGCCGCGACCAGCCGACGGCTGGGACGCACGCGTCTATGCCATTTCGCCGGCGAACAGCCGTTTCCTGCAGGATATCGGCATCTGGAAGCACCTGCCCGGCGAGCGTCTGGGTGCGATCTCCGCGATGAAGATCCATGGCGATGGCGGTGCGGAACTCGATTTCTCGGCCTACGAGGCGGGCGTCGACGCGCTCGGCTGGGTTCTCGAATCGTCGGTGATGGCCTGCGAACTGTGGGAGAACGCCAAGCGCCAGGGCAACCTGACGCTGTTCTGCCCGGCAGTGCCCGCAGCCATCGAGATCGGTGCCAGAGCCGCGTCGCTCACGCTCGGCGACGACCGGCGAATAGCGGCGCGATTGGTCGTCGCTGCCGACGGGCGTGATTCCTGGGTGCGGGATCAGGTCGGTCTGCGGGCCATTGACACCCCCTACGGAGAGCTGGGGCTGGTCGCCAATTTCGCTTGCCAGTTGCCGCACCGCGGGGTCGCACGGCAGTGGTTCCGCCACGACGGCGTGCTCGCCTGGCTGCCGCTCGCCGGCGACCGCATCTCGATCGTCTGGTCTACGCCTGAAGAACATGCCCGCCAGCTCCTGGGCCTGGCGGCCGACACGCTGGCCAGCCGCGTTGCCGCTGCCGGCGACAGCGCGCTGGGCGCGTTCACTCCGTTGACGCCAGCGGCAGCGTTTCCCTTGCGGTTGCTGCAGGTGCCGCAGACCGTCGCACCGCGTGTTGCGCTCGTCGGCGACGCGGCGCACGGCATCCATCCGCTGTCCGGTCACGGCATCAACCTCGGCTTCCAGGATGCACGAGCCCTGGCCAGTCTGCTGGCTACGCTTGCGGAGTGGCAGGATGTCGGCAATCTGCGTTTCCTGCGGCGCTATCAGCGGCAACGGCGGGAGGAGACCCTGCTGATGCAGACGACGACGCATGCCTTGCACCACCTTTTCGGGACTGGCGTGCCGGGGCTCAGGACCTTGCGCAACGCCGGAATGAAACTGACGAACGCCCTGCCGGTCCTAAAGCAGTTGCTTGTGCAGTACGCCATTGGCGCCTTCTGACCACTCATCATCATCCGGAGACAGACCATTGATCACCAAGAGACTCGTGCCGCTCGCACTCGCCGCGACCCTCAGCCTGCCGGCCCTCGCCGACGAGGCAGCTGTACGCAAGTCGCTCGAGAGCAAGCTCGGGCGTCCATTGACCAGCCTCACCAGAACCCCGTACCTCGGGCTTTATGAAGCCTATGCCGACGGCCAGATCTTCTACACCGACGAGAAGGTTTCGGTGATCATCGCCGGCGCGCTGATCGATGGCAAGAGCATGAAGAACATCACCGACGAGCGTCTGCAGAAGCTCACCGCCATCAAGTTCTCGGACCTACCGCTGACGCTCGCCGTCAAGCAGGTTCGTGGTGACGGCAAGCGTGTCGTTGCCACTTTCGAAGACCCCAACTGCGGCTACTGCAAGAAACTGGCGAAGGATCTCGCGAAACTCGACAACGTCACCATCTATACTTTCCTCTACCCGATTCTCTCGCCGGACTCGCTCGAGAAGTCGAACAGGATCTGGTGCGCTGCCGACAAGGCGAAAGCATGGAACGACTGGATGGTCGACGGCAAGGCTCCTGGCGGCAAGGGTGACTGCGATACGACGGCGGTCAAGAAGACCATCGAGATCGGTCGCAAACTGGCCATCACTGGGACGCCGACGATCTTCTTCGCTGATGGCGAACGCGTTCCGGGTGCAATTCCGTTGGCCAAGATCGAGGAGAAGCTGGCGCAGACCGCCACCCGCTGATTGACCCGGCGTCGCCTTCTGGCGCGGTGCGCCCGAGGCGGCGGCAGCGGGCTTCACACGGCAAGCAGCATCCCATCGACTTCGCGCAATGCGCCGGCGCGCAGCAGATCCCTCACCAGCCAGTCGGCCAGCATCTCATCGCTGTGCTGCAGGTAGCGCGCGTTCACGCTCTGGCAGAAACTCAGGCCGGCCAGAAAGCGGGGGTTGTGAAAGGCGAGCGCATCCATGTCGTGACCCGGAACGGCGATGGCCCGCCAGTAGAGGCCGCCGAGTTCGACCTGATCGCCGGCGGCGATCGTCGCGTCATGGCGAAACCTGGCCGCCGACTGGCCCAAGGGCGACAGCAGGAGGGCTTCCTCGTCCCATTCGGCGATCGTCGCGTCGATTCCCCGAGGGACAATCACCCGGCAGCCAAAGGCTGCGGTCAGCGCAGCATTGCCACCGATATGATCGGAGTGTGAGTGCGTGTTGAGGAGCTGTGTCAGGTGGCGGCCCCGGCGAGGGCGTTCGCGACCAGCGAGACGGTCTGCGCCGCGTGCGTGACGTAGCCGCTGTCGATCAGCGCCGCCTGCTTGCCCTCGAAGAAGAGGATGCTGTTCGACGATAGCCAGCCCCGCTCAATGACCAGGACGCTCTCGGGGAGCATCAGCGCTGGCGCTTGCCAACGCCGTCCGGCGGCTCGTCGGGGACGCGGGTGCTCCGCCGTTCCTCGACCACGACGATGCCCTGGGTATCCGGCGATAGCGGCAGTGGCGGCCGACCGCAGCCGAGACAGTAGCCGGAATCGGGATCCGGCATGCAGATGCCAACGCAAAGATAGTCGTCTGCTGGCCCGCTCACGATCAGCGCTCACAATCACCACGGAACTCGCCACCGGATGCGCAGCCCTGCGGGTCGTGCTCGGCACGGCGACGCTCGACGGCGAGCAGAACCAGCAAGCGCTGGTCGGTCGACGCGCGGCTCCAGAAGCCGATCTCCTCGATCGTGCGAAAACAACCGCGACAGAAGCCGCTGTTGTCGTCGATCCGGCAGACGTTGATGCAAGGTGAGGCAACGGTCGGCATCAAGTCGCCGCCGTGCCGCGGCCCGAGCGCGTTCATGCTGCCCCGCCGCGTCTGGCGAGCAGCGCACGTGCCGCCTTCGATGCCGGCTCGCGACCGAGATGCCGCGAGATGTACTCACTGGCGACGAGCAGAGCAGCCATATCGATTCCGGAGTCGATTCCCAGTCCCTGCAGCAGAAAAAGCACGTCCTCGGTTGCCACGTTGCCGGTCGCCCCCGCCGCGTACGGACAGCCACCGAGGCCGGCGACCGAGCTGTCGAACACCGCCATGCCGAGTTCGAGTGAGGCGTAGATGTTGCCGATGGCCATGCCGAAAGTGTCATGGTAGTGCCCCGCCAGCCGGTCCATCGGCATCACCACGGCGCAGGCCTCGATCATTCGCTGTACCGCCCCTGGCGTACCGGCGCCAATCGTATCGCCAAGAGAGATCTCGTGGCAACCCATCTCGAACAGTCGCTGCGCCACCGTTGCCACCTTCTGCGGCGCAATGGCGCCTTCGTAGGGACAGGCGACGACGCAGGACACGTAGCCGCGCACCGGAATCTCGAGCGCGCTGGCGGCATCGACGACGGCGGCGAAGCGCTTCAGACTCTCGGCGACGCTGCAGTTGATGTTCTTCTGTGAGAACGATTCCGAGGCCGCAGCGAAAATGGCGACTTCCCGCGCGCCGGCTTCGATCGCCGCATCGAAACCCCTGAGGTTCGGCGTCAGGACCGGAAACGATACTGCCGGACGACAACGCGGGCTTCCCAGCACCGCTCGCAGGACCTCGCTGCTGTCGGCCATCTGCGGCACCCACTGCGGCGAGACGAAGGAACCGACTTCAATAACCGCGAGCCCGGCATCGCAGAGGCGCTCGATCAGTCCGACCCTGACCGTCGCCGGAACGATCTGCCGCTCGTTCTGCAGACCATCGCGCGGTCCGACCTCGACGAGCCTCACCCGCCCGGGAAGAGCCATCTCAGGCCTCCGCCTCGAAGTCCACGAGCGACGCGCCGTCGGCAACCTGATCGCCGGCTGCGTAGCAGAAGGCACGAACCCTGCCGTTCATCGGCGCGGTGACCGTGTGCTCCATCTTCATTGCTTCGAGGATCAACAGCGGCGCCCCTTTTTCGACCTGCTGTCCCGGAGTTGCCAGCAAGGCAATGATTTTGCCCGGCATCGGCGCCGTCAGACCGCCGCCATGAGTTCCGCCGGCCTCGACGAGGTGCAGCGGATCGTCGCGCAAGAGGACGTAGTTCGTCCCGTCGAGGAAGACGTGGCGCTTCTGCTCCTGCCTCTCATTGACCGCGATGACGCTCGCGATCAGCCGGCGATCATCGAGTTCGACTGCCAGTTGACCGGCGAACTGCCCGCTGTCGAGGAAGCGGCCGCGTGCGAGCACTGACTCGCAGCCCAGCGTCAACCGCCAGCCATCCGCTTCGTAAGCGACGACCACCTCGGAGCGGGTGTCGGCGAAGCGATAGCTCAGAGTGCGTCGTGGTTGCAGATTGAGTCGCCAGCCATCGTGCAGGCTCCACGGCGACCACGGGTCGCCGGAGCGGCCGGCCGTGGCCAGCGCTGCGGCATGCTCGCGCAGCAGGCCGGCAACGGCGGCGACGAAAAAGACGCTGCTGGGTGGCTGCCCACGCGCCGGAAAGAGGAAACTGCGGCTGCGCTCGATGAGGCCGGTATCGAGGTCGGCGTTGGCGAACGCCGGGCAGGCGACCAGCCTGGAGAGGAAGTCGACGTTGGTGCTGACGCCGACAATGCGGTAATCGGCCAGCGCCTGCCGCATCCGTCCGAGCGCGGCGTGCCGGTCGACGTCCCAGACGATCAGCTTGGCGATCATCGGATCATAGAATGGGGTGATCTCGTCACCCTGCTCGATTCCCGTGTCGACCCGCACGTTGAGGCTCTCGGCCGGGCGTGCCAGATGCAGCAGGCGACCGGTCGATGGCAGGAACTCCTGGTCTGGGTTCTCGGCGTAGATCCGCGCCTCGAGCGCATGTCCGCGAATGTCGAGCTGATCCTGTCGCAACGGCAGGTGCTCGCCGCTGGCGACGCGCAGCTGCCACTCGACGAGGTCCTGCCCGGTGATCATCTCGGTCACCGGATGCTCGACCTGCAAGCGTGTGTTCATCTCCATGAAGTAGAAGCTGCCTTCCTGTGGAAACGCTTCGCTGGCGATGAACTCGACCGTGCCGGCGCCGACATAGCCGACTGCCAGCGCCGCGTCGACTGCTGCCCGCCCCATCGCAGCCCGGCGCTCGGCGGTCATTCCCGGAGCGGGCGCCTCCTCGACGACCTTCTGGTGCCGGCGCTGCACCGAGCAGTCGCGTTCGAAGAGATGAACGCAGTTGCCGTGCGTGTCGGCAAAGACCTGGATCTCGATGTGTCGCGAACGGCTCAGGTACTTCTCGATCAGCACCTGTCCGCAGCCGAACGCCGAATTCGCCTCACGCTGGCATGAGGCGAGGGCGGCGGCAAAGTCCTCGCCGCGCTCGACCAGCCGCATTCCCTTGCCACCGCCGCCAGCGGTGGCCTTGATCAGAACGGGATAGCCGATCGCATCCGCCTGTCGCCGCAGGAAATCCGCCTGCTGCTCGTCGCCGTGGTAACCGGGCGTCAGGGGCACGCCGGCCGCCGCGAGCAGATTCTTCGCCGCCGACTTCGAGCCCATGGCACGGATCGCTGTTGCCGGCGGACCGATGAAGGTGATTCCGGCGGCTGTACAGGAATCGGCAAAGGCGTCGTTCTCCGACAGGAAGCCGTAGCCCGGGTGAATGGCCTGCGCGCCACTGCGTGCGGCGGCCTCGAGAATTCGCTCGCCGACGAGGTAAGACTCACGTGCCGCCGCCGGGCCGATGCACACCGCTTCGTCGGCCAGCCGGACATGGCGTGCGTTGGCGTCGGCCTCGGAATAGACGGCAATGGTACGCACCCCCATGCGGCGGGCCGTCCGGATCACGCGGCAGGCGATCTCGCCGCGGTTGGCAATCAGGATCCTGCTAAACATTCAGCCACCTCTTTCGCTCGGCCGGCGGTCTGCGTCGAACGGGGTGCCGACGCCTCCAGCCGCGACGACGATCATCGTCACCTCAATCGACCAGCCAGTTGGGCGGCCGCTTCTCGAGAAAAGCAGCCAGGCCTTCCCTTCCCTCCGCGCTGGCACGAACGCGCGTGATGCGCTCGGTCGTCTCGTCGATCGTTTCTGCATCGATCGGCTGTCCGGCGACGACGCGGATCAGCCCCTTGCATTCCGCCTGTGCATGCGGACCGTTCGCCAGCAGCGACTCAACGATCTCGGCGATCGCGTCGTCGAGCTGCTCCTCGCCGGGGACGAGCTCGTGCAACAGGCCGATGCGGTAGGCCTCGGCGGCCGAGAAACGCTCGGCGGTCAGCATGTAGCGCCGGCAATAGCGCTCGCCGATGGCCGCCAGCACGTACGGGCTGATCACCGCCGGGACAATCCCCAGCTTGACCTCGCTCAACGCGAAGATCGCATCGTAGGTACCGACTGCCAGATCACAAGCGGCGATCAGACCGACGCCCCCACCGTAGGCGGCACCCTGGACACGGGCGATCGTCGGTTTCGGCAGTTCGTTGAGCGTCGCCAGTAGCTCGGCGAGGCGCTTCGCGTCAAGCAGGTTCTCCTCCGGCGTGTAGTCGGCGGCGCGCTTCATCCAGTTGAGGTCGGCACCGGCGCAGAAACTCCTGCCGGTTGCAGAAAGGACGACGACGCGGACCCGCGAATCCGCGGCGAGGTCCCGCAGGCCGGCGGTGATCTCGGCGATCAGCTCCTCGTCGAAGGCATTGTGCCGCTGCGCCTTGTTCAGTGTCAGGATGCCGACGCCGCCATCCACCTCGGTGATGATCGATCGATAGTCGCTCATTGATCCGCCCTACATCCGGAAGATGCCGAACCTGGTCGGCTCGGAGTCGGCGTTGAATGCTGCCGAGAGGCCGAGACCGAGGACGCGCCGGGTATCTGCGGGGTCGATCACGCCGTCGTCCCAGAGACGGGCGCTGGCATAGTAAGGGTGGCCCTGTCGCTCATACTGCTCGCGAATCGGCGCCTTGAACGCCTCCTCGTCGTCGGCGCTCCAGGTCCTGCCGGCTGCCTCCAGGCCGTCGCGGCGAACCGTTGCCAGAACGTTTGCCGCCTGTTCGCCACCCATCACCGAGATCCTGGCGTTTGGCCACATCCACAGCAGGCGCGGCGAGTAGGCTCGACCACACATGCCGTAATTGCCGGCGCCGAAGGAGCCGCCGATGACCACCGTGAACTTCGGTACATTGGCGCAGGCAACGGCGGTGACCATCTTGGCACCATCGCGCGCGATACCCCCGTTCTCGTACTTGCGGCCGACCATGAAGCCCGTGATGTTCTGCAGGAAGAGGAGCGGGATACCGCGCTGCGCGCACAGCTCGACGAAGTGTGCCGCCTTCAGTGACGACTCGGAGAACAGGATGCCGTTGTTGGCGACGATTCCCAGCGGATAGCCCCAGAGACGCGCAAAGCCACAGACGAGGGTCGTTCCGTAGCGCGCCTTGAACTCGTCGAAGTCGGAGGCATCGACGATGCGGGCGATGATCTCGCGCACGTCGAAGGGCTTCTTGACATCGATGGGAATCACCCCGTACAGCTCTTCGGCCGGGTAGAGCGGCAGGCGCGGTTCGCCGAGACTGACCGCCGGGTCCTTGCGCCAGTTGAGATGACCGACGACACGGCGCGCTATGGCCAGAGCATGGGCATCGTTCTCGGCATAGTGATCGGCGACTCCCGAGACGCGGGTATGCACGTCGGCGCCACCGAGATCCTCGGCGCTGACCTCCTCGCCGGTGGCGGCCTTGACCAGCGGTGGCCCGCCAAGAAAGATCGTTCCCTGCTCCTTGACGATGATCGACTCGTCGCACATCGCCGGCACGTAGGCACCACCGGCGGTGCACGAGCCGAGGACGGCGGCGATCTGCGGAATGCCGGCCGCCGAGAGGCGAGCCTGGTTGTAGAATATGCGCCCGAAATGCTCCCTGTCGGGGAAAACCTCGTCCTGCATCGGCAGGAAGGCGCCACCCGAATCGACCAGGTAGATGCACGGCAGCCGGTTCTCGCCGGCGATTTCCTGCGCCCGCAGGTGTTTCTTGACCGTCAGCGGATAGTAGGTGCCGCCCTTCACGGTCGCATCGTTGGCAACGATCATGCACTCGACGCCATTGACGCGACCAATGCCGGTGATCAGCGACGCTGCAGGAACCTCGAACGGGTGCGTATCGCCGTACATGCCGTAGGCAGCGAGCTGCGACAGTTCGAGGAAAGGCGAGCCCGGATCGATCAGCGCATTGACCCGCTCGCGCGGCAGGAGCTTGCCCCGCGCCAGATGCTTCTGCCGGGCAGCCTCGGGACCGCCAAGCGCGATACGGTCGACCGTCGCCCGCAACTCGGCAACGATCTTCTCCATCGCCGCGACGCTGGCCCGGAAGTCGGCACCGCGGAGATCGAGCTGCGTGTTGAGGACGGGCATCAGAAGCCTCCGCTCGCCAGCCAGCGCTCGATCTGCGGCAGCCGATCGCTACCAAAAAACGGTTCGCCATCGACGACGATGTACGGTGAACCGAAGACTCCTCTGGCGATCGCCGCCTCGCACTCGGTCTTCAGGCGATCCTTCAGCGCTTGGCCCGCGAGCGCTTCGGCGAGCACGGCGCGATCGACGCTCTGCCGGGCGGCGATCTCGAGCACCACCTCGCTGTCCGAGACGTCGCGGCCCTCTGTATACAGGCTGCGGAAAACCGCGTGTGCAAACGAGCGCGCCGCCTGCCAATCCTGATCGTGCAGCCAGTAATAGGCGCGCGCGGCGTGCTGCGTGCTCAGCGGGAAGTGCTTCGGATGCTCGTAGGGGATGTCAAGGAAGCGGGCCGAGCGCGCGAAGTCATGCAGCGAGTACTCACCCTTCAGCGGAATGCTGGTCAGTGGTGCGCCGCCGGTCTGCCGGAAAACGACGCCGAGCAGGATCGGGTGCCATCGCACCTTGCGCCCGAAGCGGGCAGCCAGTTCGTCAATCTTCTCCGAGGCGAGGTAGCCGTAAGGCGAGGAGAAGTCGAAGTAGAAGTCGATTGGTTGTGACATGGTCGATCCTCGAGATGTGTCAGGCTGCAGGTTTGCCTGCCTACTGCCCCGGCTGCCGCGCGTCACTGCTTTCCGACAGGGCAGCGACCCTCGGCCACAGAACCATCTGCGTGCATCGGAAGAGCGCCAGTCGTCTGCCATCCGCGCTGCTGACGGCAGCATCCCAGACCTGCGTCGTGCGCCCGGCATGTGCCGCTGTCGCCTCGCACAGCAGCATGCCATCGGTCAGGGTACCAAGGAAGTTGGTCTTCAGCTCGACCGTCGTGAAGCCTTCGGCGCCCGCCGGCAGATGGGCGATCGTTGCATAGCCGGCGCTGGTGTCGGCGAGAGCGACGATCGTTGCTGCGTGCAGAAAGCCGTTCGGTGCCAGCATCTCGGAGCGGATCGGCAGGCGCGCCGACAGCCGGCCGGGTTCGACGCTGACGACCTCGACGCCGAACCAGCCGGGCAGGTGCCCGGCTGCCAGCCTGTTCAGCCCGGCGACGTCGACGCCAGGACGCAGGTGGTAGCGGCTCATCTCATTCGCCGGCAACGGCGCGGCCGATCACCAGGCGCTGGATGTCGTTCGCCCCCTCGTAGATCTGGCAGACGCGCACGTCACGATAGATCCGCTCGACCGGAAAGTCGCTGACGTAGCCGTAGCCGCCAAGGATCTGGATCGCGTCGGAGCAGACCCGTTCCGCCATCTCCGAGGCAAACATCTTGGCCATCGACGCTTCCTTCAGGCATGGCTTGCCGGCGTCCTTGTAGGTCGCGGCGCGCCAGACGAGCAGCCGGGCGGCATCGATCTGCGTCGCCATGTCGGCCAGGCGGAAGCTGACTGCCTGGTGCTCGATGATCGGCTTGCCGAAGGTCTCGCGCTCCCTGGCGTACTGCACCGCCGCTTCGAAGGCGGCGCGCGCCATGCCGACCGACTGGGCGGCGATGCCGATCCGCCCGGCTTCGAGATTGGACAGCGCGATGCGGTAACCATCGCCCTCCTGGCCGAGCAGGCAGGAGGCCGGGATGCGGCAGTTGTCGAAGAGGATCTGCGCCGTGTCCGATGCGCGCTGGCCCATCTTCTCCTCGATACGGGCGACGATGTATCCCGGCGTTTCGGTCGGGACCAGAAAGCACGAGATGCCTTTCTTGCCCGCCGACCGGTCGGTGACCGCAAAGACGATCGCGACCTGGGCATACTTGCCGGTGGTGATGAACTGCTTGACGCCGTTGAGGACGAAATCGTCGCCATCCCGGTCGGCGCGGGTGGTGATGGCTGCTGCGTCGGAGCCGGTATGTGGTTCGGTCAGACAGAAGCAGCCGAGCATTTCGCCACGCGCCAGTGGCTTGAGCCAGTTCTCCTTCTGTTCGTCGCTGCCGTACTTCATCGTGATGCCGCAGGCCAGCGAGTTCTGGACGCTGACGATCGTCGACGTCGCTCCGTCGCCGGCGGCGATCTCCTCGAGGACGAGAACCAGCGACATGTAGTCCATGCCGGCGCCACCCCACTCCTCGGGGACGACCATGCCGAGCGCGCCAAGCTCGCCAAGTTCGCGCAGCGCTTCGGCAGGAAAGGTGTGATGGCGGTCCCACTCGGCAGCGAACGGCGCCAGTCGCTCCTGCGCGAAGTCGCGCAGTGAGTCGCGGATCATTTCCTGTTCCTGAGTCAAGATCATGCGGTCTTCTCCTTGCTGTAGGCACCAGCGGCGAGGCGCGCGCCGGCGTGATTGGTTATCAGGACGCCGGCGATCACCAGTGCGCCGCCAGCGAGAACGGCGATCCCGAGCCTCTCGTGCAGCAGCAGCGCGCCCAGCAGGACGGCGCTGACCGGCACCAGATTGATGAACGCCGCCGAGCGCGTGGCGCCGATCTCCCGCACCGCTGCAGCGTACCAAGTGAACGCCAGCGCGACACCGAAGATGCCGAGAAAGGCGATCGAACTCCAGGCGCGCCAGGTGGTCCCGGCCAGGCTGAACAGCGAGCCCTGGAGGAAGGCGGCGCAGGTCAGCATCACGCAGCCGCTGAGGCTGGCACCGAAAGTCATCGCCAGCGGCGACAGCGAACGCGTGGCGCGGCGGCCGATGAAGGTATAGACCGCCCACAGGACGCTGCAGCCGATGATCAGCCATTCGCCGACGCCGATCTGTCCGCTGAACAGGAGTTGCAGGTCGCCGTTGCTGACCACCAGCAGGCAGCCGAACATCGCGACGATGATTCCGGTGGCCTTGACCGGCGACATCGGCGCGCCGAAGAACAGCCAGTCGCTGGCGGCGACCAGCGCCGGCGTCAACGCCACCACCAGCGCGCCCCGGCCAGCCTCGATCAGCTGCAGGCCGTAGAGGAAGCAGATGTTGTAGAGAAAGATGCCGCTGGCGCCGAGCGCCGCGAGCATCAGCCAGTCGCTGCGTGACCAGCGCGGCCAGCCTTCACGCTGCACGACCAGCGGCCCAAGCAACAGCGCGGCGAGCAGGAAGCGCCAGCTGGCCACAGCCAGGGGTGGCGCTTCACTGACGGCGACACGCCCGGCAATCCAGGTGCCGCCCCAGAGCACGGCGGTGGCGACGAGCTTGAGGTAGGTCGTCAGTGGTGAAGGCGTTTCCAGCGCTCGCTTGCTCACGATCCACTCACTTCGGCAGTGCCTCGAGCGCCAGGTGGTAGCTGGTCAGGACATCCTCGCTGCGATGCACGGTCACCCCGAGGTCGCGCAGCAGACCGTCGTGCAGGCCGTAGATCCAGCCATGCACGGTCAGCGGCTGGCCGCGTTGCCAGGCATCCTGGACGACGAAGGTCTGGCAGACGTTCGCCACCTGCTCGAGCACGTTGAGCTCGCAGAGACGATCATGCCGCCGCGCCGGCGGCAGCTTGTCCACCAGCGCCAGGTGCTTGTCGTGCACGTCGCGCACATGCCGCAGCCAGATGTCCACCAGGCCGGCGCGATCGCGGTTGAGTGCCGCCTTGACGCCGCCGCAACCATAGTGGCCGACGACCATGATGTGCCGTACCTTGAGGACATCGACCGCGAACTGGACGACCGAAAGGCAGTTGAGGTCGGTGTGCACGACGACATTGGCGACGTTGCGATGTACGAACAGTTCGCCCGGCAGGAGGCCGCAGATCTCGTTCGCCGGTACGCGCGAATCCGAACAGCCAATCCAGAGGTACTGCGGCGTCTGCAGGCGCGACAGCTTCAGGAAATACGCCGGGTCGATCTGTTGCATGCGATCGGCCCATGCCCGATTGAAGTCGAAGAGGTGAAACAGGTTCTCGGTGACCACCTCCTCCGCCGACCAGTTCTCCAGATCGAGGGCGAGAAACATGGTTCCTTCGAGGGGCGTCTGGTAGTACGCAGGCGTCTCCTTGAAACCGAGCTCGCGGTAGAGCTTGACGGCGACCCGCATCGCCGGCAGCGTGTCGAGCAACAGTTTGCGGTAGCCGATCTCCTTTGCCGCCTTGATGGCTGCCAGCGTCAGATCGCGGCCGACACCGTAGCTGCGGTGGGCGGGTTCGACGTAAAGCCGCTTCAGTTCGCAGAGTCCTGCAGAGAACGGGCGAATCGCCACGCAGCCCGCCGGTTTGCCATCGCGTTCGGCGTAGAACAGCCGACCCGCCGGTGGCGAATAGGCTCCCGGCAGTGAAGCCATCTCCTGGTCGAAGTCCTGGAACGAAAGGTCGACGCCGAGCCACGCAGCGTAGTTGCGGATGAACTGACGTACGTGCTCGAGTTGCACGCCGTCGGCGGCAGTCAGGATGCTCAGCTGGGTAGTCATCGCTTTCCGGATTCCTTCGGATTTCGGGGGCAGGGGACACTCCGCCGACAGCGCGGCGCGGCGGGTAACCGCCAGCGCGTGCGCGTCAGGCAGGATGATGCCCTACAGCGTCTCGCCGAACAACTCCCGACCGATCAGCATGCGGCGAATCTCGGAGGTGCCGGCGCCGATTTCGTAGAGTTTGGCGTCGCGCCACAGGCGGCCCGCCGGGTAATCGTTGATGTAGCCGTTGCCGCCCAGCGTCTGGATTGCCTCGCCCGCCATCCAGGTCGCCTTCTCGGCAGCGTAGAGGATGGCGCCGGCGGCATCCTTGCGCGTCGTCTCGCCACGATCGCAGGCCTGCCCGACGGCGTAGACGTAAGCGCGGCAGACGTTGAAGGTGGTGTACATGTCGGCGATCTTGCCCTGCATCAGCTGGAACTCGCCGATCGACCGGCCGAACTGCTTGCGGTCGTGCACATAGGGCAGCACGAGGTCCATCGCCGCCGCCATGATCCCCAGCGGACCGCCGGCGAGCACGGCGCGCTCGTAATCGAGACCGCTCATCAGGACGCGCACGCCACCATTCGGCTGCCCGAGGACGTTGTCCTCGGGCACTTCGCAGTCGTCGAAGAAGAGCGGGTAGGTATTCGAGCCGCGCATGCCGAGCTTGTCCAGCTTGGCGCCGCACGAGAAGCCCTTCATTCCCTTCTCGACGATGAAGGCGGTGATGCCGCGCGCGCCGGCGTTGACGTCAGTCTTGGCGTAGACGACCAGCGTGTCGGCGTCACCGCCGTTGGTGATCCACATCTTGCCGCCGTTGAGGACGAAGCGATCGCCCTGGCGGTCGGCGCGCAGCTTCATGCCGACGACGTCCGAACCAGCGTTTGCTTCGGACATGGCGAGTGCGCCGATGTGCTCGCCCGAGATCAGCTTCGGCAGGAAGCGGGCCTTCTGTGCCGCTGTACCGTTGCGGCAGATCTGGTTGACGCAGAGGTTGGAATGGGCGCCGTACGACAGCGCGACGCTTGCCGATGCGCGCGAAATCTCCTCCATGGCTATGATGTGCGCCAGGTAACCGAGGCCGCTACCGCCGTACTCCTCGGCGGCGGTGATGCCAAGCAGACCCATGGCGCCCAGCTTGCGCCAGAGATCGGCAGGGAAGAGATTGTCGCGGTCGATGGCCTCGGCACGCGCGGCGATCTCGCCGGCGGCAAAGCCGCGAACGCTGTTGCGCAGCAGATCGATCGTTTCGCCATGGGCGAAACTGAGGCTCGGGTATTCCATGTCTCTGTCTCCTTGATCGGGCTTCGCGCGAACGCCGCTGCCGCAGCGCACGCGCCTGGTCGCCGGTCGGCCGGCAAGGGACGGCGGCGGGGGGGATGAAAGAAGTCGTCGCTGCGGTCGTCCGGCGGGCGTGCATCAGTTCAGAGGCCGCTGGCTCCCGACCACACCACCGTGAACGTAGCCGTGTTGTTGCGTGATGTCCGCTCGCTGCGGCAGGTGAATCTCGGTGTGGCCGGGCTCGATCACCGGCATGCTGGCGCCAATCAGGGCCATCGCCTGCTGGCGCGCGCAACTGGCGCGTACACGCTCGGCGAAATGCGGATCCAGCGGCTTGTGCATCCGCGTCATTCAGCTTGCCGGCAACCGCTCGTCGGAAGCCGGCGCCAGCTCGGTGATGCTGCGTCTTGCGGGCTCTTCCAACGCTGGACCGCTCCCGATCGGATCAAGTGTAGCCAGTGCAAAGTGTACAATGCGGTGCGTATGCAGTCGCGCCGCGTCTGGCATCGTGCCCAGAACGAGGCAGTTTATAGATTTCAGAGCTTTTTACAATCCGCCTGCCGATGCTGCCCGTCTATCCCTTTGCTGCTCCGCCCGCCGCCAGCGTGACCTTGCCCGTCGCACCGGGCATCCTCTGGTTGCGGATGCCGCTGCCTTTCGCACTCAACCACATCAATCTCTGGCTGCTCGAGGATGACGCGGGCTGGACGATCGTCGATACCGGCTTTGCCCTCGATGCGGTCAGGGAGTGCTGGCTGGCAATCCTCGAAAGCCTGAACCGAAGCACTCGCGGTGGCCGCGTTACTCGCATCATCGTTACCCACTTTCACCCGGACCATCTTGGTCTTGCTGCCTGGCTGCAGGAGAGAACCGCTGCGCCGGTGTGCATGACGGTCGGTGAATACCTGACGGCGCACGCGGTCTGGCACGAGGTGGGTGGACACGGCAACCAGCCGATGCTGCGCCAGTTCCGTGCGCACGGACTCGACGAGGAGCGCTGTGGTGCGCTGGAGCGCCGCAGCGGTGCCTACAATCGCGGCGTTCCGACTCTGCCGGAGCACTATCGGCGCCTTTTCGATGGCGACGAACTGCTCATCGGCGGGCAGCGCTGGCAGGTCCGGGTCGGCTACGGCCACTCGCCGGAACACGCGGCGTTGTACAGTCCGGGCCTCGGCGTCCTGATCTCCGGCGACATGCTGCTGCCGACGATCTCGACGAACATCAGCGTTTTCGCCGTCACGCCGGAGGCCGATTCGCTGGCCGACTACCTGCAGTCGATCGACCGCTATCGTGAGCTGCCAGCTGCCACACTGGTGCTGCCCTCGCATGGCATGCCGTTCTACGGCATAGAGGGCCGGGTCAATGCCCTGCACGCGCATCACGAGGAACGCCTGCTGTTGCTCGAAGAACACTGCCAGAGACCGCGCAGCGCTGCCGAGCTGCTGCTGACGCTGTTTCCGCGGGAACTCGACACGCACCAGACGATGTTCGCCATGGGCGAAGCGATCGCCCACCTCAACCGTCTCGAGCATGCGGGGCGAATGACGCGCAGCGAGGACCATGATGGCAGAATCCGTTTCGTCGCCAGCGGTCAGCCGCCGGTCACCGCGGCCAGCCAGCGAGGGGGCGCCGACTAGCGGATCGACGGGCAGCGGCCCGACAGCCGGCCGCCGTCGCCTGGTCGGCGCGGCCGTGCCGCGGGCTGAGAGCGGTGCTGCCGTTCGGCAGGCGATCGCTTGGCGTAGAATGACGCTCCATGGGCTCGACGCTTCTTCCCGACTACGCAGGCGGCGGCCTGGTCAATCTGATGCAGAGCATCGCGACCGCATGTGGCGGCTCCGACCGCCGGTATCCGCCACTGGCGGCACTCGGCGCGAGCCGGCTGCAGGGCGCTCGCAACATCCTGCTGCTGCTGGTCGATGGGCTCGGGCTGAGGATGCTGACCAGGCACGCGGCCAGCCCGCAGTTGCAGCGTCACCTGCTCGGCAGCCTGACTTCGGTCTTTCCATCGACGACCGCCAGCGCCATCACGACGGTCATGAGCGGCCTCGCTCCCGCACAGCACGGCCTCACCGGCTGGCACATGCACCTCGAGGAGGTGGACCAGACTCTGGCCATCCTGCCCTTGACCCCACGCCAGGAAGCGCCGCGCCTACTGCCGGAGCAACTGCCGCCGCAGCTCTTCTCGCATGCGTCGCTGTTCGCGACGCTGACACGCGAGTGCTGGGTCGTCGCTCCACGCAGCATCGCCGCCAGCCCGTTCAACGCCTGGCACGCTCGCGGGGCGCGGGTGGCTGCCTACACAAGCTTGGCCGAGATGTACTCCTGCCTCGCCGACCTGCTGCTCGAGACGGCTTCGCCGCGCTACATCTATGCCTACTATCCCGAGCTCGACAGCCTCTCGCACCATTACGGCAGCGACAGCCGGCAGGCGCAGCACGCGCTGGCTGAAATCGACTCGGGCTTCGCCGAGCTGCTGCGCAGGGTGCGCGGCAGCAACAGCTGGCTGGTGCTTACTGCCGACCACGGTTTCATCGATTCGCCTCCGCGGCGCGTCATCACTCTCGACGATCACCCGCAGCTCGCCGCCCTCCTGCAACGCCCGCTGTGCGGTGAGCGTCGGGTGGCCTACTGCTATGTCGCAGAAGACGACCGGCCGGCGTTCGAGGCCTACGTTCGCCGCCATCTGGCGCGTGCCGTCCACCTCCATCGCAGCGAGCAGCTGGTCGCTGCCGGCTGGTTCGGCCCGCCGCCCTGGCATCCGCGCCTACACTCGCGAATCGGCGACTACACCCTGCTGATGAAGGACAACTGGACGATCAAGGACTGGCTGCCGGGCGAGCGGCGCTTTGCCATGCTCGGTGTGCACGGCGGCATCAGCGCCAGCGAGATGCGCATCCCGCTGGTCGCGGCACACGCCTGACTGCCAGGCGCGCGAGTCGCGGGCAACACGGGGAACGACAAGGGAAACGAACCATGAGCAACGACAGGACGGCAAGGACCGATCGTCTGATCGCCGATGCGGTACGCAGTCGCGTGGCACGTGAGGCAGGCTATCGCGAGCAGGCACTGAAGATCTATCCCTGGGTGTGCGGCCGCTGTGGTCGCGAGTTCACGCATCGGAACCTGCGCGAGCTGACCGTCCACCATCGCAACCACAATCACGACGACAACCCCGCCGATGGCAGCAACTGGGAGCTTCTCTGTCTTTACTGCCACGACAACGAACACTCGCGGCAGCTCGATGCCGAGGCCGCGCGGCAGGCCGGAGTCACCGCCACGGGCGCACGGACGACGGCGCCGGCAACCGGACAGCCGTTCGCCAACCTGAAGGATCTGCTGAAACGGGGTTGAAGGAGCTCCGCTGCGGCCGGTCGGGAAACGCCTCGTGGTGTCCGGTGAAAGCTATCCCGCCGGTCGTTTTCAGGCAGAATGCCGGATCTGGCCGGCAGCCACTGCTTGCCACCCGACCTATCGTCGCCCGTCGCAGGCGGCGCCGGGGAAGCAAACACGACGCCGAGGATCAAGCACTGATGAGCAACCAATTGAGCTTCAGGATTCTGGAAGACATCGCTCGCGACCTGTCCGGCGAAGTCGTTTCATTCCCGACCTTTCTCGACATCACTTTCCAGGTTCGCAGCGCCCTGAAGAATCCGCTGCTGACGGTCGACGAACTGGGCCGACTGGTTGCCGCCGAGCCTCTGATGAGCACGAAGGTCATCCGCCTGGCCAACTCGGCGGCGATCAATCGCAGCGGTCGCGCGATCGTCGACGTCAGGAGCGCGATTGCACGTATCGGTATGGAGGCCGTGCGCACGGTGTCGTTTGCCGTCGCCATGGAGCAGTTGCTGAATTCGAAGAAGATGGCACCATTTCAGGACCTGTCGCGCCGGCTATGGGAGCACACCATGCACGTCGCCGCGCTGTCGCGCGTGCTGGCGCGCCGGCTGACCCGCGTCAATGCCGATGAAGCGCTGTTTGCCGGTCTGGTCCACGACATCGGTGTCTTCTACCTGTTGTCGCGCGCGGTGAACTTCCCGGAACTCGTTGCCAGTCCGCGCGACCTGCATCAGCTTCTGGTGCAGTGGCATGACCATATCGGGCATGCCCTGCTCGCCGCGATGAGCTTGCCGGAGGAGCTTGTTCTGGTCGTGCAGGAGCACGAACTCGACCGCGCGGTGAGCGGTGTCGCGACGCTGGCGGACATCGTTTTCGTCGCCAACCGACTGTCCGGCGTCGAGCATGGCTGGCGCGACGCCGCCTTTGGCGAACTGCCGGATGCCAGCATCGCCTGCCAGTTCTTCGACGCTGACGCGCTGGCGACCCTGCTCGCCGAATCCGCCGACGACGTCAACTCGCTCAAGGCTGCGCTGGGTAGCTGAAGCCGCCTTCAGCGCCGGTCCGCGCGGCTTGGTAGAGCGGCCGCAGGCGGGCACGCGAGCCAGCGTGGGCAGCGCGACCTGCGAGCAGATCAGAGCCGCCGGATTTTTTCCAGCAGGCCGGTCGTCGACGTCTGGTGGATGAACGGCAGCGAGAGCACGCGCCCACCCCAGGCGGCGACCTCGCGATTGCCGACGATCCGCTCGACTGGCCAGTCTCCTCCCTTGACGAGGATGTCCGGCCGACAATCGAGAATCCGCTGCAGCGGCGTGTCCTCGTCGAACCAGGTCACGAGCGTCACGGCCTGCAGCGCGGCGATGACCGCCAGACGATCGGCCAGGGAATTCACCGGTCGCCCGTCACCCTTGCCAAGACGCCTGACCGAAGCATCGGAATTCAGCGCCACGATCAGCGCTGCACCGAGCGAACGCGCTTCGGCAAGCAGGCTGACATGACCCCGGTGAAGGACGTCGAAACAACCGTTGGTGAATACCAGCGGGTGCGCCAGGCTGGCGACCAGCGCGGTGAGCTCTGCCGGTGGCACGATCTTGCGCTCGAAATCGAGTTGCCTGTTCTCCGCTTCGATTGTTGCCTCGGGCATGCTTTGCTCCTGAAAGGCGGGTATCGTACAGCCTTTGGACAAACCAGCGAAGCCTCGCTGCCTTCGTCGGGCAAAGCGGAGAAGGGCTGCCTGGCGCCGTGTGGGAATGACGGACACGGCCGGCCCCCTGTCTGGCGGCGACTTCGGTGGTCCGACGGATGCGAAACTCTCACCAGCCGATGCCCATGCGCCGCCCCTACCCCCTCCACATTCACATCTCGACGCTCTTCCTCGGCCTGATTCTCGTCGTCTGCGCCGTGCTGGCGGGAATCGGCTACCGGTTGAGCAGTTCGCTGCTGGAACGTTCGGCGACCGACCTGACGGCCCGCATCAGCCGCGAAACACTGCTCGAGATGCGCCTGATCATCGACCCGGCCGAGATGGCGACGCGCCTGCTGAGCCAGCAGCGCGTGAGCAGGGCCACTTCGCTCGAGCATCGACTGGAGAGTCTGGAGTTCCTGCGCCTGGCTCTCGACAGTTCGCCAGCTTTGTCTTCGCTCTACGTCGGCTACGACAACGGCGACTTCTTCCTGCTCGGCCGGATCGGTCACGGCAGTGCGGCCGAAAGCGCGCGCGCACCGGCCGGTGCGCGCTACGTCGTGCAGAGCATCGAGCGGGCCACTCCGGCGGCGCGCGGCGCCTTCATGTACTTCGACGACCGGTTGCGACTGCTGCGGCAGGACGACCGCCCGGACTACGTCGCCGCCTACGACCCGCGCCAGCGACCGTGGTTCACGCAGGCGAGAAATGAGGCCGGGCTGGTCGAGACCCCTCCTTACCTCTTCTTCTCCAGCCATCGGGTCGGCACCACCCTTGCCCACAGCGCCGACGGCGGGCGCGCCGTCGTCGGCGCGGACATCCTGCTGCATACACTGGGTGAGGCACTGGCGAGGCAGAAGGTGACGCCGGCTACCGCGGTCGCCATGGTCAACGGTGAGGGCCGTGTGCTTGCCTACGAGGAGCCACAGCGAATGGTGCTCGCGTCGGCTGGCGACGATGAACGGGCGTCGCTGGCACGGCTCGACCAACTCGGCGTGCCGGCGCTGGCGCTCGTCCTCGATACGGTACGCAACATGCAGGAGCGACCGACGGCAACGCTTGCGGTCACCGTCGCAGACAGGGAGTGGCGAGCGTCCGTTGACCGGCTGCAGCTCGAGAGTGCGCTGCCGCTGTACATCGTGACCGCGATTCCCGAGGACGAACTGATGGCCGGCGCGCTGCGCCTCGCGCGGCACTCGGCGATTGCCACGCTCGTCGTCCTGTTGCTGACGGTGCCGCTGACCTGGTGGCTGGCGCACACGGTCTCGCGTTCGCTGGGCAGTCTGGCTGGTGAGGCCGAGGCGATACGCCACTTCGAGTTCGCACGGCCGATCGTTCTCAAGTCGTCGATCAAGGAAGTGAGCGAGCTGGCACAGACGATGGACGGAATGAAGCGGACAATCCATCGTTTTCTCGAGATCAGCCAGGCGGTCGCCGCTGAACAGAACTTCGACCGCCTGTTGCCACGCCTCCTTTCGGACACCCTGACGGCCGCGGGGGCGCGTGCCGGCATACTCTACCTTGCCGAAGGGAACGAGTTGCAGCCCGCAGCGGCGCTCGAGCAGTCGGGGCAGGCGCTCGATGCCGGCTTGGCAACGCTCACCATCGAGCGCGGCGGTCCGCTGCTCGCCGCCGCGCTCAGCGGGCAGGTCGCACGCAGTGGCAGGCTGCAGGCGGAGGACCGTGCGTGCCTGGGTCTGACGAACCCCGAATCGCTGCAGTCCCCGTACGGCATCGCCGTACCGTTGCTCAACCGCAACTGCGAACTGGTCGGCGCGATGATGCTCGTCGCTGACAGCGAAGCGGATGCCGGCCGTCTGAGCTTCGTCAAGGCGCTGTCGGCTTCAGCGGCGGTCTCGCTGGAAAGCAAGGCGCTGATCAAGGCGCAGAAGGATCTTTTCGCCGCCTTCATCCAGCTCATCGCGGCGGCGATCGATGCCAAGAGTCCGTATACCGGAGGCCATTGCGCGCGCGTCCCGGAACTGACGAGAATGCTGTCTGAAGCAGCCTGTGCTGCCAGCAGCGGACCCTACAAGGACTTCAGTCTGAGCGAGGATGACCGCGAAGCACTGCACGTTGCCGCCTGGCTGCATGATTGCGGCAAGGTAACGACTCCCGAGTACGTGGTCGACAAGGCAACCAAGCTGGAGACCATCCACGACCGCATCCACGAAGTGCGCATGCGTTTCGAGGTACTCAAGCGTGATGCCGAGATCGACTCGCTGCGGGCCATCGCTCGTGGTGACGACGCAACGGTGGCGCATGGCCGCATGCTCGCCGAGTGGCGGCAGTTCGACGATGATTTCGCTTTCGTTGCCCGCTGCAATGAGGGCGGCGAGTTCATGGCGCCACACGACATCGAGCGCCTGCGGGCGATCGGCGGCAGGACCTGGCTGCGGACACTCGACGACCGCATCGGCATCGCGCGCGAAGAAAGGTTGCGCAGCGCAGCTGTCGGCACCGTTTTGCTGCCCGTCGCCGAGAGGCTCCTGGCAGACAAGCCGGAACATCAGCTGCCGCGACGCGAGCAGGATCAGATCGCCGCGGACAACCGCTGGGGGTTCCGGATGGCCGTGCCGCAGGCACTCTACAATCGCGGCGAACTGTACAACCTTTCGATTGGCCGCGGAACGCTGACGGAGGAGGAGCGCTACAAGATCAACGAGCACATCATTCAGACGCTGATGATGCTCTCGCAACTGCCGTTCCCGAAGCATCTGCGCCAGGTGCCGGAAATTGCCGGCGGCCATCACGAGAAGATGGACGGTAGTGGTTACCCGCGGCGGCTGCGGCGCGACGAGATGAGCCCGCTGGCCCGGATGATGGCCATTGCCGACATCTTCGAGGCGTTGACGGCGATCGACCGGCCGTACAAGACGGGCAAGACCCTCTCGGCGGCACTGGCCATCATGAGTCGCATGCAACAGGAGCAGCATATCGACGGCGAGCTGTTCGCCCTCTTTCTGCGCTCTGGCGTCCATCTCGAGTACGCCCGCAAGTTCATGCAGCCGGAGCAGATCGACAGCGTCGACGTCGACAGTCTGCTGCTCCGCGTGGAGTCGCCGCCGGCCGCCGCCTGAAGCGCCGATTCGCGCCGCGCTGCACAGCGCGCCGCAGCCGGCAGCATGCTGCTGCTCCTTGGGGAGCCGTCCAGCGGCCGCCGAGGCTCAGGCCGCGAGCGCGGATCTGCGACCACGCCGTGCTGCGCTCACGCTCTCGTCCTCCGCGCGGCGCGCGCCATCTGGACATGCACCGCCTGAGACGCGGCCAATCTTCAGCCCGACAGGCACGCACTGCCGGACTCGCTTCCCCGGCCGACTGTCAGGATTCTTTACACCGGTAGCCAGAGCATCGCCACAGGCGCAGCACTAGCGCGTCTAAAGCTCTGACAAATAAATCAAATCTATTAGCGGGCATAAAGCTTGCTTATTCAATTGCGCCCGGACGCCAGCGCACCATCACCCGACGGTGCTTCGCGGCGCCGGGCCGACATGTCCGATCGGACCGCTGGCGGCGCGCTTGAGGCCAGGGAAGCCCGACTCTCGAAACGCCCCGAAAGCGGTCAGGCGACCCCTGGACGGCACTGGCGCTTGCCGCGAATCGGGTGACGGCAGCAGATGGTCGTTCGACGTTGTTCCCGCAGCGCGCCTGAGACCCCTTCGGCAACAGCAGTGACGAAGGTGGGCACAGCGCAAGGCTCATTAGTGGTACTGATTATGGAATGCCTTTCTGATCTCGAGATGGAACCGTCAATGGGTCCGATGAAAACCAAGATCTGCGTCAAGTGCAAGCAGGAAAAGTCCGTGCTCGATTTCCACAAGAATGCGCGCAGTTCGGACGGCCTTCACTCCTATTGCAAGGAGTGCAACAAGGCGCAGGCCCTGGCGCACATCCGCGCCGAGAAAGCCAGGAAAGCCCTGCTGCGGGCAGCCAAGAAAGCCGCCGAAAGCAGTCAGTGATCGCCATGACGGCAGGCGCTTGCCATTCGCAGAACGGAACTCGTGCGACGTGCAGGCCGTCTGCCGGCGGCGGCCCTGTCAGCGTGCCCAGTACTGCGCGTCGCCGAAGGTCCGCTTGAGCTGATCGATGAACAGGCGGACCCGCAACGGAAGATGCCGCCGTTGCGGGAAGACGGCGTAAATGCCGACCGCCGGCGCCGCATAGTCGTCGAGTACCGAAACCAGATCGCCGCGCCGCAGATCATCGCCCACTTCCCACATCGAACGCCACGCCAGACCCTGGCCTGCCAGTGCCCATTCGTGCAGGACGGCGCCATCGTTGCATTCGAAGCTGCCGGCAACCTTGTGGTTCGTCACCTCGCCGGCTGGCGTCTGCCGCAGTGCCCAACCGCGCTGCTGTCCCAGAGAGAGGCAGTTGTGTCGCGCCAGGTCGGCGGGTGTTGCCGGAATTCCGTGGCTCGCCAAGTATGACGGGCTGGCGACGACCAGCCGTCTCATTTCGCCGAGCCTGTTGACCGCCAGGCTCGAATCAGCCATCTCGCCGATGCGTACGGCGCAGTCGACCCCTTCGTTCAGCAGATCGACCAGCCGATCGGTGAGGTCGAGTCGCACGCTGACCTCTGGATTCGCGCGCATGAACGCCGCCACCTGCGGTGCCACATGGCGCCGCCCGAAGCCGGCAGGCGCCGATACCCGCAGATGGCCGCTGGCTTGCACACCGCCGAGTGAAACCGCCGCCTCGGCATTCGCCAGATCGTTGAGGATGCGCTGGCAGTCTTCGAGAAACGCCTGCCCTTCGAAGGTCAGTGAGAGCTTGCGCGTCGTGCGCAGCAGCAGCTTGACGCCGAGGCGGGCTTCGAGGGCGTCGAGGCGTCGCCCGATCACCGCCGGCGTGACAGCCTCCAACCGCGCGGCGGCCGACAGGCTGCCCCGCGTCGCCGCATTGACGAAGGCTTCGATCTGCTTGAGATGGTCCATCGGTCAATTCGATACCAGTAGTAAAAGATACTTTGATTCCATTCGATCTTATCTTTCCTCACCGCATTCAATAGAATTCGTGCACTGCATCATAACCCATCGACAGGAGCCGCAAAATGAGCCTCGATCTGCCCGCCGGAATGCAAGTCAACGCCCCCATCAAGCCCGCATACGAAAGCATTCTCACCCGCGATGCGCTCGCTCTGGTGGCCAAGCTGCACCGCGCCTGCGAAGGCCGCCGCCAGGAGCTGTTGCAGGCACGGCGGGATCGCCAGGCGCGAATCGACGCGGGCGAGATGCCTGATTTTCTGCCCGAAACGCGTCACATCCGCGAAGGCGACTGGCAGATCGCGCCGCTGCCGCCGGCCCTCGCGTGTCGTCGGACCGAGATTACCGGCCCGGTCGAAGCGAAGATGATCATCAACGCCTACAACTCGGGTGCCGATTCGTACATGAGCGACTTCGAGGACTCCAACAGCCCGAACTGGGACAACCAGGTGCAGGGACAGCTCAACCTCTTCAAGGCGATCCGCCGGCAGTTGTCGTTCACCAACGAGGCTGGCAAGGAATACGCGCTCAACGAGAAGGTCGCCACCCTGCAGATCCGCCCGCGCGGCTGGCACCTCGACGAGAAGCACGTCACCGTCGATGGCCAGCGGGTGTCCGGTGGCATCTTCGACTTTGCCTTGGTGTTCTTCCATAACGCCAGGGAGCAGATCGCGCGGGGCGCCGGCCCCTTCTACTATCTGCCAAAGATGGAGTCGCACCTTGAGGCCCGTCTGTGGAACGACATCTTCATCCTCGCCCAGGAGCATGTCGGTCTGCCCAGGGGAACGATCAAGGCAACCGTTCTTGTCGAGACGATTCTCGCCACGTTCGAAATGGAGGAGATCCTCTACGAACTGCGCGAGCACTCAGCGGGCCTCAACGCCGGGCGTTGGGACTACATCTTCTCGTGCATCAAGAAGTTCAAGAAGAACCCCGATTTCTGCCTCGCCAACCGCGGCGCGATCACCATGGAGGTCCCCTTCATGCGCAGCTACGCGCTGCAACTGGTGAAGATTTGCCACAAGCGCGGGGCGCCGGCGATGGGCGGAATGAGTGCACTGATCCCGATCAAGAATGATCCGGTGGCCAACGAGAAGGCGCTGGCCGGTATCCGGCACGACAAGACGCGCGACGCCAACGATGGCTTCGACGGCGGCTGGGTGGCGCATCCGGGACTGGTCTCCATCGCTGCCGAGGAGTTTCACAAGGTGCTCGGAGACCGCCCGAACCAGTGGGACAAACAGCGCGACGAGAACTTCACTGCTGCTGACTTCCTCAATTTCCAGCCATCGCAGCCGATCACCGAGGTCGGGGTGCGCAACAACATCAACGTCGGTATCCACTATCTCGGCAGCTGGCTGGCGGGCAACGGTTGCGTGCCGATCCACAACCTGATGGAAGACGCGGCGACGGCGGAGATCTCGCGTTCGCAGGTCTGGCAGTGGGTGGTTTCGCCGAAAGGAGTCCTCGACGACGGGCGCAAGGTGACCACCGAGATGGTGCGCGGAATGATCGCCGAGGAACTGGGCAAGGTGAAGGCTACCGTCAGCGCCCAGGGCGAAGACACCGCTACCTACGATCAGGCGGCCGTCATCTTCGACAGGATGTCTCTGACCCCAGACTACCCGGAGTTCCTGACGCTGCCGCTTTACGAAGCAATGGACTAGTCGGCTGGACGGCGCCGTCTGCCGCCGGTCCGCCGCTGCTCGTCATCTTCAGGCAGGAGAAGGCGGCGCTGCATCACGCCGCCACCGGGTCTCCCTGGCAGCCGGCAGGCGCACTGCTCCGCCCAGCCTCCGCAGGTCTCAGGACCTGGCGCCCAGGGCACGCGCGCGCAACGCGCTCAGCTCGAGTGCTGCCGTGTCGGGCGCTTCTCGTGTCGGCCAGCCCTGAAGATGAGTGGTCGCCAGTTGGGCCAGCGTGTGGATCCAGTCGTCGCGCTCGTTGAGGCACGGGATGTAGTGGTATTCCTTTCCCCCGGCGCGCAGGAACTCGCTCCTGCCTTCGATCGCCATTTCTTCGAGCGTCTCGAGGCAGTCCGCCGTAAACCCCGGACAGATCACATCGAGCCGCTGCACACCCTGTTTGCCCAATTCCCGCAGGCTTGCCGCAGTGTAGGGCTGCAGCCATTCGGTGCGGCCGAAGCGCGACTGAAAGCAGACCAGATAGCGATCCGTTCCGAGGCCGAGCGCCTCGGCAAGCAGGCGAGCTGTCTTCTGGCATTCACAGTGGTAGGGGTCGCCCCTGTCGAGGGTGTAGCGGGGCAACCCGTGAAAGCTCATCAGCAGACGGTACGAGCCGGTCGGATGGCTGTGGCTTGCCCAGTGCTCGCGGACGCTGGCAGCCAGCGCGGCAATATAGCCCGGGTGGTCGGCGAAGCTCCTGACGCTGCGCATTTCCGGCTGGTTGCGCACGCCGCGCAGCCAGGCTGCAGCGGCATCTAATGCGCTCGCCGTCGTGCTGGCGGCGTACTGCGGATAGAGTGGTAGCAGCAGCACGCGCGTGCAGCCCTCTGCCTTCAGCCGCGAGAGCGTCGCCGCAATCGACGGCTGTCCGTAGCGCATGGCGTAATCGACGACGACGCGGTGTCCGGCCTGACCGAGAAAGCCGCGCAGGAGCGTTGTCTGGCGCGCAACATGCACTTGCAGCGGCGACCCCTCGGGCGTCCACACCGCAGCATACTTTCCCGCCGAGCGGCCCGGTCGGGTGTTGAGGATGATCGCGTTGAGGATCAGCCACCACAGCGGCCGCGGGATCTCGACGACGCGTGGGTCGGCGAGAAATTCCCCGAGGTAGCGCCGCACTGCCGCTTTTGTCGGTGCTGCCGGAGTCCCCAGGTTGATCAGCAATACGGCGGTCAGTGCCGGCGAGCCGTGCCGGTATTCGGGTTCGGAGAGATAGCGTGGCATCAGCAGTTGGCCTGGTAGTTGAGGGCCGACGAGAGCAGCTTGGCGGTGATGTCCACGATCGGTATGACCCGCTCGTAGGCCATTCGCGTCGGGCCAATGACCCCTACCGAGCCGACCACCTTACCATCGACCTCGTACGGAGCAGTGACGACGCTGCACTCGTCGAGTGGAGCGAGACCGGATTCTCCGCCGATGAAAATCTGCACCCCGTCGGCTCGCTGCGACAGGTCGAGCAGCTGCATCAGCGCGGTCCGCTGTTCGAAGAGGTCAAACAGCTCGCGCAGCCGCTGCATGTTCGACGAGAACTCTTCGACCGCAAGCAGGTTGCGCTCGCCGGAGATGACGTAGCGCTCGCCCGGGCCGCGTATCACCTCGTCACCGGCCGTCAGCGCGGCGGCCATGAGCGCCTGCAGGTCGCCACGCAGCTCCTTCAGTTCATCACGCACGCGGTCGTGGATGTGTTCGAACTCGTGCCCGACGAAATGCTGGTTCAGGTAGTTGGTGGCGGTCACCAGCTCCGACGGCGTGTACGCGCGGTTGGTGAACAGCAAGCGATTCTGCACGTCGCCATCGGCGGTGACGAGGATCAGCAGTACGCGCCGCTCGGACAGGCTGACGAACTCCATCTGACGAATTCGCAACGTCACGTGACGCGGTGTCATGACGATGCCGGCGAAGTGGGTAAGTCCGGAGAGCAGGTGCGAGGCGTTGCTGATCAGTTGCCGTGGTTGCATCGGTGCCAGCTGCCCCTCGATAGCCTGCAGCTTGTCCCGGTCGAGCGGCTTCACGGTCAGCAGGCTGTCGACAAAGAAGCGGTAGCCGCGGGCTGTCGGGACGCGGCCCGCGGACGTGTGCGGGCTGGCGATGAGACCGATGTCTTCGAGGTCGGCCATCACGTTGCGCACCGTCGCGGCCGACAGCTCAAGGCCCGAATAGCGTGACAGCGCGCGCGAGCCAACCGGCTGACCTTCGGCAATGTAGCGTTCGATCAGGGTCTTGAGCAGTGTTCGTGCGCGATCATCGAGCATGGCTTCGATTCTACAAAAAATGCCGCAAACGCGGTGCGCCGCGGAAGCAAGTCGAATTGTGGTTTAATTCGGACCCATGAATAACGCCTTTCCGCAAGCCTCGGCTGATGGCGCACCGCCACCGCGAACGATCGCGCTGGTGGGAAAGTACCACAGTCCGGAGATTGCCGAATCGATTCGCCTGCTCGCCCGCTATCTGCACGAGCGCGGCATCACCGTCCTGATCGAGGAAGAGACGGCTGGCAACGTCGTTTCGCACTTGGCACTCGGGAGTTGGGCGAGCGGCAACTTTCCCTGGCTCGGCGCGCATTCCGACTTGGCGATCGTCGTCGGCGGCGACGGCACGATGCTCAATGCGGCGCGACAGCTGGCGCGCTATCGCGTACCGCTGGTCGGTGTCAACCAGGGGCGCCTGGGGTTCATGACCGATATCGGCCGCACCGAGATGCTCTCCTGCATGGACGACCTGCTTGATGGCAGGTTCGTCCCCGAGACGCGCATGCTGCTCGACGCCGAAGTCAGCCGCGAAGGGCGCAGCATCGTCTGTAACCTGGCGCTGAACGATGTCGTCGTCGACAAGGGTGCGATCGGGCGGATGATTGAATTCGAGCTCTTCATCGACGGCGAGTTCATCTATCACCTGCGCTCGGATGGACTGATTGTCGCCACTTCGACCGGTTCCACGGCCTACGCGCTGTCGGCCAATGGTCCGATCCTGCATCCCGGCGTGTCGGCCATCGCACTGGTGCCGCTCTGTCCGCACGCACTGACCAACCGGCCAATCCTGGTCGGTGACCGCAACGAGATCGAGATCCGCATCGTTCACGCAACGGACTCCCGAGCCCACTTCGACGGGCAGGTGACCGCCGACCTGAAGAACGGTGATGCCGTCCGCATTCGGCGGTCGGAGTACTCGATCACCCTCCTGCACCCGCCGGCCTACAGTTATTTTGCGATGCTCCGTCAGAAGCTGCACTGGAGCGAGCGGCCGAAGGAACACTAGGGCCGCAGTGTGACGGGGATGCCATGCTCTCTCGCTTGACGATCCGCGACTTCGTCCTCGTCGACCGCCTGGAACTCGAGTTTCAGCCGGGCTTCGGCACGCTCACGGGAGAAACGGGCGCCGGCAAGTCGATCCTGGTTGACGCGCTGGCTTTCGCTCTCGGCGAGCGCGCGGATACCGGATTGATTCGCACGGGCTGTGAGCGCGCCGAAGTGAACGCCGAGTTCGACCTCGCGACTGCGCCAGCGGCCCTGGCCTGGCTGCTCGCGCACGATCTCGATGCCCAGGGCAGCCTGCTGCTGCGGCGGGTCGTCGACAGCAATGGACGTTCACGAGCCTACCTGAACGGCTCGCCGGTGACCGTGCAGCAGTTGCGCGAGGTGGCGGAATCACTGGTGGACATCCATGGCCAGCACGCCCATCAGTCGCTCCTGCGCAGTGATGCGCAGCGCGCCCTGCTCGACGGACACGCGCGGCTCGATCCGCTGCAGGCGGAAGTGGCGGCCGCCTGGCGCAACTGGCGGGCAGCGCAGGCGGCGCTCGCGGCGGCCAGCGACGGCATCGAAGCGCTGGCGCTCGAAAGGGAACAGCTCGAATGGCAGGTTCGCGACCTGCAGACCCTCGGTTTTTCCAGCGACGAGTGGACCGTTCTGAACGAGGAGCACAAGCGCCTGGCACATGCCGCAAGCCTCGTCGAAGGCGCCCATTTCGCCTTGCAGGCGCTGGCCGAAGGGGATGCTGCCTGCGACGCGCGGCTGGCAGCGGTGAGCCATCGACTCGATGACCTCTCCGAGTACGACCCGGCGATCGCCGAAGTTGCCGCTCTCGTTCAGTCAGCGCAGGCTGAGCTCGGCGAGGCGATTTCCGCACTGCGCCGCTACGCCGGCCGGGTCGACCTGGATCCACGGCGCCTGGGCGAGGTGGAGCGGCGGCTCGAGGCAGTCCTCGGCTGCGCGCGGAAGTTCCGCTGTGCGCCGGAAGATTTGCCGGTTCTCCTGAGCCGTTGGCTGGAGCGACTGTCGATCCTTGGCGAGGCAGCCGACATCGATTCGCTGGCGGCGCGTACCGCCGGCGCGCGTGCGTCCTACGAAGAGCTTGCCCGGCGGCTGTCCGCCGGCCGCCTGACAGCGGCGAAGCAGCTGGGCAGTGACGTCAGCGTGGTCATGCAGCAGCTGGCGCTCGGCGGGGGACGCTTCGAGGTTGCCCTGGTGCCGGTCGAGGGAGGCAATGCCAGTGGATTCGAGCAGGTCGAGTTCCGTATTGCCGGGCTGGCCGGCAGCGAACCCCGACCGCTTGCCAAGGTCGCCTCCGGCGGCGAGATCTCGCGCATCAGTCTGGCGATCCAGGTCGTCACCAGTCAGGCGGCCAGCGTGCCGACACTGATCTTCGACGAGGTCGACGTGGGCATTGGTGGGGGCGTTGCCGAAGTGGTCGGACGCCTGCTGCGCGAACTCGGCAGCCAGCGGCAGGTGCTCTGCGTCACGCACCTGCCGCAGGTCGCAGCACGCGCGACCTGGCAGTGGCAGGTCAGCAAACAGGTCGAGCGGGAGCAGTTGCGCAGCCGGGTCGTCGTTCTCGATGCCGAGGCGAGGGTCGAGGAAATCGCCCGCATGCTCGGTGGCATCGACATCACGCCGGTCACTCGACAGCACGCACGCGAGATGCTGGCCATCGGCTCGCCAGACCGCTGACCTCTTCGTTCCGACGTGAATCAATAGCGAATCCCCGCGCTTCGCGACGGACGACGGCAACCTCTTCGGAGCGCCGGTGGTCGAGACATTACAACGGTTAGTTTTGGAATCAAGCCGGAGCGTGCCTGAACCGGCCCTTTCATTCGCCTGCGCTGAACACCCCCGGCAGGCGCTGTCTCGTCCCCTACCTTGCGGCCTGGTCGTTGGCAGATGACTTGGCGGCCGCCTTCTTGAGCCTGTTCTTCGCCGCCTTCCTGAGCGCCTTGAACTGCTCCGGATCCTCTGCCTTGAGATACTCCACCACCTCAAAGTCTTCGCGCCTGATGCGCTGGATGTCGATCTGCTCGACGTGCACCAGGCGCAGCAACTCGCGTACCGGTTTGGGCATGTTGCGACCGCTCTCGTAGCGCGAACCGCCACTCTGCGTGACGCCGATCTTCGACCAGAACTGCTGCTGATTCATCCCCAGCCTACGACGAATCTCGCGCGGATCGACCCGCTCAACGACCTTGACGGTGCTCATGACAGTCCTTTCTTGCTATTGGTTTACTCCTGGCAGCCGGCTCCCCGATCCCCTGCCGTCACTGCATACCATATGAATGGCTGGCGCACGCCACACTATAAGGATTTCGCCCGCAATTGCAAGCAGCATCGAGGCAGGAATTCCGGCCGATGCCGGTTGGCGCGAATCGCTTGCTCCCTTTTGCTCCCAAGGGCGCCATTGTCTTAAAATGACAGCCTTTTGGCTCTTGTCAACGGGATTTCGAATGGCATTGATAGTGCAGAAATTCGGCGGTACGTCGGTCGGCTCGACAGATCGCATCAAGAACGTCGCCAGGCGCGTCGCTCGCTGGCGCGCTCAGGGACACGACATCATACTGGTTCCCTCGGCGATGGCTGGTGAAACCAATCGCCTGCTGGCGCTGGCAAAGGAGATTTCGCCGGCACCTGACCCGCGCGAACTCGATGTCATCGCTTCCACCGGAGAGCAGGTGACGATCGCCCTGCTGGCCATGGCAATGCACGGCGAAGGAGTCAAGGCGAAGAGTTTCACCGGTTCGCAGGTCGGCGTCCTGACTGACAGCACCTTCACGAAAGCGCGCATCCTGAAGATCGATGAGGGCCGGATCCGCAAGGCCCTGGCCGATGGAAACGTCGTCGTCGTTGCCGGCTTTCAGGGGGCCGACGAGGAAGGCAACATCACGACGCTGGGTCGCGGCGGGTCCGACACCTCGGCGGTCGCGCTGGCTGCGGCGATGAAGGCCGACGAGTGCCAGATCTACACCGACGTGGATGGTGTGTATACGACCGACCCGCGCGTCGTCCCGGAAGCCCGCAAGCTGGACACGATCACCTTCGAGGAGATGCTCGAAATGGCCAGTCTCGGCTCGAAGGTGCTGCAAATTCGCTCGGTGGAGTTCGCCGGCAAGTACAAAGTCAAACTTCGCGTTCTTTCCAGCTTTGAAGACGAGGGCGAAGGAACGCTGATCACTGTTGAGGAAAAGGGCCATATGGAACAACCGATCATCTCCGGCATCGCTTTCAACCGCGACGAAGCCAAACTTACCGTGCTGGGCGTCCCGGATCGCCCGGGGATTGCCTACCAGATCCTCGGACCGATCGCCGACGCCAATATCGACGTCGACATGATCATCCAGAACATTGGCCGTGACGGCACCACCGATTTTTCGTTTACCGTCAATCGCAACGACTTCAGCAAGTCGCTCAGGATTCTCGAAGGCGTCAAGGAGAAGATCGGTGCGCGCGATGTCAGCGGCGACGCGACCACCTGCAAGGTCTCGGCAGTCGGCGTCGGGATGCGCTCGCACCCCGGGGTCGCCAGCAAGATGTTCGCTGCATTGGCGAAGGAGAACATCAACCTGCAGATGATCTCGACGTCGGAAATCAAGATCTCGGTTGTCATCGAGGAAAAGTACCTGGAACTTGCGGTACGCGTACTGCACAAGGCTTTCGGTCTCGAGAAGCCCCCGAAGGCGAAGTTGGGTTTGACCGGTCGGGGGGAAACCGATATCATCACGCCGTCCTAGGAGACGTGGCCGAGAGGTCGAAGGCACTCCCCTGCTAAGGGAGCATGCGGGCATAAACCTGCATCAAGGGTTCGAATCCCTTCGTCTCCGCCAGGAAACCACGTGAAACCCGCACTGCTCAAGGCTTTGCGGGTTTCGTCTTTTCAGCTACCCACATTTCAACCCACGCCAAGATTGAAAAGAGTGGCGCCAGACGCGAAAACCCGGCACGCGGCCGGGTTGGCAGGCGGCTGCTCCGGCAGGAGTCACTGGCGGTCGTCGACCAGCAAGCCAGTCAGGTTGGCCAGCTCACGGCACTCCTCGACGATCGCGTGGCAGGACCACATGAAACCGTCTTGCACCGCGGCGCTTTGTTTCCTGAATGCCTCGCCGCCAACGCCCCAAGTCATCACCAGCATGGCTTCAAGGTGCATCAGCTTGACTTCCAGGAGTTCGCGCACGTCGGTAGAGGTTGCGCCAGGTGAGAGGTCGTAGACGGACGAGTTGATCGAAGGGCGGGGATCGGCGATGGCGGTCATCGTGAGCTCTCCTCTCGGTCGGCGCCCCGATCGCTGGGGGGAACGCGAGACTCGATGACCGTATCGATCAGGGCTTTCGCGATTTCCACGAAGCAGGAAATGGCCCACCGGCCGCCATCTTCGACACCGTTGCCAAGATTGGCAGCGGCCGCGAGAAACATCGAAGCGCCTTCCAGCGCATCATCGGTCGAGATGTTTATGCTGACCACGAAGAACTGTGCAAGTCTTCCGGCCGGCGCGAAGTAGTTCTACTTTGTCAGATTGCCTTTCACTCTAATGCTGAGAGCATGGCGGCT
>ERZ761609.565-NODE-565-length-41573-cov-37.005275_pt1 | contig 41573 bp, 27 predicted proteins | sample MGYA00511163_ERZ761609 | MGnify/ENA primary metagenome ERZ761609 (study PRJEB28899, sample SAMN02445070) | bioreactor sludge metagenome | biome: EBPR sludge | place: Australia: Brisbane, Thorneside Wastewater Treatment Plant | collected 2011-12-16 ...
CTGGTGCTGGTGCTGGTGCTGGTGCTGGTGCTGGTGCTGGTGCTGGTGCAGGTGCAGGTGCTGGTGCCGGAGCCGGTGCTGGTGCCGGTGCAGGAGTACTTCCCGACATCACCCCCAGAGAATTGGCAGTGATACGCTCGTTCAAACTCCAGGCATTGGTGGGTGCGCTGGTGGTCACATTGGCAAAAGAGCCCGCTCTGCTCCCAAATGTCAGGTAAGCAAATGTGTCACCTGCTGCGGGTACAAAAGTGCCAAACTGCCTGAACTCCAACGTACCGCCCAATGTGGCATTGCCACTTACGTCAATCACGTCATACCCGGTGCCGGCAGTGGTGCCGCCCAGCTCGATTAGCGTGGTGCTGGCCGGGCCAAGAGTCAGGTCGCCATTGACTGTCATGCGCCCCGGCGAACTGCCGACAGAAAATGTGCCTCCAGTCACGTTCAGCGCACCGGTGAAGCTGCCGGCCCCGGCTCCCCAGGTCAACCCGGCTGGTGCCACCATGCTCTGGCCGCTGGCAACCGTCACGTTGCCACCCGTCACATTGACAGAACCGCCCGGGCTGGCCCCCTGGTTAAACGTGCTGGCACCGCCGGTCTGACTGAACCCGTTGGTGCCAAAACCAACGGACTGAAACGCCGCGCTGGCACCCGAAACCTGTAAATTGCCCCCGTTGACCGTCAACGGGCCTGAGAACGTCTGCGTACCGGCAGCCAGGCCGATGTTGCTGCCGTCAAACGTTGTGGTGCCCCCATAGCTACCCGTTGTGGGTGACAGCGCAATGCCGCCCGCACCCGTGTGCCGAAATGTGCCACCCGTGCTGGACAGACTGGTGGGGGAAAGCGTCAACAAGCCGCCACCTGTGTTTTCCACAGTGCCGGTGTTGGCAAACGTGCCCGAACCACCCACACCGCCCGCATTTGCCCCGCTGTAGCGAAAAGTGCCGCTGTTGCTCAGCGTGGTACCGCCAGCCAGCGACAAAGTTCCACCACTTTGGCTCAACGTCTGGCCAGCTGCGACGACAACCGTCCCACCCCCGCCCAGCGTACCGCCGGCTGAGGTCAGGCCACCGCCAAGGGTCAGGGTCTGCCCGGCAGACACATTCAGTACGCTGCCAGCCGCCAACGCCACCGGTTGGGTGTAGCTGCCGCCCTGGCCCAGCGTCAAGGCACCGCCGTCCACATTCAAGCCCGCCCCCGCCAACACCAGCGGACCTGAAAATGTCTGTGTGCCGTTCAAGCGGATGCCGGTGCCCGTCAGCGTGGTCGTACCGCTGTAGGTTGCCGATTGGGGCTGCAGCGAAATGCCACCCGCCCCTGTTTGGGTGTAACTGCCGCCCGTGCTGGTCAACGTACCCGGGTGGATGGTCATTTGGGCACCCCCGGTGTTTTCGATGGTGCCGCTGTTGGTGAACGTCCCGGCTCCACCTACTGAACTGGCATTGGTACCTGTGTACCGAACGGTGCCTGAGTTGTTCAGGGTGCCTGTCAAATCGAGCGAGCCGCCAGACCAATTCAGCGTGCCCTGGTTGGTCACCGTGGTCCCGCTGCCCACTGTGAACGTGCCGGTACCGGTTTTGTTCAGATTCTGGCCCGCAGGCACCACCAGGTTGCCACCGCCACCCACCGTGCCACCTGTCGTCGTGACGCCGCCGCCTGCTGTCACCGTCTGCCCTGGCGCGACGTTGATGGTGCCGTCGGTAAGCTGGATAGGCTGTGTGTAGGACGCACCTTGGTTGAGGGTAATGTTGCCAGCCGTCACGTTCAACCCGGTTGTGGGGCCGATCAAATCCAGCGGCCCATTGAACGTCTGGCTGCCCCCCAAGGACACCGAGTTGCCTTCCAATGTAGTGGTGCCACCATGGGCGCCCGACACCGCACTGACCACCAGGCTACCCGTGCCCGTTTCGCGGTATGTGGCACCGGTGCTGGTCAGTGTGTTGGGGTTGACCGTCATTTGCCCTGCACCGGTGTTTTCGATCACGCCCGTATTGGCAATGGAACCACTGCCACCCAGCGCTACGTCGGTGGTGCCGGTGTACCGAACCGTGCCACCACTGTTGTTGAACGTGCCTGCCACGGTGATGGGGCCGTCAGCCCAGGTCAACGTGCCCTGGTTGGTCACTGTAGTACCACTTCCTACGGCAATTGTGCCTGTGCCCGCTTTGTCGAAGTTCTGACCAACTGGCACTAAAAAAGTGCCACCACCGCCCATAGTTACACCGGTTCCTGAAACATTTAATCCGTCACTGAATGTAAGAGTTTGACCGGGATCTACATTCAATATGGGTTCACTGACACCAAACGAGGGGGTATTTATTTCAACAGGCCGAGAGAAGTTAGTGCCTTGTTTAAAGGTCACTGTTCCACCAGTTATGTTTAATCTTGAAGTTGGCCCCAACACCAGTGGCCCTGAAAACGTATGGTTGCCTCTTTGTAAACGAACCCCATTTCCATTCAATGTCGTAGTCCCGGCATAGTTAGAATTAGGTGATGCAATCTGAAAACGGTAGGAATCAACACCTGTATTATTTATTGTTCCGTTCGTACTCGTGAAGTTTGTCGGCGAGATGTCCCATAGAGATGCTTCCACAAGACCAGAATTGTTGAATGACCCCAATCCCCCAATCCCAGTCGTGTTCGTTGCTCCAGTCTGCCGAACAGTGCCACTGTTATTCAGGGTGGAAGAAGCAGCACTTAAATTAATTCCCTGGTTTGCCGTGCTCAACGTACCTTGGATATCCACTGTCGTATCCGTACCCACGACCAAAGGAGAACTGGGACCATTCAACGCAAGGGTTTGCCCTGCCGGGATGACGAACCTTCCACCGCCTGCAAGGGTACTCCCTTCATTCGCGGAGATACCTCCACTTGCAGTGAGAGTCTGACCAGTTGCCACATTCAATACAGGCGACGTGCCAGTGAGAGAAATGGGTTGTGTGTAATTGGCACCTTGATTCAAATTTACCGTGCCACCGTCAACGTTCAGTTGTGTGCCAGCGCCCGACAAAACCAACGGCCCATTGAACGTCTGCGTACCCCCCAGATTGATGCTGTTTCCGTTCAGCGTGGTGGTACCTGAGTGTGTTCCGCTGGCCGCGCTGATGATCAGACTACCCGTGCTGGTTTCTGCGTAAGAACCGTTGTTGCCATTTAACGTGGCAGGATTAACAGTCAACTGCCCCGTAGAGATATTTTGAACTACACCATTGTTGTTAAAGGTTCCTGTACCGCCCAACGAAAGGCTAAAGAGACCGTTATAAGTCACAGTGCCACTGTTGTTCAGCGTCCCAACCAGATTGATACTTCCGTCATACCAAGTAACAGTTCCTTGGTTATTTAACACTGTGTCAGCACCCAATGTAAGTGCTCCTGGTGCCGTCAAATTCAGCAAAGTCTGGCCAGGCGGGATCACAAATGTTCCCCCTCCGCCCAAGGTGCCACCGGTCATCGTTACGCCACCGCCGGCTGACACGGTCTGACCGCTAGCGACGTTCAGTGACCCGTTGTCCACGGTGATGCCTTGCGAGTAGCTGGCCCCTTGGCTCAGGTTGGCCGTGCCATTGACCACATTTAGTTTCGTGCCCGCACCTGACAGCGCCAACGGACCGTTGAATGTCTGTGTGCCCCCCAGATTGATGCTGTTTCCGCTGAGCGTGGTGGTACCTGAGTGCGTTCCGCTGGCAGCGCTGATGTTCAGACTGCCCGTGCTGGTTTCTGTGTAGGTGGCGTTGTTGCTGACAAGCTGAGAGGGATTTACTGTCAGTACACCAGTGCCACTGTTTTGCACCGTGCCGCTGTTCTCAAACGCGCCTGTGCCCCCACCCACGGTCAAGTTGGTCGTGCCAGACAGCGTCATGCTTTGTCCGGCAGGCAACCGCAACGTGCCACCGCCTCCTATCGACCCACCTGTTGTCGAGATGCCTCCGCTGGCTGTCACCACCTGACCTTGCACCACATTGAGCGCACCCAAGTTCAGGTTGATCGGTTGGGTGTACTCAGCCCCCTGACTCAGGTTGACCGTACCGCCTGCCACATTGAGCGCTGTGCTCGCCCCTGACAAAACGAGCGGGCCAGTGAAGTTCTGCGTACCACTGGTGGTTGTGATTCCTGCCCCGGAAAATGTAGTTGTCCCCGAGTAATTGCCCGTCGCAGGCCGAAGATCGATCGTACCTGTCCCGCTGCGGATCACGTTCAGATTTGTAGCGTTAAGCGCCGGACCATTGTTGACTGCCAAAATGCCGGCACCCGCATTTTCCAACGTACCACTCAGATTAAACGTCCCGCTGGGCGAACTGAGGGTTCTGTTGGCCGAGCCACTGGCCCTCACGGTGCCTGTACTGTTAAATGTGGAGCTGTTTGCACCAGGTGCCAAGTTGATGGTGCTATTGGCGCTGTCAATCCAGTTAATGGTGCCAGCATTTGTCAAGGTTGTACCTTCGATGAGATTGACTGAGCTATCAAGCGTCAATGTTTGTCCACTGGGAATGACAAAAGTGCCGCCTCCACCTAAGTCTTTTCCTGAAGCCCCTGCAATACTCATCCCACCTGACGCAGTTAGCGTTTGACCTGCCGCTACTTTCAATTGGGAGCCAACCGAGCTACCAGAAATAATAATGGGCTGCACGTAATTTGAGCCTTGGTTGAGCGTGAGCCCAGCGGAATTTATTTTAAGAGAAGTTCCCACACCCACCAGTGAAAGCAACCCTGAAAATACATGCGTACCATTCGTATACTGAATTGAGCCACCTTCCAAAGTAGTCACACCAGCATAGGATCCCGAATTACCCAAAAACGTGATACCACCCGCACCAACATGCCTAAATATCGCATTATCACCTGTGATATTCGAATCAATATTCAACAGACTACTACTAGAATTTTCAACCACCCCAGAATTTTTTAAAACTCCGGAACCAATTCCAATAGCAAAAACACCTGAACCAATGTAACGCAGAGTTCCATAGTTATCCAAACTAACGGACGACCCATTCAGCACCAAATTTCCGTCAGCAAACTCAAGTATACCTAGATTGGTAAGTGTCGTTGCATCACTATTTCCTATCGCTAATGCATTACTAGCAGGTAGTGACCCAACAAAGCTTGAAGTTTGACCGGCAGGAAAAACGTAGGCCCCACCGCCCGTAAGGCTTGCACCATTTGTCGCAGTAACGCCTCCCGCAAAGGTAACTCTTGTTCCAGGAAAGGCCCATAAACGCGAATTATTCAAAACAACAGGCTGTGAGATATCGATATTTGAACGAAATAATAAAGTATTCCCGGAACTGACGTTGATCTGCATATCAGTCGCAGCGGCATCCAATTGTGCATTAGGCCCATTCACCAATAGATTTTTTCCAACGCCATTCAGGGCGGACACCTTTATCAACCCAAAGTTTGTCAAATCCAAATCAGTGGTGGTATTTAGAGTACCACCATTTGTTTCCACCCTTGCATTCACCTGACTTCTGGCGACAGGTGATCCACCCGTAGCTGCATTCAAGTTGACATTTAATGCACCACCACCAGTTGACGCAGTGATGTTCTGGTCAATGTTGATATTGTTGTGCGCATTCAAAGTCAGGCTGGGCGTGGGTCCGGCCAAGGGTGTGGTCACGCTGATGGGGCTGGCCACGGTGATGTCCCCGGCCTGCGTCCCCCCCGCGCTGGTGGCAATGGTCACGCTGGTGCCTGCGTTCAGCGCTGTGGTGATGGTGCCGGTGGTGACGATGGCACTGTCTGCTGTGGTGCTGATTGTCGCAGGGGGTGGGCCGCCGGTCGTGTTGGTGTCAGGCCCGGTGGCCTGGATGGAGATGTTGTGCGGGTCAATCAGCCAGGTGCCGGGTTTACCCTGTTTGCTGCCCGCATCGGGCGGTTGGGTGATGTCAAGCTGACCGTGTGTGGAGGTCTCAATAAAACCGCCATCTCCACGTTCGCCCCGCGCGCTGATGCGGCCATGCACGTTCGTGGCCTGGTCAGACCACAGCACCACATTGCCGCCCTGTGTGCCACCGCTGGCAGTCAGCTCGCCCGTGCGCTGCACGGTCACGGTGCCGGCTTTGACATCGATGCTGCCACCGGCGCCGGTGGGGTTGCTGGCATCCACTATGCCCGCCACGTTGACCGCACCGGTGGCACGCAGCACCACGCGGCCTTGCGCATCGGTGCCTACGCTGTTGGCGTGCAGCATGCCCTGTTGGTTGACCACGCCGCCGTACATGTCCACCTGGCGCGCACTGATGTTGCCACCGGCTGTGTTGCCAGCTTCGCCCTCAGGGGTATTGACCCGAAAACCCAGGTTGGGCAAAGCGGTGTCGGTCACGTCCACACTGGTGGATGCCGCCAAACCCACGCTGCCACCGGGTGCCTGAATGCTGCCGCTGTTGCTGACGTTGGGTGCAGCCAGCAGCACGTGCCCGCCGAACGGCGTGCGAATGCTGCCCAGGTTGACCACGCTGCCTGTGCTGGTGCCCTCCTGCCGCAGTTGGGCCGTACCGGTGCGCAAATACTCGGGCAGGTTGAGGCCCAGCGAGCTGGCCACCAACCCGCTGACGTCGACCCGTGCGCTTTGACCGAACAGCACGCCGTTGGGGTTGAGCAACCACACCCGGCCGTTGCTGCTGAGGTTGCCCAGAATGGTGCTGGGGTCTTGCCCGGTCACACGGTTGAGCACCTGGCTGTTGGCGTGTTGTTGCTGGAAGTGCACCCCATGCCCGCTGCCGATGGAAAACTGCCGCCAGTCCAACACGGTGTTGGGGGTATTGGCAATGGTCAGTTGGTTGCCGTTTTGGCTGGCGGTGGCATTGCCCGTGACCACGCGCATGCCGGTTGGCAAAGGGGGTGGTGGCGGTGCGGCTGGGAGTGTCTGTGCAGACGATGGGCGGCTTGATGCCGCCAGCATGGCCACGGCAGCGGCAATTTGTTTCAGAGGCAGGGGTTTGCGTGGGTTCATGGCCATGGCTTCAGAACATCAGGCTGTAGGAAACGTGCAGACGGGCGTCGCCGTTGGGGGTGGTGGGCCCAGCCTTGAGCGCACGGGCCAGATCGGTGCGCAGCAGCCAACGCCGGTTGCCAGCCCACTGCAGCCCCACACCCAGGCCGGCCAGGCTGCAACTGCTGCTGCCGGGCATGCAGAAGGTGCCCAGCCGGTTGCTGACTTGCCCGGCGTCAAGGAAAACACTGCCATGCAGACTGTGCCCAGACGGCAGCCCCCAATCGGGGAACCACTGCTGCCACAGCCCGGCGGCTTGCACACCGGGCTTGTCATCCGGCTTTGCCTGACCGAAAGTGCTGGTCAGGTTGGTGGTCCATTCCAGCGAAGCGGCCAGGCCCTGGTCGCCAACCAGCTCACGCTCGAGGTAGCCCCGCACAGTGGCTGCGCCACCGATGCCAAACTGCTCGGCAGACACCAAAGCATGCGGCGTTTGCTGGGCTGAGGCACGCACACCAATGGAACTTTGCTCTGAAATCGAGTGCGAGCTCTGCCAGTTGCCGCGCAACACCCAGTAGCGTGCGGCGGCACCGGGCCGTGAGGCTTCGAAAGCGGCGTCGTTGCCGTTGCGTCCGCCTGGCCAAATGTTGCCCGACAGGTGCACACCCGCGTTGAACAACCCTGGGTTGTTCGCGATGTAGCTGAACGCGACCGGCCGCACGCCCACACTGGCCCCAGCGGTGCCACAGCCGTCCGAGCCCAGGTTGCCGATGGTGCAGGTGTTGTTGTAGTGCCGCAAGTCCATACCGGCTGCAAACTGGTGACGCGTTTCGCCCGAACGCGGCACGTTCCACTGATAGCGTGCACCGAATGATGTGCCTTGACCCGCAAAGTTCAAGTCTCCCGCGGCAGTGGGGGTGGCGCGGTTGCGGGCATTGGAATAGGAACCCGTGAACTCGACCGACGCTGGGTGACCGTACAACGGCACGCGGTAGCTGCCGCTGACCACCAAGTTGTCAGCCGGGCGGGCAACCGCAGTTTCCAACCGCAGTTTGGCCACGTGATCCTTATCCGCAACGTTGGCGTGCTGGTAACTCAGCGCGGCGCGCACCGAGCCTTGCGACGACCGGCCGGTGTTGTCTGCACTCACGGTCCATTGCTGGGGGTGCTGCTCGGTTGCAGACACCAGGGCATCGACCTGACCGGTCTGCATGCCCGGTTGGAACACGATCCGGATGTTTTTGGCCGGGTTTTCGTTGGCAAGCTGGGCTTCGGTGTCAACCCTGACAAGGTTGGGCGTGGTGCCTGGTTTCAGGCTGGGCACGCTGGCCAGTATGTTGTCGCGGCTGAAGTGGTTTTGACCACTGACCAAGACCTGACCCAGCTTGCCTTCCGTCACGTCGATGTGAACGGTACCGTCTTCAATGGTCTGTTCCGGCAAACGGACCACCACGGCTGCATAGCCTTTTGACTGGTAAAGCGACTTGACAGCCTCGACAGCAGCATTCACCCCGTCCAAAGTTTTTGATCCGCGATGGCTTGCCAGCGTGCTTTGGATGAGACCATCGGGCAAAAGCGAGTTGCCTGTGACCTTGAATTGCCGAACTTGAAATGCGACTGCCTCTGTGGTTTGACCGGCGACCGGCGTTGCGGTGACTGGAGCCGGGGATGGCTGAACGGATGACGACGCGGCTGAGGTTGAAGCTCCTGCAGACGGCGGTGTGCTGGGTTTGGCAACAGTTGCAGAGGCTTGTTTTGCTGGGGAGGCAGCGCGGGCAGGAGCCGGGGCAAGAGCGGGCGCAGCCGCTTCCGCCCGCTGCACACTTGTCGGCGGCGTGACGGTCGAAGGCGAAGGTGCCGTGACCGTCACAACCGGCGTCGAAGCGAGCGTGGACGTGGCGGGCGGTTGCGGTGCCGGCGCTGGGGCAGTGGGATAGAGGTCGCGCTTGCCTCCACCATTCAGCCGCAACCAAGCTTCGATGGGATCAATTTTTTGCGCATAGGCCGCCGGGCAAAAAAACACCAACAGAAATGTTCTTGCCACAAAACGGTCACATGAACGCCAATTGCCTGCGATATGCACGGTAACTCCCTGAATTTTCCAACTTCCCATGGTATCGGCTCGACCTGAAAACGCGAAGTTCCTGACCTAGTTCGGCAACATGACGCTCCGGTTTTTTGGCGCCAATACCACAGGCAGATTGCCTTGCCCTCGGTGCCAACCCACCATTTGTCGGCGCGCACCAAGAGGGTGCAAAACAAGCGAACCAAACAATCGAACCTCAATATTCAACACCCAATCCAACCGGGTGGCGCAATGGCTAGAATCTGCAACCTTGTCAGGAGAGAAACCCCCAAGCCCACCGGCTGAAGCGGGTTCGCCGAAGGCGCAGGAGGCGGGTTGAACCGGGCTGAACCGATTTCAACCGCTCTGAACGCTCAGGCAAAAGGACTGACAGACGTCCGGGAACTGAACGACCCGAACGACACCCTGCTGGAGAGAGGCACGGCCCGCACCACCTGCGGCCCTGCCCACCGAAGGAGCAAACCCGTTTCGAGTTTTCGGCGGGTGAATCTCTCAGGTAAAGCGGACATCGGGGGCAAGCCCATGGCGTGGCAGCACGCTGTGACCTGTGCCCCATTGCGCGAGCCCAATCGCTGCCATACTTGATGCAGCGACCCCGTGCAACCTCTGGAGAGCGATCCGATGTCTGACCGAACCACCGACCTGCACACCACGCCACTCAACGCGCTGCACATCGAGCTGGGTGCCCGTATGGTGCCCTTTGCGGGCTACAGCATGCCGGTGCAATACCAGGGCCCTGGCTTGGGCCTGATGGCCGAGCACCAGCACACCCGCACGGCCGCCGGGTTGTTCGACGTGTCACACATGGGCCAGTTGCGCCTGGTGGGGCCCGATGCAGCGACCGCATTTGAATCACTGATGCCGGTTGACGTGGTGGGTCTGCCGGTGGGCAAGCAGCGCTACGGCCTGCTGCTGACGGAGCAGGGCACCATCATTGACGACCTGATGTTCGTCAACCGGGGCACTGACATCTTCGTCATCGTCAACGGTGCCTGCAAGGCGGGTGATATCGCCCACATCACCCAGGCCATCGGTGCCCGGTGTGACGTGACTCCCATGCCCGAGCGCGCACTGCTGGCCCTGCAAGGCCCGCAGGCAGTAACCGCCCTGACGCGGCTGGTGCCCGGTGTGGACAAGCTGGTGTTCATGACCGGTGCCGCCTTCGCCTGGAACGGTGCCGACCTGTTCATCACCCGCAGCGGCTACACCGGTGAGGACGGGTTTGAAATCTCGGTGCCTGACAACGCTGCCGATGCGCTGGCGCGCGCCTTGCTCGCCCAGCCCGAGGTGAAGCCCATCGGCCTGGGGGCACGCAACTCGCTGCGGCTGGAAGCCGGGCTGTGCCTCTACGGCCAGGACATTGACACCACCACCACCCCCGTAGAAGCTGCGCTGAACTGGGCCATGCAGAAGGTGCGCCGCACAGGTGGCACCCGTGCCGGGGGGTTTGCCGGTGCCGCCACCGTGCTGGGCCAGTTGAACGGTACCCAACCCGTCAACAAGGTCCGCGTGGGCTTGCTCGCCCTGGAACGTGTGCCCGTGCGTGAACACACCGAACTGACCGACCTGAACGGCGCACATCTGGGTGAGGTCACCAGCGGTTTGCTGGGCCCCACCATCAACCGGCCGATTGCCATGGGCTACGTCCCGCCCAGCCATGCTGCCGTGGGCACCCGGCTGACGGCGGTGGTGCGCGGCAAGCCCGTGCCCATGGAAGTGGTGGCCATGCCGTTTGTGCCCACACGTTACTACCGTGGATAATTTTTAATTTTTTTCGACCCCAGCGCTTTATCAGCATAGCTTTTCAGCTTCTATCTTTGCAGGAGTATCTTTCATGACCATCAAATACACCCCCGACCACGAATGGCTGAGCATCGACGGTGACGTGGCCACCGTCGGCATCACCCACCACGCCCAGGACGCTCTCGGCGATGTGGTGTTCGTCGACCTGCCCGAAGTGGGCAAGGCATTCGCACAGAAAGACGTGGCCGGTGTGGTCGAGTCCGTCAAGGCGGCAGCCGACGTGTACATGCCCGTGACTGGCGAAATCACCGAAGTGAACGAAGCCCTGCGTGCCGACCCGGCCCTGGCCAACACCGACCCATTGGGCGCCGGCTGGTTCTTCAAGGTCAAGCTGTCAGCGCCAGCCGAGCTGGACGCCCTGCTGGACGAAACTGCCTACAGCACCCTGACCGCCTGACGCCGGCTGCTCCAGGGCAGTGATGGGCAGACCCGGAACGCGATCTGCGGCCAGACAGTGGCTGGATCGTTTTCCGGGCCTGTGTCCCCGCCTTCCGCCTTGTAGCCGTTGGCCCCCACTCGTCGTATCGAGACCGCACAGCCTGCAGGCAACACACCGTTGCCCCACCGTCACGCCGCCCTCAGGCAAAGCCCGATCACTTTTCTCAGACACTCAGGACAACACGCCATGTCGACGCCCTCCTCCCTCCAGCCACTGGCCACGCTGGAAAACAGCAGCGAATTCATTGCCCGCCACATTGGTGTGAGCGAGGCCGACGAAGCGCACATGCTCAACGTGATCGGCGAGGCCTCGCGCCGCGCCCTGATTGACAGCATCGTGCCGCGCAGCATTGCACGCAGTGCCGACATGGACCTGCCTCCGCCGCTGACCGAGGCAGCCGCGCTGGCCGAGTTGCGCACGCTGGCTGGCCAGAACACGGTGCTCAAAAGCTTCATCGGGCAGGGCTACCACGGCACGCACACACCCGGTGTGATCCTGCGCAACATCCTGGAAAACCCCGCCTGGTACACCGCCTACACGCCTTACCAGGCTGAGATCAGCCAGGGCCGCATGGAGGCGCTGGTCAACTTCCAGACGATGGTGACGGACCTGACGGGCATGGCCATTGCCAACGCTTCCATGCTGGACGAGGCCACGGCAGCTGCCGAAGCCATGACGCTGGCCAAGCGCTCTGTCAAGAGCAAGAGCAACACCTTTGTGGTGGCGGGCGACTGCCACCCGCAAACCATTGCCGTGGTGCAAACCCGCGCCAAACCCCTGGGCCTGAACGTGCTGGTTGCCAACTCGGCTGCCGAGTGGGATGCCGCGCTGGCCGGTGAATGCTTTGCCGCGCTGGCCCAGTACCCCAGCACCAGCGGTCGCATCGACGACCTGCGGGCCGATGCCGACCGCGTCCATGCCCAGCAGGGTGCCTTCATCGTCGCCGCTGACCTTCTGGCCCTGACCCTGCTGGTGCCACCCGGCGAGTTCGGTGCCGACATCGCCGTGGGCACCACCCAGCGCTTTGGCATGCCCATGGGTGCCGGTGGCCCGCATGCCGCCTACATGGCCTGCCGAGACGAATACAAGCGGTCGCTGCCCGGCCGCCTGGTGGGCGTGAGCGTCGATGCACACGGCAACCCCGCTTACCGCCTGTCGCTACAAACACGAGAGCAACACATCCGCCGTGAAAAAGCGACGAGCAACATTTGTACTGCACAAGTGCTGCCCGCCGTGGTGGCCAGCATGTATGCCGTGTACCACGGCCCGGCGGGCCTCACCCGCATCGCGCAGCGTGTGGCCAGCTACACGGCCATTTTGGCCACCGGCCTGTTGGACCTGGGCTGCGAACTGACCAGCACAACCGCGTTCGACACAGTGACCGTGTGCATGCCCCGGCCATCCGACGCAGAGGCCGTGCTGGCGCGCGCCCTGTCGTGCGGAGCCAACCTGCGCCTGAGCCACCAGCGCTACATCGGCATCACGCTGGACGAAACCACCACCCGCGAAGACGTGGAGGCCATCTGGGTGTTCTTTGCCCTGAACGGCCAGCAATTGCCGGAAGTCAGCGCCTACGAGCACGGCATTGAACCCCTGATTCCCGCTGCCCTGCGCCGCTCCAGCCCGTTCCTGACGCACCCGGTGTTCAACACACACCATTCCGAGACCGGCATGCTGCGCTACATCCGGCAGCTGTCGGACAAAGACCTGGCGCTGGACCGCAGCATGATCCCGCTCGGCAGCTGCACCATGAAGCTCAACGCCACGGCCGAGATGATTCCCATCACCTGGCCCGAGTTCGCCAACATCCACCCCTTTGCCCCGGCCGACCAGCTGGAGGGCTACCGCCTGCTGGACGAGCAGCTGCGCGCCTGGCTGTGCCAGGCCACGGGCTACGCAGGCATCAGCCTGCAGCCCAATGCGGGTTCGCAAGGCGAATATGCAGGTCTGCTGGTCATCAAGGCCTACCACGAGGCCCGTGGCGAAGGCCACCGCAACATCTGTCTGATTCCCAGCAGCGCGCACGGCACCAACCCGGCCAGCGCCCAGATGGTGGGCATGACCGTCGTCGTGACCAAATGCGACGACCAGGGCAACGTGGACCTGGCCGACCTGCAGGCCGCCTGCGAAAAGCACAGCGCCAACCTGGCCGCCGTGATGATCACCTACCCCAGCACGCACGGTGTGTTTGAAACCAGCGTGAAAGAGCTGTGCGCCCTGGTGCACCAGCACGGAGGCCGGGTGTATGTGGACGGTGCCAACATGAACGCCCTGGTGGGCGTGGCCGCGCCCGGCGAGTTCGGCGGTGACGTGAGCCACCTCAACCTGCACAAGACCTTCTGCATCCCCCACGGCGGCGGCGGCCCCGGCGTGGGTCCGGTGTGCGTGGTGGAAGACCTGGTGCCTTACCTGCCCGGCCATGCCGCTGCCCTGGAGGCAGGTGCCTGCACCGGCGCCACACCTGCGGCCACCGCCGTGGGTGCAGTCAGTGCCGCCCCCTTCGGCAATGCCGCCGTGCTGCCCATCTCCTGGATGTACATCCGCATGATGGGGGCCGACGGCCTGAAACACGCCACCGAGACGGCCATTCTGAGTGCCAACTACATCAGCAAGCGCCTGGCCGACCACTATCCCACGCTGTATGCCTCGGCCAACGGCCATGTGGCGCACGAGTGCATCCTGGACCTGCGCCACCTGAAAGACACCAGCGGCGTGATGGCAGAAGACGTGGCCAAGCGGCTGATGGACTACGGCTTCCATGCCCCGACCCTCAGCTTCCCTGTGCCCAACACGCTGATGGTGGAGCCCACCGAGAGCGAAACGCTGGCCGAGCTTGACCGCTTCATCAACGCCATGATTGCCATCCGCAACGAAGTGCGCAAAGTGGAAGCCGGGGAATGGCCACAGGACAACAACCCCCTGAAAGCCGCCCCCCACACCGCCGCCAGCCTGATGGGGGCAGACTGGAACCGCCCCTACCCGCGAGAGCTGGGTGCCTTCCCGCTGGCCAGCCTGAAACAGGCCAAGTACTGGCCGCCCGTTGGACGGGTGGATAACGTGTATGGCGACCGCAACCTGTTCTGCAGCTGCGTGCCGGTGAGCGAACTGGCTGCCAGCTGACACATCAGGGTGCATGTGCGCCCATGTGCTGCCCGCCCCCACAAGGGGTTGCGCAGCGGTTTGACCCGCCACCCGAACGGTGAACTTTTCTGACTGGGAGACACCCGTGACCACCGACACCCGCCAACAGTTTGCCAGCGACAACTACGCCGGTGCCTGCCCCGAGGCCATGCACTGGCTCGCCACCGCCAACGCCAGCGGACATGAACCTGCCTACGGCGAAGACCGGTGGACGCAGCGGTCAACCGACATGCTGCGCAAGCTGTTCGACATCGATTGCGACGTGTACTACGTGTTCAACGGCACGGCCGCCAACTCGTTGGCCTTGGCATCGCTGTGTCAGAGCTACCACTCGGTCATCTGCAGCCCGGTGGCGCACATCGAAACCGATGAATGCGGTGGCCCGGAATTCTTCTCCAATGGCTCGAAGTTGCTGGTGGGTGAATCCCAGTCTGAAGCCGCCCGGCAAGGCAAGATCACCCCGGCTGCCATCCAAGAGCTGGTCACCAAGCGCAGCGACATTCACTACCCCCGCCCCAAGGTCGTGTCCATCACCCAAGCCACCGAGATGGGCACCGTTTACAGCGTGGAAGATGTGCGTGAAATCGCCTGGATGGCCAAGAAGCACCACCTGCGGCTGCACATGGACGGCGCACGCTTTGCCAATGCAGTGGCCCACCTGGGCTGCAGCCCGGCCGACGTCACCTGGCGCGCTGGCGTGGATGTGCTGTGCTTCGGCGGCACCAAAAACGGCCTGCCGGTGGGCGAAGCGGTGGTGTTCTTCGACCGCAAGCTGTCGGAAGACTTTGCCTGGCGGGTGAAGCAAGCCGGACAACTGGCCTCCAAGATGCGGTTCATCTCAGCGCCCTGGGTCGGTCTGCTGGAAGACGACGTGTGGCTGCGCAACGCCAGCCATGCCAACGCCATGGCACAGCGCCTGTACCAGGGCCTGCGCCAGTTACCCGGAGTGCAGACACTTCATGCGCCGCAGGCCAACGGCGTGTTTGCCCAGCTGCCACCCGCTGCCGTCACGGCCCTGCACGCACGGGGCTGGAAGTTCTACCAGTTCATCGCCGGTGGGGGCTGCCGCTTCGTGTGCGCATGGGACACCACCGAGGAAGCCGTGGATGCCCTGCTGGCCGACATGCGTGCCGTGACGGGCTGACAGGCGGGTAAGCCCGCCAGTGGAATCCTCATGACCAGCGTGGGGGCGCTGAGCAGGCTTTGCCGTCTTGCGCCACACCCCATCAAACCCACCACCCCAACCCGATGGCCATTTCTGCATTCGACGTGTTCAAAGTGGGCATCGGCCCCAGCAGCTCCCACACGGTGGGCCCAATGCGGGCCGCGCGACTGTTCGTGCTGGGCCTGCAATCCAGCGGGCTGCTGGACCGCACCACGCGCCTGCACGCGGGTTTGTATGGGTCGCTGGGCGCCACCGGCAAGGGCCATGGCAGCGACACAGCCGTGCTGCTGGGCCTGTGCGGGCACGAGCCAGACACGGTGGACGTGAACGCCGTGTCCACCATCCTGTCCAGCATCCGACAGGCGTGCTCGCTGCCGGTGCTGGGTCAACACGCCATCGAGTGGCAGGACGCACGCGACCTGACTTTTTTCCGCCGCGAGACCCTACCGTTGCATGCCAACGGCATGCGGTTCCAGGCCTTCGATGCCAGCGGCGCGGTGCTGACCGAGCGTTGTTACTACTCGGTGGGGGGCGGATTTGTCGTCAGCGAAGAGGTCCTGGCCGACGGGCAACGCCAGAAAACCATCGCCCCCGATGCCACGGTGTTGCCCAAGCCGTTTCGCACCGGTGCCGAGCTGCTGGCGCAGTGCCACGCCAACCAGTGGACCATGGCCCAGGTGATGCTGGCCAACGAGCTGCACTGGCGCACCGAGCCTGAGGTACGCAAGGGTCTGCTGGCCATCTGGGGCGTGATGCAGGCGTGCGTGCAGCGCGGCTGCCAAACCGAAGGCACCTTGCCCGGTGGTTTCAAAGTCAAGCGCCGGGCACCGCAGCTGTGGCGCGACCTGACCAGCCAGGCCGAGAAGGCGCTGACCGACCCGCTGCAGGTGCTGGACTGGGTCAACCTGTACGCCCTGGCCGTGAATGAAGAAAACGCAGCCGGTGGCCGTGTGGTCACCGCGCCCACCAACGGTGCGGCGGGCATCGTACCGGCGGTGCTGCACTACTACACGCGCTTCATTCCGAGTGCCAGCGACGACGGCGTGGTGGACTTCCTGCTCACGGCGGCGGCCATTGCCATCCTCTACAAGGAAAACGCCAGCATCAGCGGTGCCGAGGTGGGCTGCCAGGGCGAGGTCGGCGTGGCCTGTTCCATGGCCGCAGGTGCCCTGTGCGCCGTGCTGGGCGGCACCCCCGAGCAGGTGGAAAACGCGGCCGAGATCGGCATGGAGCACCACCTGGGCCTCACCTGCGACCCGGTGGGCGGACTGGTGCAGATACCGTGCATCGAGCGCAACGCCATCGCGTCAGTGAAGGCCATCAACGCCGCGCGCATGGCGCTACATGGCGACGGCACCCACCATGTCAGCCTGGACAAAGTCATCAAGACCATGCGCGAAACCGGTGCCGACATGAAGGTGAAGTACAAGGAAACCTCACGCGGCGGCCTGGCGGTGAACATCATCGAGTGTTGAAGGGTTGAGCCCATTTCCCTATTTTGTTGAATTTTTTCCGCTTAGCGCCTTATTTACTTGAAAAGTTCACTACAGTATTTGATATTCGACTTGCTGGATACAGACGAAACCAGCCGCACCTGGGAGGCCATGGCCAGCGTTGCCCCTGAGCGGGTATCTGCTGTGCTGACTGAGGCCACCGGCTTGCTGGTCTGGGCCAGGGAACAGTTCGGGACCGATGCGTTGGCGCTGGACGACGGCGGTGAGTGGGATGCCTGGGTGCAAATACAGGCCGATCAGGCTGAGCCTTGCACCCTGGACTGGCACAAACTCGCAAAAACGCCCGTGCAGACCTTTCCGCCCGGCACCCGGTGGGTAACCATTGCGCTCACCCTGACCGCATCTGGACACCTTGCTGAAGCCATGCAGCAGCACCTGGACACCGTCAACCCGGCCTGACACACCCGGCACACCCGGCGCACGCGGCATTTGCCATCAGACCGCTCTGCGGCTACACCCCCAGCCACCGCGCAGCCCACTCGTCGGCTGGCATCGGTCGGCTGAACAGGTACCCTTGGTATGTGTGGCATCCCAACTGCGCCAGCATGGCCTGCTGTTCAGCCGTCTCCACACCCTCAGCCAACACATCCAGATCCAGACTGTTGGCCAGCGCCACCACCGTGCGGACAATCGATCGGCTGTGGGCCTGCTCCACCATGTCTCGCACGAATGACTGATCCACCTTGAGTTTGTAGATGGGCAAGCGCTTGAGGTAGCTGAGCGATGAGTACCCCGTACCAAAATCGTCCAGCGAGAACACTACACCCAACTGCTGCAGACGCTCCATCTTGCGGATGACGTTGTCCACATCCTGCAACAGCAGACTTTCGGTCAGCTCCAGCTCCAGCCGATGGGGCTCGATGCCCGACTGCTGCACCGCCTCGGTCACATGGTCGACAAAATCGGCGTGGTGGAACTGACGCGCGCTGACATTGACGGCCATTTTCCAAAGAGGGTTGGGCGCCATCCGACACCAGGTCACCATTTGCTGACAGGCCGCCTGCAGCACCCAGCGCCCGAGGGGGACGATCAGCCCGGTTTCTTCGGCCACGTCAATGAAGAGACCCGGCGTCATCAGGCCTTGTGCAGGGTGTTGCCAGCGCACCAGGGCCTCCACACCACACAAGTGGCCCGCTTCATCCACCTGTGGCTGGTAGTGCAGCACGAACTGCTGCGCGACCAGCGCCTGCCTGAGGTCACGTTCCAGCGCCGCATGTTCCGATGCCTTGATCTGCATGACCGGATTGAAAAAGCGGATGGCATTGCGCCCTGCATCCTTGGCGTCGTACATGGCCATGTCTGACCAACGCAACAAGTCCTGAGGGCTGTCCGTCACATCCGAGAACAGCGCAATGCCCTGACTCGCGCTCACCACATGCTCCAGTCCACCTGTCAGCTCAAAGGGTTGCAACAACGCCTGCCTGATTTTTTCGGCCACAGCCAGCGCCTGGCCTGCGGCATAAACCGGATCGGCATCCAGCGACAGCAGCAGCACGAACTCGTCACCACCCAATCTGGCCAACACGTCGTGAGACCGGACCAGCGCACCGATTCGCTGGGCCACGCCTTTCAGCAGCACATCACCCGCCGCATGACCCTGGCTATCGTTGACCACCTTGAAGTGATCGAGATCAATGAAAACCAGAGCGCCATTGCGCCCGGTGCGGCGGGCCAGGGCAAACGCCTCGTGCAAACGCTCGGCAAACATCCGCCGGTTCGGCAACCCGGTCAGCACATCAAAGTAGGCCAGTCGGTGGATTTCATCCAGATGCTGCCGCTGCTGTGTGATGTCTGTCGATATCCCGCACAGCGCATAGACCTGCCCGGCCGAGTCGCGCAAAGGCAGCTTGACCGACAACCACACCCGCTCGGGCTTGCCGTCCACTTCCCGGTGTATTTCTTCCGTGGACAGGCGCACGCCTTCCCGAAGCACCTTCAGGTCATTGAGGTTGAGTTGTTCGGCTTTGTCAGCCGGCATGTACCGGTCGTCGAGTGTGCCCACCACAGCTTCGGCCGTGGTGCCCAGCGCCTCGCACGCCTTGCGGTTGGCATATTGGTAACGCAGGTCAGGGCCTTTGATGTAGATGGCGGAGTCCACCCCGTCCAATATGGTGTTGAGGCGTTCCTCGCTTGCCTTGATGATGCGGGTCTTCAACGCCACCTGCTGGCGCAGCCAATAGTTGCCGCCCAACATCAACAGCAACAGCAGGCCGACCGCGCCCAACACCCAACGCAGGTAAACAGGCCACACCACTTCGGGCGCTTGCCCGCCCCAGCGGTTGAGGTTGCGAAAGTAGAAAGAGCCCGGGTCATCTTTCCAGGTCATGAGCTGTGTGTCGATGCCAGCCAGCAGAGCCGCAGGTGCCGACAAACCTGTCACGAAATACAGCTGCGATGGCTGGAACATGATGGTCGTGGGCAACAATTTGTAGTCGTTGGCACGCCATGCGCCAAACAAATGGTTGGTCAACACCACATCGGCCTGCTTGTCAGCCACCAGTTGAAAGGCCTCGGCCAATGTATCGGCGGGTACCCACGTGACTGGCACCTGAAACCCATCCACCATGCCAGCAAAAAAGCGCTGCTGCACCGCGCCCTTCAGGTGGGCCACCCGTTTGCCCCGAAGGTCGAGTATGGATTCGACCTTCAGGTCAGCCCGCTGGTACACCTGCGACCAGCTGTGCAACGCCGGCTCTATGCCAAACCTGAACAAGGGTGCACGCTCGGGTGTCAGCGCGACATCGGGCATCAAGTCGATTTCACCGCGCTGCACCGCTTGCAAGCAGGCCTGCCACTCGCACGGCACAGACTTGATCTGCCAGCCGCCCACACGCGCCAGCTCGCGGGTCATCTGGCCGAAGATGCCATCGGGCAGGCCGTCGGCACCCATGAAGATTTTGGGCGGGTTCTCGTACACGCCTACACGAACAGCCGACCCCACACCCACAGGCTGTTGCGCCCAGGCACCTGCACAGCAGCAGGCCAACAGCGCATGCATGAGCAGGCGCGCCAGGTTGTGAAAGCGGGTGGTGAACAACATGTTGCGGCAACGGCTACGTGCATTCTGCCTCAAGGGCTGCCCGCGTAAACCCGCTCAGACAGGACTGCTGCGGGCGGCGGAGCCCATCACGGCCAATTGAGCACACACGCCCCGTCGACGCCATCCGGCGGCTCGTAGCCTGTGGCCACCACCACACGGTGATCGGCCTGGGACGCGGCCTGCAGCAGCTCGGTCACCTGGGCGCACGAACGCCTGTCCAAGGCCGCAAAAGGCATGTCCAGCAACGTCAGCGGCGCGCCGCTGGCGAAGGCAGCCGCCATCCTCAGCTTGCGCCGCATGCCGGCAGACAGACCGTGCAGGGGTTTGGCCAGGTGGCCGGTCAGCTCCAGATGGGCCAGTACGTCGTCGCACACGCCGTCGTCCCAGCGCGCATGGGCGCGGCGGCGCAGTTGCAAATACCCGTGACCGCTGAGCAGGTCGTGCACGTCGGAAGCCGGGTCGCACCAGAACACCTGCTGTCGGTAGGCCTCGGGTTGGGGCCAGGCAGGGCAGCCAGGCAACGTCAACTGGCCTGCTTCCGGTTTCAACTCGGCAGCCAGCAGGCGCAGCAAGGTAGTCTTGCCTGCACCGTCTTCAGCCACGACCACGGTCAGCCCTGGCGCAAACGCATGCGACCAGTCGGTGCACACGCGCGTACCCGGCCAGCCAAACGTCAGGCGCTGCACGACCAACCCTGGCGATGCCGCGCCATCCATGCCCTGTTCCGACGACATGCGCGCCGTCAGCCCTGCATGCCCGCCAGCGCCTCCAGCGCCTGCGGGTAGCCATTGACGCCGAAGCCGCACATCACCGCCCGGGCCACGGGTGAGATGTAACTGTGGTGCCGGAACGCCTCGCGGGCAAACACGTTGCTGATGTGCAGCTCGATGCAGGTCACCCCCGTGCCCTTGATGGCATCGTGCAGGGCGACGCTGGTGTGGGTGTAGGCGCCCGCATTGATGATGAGCCCCGCCAGCTGGCCCTGCGCATGTAGGCGCCCTGCCTCGTGAATCCAGTCCACCAGCTCACCCTCGTGATTGCTCTGGCGAAACACCAGTGCCAGGCCGTGTTGAGCGGCAGCAGCTTCGCACATCGCCTGCACATCGGCCAGCGTGGCGGCACCGTAAACAGCGGGTTCGCGGGTGCCCAGCAGGTTGAGGTTGGGTCCGTTGAGTACGTAGGCGGTTTTCATGGTCAGCCAGCGATGGAATGGTCAAAACCCAAATTATCGGCTGCACCACCTCGCGTGTCGCCAAAAGTGCGGCCTCAGGCACGCGTGTCACGCACAATCAGTCGGGTGAAGCACACGTATTTTTTCCAGCTGGTGGGACTGTCAGCTCTATGGGGGGCGGCCTTCCTGTTCATCCGCGTGGCCAGTCCACCCCTGGGGCCCTGGGTGCTGGCCGGTTTACGGGTTGTCATGGCCACGGCCACCTTGGGGCTGTTGATGTGGTGGCTGCGCCAGCACTGGCCCTGGCGGCGCTGGCGCGACCTGTTGCGCCTGGGTGCGTTGGCGGTGGCCATTCCCTTCCTGCTGTATGCCTGGGCCGCGCTGCAACTGCCCGCCGGTTACCTGGCGCTGCTGAACACCACGGCGGTGCTGTTTGCCAGCCTGGCTGCCGCCTGGTTGGGGGACGACCGGCTCACCCGCACCAAACTGCTGGGCTGCGCGCTGGGCTTCGTGGGCGTGGGCCTGATCGTGCGGCTGGGGCCCATCGAACCCACGGCCGAACGCCTGGGCGCGGCACTGGCGTGCCTGCTGGCCGCAGCGTGCTACGGGGCCTCCACACCGTTGATGAAGCGCGCCACCCGCCACAGTGAGCCGCTGGCCATCGCCATGGGCATGAATGTGGCAGCCGGCATGTTGTTGCTGCCGGGTACCGTCTGGGCCTGGCCACAAGCCCAATTCAACACGGTGGCATTGGCGGCCACCGCCATGCTGGGCGTGTTCTCGTCAGGCCTGGCAGGTTGGATGCACCTGCGCATCATGCGCCACGTCTCGCCAGTGGCGGCCGTCAGCCCGGCTTTCATGATCCCGGTGTTTGGGGTGACCTGGGGTCACCTGGTCCTGGGCGAGCCCTTGGGCACCGGCCTGGTGGCGGGCGGCTTGCTGGTGCTGCTGGCCACCGCACTGGTGACCGGCTTCAACCCGGTGGCGCGCCTGCTGGCGGCCGATGCTGCAGGCCCCAAACCCTGAATGCCGCCAACGCAGCCAACGTGGCTGCCGCCGTGCCGCACCAGAACACGGCCTGCAACCCCCAGGCCGAGCTGACCAGCCCACCGCCCATGCCTCCCAGCACACCGGGCACTCCATACCCAATGACGGTGTACAGCGCCTGGCCCCTGCCCCGCAACTGCCCCGGAAAATGGTGTGAGATGAGCGCCATGCACACCGTGTGGTGCGCGGCAAACGTGATGGCGTGGGTCATCTGCGCCAGCACCAGCAGCGGCAACACCAGCGGCCAGCCCGCCGTCCAAGCCATGCGCGCCGTGGTCAGCACAGCGGCCAGCAGCAGCCAGGCCGTCAGGCTCATCAGTGGCAACCAGCGCGCCTGCGTGAAGAACCAGGCAATTTCCACGATGACCGACACCGCCCACAGCACGCCAATCAGGGTCTTGCTGTAGCCCAGGCTGTCCAGGTACAGCGAGAAAAACACGTAAATGAAGATGTGCGCGAGCACATGGAAAAACATGGCCGTGAACAGCCAGGCCACCGGGGGCTGGCGCAGCAGGGGCAACACCGGCGGGCTGGCGCCCTGGGCAGTGTGCGTGGCCTCCTTGCGGTCGGGCAGCCACCAGACGCTGGCCGTGACTGCCAACAGGGTGCCCACGGTCCAGGCCGGAAAACTGTCCATGCCCCGGTGCTCGAACCAGGCCCCGGCCGCGAGCACCGTGACCAGAAAGCCAATGGAGCCCCACAGGCGGACGCGGCCGTAGCGTTTGGCATCGAACACCCCACCCTGCGTGACCAGGTGGGCCATGGCCGCCTCGCTCATCGGCATCATGGAGCTGGTGTGCACAAACATGAGCAACAGCACCACCAGCAACCCGGCAAACCCCAGGTCGGCCCACAACCCCAGCGACGAGACAAGAGCCGCAGTGGCCCCGTACCTCAACAGCTTCACGCGTTCGCCGGAATGGTCACTCAACCACCCCCAGGCATAGGGCGCGAACAGGCGCGTGGCCGATTGAACCGACGTGAGCACGCTGATGGCCACCAGACCGAAGCCCAGGTCTTTCAGCCACAGCGGCAGATAGGGGTTAAAAAAGCCAATGTGCGCGAAGTAGCTGGCCGACAGGGCGGCAAACGGCGCCAGGGCGCGGGCTTGGCTCATGGAGCCAACCCAGATTCACAAAAACAGTATCTACAAGGCAATATCAGAAAAGCTCTGGAGCAGTTTTATATCAATAAACCTGCCATCACGGATGTGGGTGCGCGATGTCTGGCGTGGCCACACGCACATCGGCACACTGGGCGCGGTGCTGCAGTGCATGCTCCATCACCACCAGCGCCAGCATGGCCTCGGCAATGGGCGTGGCCCGGATGCCCACGCACGGGTCATGCCGCCCTTTGGTGATGACTTCGGTCGGCTGGCCAGCCGAGTCGATGGTGTCGCGCGGAATCAGGATGGAGCTGGTGGGCTTGATGGCAATGCTCACTTCCAGGTCCTGTCCGGTGCTGAGGCCACCCAGCACGCCACCTGCGTTGTTGCCCACAAAGCCAGTAGGCGTGAGCGAGTCGCCATGTTCGCTGCCCTTGGCCGCCACGCACGCAAAGCCGGCCCCGATCTCCACGCCCTTGACCGCGTTGATGCCCATCATGGCGTAGGCAATGTCGGCATCCAGCTTGTCGAACAGGGGTTGACCCAACCCGGTGGGCATGCCCTGGGCGGTGACCCGCAACCGGGCCCCACAGGAGTTGCCGGACTTGCGCAACGCCTCCATGTAGGTTTCCAGTGCGCTCACATCGGCCACGGGGGCAAAGAAGGGGTTGTTGGGCACGTGGTCCCAGCTCTCGAACCCGATGGGCACATCACCGATCTGGGTCATGCAGCCTTTGAACGTGGTGCCGTAGGTCAGCGCCAGCCATTTTTTGGCCACGGCACCGGCCGCCACCATCGGAGCGGTCAGGCGCGCAGACGAGCGGCCGCCCCCGCGCGGGTCGCGGATGCCGTATTTGTGCCAGTAGGTGTAGTCGGCGTGGCCAGGGCGAAAGGTTTGCAGGATGTCGCCGTAGTCTTTGCTGCGCTGGTCGGTGTTGCGGATCAGCAGGCAGATGGGCGTGCCGGTGGTCATGCCCTGGTACACGCCGCTGAGGATTTCCACCGCATCCGGCTCGGCCCGCTGGGTGACGAACTTGCTGGTGCCGGGGCGACGACGGTCCAGGTCGGGCTGGATGTCCGCCTCGTTCAGGGGCATGCCGGGGGGGCACCCATCAACAATGCAGCCAATGGCCGGGCCGTGGGATTCACCGAAGTTGGTGACTGCGAAAAGGTGTCCGAAGGTGTTGCCGCTCATGGGGCGGGATTATCCCAGACGGCACCTGTGGGTCAGTGTTGCAACGGCCCGGTGATAGCCACCTGGCGCGTGAACCGGTGCATCAGCCCTTGGCGGGCGGTGCGGGGTCCGCACCGTCAGCGCCATCGGCATCCACATCGTCTTCCTTGGGCCAGTCGCGGATGTAGGCCTTGAGCATCTTGTTCTCGAAGTTCTGGCTGTCCACCACGGCCTTGGCCACGTCGTAAAAGCTGATCACGCCCATCAGCATGCGGTTGTCCATCACGGGCATGTAGCGTGTGTGGCGCGACAGCATCATGGGGCGCACCTGGTCCAGAGAGGTTTCAGGTGTGCACGACATCGGGAACTCGTCCATCACCTTGCGCACGGTGCGGGTACCCAGCACGCCTTTGTTCTCGGCCAGGCACTGGATGATCTCGCGGAAGGTGAGCATGCCGACCAGATCGCCGTGCTCCATGATGACCAGCGAGCCGATGTCCAGACGGGCCATGGCTTCGACGGCATCCTGCAGGTTGTCGTCAGGTGAGGCGGTGTACAACGTGCCGCCCTTGAGGCGGAGGATGTCGCTGACTTTCATGGTGGTGATCCGGTTTCAGTGAAAAAAATTCGCCGGGGTCGCCCGCATACACGGCTGGCCGCACCCGGCTGACAAGCACATCAGTCGTCCAGCATCGACAGGTCGCGCACCGCGCCCTTGTCAGCTGACATGGCAAGTTTGGCATACGCCTTGAGCGCGGCGGACACTTTGCGGGGACGCGGCTGCGCAGGCTTCCAGCCCTTGGCATCCTGCTCGGCACGGCGGGCAGCCAGTTCGGCATCACTCAGCAGCACGTCGATGCGGCGGTTGGGAATGTCGATGCGGATGCGGTCACCGTTGCGCACCAGGCCAATGGCCCCACCGGCAGCCGCTTCGGGCGACACATGGCCGATGGACAGACCCGACGTGCCGCCGGAGAAACGCCCGTCGGTCAGCAGCGCACACGCTTTGCCCAGACCTTTGGACTTGATGTAGCTGGTGGGGTACAGCATTTCCTGCATGCCGGGGCCACCCTTGGGGCCTTCGTAACGCACCACCACCACATCGCCCGCCTTGACCTTGTCGGCCAGGATGTCTGCCACCGCCTCGTCCTGAGATTCGGTGACGTAGGCGCTGCCTTCGAACACGAGAATGGATTCGTCCACCCCGGCGGTTTTGACCACGCAGCCATCCAGCGCGATATTGCCGCGCAGCACGGCCAGGCCGCCTTCCTGGGAGTAAGCGTGCGTGCCCGAGCGGATGCAGCCCTCGGCGCGGTCGGTGTCCAGGCTGGGCCAGCGGGCCGCCTGGCTGAAGGCCACCTGGGTGGGAATGCCACCCGGCCCGGCGGTGTAAAAGGTCTTGACCGCATCGCTGGGGTTGAGCGCAATGTCCCAGGTGTCCAGCGCATGCTTCATGCTCGGGCTGTGGACGGTGGGCACGTCGGTGTGCAGCTTGCCCGCCCGGTCCAGTTCACCCAGGATGGCCATGATGCCGCCGGCACGGTGCACGTCCTCGATGTGGTACTTGTTGGTGTTGGGGGCCACTTTGCACAGCTGCGGCACGATGCGCGACATGCGGTCGATGTCGGCCATGGTGAAGTCGATCTCTGCTTCTTTGGCAATGGCCAGCAGGTGCAGGATGGTGTTGGTCGAACCGCCCATGGCGATGTCCAGCGCAATGGCGTTCTCGAAGGCCTTGAAACCCATCGACCGGGGCAGCACCGAGTCATCGTTGCCCTCGTAATGGCGCTTGCACAGCTCTACAATCAGGTGCCCGGCGCGCTTGAACAGCTGCTCTCGGTCGGCATGCGTGGCCAGCACCGTGCCGTTGCCGGGCAAGGACAGGCCCAGCGCCTCGGTCAGGCAGTTCATGGAGTTGGCGGTGAACATGCCCGAGCAGGAACCGCAGGTGGGGCAGGCCGAGCGTTCTACCTCGGCCAGATCGGCCTCGGACACCTTGTCGTCCACGGCCATCACCATGGCGTCCACCAGGTCCAGCTTCTTGATCTGGATGGTTTGCGTTTCAGGCACCAGCAGCTTGGCCTTGCCGGCTTCCATCGGGCCACCGGACACAAACACCACCGGGATGTTCAGGCGCATGGCGGCCATCAGCATGCCGGGGGTGATCTTGTCGCAGTTGGAAATGCACACCAGCGCATCGGCGCAATGGGCATTGACCATGTATTCGACGCTGTCGGCAATGATGTCGCGGCTGGGCAGCGAATACAGCATGCCGTCATGGCCCATGGCAATGCCGTCATCCACCGCAATGGTGTTGAACTCCTTGGCCACGCCGCCTGCCGCCTCGATTTCTCGCGCCACCAACTGCCCCAGGTCTTTCAGGTGCACATGGCCGGGCACAAACTGGGTGAACGAATTGGCAATCGCAACAATGGGCTTGCTGAAGTCGCCATCTTTCATGCCGGTGGCACGCCAGAGGGCACGGGCACCGGCCATGTTGCGACCGGCGGTAGAAGTCTTGGAACGGTATTCAGGCATGGTGTATCCGCAAGGTTGAGCAATTAAACAAAATATGGGAGCAGATTATCCGTGAGCGTGTGCGCACCCCATGCACCAGCCATCAATGCCCACAGCGAAAAATGACCGCACACGGAACCGGGGCACCTCACTTGCGGCGCTTGGGGCCCATGCCCAGGGCATCACGTTGACGGTCGATACGGGCCTGTTTGCGGTCGTTTTCTTTTTCAACCGCTTTGCGCTTGGTGTAGCCGGAAAAATCGGCCCACGACCACCAGGCAGCCGCCAGACCAAAAGGCACGAGCACGCCCCACCAGGGCCAATCGGCTACCGGGGCAATGCCCTGAAGTTTCAACACCAACAACAACAACCCAAGACCCAAAAACCACATGATGAACCCCTTGTCAACCACAGAATCACGAATGAAACAATGCGTAACGCACCGAAGAAATCTGCGGAATGCCGATAAAATCAGTACAGGCTTATTCTCGACAACATGCCTGCCCAACCCATCCACCCCACGAGGAAATTCTCCATGAAACGTGCTCTGATTGTTCTCGCGTCCGTTCTGACTGTTGCTGCCCCCGCCATGGCCGACGAAGCTTTGGCAAAAGCCAAGAACTGCCTGGCTTGCCATCAGGTAGACAAGAAGCTCGTGGGCCCTGCCTACAAAGAAGTGGCCGCCAAGCACAAAAACAACCTGGCCGATGCCGACAAGCTGGCTGAAAAAATCATGAAGGGTGGCTCTGGCGTGTACGGCGCAGTCCCCATGCCAGCCAACCCACAGGTCAACAAAGACGAAGCGACCAAACTCGCCAAGTGGATTCTGGCCATGAAGTGATGCACCGGCCATGACAGCCACTTTGGCTGTCATCTGACGGTACCCAAACAAAAAACCCGCTGTGCAGCGGGTTTTTTATTGCTTTTATGTTGCCAGTGCTTGTCTGGCAGGGGTTTTCAGCTACGAAAACTGAAAACCCTCTGGGCACCTTACAGGTTCTCGGCCAACTGGTCGAGGATGGCTGGGTTTTCCAGTGTGCTGGTGTCTTGCGTGATGGCCTCGCCCTTGGCGATCGAACGCAGCAGGCGGCGCATGATCTTGCCGGAACGGGTCTTGGGGAGGTTGTCGCCAAAGCGGATGTCCTTGGGCTTGGCGATGGGGCCAATCTCGCGGCCCACATGGTCACGCAGCTGCTTGGCAATGGCCTTGGCTTCGTCGCCGGTGGGGCGCGCACGCTTGAGCACCACGAACGCCACCACGGCTTCACCTGTGGTGTCGTCCGGCCGGCCCACCACAGCGGCTTCAGCCACCAATTCGGTACAGCTGACCAGCGCAGATTCGATTTCCATCGTGCCCATGCGGTGGCCGGACACGTTCAGCACGTCGTCGATACGACCTGTGATAGTGAAGTAACCGGTCTTTTCGTCGCGGATGGCACCGTCGCCAGCCAGGTAGTACTTGCCCTTGAAGTCGTCGGGGTAGTAGCTCTTGATGAAGCGGGCATCGTCACCCCAGATGGTGCGGATCATCGAAGGCCATGGGCGCTTGACAACCAAAATGCCACCCTGACCATTGGGCACGTCTTTACCGGTCTCATCGACGATAGCGGCCTGGATGCCAGGGAACGGCAGCGTGCAGGAGCCGGGCACCATGGGTGTCACGCCGGGCAGTGGGGTGATCATGTGGCCACCGGTTTCGGTTTGCCAGAAAGTATCGACAATGGGGCAACGGCTGCCGCCCACATGCTTGTAGTACCACTCCCACGCGGCAGGGTTGATCGGCTCGCCCACCGAACCCAACAGGCGCAGGCTGGACAGGTCGTAGCTCTTCGGATGAACGGCCTCATTGGCTTCGGCAGCCTTGATCAGCGAGCGGATGGCTGTAGGTGCCGTGTAGAAAATGGTGCACTTGTGGTTCTGAATCATTTTCCAGAAACGACCGGCATCGGGGTATGTGGGCACACCCTCGAACACGATTTCGGTGCCACCCAGCGCCAGAGGCCCGTAGGTGATGTAGGTGTGGCCAGTGACCCAACCGATGTCGGCCGTGCACCAGAACACGTCGTCGGCCTTCAGGTCGAACGTCCACTTGGTGGTCAGCGCAGCGTGCAGCAGGTAACCACCGGTGCTGTGCTGAACGCCTTTTGGTTTGCCAGTGGAACCGGATGTGTACAGCAGGAACAACGGATGCTCTGCCGACACCCACTCGGGTTCACAGGTATCGGGCTGACCGGCGATGGCATCGTCCATCCACATGTCGCGACCGGCGGTCATGGCCACGTCAGCACCCGACCGCTTGACAACCAGCACACGCGCAACGCTCTCGCAACCGCCCAACGCCAAAGCCTCGTCGACGATGGACTTCAAGGGCAGCTGCTTGCCACCGCGGATCTGGTGGTCAGCCGTGATAACCACTTTGGCACCGGTGTCGTTGATGCGGTCGCGCAGGCTTTGGGCGGAGAAGCCGCCAAACACCACGGAATGGGTTGCACCGATGCGGGCACACGCCTGCATGGCGGCCACACCTTCGATGGACATGGAGATGTAGATGACCACGCGGTCACCTTTTTGAACGCCCTGCGCCTTCAGCGCATTGGCGATCTGGCAGGTCTTGGCCAGCAGGCCAGCGTAGCTGATCTTGGTGACTTCGCCGCCATCGGCCTCGAAGATGATCGCCGTTTTGTCGCCCAGGCCTTTTTCAATGTTTCGGTCCAGGCAGTTGTAAGACGCGTTCAGCGTACCGTCTGCAAACCACTTGAAGAAAGGCGCATTGCTTTCGTCCAGCGCTTTTGTGAACGGTGTTTTCCAGCTGATCAACTCACGGGCATGACGGGCCCAATAGCCTTCGTAGTCAGCCTCGGCTTCCTTGCACAGCGCATCATAGGCAGCCATACCGGCCACAGCAGCGTTTTTGACGAATTCTTCGCTGGGTTGGTAAACGGGCAATACGCTTGCACCTTCATTAGCACTCATGTTGTCTCCTGGACGATGGGGGGTGAAATTGAGCGACCGCTAATGTGAAACCCTGCTCTTACAGGGGTCTGACGCTTGAGTGCCAAGGCACAATACGGGGAATTCCTGTAGCGCATTCACAATTTTGCGCACCCACCGCGACCGACCCGAAACCTCCGCATGACCACGCCTGATACACCCAACAACCAAGCGCCCCTTCGTCCCCTGCCCCGCCTGATTTTTGCCAGCCGTTGGCTCCAGCTGCCGCTGTACCTGGGCCTGATTGCGGCGCAAAGCGTCTACGTCGTCCACTTCCTGCTGGAGTTGCTACACCTCATCGAAGCCGCCTTTGGCAGCAAGACGGCACTGGACGCGCTGATCACCAGCATCGGCTACAAGTCGGATGTCGAAATCAAGCATTTGAACGAAACCATCATCATGCTGGTGGTGCTGGCACTGATCGACGTGGTCATGATCTCCAACCTGCTCATCATGGTGATCGTCGGCGGGTACGAAACCTTCGTCAGCCGGATGGACCTGGACGGCCATCGCGACCAACCCGAGTGGCTGGATCACGTCAACGCCTCCGTGCTGAAAGTGAAGCTGGCCACCGCCATCATCGGCATCTCGTCCATCCACCTGCTGAAAACCTTCATCAATGCCGCCAACTATGACCTGAAGGTGCTGATGTGGCAGACCATCATCCACGTCGTGTTCTTGCTGAGCGCGATTGCCATTGCCTACACCGACAAGCTGCTGAACAGCTCGCACGGTGGCAAGCACTGATTGTCTGACACACGTCGCGCGGCGCACGTCTTTGGCAAGGCGGTGTCAGCTTCGTGCAGCGACTGAACCGTAAAATTTTTGTGTTTTATTCACAACGTTCCCCACACCCACCATGACCATCATTCGACAAGCCGACCTGATCGAGTCCGTTGCAGCCTCGTTGCAGTACATCAGCTACTACCACCCGGCTGACTACATCGCCCATCTGGCCCGCGCCTACGAAAGGGAACAGAGCCCGGCAGCCAAGGATGCGATGGCGCAAATCCTGACCAACAGCAAAATGAGTGCCATGGGCCACCGCCCCATCTGCCAGGACACGGGCATCGTCAACGTGTTCCTGAAAGTCGGCATGAATGTGCGCTGGGAGGGTTTCACTGGCAGCCTGGACGACGCCATCAACGAAGGTGTGCGCCAGGGCTACAACCACCCCGACAACATGCTGCGCGCCAGCGTGGTGGCCGACCCCCAGTTCGCCCGCAAAAACACCAAGGACAACACCCCTGCGGTCATCTTCACCGAGATCGTGCCCGGCAACACCGTTGAAGTGACCGTGGCGGCCAAAGGCGGCGGCAGCGAGAACAAAAGCAAGATGGTCATGCTCAACCCAGGCGACAACGTGGTGGACTGGGTGCTGAAAACCGTCCCCTCCATGGGTGCTGGCTGGTGCCCGCCTGGCATGCTGGGCATCGGCATTGGCGGCACCGCCGAAAAAGCCGTGCTGATGGCCAAGGAAAGCCTGATGGACGATCTGGATATGTACGAGTTGCAGGCCAAAGCTGCCAAAGGTGACAAGCTCAGCCAGGTCGAAGAACTGCGCCTGGAACTGTACGAAAAGGTCAACGCCCTGGGCATCGGCGCACAAGGCCTGGGCGGCCTGACCACCGTGCTGGACATCAAAATCAAGATGTACCCCACGCATGCGGCGTCCAAACCCGTGGCGATGATCCCCAACTGTGCCGCCACACGCCACGCCCATTTCGTGCTGGATGGCAGCGGCCCGGCCTACATCGACCCGCCCAGCCTGGACACCTGGCCCAAAGTGGACTGGGCACCCAACACCCAGACCAGCAAACGTGTCGATCTGAACACACTCACCAAAGCCGAAGTGGCCAGCTGGAGGCCCGGCGACACGCTGCTGCTGAACGGCAAGATGCTGACCGGACGCGACGCCGCCCACAAGCGCATCCAGGACATGCTGGCCAAAGGCGAACCGCTGCCGGTGGACTTCACCAACCGTGTCATCTATTACGTCGGCCCCGTCGACCCGGTCAAGGACGAAGCAGTGGGCCCTGCTGGTCCTACGACGGCCACCCGCATGGATGGTTTCACTGACATGATGCTGGCCAAAACCGGTCTGATTGCGATGGTCGGCAAAGCGGAGCGTGGACCGGTGGCTATTGAGGCCATCAAGAACCACCAATCTGCCTACCTCATGGCAGTTGGCGGCGCGGCTTACCTCGTGTCCAAAGCCATCAAGGCCGCCAAAGTGGTCGGTTTTGCCGACCTTGGCATGGAAGCCATTTACGAATTCGATGTGGTGGACATGCCGGTGACCGTTGCCGTGGATGCTGGTGGCACCAGTGCCCACATCACCGGCCCCGCCGAATGGCAAAAGAAAATTGCCACGGGCGAGTTCAAAGGCATCACTGTTGCCGCCAACTGAACACGGGCGTCTGCCAGCATGATCTACAAATTCAAATCCAGAGAAACTGGCGACCTGATCATGCTGGCCCCGGATGCCGAGCGCATCTTGAAACTGCTGGGAAAAAGCCTGAAAGAGCCTGGCATCATCACGCTGGCAGAGATACCCCGCGCCAGAACCACCCTGCTGGCCGCAGCGGAGGCCGAAAAGCAGCAACTCGCGGCGCTCAAGGCCGAACAGGCAGAATCAGAGGACGTGGAAGGCACTCAACCACACAAGGGCATCACGCTGGCGCAGCGGCTGGTGCCGTTGCTGCACATGTTTGACCGGTGCCAGGCGGCTGAGGTCGACGTGATCTGGACAGTCTGAGGCGATCGCGCGTCACGCACTCAAAACTGACAAAGGTGGTGACGACAAGCGCTCACTCAGTGCAAATGGCGCGGCTTGCGGCCGCCCCCGTGACCCGATCCTGATCCACCACCCGATCCTCGCGGTGGCTTGCCCAACTGCATGGAGTTGACCAGTGCGTCGAATCGGTCGGTGAACAGCTTGTCGATGGCTGCGACCACCGGCTCCAGTTCGCTGGCGTCGAAATGCCGCTCCATCATGTGCACGACATCGCGCACCATCATGTCGCGTTGCACCTGCAAAATCGCAGCAGGCGTCGGCCCCACAAAGCACATCATGAAGTCATCACGCGAGTCTTCATCCGGCTGCTCGTCGGACTCCTCATCGTATTGGGCGTCGTAAAACGACACCTCGATGGGGGCACCCTCCGAAGCAATGTCGTTCAGCCCCATGCAGGCCTCTTCCATGACCTGCCGAAAATCTTCGTCGCCATTGACCGTCCAGCAAATCTGGAGCAAATGCTCTTTGGCGTTGAAACGGATGCCAGGCTCTTCTTCATAGGAGCTGCGTGCACCCGCCAGGAGGGAATCTGCACCTGCGTAGGTCCAAAGAGGGCGCAAGGCCTCCTGAACCTGAGAAAGTGCCACATCCGGGCGAAGTGGAATGTCCCCGTGGACGTGGATTTCGAAGGGCATGTTGTACATCATGACCGTCTCTCAAAGTGTTTGCGCTCAGTTACTGAAACCGAACAAATGCCGTGGTGCCTCGAACCGGGATCGAACCGGTACGCCGCCTTTCAGCAAGCGGCGGATTTTAAGTCCGCTGTGTCTACCAATTTCACCATCGAGGCTCAGATGGATTGTGGAACAAAAAAGCCCCGCAACTTCCGCTGTGGGGCATCCATGATCCATAAAACTGTGGAGGCGCGAGCCGGAGTCGAACCGACCTACACGGATTTGCAATCCGGTGCATAACCGCTTTGCTATCGCGCCATTGGGCCACAAAGTGGCTCCAAGAAAAAGGGAAGCACAAGCTTCCCTTTTTCAAATTTGGAGCGGGATAAGAGGCTCGAACTCTCGACCTATACCTTGGCAAGGTATCGCTCTACCAACTGAGCTAATCCCGCATATCAGCTGCTTGCTGAAGCCTAGAATTATAGTACGTTTCAAGCCTGTTTAAACAGGGCAATCATGATTTTTTACATCAATGCGCCAACTGATCGGCTGTGACGCCGCCCGTCTCCGGTGATGCGGCAGCGGTCACCGCCAACTCATCGTCAACCAAGGGGACTGGCAGGCGTTCAAGGGCAATTTCAAGCACCTTGTCGAACCAACGTACAGGCACGATGTTCAGATCGGCCTTGACGTTGTCCGGAATTTCAGCCAGGTCTTTCTGGTTTTCTTCGGGGATGAGTACGGTTTTGATACCACCACGCAAAGCGGCGAGCAGCTTTTCCTTCAGGCCGCCAATGGCCGTGACTTCGCCGCGAAGTGTGATTTCACCGGTCATGGCCACATCGCTGCGCACGGGTATGCCGGCAAGTGCGGAGACCAAAGCTGTGGCCATGGCCGCACCAGCACTGGGGCCGTCTTTGGGTGTCGCACCGTCAGGCACGTGGATGTGAACGTCACGCTTTTCGAACAGTTCGTCCTTGATGCCCATGGCACGTGCACGGCTGCGCACAACCGTGCGAGCGGCTTCGACCGACTCCTTCATGACATCACCCAGTGAACCCGTGCGGGTGATGTTGCCTTTGCCAGGCATGAGTGCTGCTTCGATGGTCAGCAAATCGCCTCCCACCTCGGTCCAGGCCAAGCCCACGACTTGCCCCACCTGATTCTGCTGCTCGGCACGTCCGAAGGTGTACTTGCGCACGCCCAGGTAATCACTCAGATTGTCAGCATTGACGACCACCTGAGGCTGGTACTGTTTGAGCAGCAAGCCTTTGACCACCTTGCGGCAGATTTTGGACACCTCTCGCTCCAGCGAACGCACACCGGCCTCGCGGGTGTAGTAGCGCACGATGTCGCGCACCGCATCTTCACGAATGTCCAATTCTGCAGGCTTGAGTCCGTTGTTGCCCAGTTGCTTGGGCAAGAGGTACTTCATCGCGATGCTGGTTTTCTCGTCTTCGGTGTAACCGCTGAGGCGGATGACTTCCATCCGGTCGAGCAGCGCCGGTGGAATGTTCATGGAGTTGGATGTGGCCACGAACATGACATCGCTGAGGTCGAAATCGACCTCGACATAATGGTCACCAAAGGTGTGGTTTTGCTCAGGGTCGAGCACTTCCAGCAGCGCGCTGGACGGATCGCCCCTGAAATCGGTGCCCAGCTTGTCGATCTCGTCCAACAGGAACAACGGGTTGCGGGTACCCACCTTCGTCAGGCTCTGCAACACTTTGCCGGGCAGTGCACCGATGTATGTGCGGCGGTGGCCGCGGATTTCCGCCTCATCACGCATGCCACCCAAGGCCATGCGCACGTACTTGCGGCCGGTTGCCTTGGCAATGCTTTGCCCCAGGGAGGTCTTGCCCACGCCCGGTGGGCCAACCAGACAAAGGATCGGCGCCTTGACCTTGTCGACCCGCTGCTGGACAGCAAGGTACTCGAGGATGCGATCCTTGACCTTCTCCAGACCGTGATGATCCTGATTCAGCACCCCTTCTGCATGCATGAGGTTGTGCTTGATCTTGGTCTTTTTGCTCCACGGCAGGGCAGTCAGCACATCGATGTAGTTGCGCACCACAGTGGCTTCGGCCGACATGGGCGACATGAGTTTGAGCTTTTTCAGCTCTGCTTCGGCCTTCTTGCGCGCGTCAGCCGGCATTTTTGCGCTCTTGATTTTTTTCTCAATTTCCTCGATATCAGCGCCTTCTTCACCCTCACCCAACTCCTTCTGGATAGCTTTGACCTGCTCGTTCAGGTAGAAATCGCGCTGGTTTTTCTCCATCTGCCGCTTCACGCGACCACGGATACGCTTGTCAACCGTGAGGATGTCCACTTCGCGTTCAAGCTGTTCGAACAGGTTGCTCAGGCGATCGCTAACCGCTGCGAGGTCCAGCACCTCTTGCTTTTGCTCGAGCTTGAGGGGCAAGTGCGCCGCAATGGTGTCTGCAAGGCGCCCCACATCGTCAATGCTGGCAATGGAGGTGAGAATTTCGGAGGGGATCTTCTTGTTCAGCTTGACATACTGGTCAAACTGCTGCATCACGGCGCGGCGCAGGGCCTCGAGTTCGGTGGCCTTGGCATCGGCCTGCACCGGTACTTGCTCCAGTGGCAGCACTTCAGCCGTGAAGTGGCTGCTCAGGTCGCTGACGGTGGTGACTTGGGCGCGCTGCAAACCTTCAACCAACACCTTTACGGTGCCATCTGGCAACTTGAGCAATTGCAGAATGGTGGCGACACAGCCCATCTCGAACATATCGGATGGGGCCGGCTCGTCTTTTGCAGCCGTCTTCTGCGCAACCAGCATGATACGGCGCTCGGACTCCATGGCGACTTCCAGCGCTTTGATGCTCTTGGCTCGACCCACAAACAACGGAATGACCATGTGCGGGAACACGACCACGTCACGCAATGGCAACAGGGGCAGGTTCACCGACACGGAAGGCAGGGTTTTGTTACCTGACATGGTGGGGCTTTCTGACAAAGGATTGAATGGCTGCGATCGGGCGCATCAAGCTTGCTTGGCCGCTTCACGGTACACCAGCAATGGCGGTTTGCCTTCTTCAATGGTGGATTCGTCCACAACGACTTTTTCAACGTTCTGGACGCTGGGCAAGTCGAACATCGTGTCGATCAACGCCTGTTCGAGAATGGAACGCAAGCCACGTGCACCGGTTTTACGCGCAAGGGCTTTGCGAGCAATGGCGCGCAAAGCACCGGGGCGGACATCCAGTTCCGCACCTTCGAGCGCAATGAGCTTGCCGAATTGCTTGACCACCGCGTTTTTGGGCTCGGTCAGGATCTCGACCAGTGCGTCTTCAGACAGCTCATCGAGCGCCGCGACCACAGGCAACCGGCCGACCAATTCGGGAATGAGGCCGTACTTGACGAGGTCTTCAGGTTCGATTTCCTTGAAAGCGTCGGACACGCTGCGCTGCTTTTTGCTCTTGACCGCTGCACCAAAACCAATACCAGAGGCTTCGGTTCGGTTTTCAACAACTTTTTCAATACCGGCAAACGCGCCGCCGCAAATGAACAGGATGTTGGTCGTGTCCACCTGCAAGAAGTCCTGGTTGGGGTGCTTGCGTCCGCCTTGTGGGGGAATGGATGCCAAGGTGCCTTCCACCAGCTTGAGCAGGGCTTGCTGCACGCCTTCGCCCGAGACATCGCGCGTGATGGAGGGGTTGTCGGCCTTTCGGGTGATCTTGTCGATCTCGTCGATGTAAACAATGCCTTGCTGTGCTTTGGCCACGTCGTAATTGCACGACTGCAACAGCTTGGAAATGATGTTTTCAACGTCCTCGCCAACGTAACCGGCTTCGGTGAGCGTGGTGGCGTCTGCCATGACGAAAGGCACGTTCAACATACGGGCCATGGTCTGCGCGAGCAAGGTTTTGCCCGAGCCGGTGGGACCGACCAGCAGAATGTTGCTCTTGGCCAGTTCGACGTCATCCTTTTTGCTGGTCTCCTTGTGGCGCAACCGCTTGTAGTGGTTGTAAACCGCCACCGCAAGCGCACGTTTGGCCACTTCCTGCCCGATGACGTAGTTGTCCAGGTTGCGCTTGAGTTCTGCGGGCGTGGGGAGCGAATCGTCAGCTTTGCTGTCCACCGCTTTCAGGTTGGGCAGTTCGTCGCGAATGATGTCATTGCACAGGTCAATGCATTCGTCGCAAATGAACACGGAGGGACCGGCGATCAGCTTCTTGACTTCATGCTGGCTTTTGCCGCAAAAAGAGCAATACAGTGTTTTTTCGGCGGCAGAGCCTTTTTTGTCGGCCATCAGTTTGTCCTGTCAAATGCCTGAACCCGCGCCAATGCGGAACGGGACAGGTCACGATTCAAGTGCACCACGCGTAAACGGCAACGACCCACGCATGGCACGAATATATGCATCAGGCAGCGCCACGCTTGCTGATGACTTTATCAACCAGCCCATAGGACTGGGCCTCTGCTGCCGACATGAAGTAGTCGCGCTCGGTGTCGCGCTCAATCTTGTCGAGCGGCTGACCGGTGTGTTCAGCAAGCAGTTTGTTCAAGTCACCTCGCAGGCGGAGAATTTCGCGCGCATGGATCTCGATATCGGTTGCCTGCCCCTGCGCGCCACCCAGAGGCTGGTGGATCATCACACGTGAGTTGGGCAAGGAAAAGCGCTTGCCTTTGGCACCAGCAGACAGCAGGAATGCACCCATGCTGGCGGCCATGCCGGTACAGAGCGTCGACACGTCGGGTTTGATGAAGTTCATCGTGTCGAAAATGGCCATGCCTGCACTGACGGAACCACCGGGTGAATTGATGTACAGCGAAATATCTTTGTCGGGGTTTTCGCTTTCCAGAAAAAGCAGTTGTGCCACCACCAGATTGGCGCTTTGGTCGTTAACCGGGCCAACCAGAAAAATGACCCGCTCCTTGAGCAAGCGCGAATAGATGTCATATGCACGCTCGCCGCGTCCAGACTGCTCGATGACCATGGGAACCATGCCCAAGGCGTTTGTGTCAATAGCGCTCATGAAAACTCCGTTGTCAATCTGACGTACTGTAGCGAATTCGGAACCCACCCTGAAAAGTGGGGTCTCGCCGCCTGTTTACAAGCCGACAATCAAAAAAGGCGACTGTCGCAGTCGCCTTCCTGTGGTGGTTGACAAGCGCTGCAACCTGACCGGTCACCGCGCTTTGAACACCTGTCAGCCCTGGCCCATCAGCTCTTCGAAGGCCACCGACTTGTCAACAACCTTGGCCTTGGACAGCACAAACTCGGTCACGTTGTTTTCGATCACAACGGCTTCGACTTCGGCCATGCGGCGGTCGTCCGTGGTGTACCAACGCACGACATCAGCCGGTTTTTCGTAAGAAGCAGCCAACTCTTCGACATGAGCCCTGATTTGCTCGGGCTTGGCATGCAAGGTATTGGCACGCACCAACTCGGCCACCACCAATCCAAGCCGAACGCGGCGCTCAGCCTGCTCGGTAAAAATTTCTTCGGGGATGGGAGCAGTCTCGGCATCTTTGATCCCGCGCTGCTTCAGGTCGGCGCGGGCACCTTGCACGAGGCGTTCGACTTCAGATTTCACGCTGGACTTGGGCAAGTCCAATTCGGCCTTGGCCACCAATGCGTCCATCACAGCCTGCTTGTTGCGAGCCTGCAAACGGAACTTGACTTCACGCTCCAGGTTTTTGCGAATGTCAGCACGAAGGCCTTCGACCGTGCCATCGGCAATACCCAGCGACTTGGCAAACGCCTCGTTCACCTCTGGCAGATGGGCAGCTTCGATCTTGTTGACGGTCACGAGGAAATCAGCCACTTTGCCGGCCACGTCTTTACCGTGGTAGTCGGCGGGGAAGCTGAGTGGGAAGGTCTTGCTTTCGCCAGACTTCATGCCACGCACGGCATCTTCAAATTCTTTCAGCATCTGGCCTTCGCCAACCAGAAACTGGAAAGCAGTGGCCTTGCCACCTGCAAAGGCCTCGCCATCGATCTTGCCTTCGAAATCGATGGTGACGCGGTCGCCGTCCTGCGCTTCGGCATCCATGGCGCGCTGGGCAAACGTGCGACGCTGCTTGCGCAGGATGTCGACTGTCTTGTCGATGGCGCTGTCGTTGACGTCTGCCGACACGCGCTCGACTTCGGCGTCAGCCAGGTCGGCAATCTTGACGTCCGGATACACCTCGAAAACGGCGTCGAACAGCAGTTCACCCTCGGCAGCGCCTTCTTTTTCGGAGATGCGAGGCGTACCGGCAACACGCAGCTTGGCTTCATTGGCCGCCGCCGCAAAGGCTTCGCCAACCTTGTCGTTCATGACCTCGTACTGCACCGAGTAGCCATAGCGTTGCGCCACCACGTTGAATGGGACTTTGCCTGGACGGAAACCGTCCATCTTCACCTGGCGAGCCAGACGCTTGAGGCGGGTTTCCACTTCACCCTGAATGGTGGTCACGGGCAGCGCCAGCGTCATTTTGCGCTCGAGCTTTTCCAGTGTTTCGATCGTCACGGCCATGGGAATCTCCTTGTGTTGGGACCAAAGGTTGCAGCGCGTCGGGCGCCGCAAACCTGAAAACTGTGTTGTGGTGCGCGGGGGGGGACTCGAACCCCCACAGTGTTGCCACCGTCAGGACCTAAATCCGAATTGCGAAACCACGCAAACGTTAAATCTTCATAGGGAAAACCGAAAAAATCACACCGATTTTTGCGAATTTCCCAAACTATTTCCCAAACACACGCAGAATCCCAAACGGGCTCTGCATGCGGCAAGAGGCTTTCACCACTCGCTGGGTAGCCCATGATTCTAGCTGACCACGCTTTTTGACAAGGTTTAAACCCATGGCAAACATCTCTAACCGCTCTCCCTGGCAGGTCAAGCTGACGGGACAAGCCGCTCAAAAGTTTCGCTTGAAATCCCAGGCTCTCGCCTACCTGGCCAGTCAAGGGCACGCCGATGCAGGCAGGTTACCCAAAAACACATTGAAGCAACTGGAAACCGCTTTTGAGGTCCAGATCAAGCTGACGGACAAGGACGGCAATGTGGTGGTCCGAAGCGCCACACACGACACCCTGGACAAGGCCAAAGCATGGGCGAAGGCAGAAGAAGACTCGATCAAGAACATCCGTGCCAAACACGGCGGATTTGTCGCGGAGTACGAAACCATCACGATTGAACAGGCGCTCAAACGGTTTCACGTCCAGCACTATGCCAACAAGGCATCTATGACTGAGGTGGGTTATCGCATCACACACCTGTCCGATTGGCTCGGAAAAAACACCCTGCTGCGCGAACTGACCAAGAAGGACTACATGCGCCTGCGCGACCAGTTGCTTGAAAGCAAGTATTCCGCGTCTTCGGTTCGCAATTACTTCACAGTGCTGACGTCGCTTTACTCGCATGCCGCCAACGAGTGGCTGTTCCCCGTGGACAACCCGCCCAGTGGCATTTCCCTACCCAAACCCAAAAACAACATTCAACGCTCCTGGGCAGGCAACGAATACGACCGGCTGATGGACTCTTTGCAGGCGCACTCCCCGTGGATGATCCCCATCGTCAAGCTGTCACTGGCCATGGCGTTTCGACGCGGCGAAATCGTTCAAACCGGCAAAAACAAAAAGACGGGCGTACAGACTGGTGGCATGCGCTGGGAAGACGTGGACTGGGCTAACAACGTTCTGACGTTGCCTCGGGAGAAAAACGACCACACCAAAAACGCCACCCAATCCCTTGGTCGATCCGTACCACTGACTCCCGAGATGCAGGACATCTTGCGCCCGATCTATGAAGCCAGCGCGACCAAGTCTGGGCTGATCTTCCCCAACACCATTCATTCTGTGACAGGCGCGTTTTCGGTGGCCTGCGCCAAGGCAACGCCCCCCATTCACGGACTGACCTTTCACTCGCTTCGAAAGATCGCGACGAAGAACCTTTCGAGGAAGGTCAACAACCCAATGGAGTTGAGCCGCCTCACGGGGCACAAGAGCCTAGATGTGCTGAACAAACGCTATTTCGACATCCTGAAGCCCCCTCGAATTCCTGATCCAGTCAGAAGTAGAGGTTGGGGAATTGTT
>ERZ761609.567-NODE-567-length-41532-cov-59.648842_pt1 | contig 41532 bp, 36 predicted proteins | sample MGYA00511163_ERZ761609 | MGnify/ENA primary metagenome ERZ761609 (study PRJEB28899, sample SAMN02445070) | bioreactor sludge metagenome | biome: EBPR sludge | place: Australia: Brisbane, Thorneside Wastewater Treatment Plant | collected 2011-12-16 ...
CCACCGAGATCTACACTCTTTCCCTACACGACGCTCTTCCGATCTCAGGATCTTGGATTTGGACATAACTGTAACGCGGGCGGGGTGGGGGGAAAGGGTCAAAAAAGCGACGCGTGGCGGGGGAGGGCCAGCGTCCGCCCGGTTTCCGGAAGGGGGTTTCGCTATGATGCTGAGATTGTGATGCGACTCGGATTTGTGTTTTGGCTCATGACCGCGCAGGTGTGGGGTCAGCCAGCGGCGACGCATGTGGATGTCTTCCGGGCTGGGGAGGGCGGGTATGCCGCCTACCGGATTCCGGCGATCGTGACGGCAGCCGACGGCACCCTGCTGGCGTTCGCGGAGGCGAGGAAGGAGAACCGGGGAGATCCAGGCGGCGGCGATATTGATCTGGTGATGTCGCGGAGCACGGATTCGGGGGCAACGTGGTCAGCGATGGTGGTGGTGGACGATCCCGGGGAGAAATGGGCGGCGTCGAATCCGACGCCGCTGCTGGACCGGAGCAACGGGCGGTTGTGGCTGTTTTACAACCGGTGGGAGCCGGGGTTTGGGACAGTTCGTTCGCAGCCGGGGACGCGGAACAACCAGATGTGGGCGCGGACGAGCGAAGACCACGGGTTGACGTGGTCCGAGGCGCGGGATCTGACGCGGGAAAGCCGGAACGTGGAGGAATGGGGGGCGATGTTTCTGGGACCGGGCGGGGCGATTCAGACGCGGAGCGGGCGTCTTCTGGTGCCGGCGGCAATGAAACCGGACGCGTATTCGGTGCTGGGGGAGACGGCGAAGGGGATGGGTCCAGTGGGGCTGATGCGGGCGTATGCGCTCATCAGCGACGACCACGGCCGGAGTTGGCGGCGCGGCGCGCTCATCGGGGCATTGACAAATGAGAACCAACTCGTGGAACTCGCCGACGGGCGGATTCTGATGGACGCGAGGCAGAACGCCGGGGAGCACCGGTGGCTGATCACGAGCGTGGACGGGGGCGTGAGTTGGGAGACGCCACGTCCGGGGATGACGATGCGAATGGTGGCCACGGGAATCGAACGGCTTCCCGATGGGCGCCTGTTGTGGACCGGTCCGGCGTTGCCGGGGCGGCTCAATCTGGTGGCGCGGCTCAGCGGCGACGGCGGCGAGACCTGGCCTGTCGAAGTGCCTCTCTACGAGGGGTTCTCGGCGTATTCGGACATCACGCTACTGGCCACTGGTGAAGCGGGGGTTTTGTGGGAACGCGGCGAGAAGAGCAGCTACGAAGCGGTCTCGTTCCTGCGGCTGCCCCGGGAGGTTCTGAAGTAGGGCGAGGAGAGGAGGAGGCCGCCCGGCACGGAGCCGGGCGGCCGGTTGGGGGATTAGAAGGTGAGTTTGCCGGCAAGCTGCCAGGTGCGGGCCTGCGCGGCGGTGCCGTTGATGGTGCCGAAAGCGCCCGAGGTGGGCGAGGTGTTCGGATTGTTGAAGATGGTGCGGTTGAGCGCGTTGAAGGCTTCGCCACGAAGCTGGAAGACGATGCCTTCATGGAGGCGGAAGTTCTTGATGGCGGAGAGGTCCCAGCGGTGCTGGGCATCGCCGCGAATGCCGCTGAAGCGGAGCGGGAACTGGCGGAAGTTATTCGCCAGTTGCTGGGCGCCGACGCGGTTGAAGCCGGCATCGATGTTGAACCAGCGGTCAGCGCTGCGCTCGTGGGAGGGGAGGGCGATGTTGTTGATGTCACCGAGGAAGAGGGCATTGCCGAAGCCCAGCGGGGCGCCGGATTGGAAGGTGACGATGCCGTTCATCTGCCAGCCGCCGATGACGGTGTCAAGAGCGCGATGCATCTGGTTGCCGAAGGTGCGCCCGCGGCCAACGGGGATTTCCCAGATGCCGCTGGCGGCGACGCGGTGGGGCCGGTCGAGGCTGGCGAGTGAACGGTACGGCACCATATCGGCGGCGTTCATGAACTCGACCGCCTCCATGGTTTTCGACCAGGTGTAGGCGAGCTGGAAGGTGAACCCGCGGGAGAGCCGCTTTTCCGAGCGGAGCTGCAGGGAGTGGTAGGCCATGGAGCCGGTGGGTTCCTGCATGGTGATGTTGCCGAAGTGGGGGAAGGGGCGCAGGAGGTTCATGCGGCTCATATTGGCGCCGTAGACGGGGTTCAGCCCGCGGAACGGGCTGGGGAACTGCTGGTTGAGGTAGGCGATTTGGGGGTTGTCGCGCACCATGCTGGTGCTGAGGTACTCGTTTGGTGTGGCGTTGATATTGCGGTTGACGCCGAGGCGGGTGCCGGTGTTGCCGACGTACATGGCCTCGAGGAGGAACTCGCGGATCTGGTGCTGGAATCCGAAGGAGTACCGCTGCGTGTAGGCGTGGAGCCGCTCGGGCAGATAGACGGTCAGCCCCTGGCCGAGGTTGGTGGTGAGCCCGCCAGCGGCGCCGAGGGGCGGGATGAGCCCGTTGGGCAGGGGGTTGGCGTTATTGGCCGGGAAAGTGAGGCCGTTGTCGAGCGAGGCCTGGATGGGGGTGGACTGAGAGAACCCGGTTTGGACGGCACTGGTCTTGTTGACGCCGATGGTGTCGAAGAACATGCCATAACCCCCGCGGAGAACGGTCTTGGGCCCGATCTGGAAAGCGAAGCCGACGCGGGGCATGAAGTTGTTGCTTTCGCCGATGAACGGGCTGCGGGGGTTGCCGTCGGCGCCGGCGAAGGTGAGGCCGCCCATGGCGCGGAAGTCGGCGGGATTGATCTCGGGGATCGGGTTGTTGGCATAGGCGGCGCGGGCGGCGTCGTTGATGGGATTGGCGACTTCCTCGGCGTAGCGGCCGACGAGCCGGTTGAATCGTTCGGTGACGGTCCACTCCTTTTCGTAGCGGAGGCCGAGGTTCAGGGTAAGTTTGTTGCTGACCTTGAAGTCGTCGTGGATATAGAGGCCGAGGAAGGAGTTGTGCATGGCGCTGCTGGCGGTCATTTCCATGGAGCCGCCGGGCACGCCGACGAGCATGGCGGCGAGTTCCTGGCCGAGGGGCGCGGCGGCGGAGTTATCGAAGGGGCCGCGGGTGTACAGGTTGGAGTAGACGAGTTCGGGGGAGACCATGCGGGGATTGCGGAACCCGTTGGCACGGTAGATGCGGGCATCGCTGCCGAACTTGAGGTTATGGCGGCCCTGGAGCTTGGTGAAGTTGGTGCTGAGGATGTGGGTGATGCTGGTGTTGGTACCGTCGCCGCTTTCCCAGGGAGAAAGGACGGAGAATCCGCCGGCCGCGACGCGGGGCACGGTGGCACGGCTGCTGTCCGTGAGCCGGACGAGCTCGGGAGAGAAGCCGAGCGAGGCAAGGTCGTAGCCTTGGGTGACGCGGCGCTCGGGGAAGTCCTGGCTGGTGAGACCGTAGCGGATGTTCAGCAGGAGCGTCGGGGCCATGACCCAGACGTTATCCCACGCGAGACCGCGGTTGATGCGGTTCAGGATGATGCCGTTGATCCGGTTGCTGAAGTGGTCGTTCTTGTCCTCTTCCCAGAAGTCGTAGTGGAGGCGGACGAAGGTGCGGAACTTCTCACTGAAGGCGTGGTCGATGCGGGTGAGGTGGACGTAGTAGTCCTCGGTGATGCCGAGGTCGGGGTTGAAGAAGTTCTGGCGTCCGTCATTGGTGCCCGGCTGGTTGGGCTGAGGGTAGAGGTTGACGAGGGCCCGGCCGACGGGGTCGAGGCGGCTCTGGGGGATGATGTTGCCGGGGAAGGGGTTGCGGCTGAACCGGCCGCCGGGAGCGGGCTGGATGGTGGAGGGGTCGTAGATCTGGAAACTGGAGCCGAGGGCCAGCAGGCCGGAGAAGTCTCCCTGGCGCTGGGCGGGCGTAGGCACGGTGCCGGTGAAGTTGTTCGGTACGCCCCATTTGTTCGCTTCCCAGGCATGGAACCAGAACGTGCGGTTCTTGCCGTTATAGACGCCGGGGATGTAAACCGGGCCGCCGGCAGATGCCCCGTAGCGGTTGTCACGGTACTTCGAGATCGCGGTGTTGTTCTTGTTGTTGAAGAAGTTCGGGGCGTCGAAAGCGCTGTTGCGGGCGAACCAGTGGGCTTCGCCGTGGATCTGGTTGGTGCCGCTGACGGTGGAGACGTTGACGACGGAGCCGATGGTGTGACCATAGCTGGCGTCATAGGTGGCGGTCTGCATTTTGAATTCGGCAATGGCGGTTTGGGGCGGGCTGAAGGCCACGCGGGCGCGTCCGCCGCCGTCGGCGAAGGTGTTCGAGACGCCGTCGATCTGGAACTCGTTGTTGTACTGCCCGCTGCCGTCGGTGGAGATCTGGGAGTTGCCGTTGTTGAAGGCGGGCTTGCGGTCGCGCATATTGGTGGCGTTCATGACGCCTGGGGTGAGGAGCGCGAGTTCAAAGGCGTTCCCGGCGAGGGTCGGCAGTTCCAGCACGCGGCGGGTGTCGATGACCTGACCAAGAGACGAGCCTACGGTGTCGAGCACCGGTGACTGGTCAGTGACTTCAATGGTTTCCGAGACTTCGCCGAGCTGGAGGGCGATCGGGAGGTCGGTGACTTCGCCGATGCGGACCTGGACGCGCGGTTGCTCGAACCGGCGGAATCCGCTCAGAGTGGCCGATACGGTATAGGAACCGGGGAGGAGGAAGGGCATGGTGTAACGGCCGGATTCATTGGTCGGCGCAGAGGAGCTAACGCCGGTGGCTTCATTGGTTGCACGGACGGTGACCCCGGGGACCGCGGCGCCGGTGGAGTCCGTGACCTGGCCTAGGATGGTGCCGCGGGGGTCCTGCCCAAACGCGGAGAAGGCGGTGAGCAGACTCACTGCCACGAACAAAGACAATCGAAGTTTCATTTACAGACCTTTCAGCTGAGTCCGCCGGCCGTTACCGCCAGCGCTCTTGACTAGCACTGTGCGATGGGACCGGCATGAAGCTCCTGAAGCCAAGAGCAATATTCTTACCCCCACGTATTGTATTGGTAAGACACGTCGATCATACATGATCGGTAGATCCTTGACAATCCCCAGAGGCTATCGAGAGATGTCATCCAATGGTGATAATCAGGGGCTTCGCAGCGGACGGGAGGAAGCCTGGGAGAGGCTCGGAAGTGTTTGTGAAGTTTCCGGGCGAATGCGGGACCTGGGATCCAGGCCGGCAATCCCTGGAAGGAGACCGAGGGGGCCTCGACAGGGAGGTGGAGGTGGCCGGGCAAGAGGCGGAAGTCTTGCGGAATCTATCGAGTGCGGCATGCGCTGATGGAGGCGCATGCCGCTGCTGAGGCATGAGGTGAAGCCGGTTCTTCTAAAGGGCCTTGAGAGCCAACTGGCCTTTGCGGCAGGCGTCGAGGGCCTGGGTGAGAACGCGCAGGGTTTCGCCGGGGGCGTGGAAGCCGGCGGAGTTTTCGGCTTCGACGAAGTCGATGAAGAACTGGGCTTTGCGCTGCATGGCCCAGGCTTCCTTCAGTTGGGCGTCGGTGGCGCCTTTTGCTTTGGCGGCCTTGATGTCGTCGATCAGTTCCATGAGGGCGTCCATGGCGAGGTTCCGGGATTCGATGAAGCGGCCCTGGATCTGTTCGACGCGGGCCTTGATTTCCTCCTCGGGGAAGCGGTGGCAGCCCTGGCAGGCGCGGTTGATGTTGAGGAGGGGGCTGCGAACGTGGTGGTCGGATATTTTCATGCCGCCTTCGCGTTTGTAGGGCATGTGGCAATCGGCGCAGGAGACGCCGGAGCGGGCGTGGACGCCCTGGCTGTACATTTCGAACTCGGGGTGCTGGGCTTTGAGGACGGGCGCGCCGGACTCGGCGTGGGTGAAGTCCTTGAAGCCCACCTCGTTGTAGTAGGCGAGCATGTTGTCCACCTGAAGGCCCTTGTGCCAGGGGAAGGTGAGGCGTTTTTCGTCGCCTTTGAAGTAGTATTCGACGTGGCACTGGCCGCAGACGAAGGAGCGCATTTCCTGGGCGGAGGCCATGGTGTTGGGGTCGTAGTTCTGGTCGCCCTTGAGATTGCGGATGCCTTCGATGAAGGCGGGGCGGGTGACGCGGAGTTGCATGGTCTGGGAGTCGTGGCAGTCGATGCAGGAGACGGGGTGTTTGACGCCCTGGGTGGCCTCGGCGTAGGTCATCTGGTTCATTCTTTCGAAGCCTTTGAAGGTGTCGCCGTCGCCGAGTTTCTTCATGAAGGTGTAGGTGGAGGCGTGGCAGTTGAGGCAGGTGCCGGGCTGTTTGAACTGTTTGACGCGTTCGGTTTCACGCTGGTCGATGAGCATGTAGGCGTGGCCGCGTTCCTCGCGGAAGTCGACGGAGAAGGCGTAGCCGAGCCACATCTTCTTGAGGCGGGGGTCCTCGTCGATTTTGGACTGGGAGACGACGTCGCGGGGGTCGCGGTCGGATGCGGGTTGGCGGATGGCTTCGGAGCCGCCGTAGCGGGTGCGCTCCATGTCGACAGTGCGTTTATAGGAGTCGTACTGGAGGGGGAAGTTCTTGCCCCAGACGGCGGGGTCGTCGGTGTTGTCGTCGAGGTCGACGACGCGGAAGAAGGCATTGCGGCCTTCCTGTTTGCGTTCAAAGATATTGATGAGGAGGGCGGCGATTGCGATGGTGAGGACGGCGGTGATACCGACGGCGAGGGCGATACGTTTCATGGCTGAGTGAGTCTCCTAATGGGCATGTCCGACATTGCGATGACACGAGACGCAATCGACGGACTCGTTACTGTGGCGGGCGCTGGCGATGCCATCGGTGATATCGGCGTGGCATTTGAGGCAGGCGCCCTCGGCGACGCGGGCGTTCCGGCCGGTGATCTGAATACGGTCGGGGAAGCCGCCAGTGGTGAAAGCGAGGGAGTGGTTGAAGCCGTTGAGGGCTTTGGTGAAGTATTTGGGGATCAGGCCCGGGGGCGTGTGGCAGTCGTTACAGACGGCGACGGCGCGGTGGGAGGACTTGATCCAGCCCTCGTGCTGCTCGTTCATGACGTGGCAGTTGGCGCAGGCGGCGGGGTCGTCGGTCATGTAGGAGTGGCCGCGGGCGTAACCGAAGGTGAAGAGGCCGACGCCCAGCAGCAGACCGAGGGGGATGCCGGCGAGCCAGGGCAGGTACTTGCCTTTGTCCGTCATTAAGAGCACTATACGCTTTTCGGCTCCCGTTGTCGTGTGACCAATGTCACTGCATTGGAGAAATTCGGGCGGTATTGTCTGAATTGAAAATAAATCATGCGTACTTTTTTGTTCATCGGGCTGGTGATGGCGGGAATGGGCGTCCCGGCGCTGGCGCAGGATGCCTCTCCGCTGAAGATCACGGGGTCGTACCGCGTGCGGGCGGAGGGGTGGAAGTGGTTCGAGGGGCAGGGGGACAACCAGTACCTGTTTCTGGGCAACATCGCGAAGTTCAGTTTGGCGCGGGACCACCAGAGTTGGGACTGGCAGGCGGAGTTGGCGGCGCCGTTTCTGCTGGGGATGCCGTCGCAGGCGATTGCGCCGGCGCCGCAACTGCAATTGGGGTTGGGGGGGATCTACAATGGCGCGAACGACCGGCGGTCGAACACGGGGATGGTGTTTCCGAAACAGCTTTGGGTGCGATGGAAGGCGCTGGGCGGGGACGAGCGGCAGTCATTGAAGCTGGGGCGGTTGGAGTTCAATGACGCGACGGAGGTTGTGCCGGCGAACGCGACGCTGGCGACGGTGAAACGGTTGCGAATCGGACACCGGTTGATTGGGACGTTTCCGTGGACGCACGTGGGGCGGAGTTTTGACGGGGGCGATTACCGGTTTAATTCGGGGCGGAATCACGTGGCTCTGGTGGGGGCGATGCCGACGCGGGGGGCGTTTCAGGTGGATGGCTGGGGGCGGATGAACATTGCGTTCGGGCACGGGTCATACACTCGTCAGACAGGGGGCGGGGCGAACGCGGGGGAGTTGCGGCTGTTGGGGATTTACTATCACGACTGGCGGGGAGTGTTGAAGACGGACTCGCGGACGGTGGCGGCGAGGCGGGCGGACGCCGGGGATTTGCGGCTGTTCACGTTTGGGGGGCACTACATTCACACGGCGCCGGGGGCGGGCGGGTCGTGGGACGTGATGCTGTGGGGGATGGGACAGACGGGCGAGTGGGGGGCGCTGGCGCACCGGGCGTGGTCGACGGATCTGGAGTTGGGGTATCAGCCGAAGGCGCTGGCGAAACTGAAGCCATGGCTGCGGGTGGGGTACACGCGGTCGTCGGGGGACGATGATCCGAATGACGGGCGGCACGGGACGTTCTTCCAGATGCTGCCGACGCCGCGGCCGTTTGCGATGACGCCGTTCTTCAACATGATGAATTCGGAGGACAGTTACGCGACGCTGATGATCCGGCCGCACAAGCAGTGGACGGTGCGTGGGGAGGCGCACGTGCTGAGGCTGACTTCGGCGCGGGACCTCTGGTATCAGGGGGGCGGAGCGTTTCAGCCGTGGACGTTCGGCTACATCGGGCGGCCGTCCGGGGGAGCGCGGCGGTTGGCGAATCTGTACGATGTATCGGCGGATTACACGGTGAACGGGAACTGGGCACTGAGCGCGTATCTGGGCTTCACCGACGGGCGGGCGGTGGTCCGGAGCATTTATCCGGCGGGGGACAACACGACGTTCGGGTATCTGGAATCGACCTGGAAGTGGTGAGCGGGGCGAGGCGGGCGTGATAGATTCGCAGTAGCGATGATGTTGTCCCACCTTCGATTTTTCTTTGCCTTGACGCTGGCGGCGGGGGCGGCGGGGCAGACAGCGCCGCCGGCGCTGGCGCCTGCTCCTCTGCTGCCGGACGCCGAGGCGCGGCAGTTATATACGCGGACTGTGCAACTGATGGAAGCAGGCGGATTCGCGGCGCCCGAGTTGGCGCGGGCGGGTGCGCCGCTGATCGAGAACATGAAGCAGACAATGGAGAGTCTGGAATTTCTGGGGTGGCGGAATCCGACGCTGCATTACCGGATGTTGTCGAATGTGCGGGCGTTTTTGCTTCTGTCAGACGCGGTGACGAAGCCGGTGCCGTTCCCGGAAGCGTCGCGGAGGCAGTTATCGGAGTTGCGGGAGAACCAGTTGACGCTGGAGGTGTACTTCCAGGCCCTGGTGGAGCAGCTGCAGCGGCAGTTGCGGGAGCCTGACCGGGACAATCTGGGGCGGTACGCGGAGGCGAACCAGACGCTGCCGGCGCCGGGCAAGCAGATGGCGCGGGTAGTGTTTTACGGGGATTCGATCACCGACGGGTGGCGGCTGAACGAGTATTTTCCCGGTCGGGATTTCGTGAACCGGGGGATCTCGGGGCAGATCACGAGCCAGATGCTGGGGCGGTTTCAGAGTGACGTGGTGGCGCTGAAGCCGGCGGCGGTGCTGATTCTGGCGGGGACGAACGATATCGCGCGAGGGGTGGCGCCGGCGACGATCCAGGCCAATTTCACGATGATGGCGGATCTGGCGGACCATCACGAGATCAAGATGGCGATTGCGACGATCCTGCCGGTTTCGGACTATCACAAGGACAAGAATCCGGGGTGGGAGCGGACGCGACAGCGTCCGCCCCAGGCGATTACGGAGATGAACGCGTGGTTGAAGGCGTTTTGTGAGCGGCGGGGGTATCCGCTGGTCAATTACTTCGACGCGATGAAGAACGCGGAGGGGTTGTTGACGATCGACCTGGCGGATGACGGGCTGCATCCGAACGCGAAGGGGTACCGGGTGATGGCGCCTTTGGCGGTGGCGGGGATCGAGGCGGCGTTGAATCCACCAAAACCGGAACGGCGGCGGCGGCGTCTATTCTAGTAACTATGAAGCGACTTGCCCAGGCCGGGCTGATATTGCTGGTGCTGTTGGGGTTGGCGGCCGCGCAGGGCCCGAAGCTGACGATCGGCCAGTTGCGGACATTTCTGCGCTCGTCGATCCAACTGAAGCACCCGGACAAGCAGGTGGCGGATTATGTGCGGAAGATCACGTTGACGGAGCGATTGCTGGAGCGGGATATCGAGGAGTTGGTAGGGGAAGGGCTGGGGCTGAGGACGGCGGAGGCGCTGCGGGCGCACGTGGCGGCGACGGCGGAACTGGGCAAACCGGCAGCAGACGCGGCGGCGACGAAGCCCGAGGGCCCGACGCTGCCCACGCCAAGCCCGGAGCAGCAACGGAAGCTGATTTCGGAGGCACGGGAGGTGGCGCTGAACTACACGGAGAGGCTGCCGGACTTCATTTGTCTGCAGGTGACGCGGCGGTACTTCGATCCGGCGGGGCTGGATTTCTTCCGCCTGGCGGACACGGTGGCGACGCGGTTGAGTTACTTCGAGCAGAAGGAAGACTACAAGGTGGTGTCGGTCAACAACCAGTGGACCGATGTGAGCTACGACCGGCTGGGGGGAGCGACGAGTTCGGGCGAGTTCGGGACGATGCTGAAAGAGATCTTCCAGAAGGAGACGCAGACGGACTTCTGGTGGGAGCGGTATGCGCGGCTGCGGGGGCGGATCGTGCACGTATTTGGATACCGGGTGGCACAATCGCGGTCGAAGTGGCAGATTGTGTGGAACCGGGAGTTGACCCACATGCCGGGGTACAAGGGGCTGATCTACGTGGACCGCGACCTGCCGGTGGTGATGCGGGTGACGCTGGAGACGGAGGCGATGCCGCCGTCGTTCCCGATCCAGGAAGCGCGGACGATGCTGGATTACGACTACATCGACATTTCGGGGCAGGAGTTTCTGCTGCCGCTGCGTTCGGAGATGCGGATGCGCGAGGGGCGGATGCTGGTGAAGAACCTGACGGAGTTCCGGAGTTACCGCAAGTTCGGGGCGGACGCGACGATCACGTTCGACATTCCGGACGAGTTGCCGGCGGAGGCGACGACGGAGCAGGGGATCAAGCCGTAGTTCAGACCAGGCGCATGTGGGAGAGGTTGACGGTGAACCAGCGTTCGTCGGGGGGGAACTGGAATTTGGGGCCGGCGAGGACTTCGATTTCGTAGAGGGGGGCGTCGTCGCCGACGGGGGCTTCGAGGATGAAGAGGCCGGGGCGGTCGAGGGTGAAAGCGCCGATTTCAGCGCCGTTGGCGAGGAGGGTGATGCGGCCGCCGACGAACTTCTCGGGGGCATGACCGCGCACGCGAAGGGTGAGGGGGCCTGGTTTGACGCGTTCGAGGCGGAAGGTGGCGCGTTCCTGGATCCAGCGGTATTTGTTGCCGAAGACACCTTCGATGGAGTAGAAGCCCTGGCCGAGGCGGTCGTCGCAGGGGCCTTGTGAGAAGTCGATGAGGTCGCCGCGGAGGCCGGGGTAGAGTTCATCGCGGTCCTCGGAGCGGAGGAGGTTATAGACGCCGCCCTCGATGGCGGCGGAATAGCCGCAGGCGGCGCAGGCGAGGGTTTCCTCGAGGTCGCGCTGGAGGGAAGCGCCACAATCGGGGCATTTGAGGAGGGCTTCGAAGGAGGCGGCGAACCGTTCGCCGGGCCAGCCTTCGCCCTGGGGGCCTTCCTTGCGGCAGACGGCGGCGAGGGTACCGCCGAGGAGGCGGGCGGGGACCCAGGGAGAGCCGTGGCGGTCGAAGAGTTGGCCGGCGCGGTACATGACGCGTTCGCCCCAGCCGCGCTGAGGGACGAAGAGTTCGTACTCGTGGTCGACGAAGTGTTTGCGGATGAGTGCGTCCCAATCGTGGAGGGTCATCCGGTGGTTTTGACGGATGCCGAAGCTCTCTTCCTGGTGGGCGCCGATGACATCCTTGGTGAGATAGCCGAGCAGCCCCCACTCGTGGAGTTTGCGTTCCCAACCTTTCATCTGCTCCCAGTAGGGTGCGCGGAAGAGGCGGAGGGAGAGGAGGCGGCGGATGGGTTCCTCGGCGAAGAGGAAGTGCCCACCGGGTTGGAGGACGCGTTTGACTTCCTTGAAGACAGCCTCGATGTCCTGGAACTGGCTGAGCATCTGGAAGGCCATGACGAGACGGAGGGAGTTATCGGCGAAGGGCAGGTGGAGGGCATCGCCGGCGAGGCGGACGGGGGCTCGGTCGAGTTGCCAGCGGTCCATGAGGACGAGGCCGTGGCGGAGGGCGTCGGCGGAGAGGTCGAGAGCGAAGCCTTCCTGGGCGAACTCGTTGACCATCATGTAGGACGAGTGGGCGGCGTTGGCGCCGATCTCGAGAAAGGGGGACATAGCCCCGAGAAACGCGAAGTGGTTGCGGATAACGGCGCCGCGGCGGACGTTTTCCTCCGCGTAAGTGGCGATGGCGCGTTCCGGCTCGCCAAACGAGGCGAAGCTGTGAAATTCTACTTCGGCCCGTTTGACCGAAAACGATTGTGCTTCCATGTTCCCCAAATCTGCTGGCTGCATGACGGAATCGCCTACTGGGGGTACTGGACCCAGCGGCCGCTCTCCATTTGCCCGGCGACTTTCTTTTGATAGTCCGGATCGACGGCAGGATTCACAGTTGTTAACAAAAGATTTGCCTCTCCTCCGATACGGATGGGTTCAGTAACGTCGGCCGGGAAGAGGAAGCGACCTTTGGCATCAACGCGATTGTAATGGTCCGGGATGTGGATGGCACCGGCGGGGCCGGCGTTCTGGATGCGGCTGCGGTCGATGAGGACGACGGCGTCAGGAATGGGTGGGCGGACGGTGCCATCGATAAGCATGGCTCCGACGATGGCCTGCGGGACGCTGTGGCCGGAGCGGCGACAGCCGGGGGCAGCCAGCGAGAGGGTCAACAGGATGACGAATGAGCCAATCAGACGCACAGCAAACGATCCGGAGAGAGCGACCGCAGATCGGGAACGAGGAAATCGGGTCCACATGCGGCCAGATCTTCCAATGGTACGACACCTGTGCCGACGGCGACAGAGCGGAGGCCGTTGGCGCGGGCGGCGGCGACATCATTGGGATGATCGCCGACGAGCGTGATGGCGGCGTTTGTGGTAATCCAGCGCTGTTTGCGGGCTTCGCGGACGGCCAATCCGGCGAGGGCGGCGCGGGTGGGCCCCTGCTCGGCGAAGGCGCCGAAGCGGAAGTGGGGGCGGAGTCCGGCGCGGCGCATTTTGGTCCAGCCGATGCGGCTGAGGTTGCCGGTGACGAGGCCCATGGGGACGCCGAGGGCGGCGAGTCCGGCGAGGAACTCGGGGGCGCCGGGGCAGACGCGTTCGCGGAGGTCGGGGCAGCGGCGAACATAAAGAGCCTGGGCCTTGGTGATGATGGCGGGGAGGGCCTCGAGGGCATCGGCTCGCTTGAGCCCGGCGACTCTAAGCATGAGCATGAGGATGTCTCCATCGAGCATGCCCTGGACGGGAATGCCGTCGGTGGTGGTGGGCCGGCCGGTGACGTGAAGTACAGCGTCTTCGAGAGCCCGACGGTGGTGGGGCCCGGCGCGGCGGAGCAGCGTGCCGTCGATGTCGAACAGGACGAGGGCGGAGGCGGGCATGGGAGCTGATTTTAGTGTGGCACGGGGGGAGGGGGCGGGCGTGGGTTTGGCGGCACGTTTACACTGGTTAGAGTCATGCAGCTTCTTCACGCGGGGTCACAGCAACTGATTTTGCTCGAACTGGAGCCGTCGCTGCTCTTGCAGGGGGCGAAGGAGACGGGCTTTGAGTGCGAGGTGGCGGACAGCGACCGCTATGTGACGCTGCGGATCGAGGCGACGGAGAGGGAGCAGCCGCTATTGTTGTTCGATGCCTCGGACACGGCGCACGGGAACTGGTTCTCGCGATGCCAGTTCTATGTGGACGGGCGATCCGGTTCGGTGTTGCAGACGCCGTTTCTGATTGCGAATTCGCGGGACCGGCGGGGGCGGGTGGAGCCGAGGGCGTTGCGGGTGCAGGTGCGGAAGGAATTACCGGCGCATTTCCGGTTGCCGGGCCGGCAGCCAGTGAACGAGAAGATGCTGTACGCGGTGTTGTTTAACTTTTTCAACGCGCTGCAAAAGGTCGGCGTGGGCGTTTGCGGGGGACCGCTCGTCCAACCGCTGGCGACGAAGGCGGACACGCCACCATCGCCGCCATTTACTCGCGGTTGAAGTGCGGTTAGGATAGTGGGCAAGCGCCCTCGGCGCTGAATTGATCAGGAGATATCGGACATGGACCCTCGCCCCGTTTTGAGCCGCCGTGGATTTGCCGGCGCATTGGCCGCGACCGGAATCATGAAGGCCCACGCGGCCGCGCCGTCGAAGGCGACGGAGATGGTGACGCTGGGCAAGTCGGGCGTGACGGTGACTCGCCTCGCGCAGGGGACGGGTTTCAACGGCAGTGCGCGATCGTCGGCGCACACGAGGCTGGGCGAGAAGGCATTTCAGTCGCTGATCCGGCATGACCTCGAGCGCGGGGTGACGTTCATGGACGCGGCGGATTTATATGGGTCTCACCCGTACCTGCGCAACGCGCTGCGCGGGGTGCCCCGGGAGAAGTACAACATCCTGACGAAGCTGTGGCCGCGGACGGAGTTCTGGAACAGCTACTCGGGCGGGGCGAAGGCCGAGATCGACCGTTTTCGCAAGGAGTTCGCGACCGATCAACTGGACGTGGTGCTGATCCACTGCCTGACGAACGACCGGTGGACGAATGACCTGAAGCGGACAATGGACGAGATGGCGGAGATGAAGCAGAAGGGCGTGGTGAAGGCAGTGGGGGTGTCGTGCCACGATTTTGGGGCGCTGAAGGTGGCGGCGGCCAGCCCGTGGACGGACGTGCTGCTGGTGCGAATCAATAACGTGGGCAAAGCGGCGGCGATGGACGCCCCGGTGGAGGAAGTCGTGCCGGTGATCAAGCAGGCGCGCGCGGCGGGCAAGGGGATCATCGGGATGAAGATCTTCGGGGCCGGAAAGCTGACGGCGCCGGAGCAGCGGGACGCGTCGCTGAAGTTCGTGTTCCAGAACAAACTGGTGGACGCGGTGACGATCGGGATGCTGTCGGAAGCGGAAGTGAACGACACGATGGCGCGGATCGACCAGGCGATGGCGGGCTAGATCAGAGGGACGCGCGCTTTTTTCGCGGCCTTGCGAAGATCCTTGTCGAGCGTGGCAAGGGGGAGTGCGAGGCGGATGGCGGTTTCGAGGTAGGCGGCATCGTAGATGGTGAGGGCGTGCGTGCGCGCAAGGATCAGCAGTCCGTCGTGGTCGTGGCCTGGATCCACATGGATTGGAAAACGCCGAAGCCACTTGAGAGCTTCAGTGGAGTCCGCCGGAGCGATCCGGCCCCTGCGCTCGTTCACGAGAAGGAAGTTGCGCACCTCGTACCGCCACAGAGCGGGCACGACGGCACTTTCGTTTCGGAGTAGCTCGAACGCGGAGGAAGCTGTTGTGTGGGATTCATCGGGGAGAATCCAACACGCGGTGACGGAGGCATCGACGACGAACCCCACTGCTACTTCCGTCCTTCCCGGATGGCCGACTGGATCTCCGCCAGATTCACCTTGCCCGCCCGCTTCCTCAGTCCGCGGAACCACTCACGGGCTTCGTCCAGGGCAGCCGAATCCGTCGTCGTTCCGGGCGCGAGGGTAGCGATGATCTGGCCGTGGCGGGTGATCTGGATCGTTTCGCCCTGTTCGACGGCGTCGAGGAGGCGGGAGAAGTGGGTTTTGGCCTCGGAGGCCTGGACAGTGCGCATAGTGTTTTGACCGGTCGATTTGACTAGTCTGATTGTGGCGGAAGCGGGGCCGGGAGGCAAGCCCGGCCCCGGCGAGCGGGGGTCTCAGTGCGCCGCTTCGATCTTGTCGACGCGGAGGATGCCGGTCTTTTCGTAGAGGACGCCGGTGACCTTGACCTTCTTCGCGGCGAACTTCTCGGGGGCGGCCTGGTCGCTGAGGACGTGCATCTTCTTGTCGGCGGTGAGCAGGGCGTATTTCCACTGTTTGCCGGCCTTGACGCAGTCGCGGACGCACTTTGCGTCCGGGGCGATGCCCATGTGGGCGTGGTCGGCGCCGCACATGGTGTCTGTGATGACGCCGGTGAACGTTTTGGCGGGGCCCTGGGCGACGGCGAGGACGGTGAAGGCCGCGACGGTGAGGGCAAAGGTCAGGATCAGACGGTTCATGGTTGTTTCTCCTTGGGTTGATTGGCGAGCAGTTCCAGGCCGCGGGACCGGTTGAGACGGAGCCAGAGGGCTTCGTACTGTTCCGGGTCCAGTGCCTGCTTCAGTTGAAATTCGTAGTCGCCGTCCGGCGCACGGGCGGTGAGAGCGAATTGATGGGGGCCGGAGGACGAGATCAGGTCGATTTCGTCATCGCGCCAGACACGCGATTCGCCCTGCCCCTGGGCGACGAAGAGCACGCGCGCGCGTTCGACGATCAATTCGCCGTGAGCGCCGCGGCCTTTGCGGAGGCGCTTGGCCGGAACGCGCCAAAGCGCTTCGCGGGGCGGGAGAGCGAGGCGGGCGACGAGGCGCTGGTCCATCCGCCGCGCGGTGAGGGCGTAGAGTCGTTCGACATCCGGGGTGCCGGAGAAGCGGAACTCTTCTCGTTCGTCGGCGTAGAGGCGCATCCAGCCTTCGTCGCGGTAGCCGGTGACGATGACGCGGTCGCGCAGGAGTTCGAGGCGCTGGATCGATGCCCACTTCCACATGAAGCGGCGGCCGGGCGCGTTGAAATGCAGGCCGTCGTCGTCGAGTCGCAGGACGCCCTCGGCGCGCCAGCGCCAACGGCCGTGCTCCGCGCCGAGTTCGAGAGACTCGGCCAGAAGGGGCGCGCAGGCCAGCAGGGCCACTACGCCGAGACGTTTCGTTTGACTTCCGAATGCCATTTCCAAACCTCGTAGATCGCGGGATAGACCACCAGTTCGAGCAGAAAAGAGGTGAACACGCCGCCGACCATCGGAGCGGCGATGCGCTTCATGACGTCGGCTCCGGTGCCCTGGGCCCAGAGAATGGGGGTGAGGGCGATGAAGGTGGTGGCGACGGTCATGAACTTCGGGCGAATGCGCCGGACGGCGCCTTCAACAATCGCTTCGTGCAACTCGGCCTTGTTGCGCAGGCGTCCGGCTTCGCCGGCTTTCTTGTAGGCCAGATCGAGATAGAGCAGCATGAAGACGCCGGTTTCGGCATCGATGCCGAGCAGGGCGAGGACGCCGACCCAGACGGCGATGCTCATGTTGTAGTCGAGCAGATAAAGCAGCCAGACGGCGCCGATGGCGGAGAAGGGGACGGCGAGCAGGACGATGGCGGTCTTCACGCCGGACCGCGTATTCAGATAGAGGAGGAGCAGGATGACAGCGAGGGTGACGGGCACCACGATGGTCAGGCGTTCGGCCGCGCGGTCCATGGCTTCGTACTGGCCGCTCCACGAGAGGCCATAGCCGGGAGTGATCGTGACGTTCTTGCTGACGGCGGCCCGGGCGCGCTCCAGGTAGCCGCCGATGTCGGAGGTGTCTATGTCGATGTAGACATAGCCCGTCAGAAGGCCGTCTTCATTGCGGTACATGGCGGGGCCGGCCTCGGCGCGAACGTCGGCCAACTGGCGAAGGGGGACCTGGGTCATGCCGCCCATCACGGGGACGAGCACGTTTTCGAGGGCGGCGCGGGTGGAGCGGAAATCGCGGGCGTAGCGCACGTTGACGGGATAGCGTTCGCGGCCTTCGACGGTGGTGGTCAGGTTCTCGCCGCCGATGGCGTTGGTGACGGCCATCTGGGCTTCGTCGATGGTCAGGCCGTAGCGGGCCAGTTCCTCGCGCTTCCAGACGAAATCGAGGAACCATCCGCCGCCGGAACGTTCGGCGAAGACGCTGCGCGTACCGGGAACGGCCTGGACGGCGCGCTCGACATCCGCGGCGAGGCGGTCGATTTCGCGGTAGTCCGCGCCACTGACTTTGACGCCGACGGGCGTTCGGATGCCGGTGGTGAGCATGTCGATCCGGGCCTTGATGGGCATGGTCCACGCATTGGAGACACCGGGGATCTGGACGCGCGCGTTCAATTCATTGATCAGGTCCTCCTGCGAGATCCGGTCGGGCGTGATGCGCCGGAGGGCCGGTTTCAGCCACTCGGGGGCCCACTCGGAGTACCAGGTTGGTTTCGATCGCCACTCGCTCTGGGGTTTAAGCAGGATCACGGTTTCGAACATCGAGAGCGGCGCGGGGTCGGTGGAGGTATCGGCGCGGCCGGCCTTGCCGAAGACGCGTTCGACCTCGGGGAATTGCGCGATCAGGCGGTCCTGGATCTGGAGGAGGCGTTCGGCTTCGCCGATCGAGAGGCCCGGCAGCGTGGTGGGCATGTAGAGCAGCGAGCCTTCGTCGAGGGGCGGCATGAACTCGCTGCCGAGCTTGCGATAGACGGGCACAGTGGCCAGCACCATCAGCAGAGCGCCGCCGATCACGGCATAGCGGTGGCGCAGTGCGGCGCGGCAGACGGGTTCATACCAGCGCATGAGCACGCGCGAGACCGGGTGCTGGGCTTCGCTCCGGATCCGGCCGAAGATCGGGTTGGTGCTGGTGAACATCAGCCGCAGGGCCGGGTCGAGCGTGATGGCCAGGAACGCGGCGACGAACATGGCGAGGTTCTTCGTGTAAGCGAGCGGCTTGAACAGGCGGCCTTCCTGGGCTTCCAGCGCAAGTATGGGCACGAAAGAAACCGCGATCACAAGCAGCGAGAAGAAGCTGGCCGGACCGACTTCCTGAACGGCAGCGACGATGGCGTGGGCGGCGGGTCCGGGGCGTCCGGCCTCCTCCCATTCCTCGAGTTTTTTGTGGGTCTGTTCGACGACGACAATTGCGGCGTCCACAAGGCCGCCGATGGCAATAGCGATGCCGCCGAGCGACATGATGTTGGCTTCGACATTGAAGAACTTCATGCCGATGAACGAAATCAGGATGGCGGCGGGCAGCGTGATGATGGGCACCGCGGCGCTGGGCAGGTGCCAGAGGAAGATCATGATGACGATCACGACAACCAGGAGTTCCGCCGCCACGGTCCATTTGAGGTTGTCAATCGCACGCAGAATCAGGTCGGAGCGGTCGTAGGTGGTGACGATCTCGACGCCCTCGGGCAGCGTGGGCCGGATGGCGTCGAGGCGCTCCTTCACACGGTCGATCACCTTGAGAGCGTTCTCGCCCTGGCGCATGACGACGATGCCGCCGACGACATCGCCCTGGCCGTCGAGGTCGGCGACGCCGCGGCGCAGATCGGGGCCGAGGGTGACGCGGCCGACGTCCTTGACGCGAATGGGGACGCCGTTTTCGGTGGCCGCGACGGCGATCTGTTCGAGGTCGCGGACCGAACGAGCATAGCCGCGGCCGCGGATCATGTACTCGGCGCCGGCGAACTCGACGAGACGTCCGCCGACATCGGCGTTGCCCTGGCGGACAGCGTCAACGACGCGGTCCATCGGCAGATTGTAGGCGCGGAGGCGGTTCGGGTCCACCTGCACCTGGTACTGCCTGACGAAGCCGCCGACAGCGGCGACTTCGGCGACGCCCTCGACGCTCTGCAACTGGTAGCGGATGGACCAGTCCTGGAGCGAGCGGAGTTGGGCGAGATCCTGGCGGCCGGAGCGGTCCACGAGGGCGTACTGGAAGACCCAGCCGAGGCCGGTGGCGTCGGGGCCGAGTTCGACGCTGACTCCCTTCGGGAGGCGGCCCTGCACGCCGCTGAGATATTCGAGCGTGCGCGTGCGGGCCCAGTAGATGTCGGTGCCATCCTCGAAGATGACGTAAATGTAGGCGGCGCCGAAATCGGAGAGTCCGCGCACCGTGCGCACTTTTGGCGCGCCGAGGAGCGCGGTGACGATCGGGTAAGTGACTTGGTCCTCGATCAGGTCGGGGCTTTGCTCCCACTTGGCGTAGATGATGACCTGAGTGTCGCTGAGGTCCGGGATGGCGTCGAGGGCGACGTTGTGCATGCTCCACCAGCCGAGGGCGCAGAGCGCGGCGGTGAACAACAGCACGAGACCCTTGTGATCGGCGGAGAACTGAATGACGCGGTTAATCATGCTGGTGCGCCCCGCCCGAGGCGGCTGACGGGTTCTTCAGTTTGCTCTCGCTATCGAGCAGGAAGACGCCCGAGACGACGACGCGCTCGCCCTCCTTCAGGCCACTGACGATTTCGACGCGGCCATCGAAGCGTTCGCCGGTCTCGACGCGGCGGGGTTCGAAGATGCCTTCGCCTCGATCAACGTAAACGGTTTGGGTCAAGCCGCCGTCGAGGATGGCTTCCTCGGGGACCACGAGCCTCGGCGTGGAAGCGAAGGCGAATTCGACGTTCATGAATTGATCGGGTTTCAGCGTGAAGTTGGGGTTATCCAGTTCGAGACGGACGGGCATCGTCCGGGACTGCGGATCGACGCGCGGGAAGATGTAGCTGACCCGGGCCATCAGGGAGCGGCCGGGCGCGTAAGCGGGCTCCACCCGGGCGGACTGCCCGAGGCGAATGCGACCGGCGTCCGTCTCGAAGACATCGGCGTTGACCCAGACGCGGCTCAGGTCGGCGAGCGAATAGAGTTCGGTTTCGGGCGTCACCCGCGCGCCGGGGAAGGCGTTCCGGGAGACGATGAAGCCGGTGGACGGAGCATAGAGAGTGCTCGTCCGCTGCACTTCGCCGGACTCTTCGAGCCGGCGGAGAGCGGCTTCGTCGAGCCCCCAGTGGTGGCGAAGTCGTTCGCGGGCGGCCTCGACCATCGATTCGTTGGCGGCGCGGACGGCGGCGACGCTGGATTCGCGCAGCGTGGCGCGGGCTTTGCGGGCGAGGAGAAACTCCTGCTGGGAGGCGGTCAGTTCGGGGCTGTAGAGGGTCAGCAGGGGTTCGCCCCGTTTGACGAGGCGGCCGGTGAAGTCGGCGTGGACTTTGTCGATCCAGCCCATCGTGCGCGAAGAGACGCGGGTCAGGCGGGTTTCATCGACGGCGACGCGTCCGGGCACGCGCAGCGAGTCACTGACGGTCATCCGCTCGACGAGTTGCGTGCGGACGCCGATCCACTGCTGTTTTTCCGTGCTGATCGCGACATGGCCGGGGCCGGGTTCGTCATAGACGGGTTCGAGGTCGTTGCCGGTTTCGGGGTTCAGGCCGGGTTGGTCGCTGCGGTAATCGGGGGCCTGCGGGTCGCGATAGTAGAGGATTTTGCCCTTCGGAACATCCGCCGCGGGCGCGGAATCGGGCACGAGTTCCATGCCGCAGATGCCGCATTTCCCGGGGCCATCGGACTTGTAGCCGGGGTGCATCGGGCAGTGGTAGCCGGATTTGTGATCGTGCGAGTGGGCGTGGTCGTCGTGGCCGGCGCCCCACCAGCGGTGCTGGGTCATGCCGGCGACGAAAGCGGCGATCATGGCCAGAACAAGTAGGATCTTCTTTGTCATGGCGTTATTCCTCCACCAGTTCGAGGCCGGTAGCCTGTTCGAGGCGGATCAGCGCCCGGTGGTATTCGAGGCGTTCGCGATGGTATTCGAGTTCGTAATCGAGCACGGCCATCAGGCTGGCGAGAAGGGCGGGGAAATCGGCCTGCCCCGTTTCATAGGCAGGCAGCGAAGCTTCGAGGGTCAGCGCCGCCTGGGGGATCAGCGTGGATTCATAGAGGCGGAGCAGGCGCCAGGCTGTGGCGCTGAGCAGGGCATCGTCCTTGATGCGGAACAGGAGATCGTTGCCGGCGGCCTGGTAGTCGCGGCGGGCGCGGTCGCGTTCGTGGGCCTGTTCGGCGATGGCTGCGCGCTGCCGGCCGCGCGTGAAGAAGGGGAGATTGATATCGACGCGGGCTTCGTACATGTTGCCCCAGCGGTTGTCCATCCGGCCCATCGTGGAGTAACCGCCGGCGATGGTGTAGTCGATCGCGCCCTCCTTGCGGGCCAGGTTCAGGGCGAGTTCGGTCTTCGCCACGGCGTGCTGCCTCTTGATGAGGACCGGAGCGAAGGCGCGCGCCTGCTCGTAAAGTCGGTCGAGCGAGACGACCATTTCGCGGACCGGCGGCGTGGAGGGGCGGGCGATCGGGGTGTCGAGCGGACGGGCGGCGAGGGCGTTCAATTCGGCGGCACGGCTGTCGATGGCGAGGCGGGCGCGCTCGGCGCGGGTTTCGAGCAGCGTTAACTGGGTCTGGGCACGCAAGAGGTCGGCCTGGGAGCCTTCGCCGGTCGAGTAGCGTGCCTCGGTAACTTTCAGCATCCGTTCGAGAAGGCCGCGTGAACGATCAAGCACGCCGAGTTCCTCGTGCGAGTAGGCCAGTTCGTGCCACGCCGCCTTCACGCGGGCGACGACCTCGAGTTGGGCGGCGAAGTACTGCTGCTCGGCTTCCGATGCCTCCTTGAGGGCGATGGCGCCGCGAAGGCGGCGCTTGCCGGGAGCCGGGAACATCTGCGAGGCCATGAAGCCGAGGCGGGCGAGCGGCTCCCGGCCGAGACCCTGGCCCGGCAGCGGGCCGCCCATGCTGACGTAACCGGCTGAAAACATAGGATCAGGCAGACTGGAAGCCTGCGCGGGGCGCTGTCGTGCGGCTTCGAGTTGCTTCTGTGCTGCCTGGATTTCCGGGTTGTGCCGCAGCGCCTGCTGAATCAGATCCTCGAGTTCGGAGGCCTGCGCGAGCGGCAGAAACGCCAAAACGAGCGCAAGAACACGCATAAACTGCTCCTTAAACGCACTTCAAACGGGGTTGAGGGCCGCTTTTGGGGCGTGGAGCTAGATCAGCAGGCTGGCGTTGGTCAGGAAGAGGGGGGGACTGACGGGGGGCGGAGCTTCGTCGAAAACGGGCGTCTCCAGCAGGGGAAGCGCGGATTCAACGGCCGGCACGACGGGCACGGACCCGGCTAGGGCAAGTTCGACAGCGGGCGTGAGACCCTCGGGAGCGACATACTGGGCGGGCATCCAGCCGCAACCGCCGGTTTCCTGGTCCTGCTTCTGCTTCGGACAGCAGTCGTGGGCGGGATCGTGGTGGGCTTGGGATGCCGGCTGAATGGTGCAATGGGCGCACGGAGCCGCGATGAGCGTGACGCTCAGCAACAGCAACAGAACGGCCTGGCTCCAGCGAGTCATTCCAATTCAAGCATAACACCGTGGTAAAGTACCTTCATTCGATGTGGAGGGAACCGGGATGTCCTTGAAGTTGAGCCGCCGCGCCTTTTTTGCCACCGCGCCCGCGATTTTGGGCGCACAGGACAAGAGTGGACTGAAGCGCCCGATTGTTGGCGAGGGCGCATTTCAGTACGAAGTGATCCATGATTGGGGCGAACTGCCGCGGACGATCCGCTACGGCAACGTGCATGGCGTTTGTGTGGACTCGCAGGGGCTGATTTACATCCACCACACGGTGCATTCGACCAGCGAAAGCGATGATTCGATGGTGGTTTTTGATCCGGCGGGGAAGTTTGTGAAGAGCTGGGGGCGGGACTTCAAGGGAGGCGCGCACGGGCTGCACATCAACCGGGAAGGCTCGGACGAATTCCTCTATCTGTGTGACACGAAACGGAATATCGTCGTGAAGGCGACGCTGAAGGGCCAAGAGGTCTGGACTCTGGGCTACCCGAAGGTGTCGCCGGAGTATCCGGTGGACGCGGACGGCAATCCGGCGGTCAAGTACAGCCCGACCAACCTGACCGTGGCGCCGAACGGCGATGTTTATGTGGCGGACGGCTATGGATCCAGCTTCGTGATCCAGTACAACGCCAGGGGCGAGTACATCCGCACATTCGGCGGCAAGGGGAAAGAGGCGGGGCAACTGAACAGCCCGCACGGAATCTGGCTGGATCGCCGGCGGGCCGGCGAACCGCTGATTCTGGTGGCGGATCGCACGAACCGGCGCTTGCAGTATTTCACGCTGGACGGGCGGCATCACCATTTTTCGGCCGAAGGGACGGTGAAACTGCCGTGTCACTTCGATATCCAGGGGGAACTGCTGCTGATTCCGGATCTCGAAGCGCGAGTGACGCTGCTCGACGGGCAGGACCGCCTGGTCGCCCATCTTGGGGACGATCCTTCGGGAACCTGGGGCAAACTGCGGCGCGAGCCGAGAGAGAAGTTCATCCCGGGCAAGTTCGTCTGCCCTCACTCGGCTTGTTTCGACAGGGACGGCAATATCTTCGTCGTTGAGTGGGTGGAAGTCGGGCGGGTGACCAAACTGCGGCGTCTCAGTTAGTCTGGAGAGGATGGTTGCACCGCAGATTCGCCTCGCCACGCCCGCCGACGCCGAGTTTCTGGTTCGCGGCAATGCCGCGATGGCTTTGGAAACAGAGCATTTGTCGCTCGATCTGGACCGGTTGCGGGATGGCGTCCACGCGCTGTTCGACGACCGTTCCCGCGGACTGTATTATCTTGCCGAGGTGGACGGGCGGCGCGCCGGGCAGATGATGATCACCTACGAGTGGTCGGACTGGCGCAACGGGGTATTCTGGTGGATTCAAAGCGTCTGGGTAGAGCCGGAATACCGGTCACGAGGGGTTTTCAAGGCATTGTACGCGCATGTGGAGCAGTTGGCGCGTTCGACGCCGGGGGTGTGCGGGTTGCGGTTGTATGTGGAGAAGGATAATGCCCGGGCGCAGGGCACATACGAGCGTGTGGGGATGAAGCGGACCCCGTATCAGATGTTCGAGGTGGATTTCGTGCTGGGCGGGCCCGATGAGCCCGAAAAGCGTTGAAATTCACAACACTGGGTATCGGATTTTTCAACACTGCCCTAAATTCATGAAAAATATGGGGCTTGGGTCGGTTTTGCGGATAAATACGGCAGCGCCTGTTGAGAATCGCAACAGCCCTGATGTTTCGGCCTTTCGAGTAACACCACGGTAAATCAATCACTTAGCTCCTCTGGCGAGTTTGGCACGCGACCTGCATATAGAAGGGTGCCGGATGAAGCCGGTGAATACAACACAGAGGAGTTAAAGCCATGACCGTTCTCTTACTCGTTCTCACTTTCGCAACGTTTATCGTGATTGACCTGGTTCTGAACCGGAAGAAGGCGCCGAAGATTGCGACCGAAACCGAACTGCAGCCCGTGATGGCGGAAAGCGATCCGGAAGTGGTTGGTGGATTTGCCGTTCCGTCGAATGTCCGGTATCACCCTGGTCACACCTGGGTCCAGCGGGAACGGAAGAATGTCAATCGCGTAGGTGCTGACGCTTTCGCGGCGGCGTTCGCGGGACCGGTGGACCGGATCGAACTGCCGAAGCCGGGCCAGTGGGTTCGTCAGGGGCAGAAGGTGGCGAGCTTCATTCGCAATGGCGAGAAGATCGAACTCGTGAGCCCGGTGGAAGGTGAAGTTGTTGAAATCAATAGCACGCTGCTGACCAACCCCACGCTGCTCCGGGAAGAACCTTACGGAAAAGGCTGGATGATGAACGTGTTCTCGCCGGACGAAGACAGCCCGGCCCGCAACCTGCTGCCGGTGAATCTGGTGCGGTCGTGGATGCAGGAAGCGGCGGACCGGCTGTTTGCCCTGCAGCCGCAGCTGGCTGGTGCGACGGCCGCTGATGGTGGCGAACCGGTTGCTGATCCTGCCGCCGCGCTGGACGCGAAGACCTGGAAGAAGGCGGCCGAAGAGTTCTTCCTCAGCTAGCTAGGCGAGTGCTGTAGAGTTTCACACAAAAAGGTGTTGAACTCTTCTACAGATCAGGATAAACTGGTCTGGAATTCACGAGGGAGGCCTCGATGGCCAAAGCGGTTCTATACGACAATGTCCTCTGTGTTGGATGCCGTCTCTGTGAGGCAGCTTGCTCTGAAAAGTGGAAGCTGCCTTACACCGACGAGATTGCCGGGACGGAAAAGACTTCGGCGCAGAAACTGACCACGATCACGACCCACGGAGAGAAATTTTCGCGCAAGCTGTGTATGCACTGCATAGACCCGGCTTGCGCGAGCGTGTGTCCGGTGGCGGCGTTCGAGAAGACGGCGGCGGGCCCGGTGGTGTACCACCCGGAGAAGTGCATGGGCTGCCGGTATTGCATGATGGCGTGCCCGTTCCAGGTGCCATCGTACGAATGGAACGAGCGGCTGCCGCTGGTGAAGAAGTGCGACATGTGCGCGGAGCGGGTGTCGTTCGGCGGGATCACCCACTGTTCCGAGGCTTGCCCGTTCGAGGCGACGATCACGGGTGAGCGGGACGAAGTGATCGCGATTGCGAAAAAGCGGATGGAGGCGAGCCCGGGCGAGTATCATCCGGCGATCTACGGGATGGAGGAAGTGGGCGGGACGAGCGTGCTGATGATCGGTTCGGAGCCCTACGAAAAGCTCAACATGCCGGGGAACCTGCCGAAGGAGTCGCTGCCCACCTACACCTGGGCGGCGCTGAAACACGTGCCGGACGTGGTGATTCTGGGCACGGTGCTGATGAGCGGAGTTTATTGGATCACGCATCGCCGCGAGGAAGTGGCGGCGGCCGAAGGAGGCGAGAAATGAGCCGCTTCATGCCACGGACGTTTTGGCAATGGGTTTTCGCGGCCCTGATGGTGGCGGGCCTGTATGCCACCTACATCCGGATTTTCTACGGGCTGGGCGGGGCGACGAACCTGTCGGATCAGTTCCCCTGGGGGATCTGGGTCGGGTTTGACATCTTGTGCGGAGTCGGTCTGGCGGCGGGCGGGTTCACGCTGGCGGCGATCGTCCACATCTTCCATCTGGAGGAGTTCAAGCCGGTGGTCCGGCCGGCGATTTTGACCGCGTTCCTGGGTTATGTGCTGGTGGTGGTGGCGCTGATGTTCGATCTGGGACAGCCCCACCGGGTCTGGCACCCGATCATCATGTGGAATCCGCGTTCGGTGATGTTTGAAGTCGGCTGGTGCGTCACGCTGTACACGACGGTGCTGTTCCTCGAGTTTCTGCCGGTGATTCTGGAGAAACTGGGCCTGCAGCGGCCGCGGCGGGTGCTGAAGGGCGTGATGCTGCCGATCATCATCATGGGCGTGATTCTGTCCACGCTGCACCAGAGTTCGCTGGGCAGCCTGTATCTGATCGCCAACGGGAAATTGAACACGCTGTGGTACACGCCGCTGCTGCCGGTCCTCTTCTACGTGTCGGCGATCGGCGTAGGTCTGGCGATGACGATTTTCGAGAGCTGGCACAGCTCGAAGGCCTTCGGCCGGGAACTGGAATGGCCGCTGATCCAGAAGCTGTCGCGGGTGCTGGCGGTGGTGATCGCCTGTTATCTGACGATGCGATTTCTCGACCTGAACCATCGCGGCGCCTGGGCTGCCCTGGAAGATCCGGGCTGGGAGAGCCGGCTGTTCGTGCTGGAGATCATGCTGATGGCGGTGCCGATGCTGCTGTTGTTCCGGGAGCGGACGCGGCAGAACCCGCACACGATGTACGCGGCGGTCACGATGTTCCTGTTCGGATTCCTGGTGAACCGGCTGAACATCGCCGTGACGGGCATGGAACGCGCCTCCGGAGTGACGTACATCCCGAAGTGGACCGAAGTGGTGATCACGCTCGCGATCGTGGCGGCGGGATTCGCGATCTTCAAACTGGCGGCGAAGTATCTGCCGTTGTTCGAGCCGATGCACGACAGCGAGTCCGGAGATCCCGAAGGCGCGCCGGACAAGTTGCAGCCCGCGGCGACGCCGGGGGACTAAGCCATGGCCGCCGCCACGAGTGGGCGTCGTGTGAGCGTGGCCGGGAAACTGGCCGTGCTGCTGGTGGCGGCGGTCCTCGTGTGTTTCGGGCTCTACGGCTATCTGCAGCAACGGCTGGAACAGCGGCACCTCGAATCGCTCGTGCTGTTGTCGGCGGAGCGGGTGGCGGATATCGTCCACTTCAGCTCGTACGACGCGATGTTGAAGAACGATCGTGAGCGTCTGTACACCATGATCCGGGACATTGGGAAGGAGCCGGGCATTCGCCGGCTCCGGATCATCAATGAAGACGGACTGGTTCAGCATTCGACGGAAGCGTCGGAGTCGGGCACGATGGTCGACAAGTCGGCGGAGGCGTGTTACGCCTGCCACGCTCAGGCGCAGCCTCTGACCAAACTGGCGCGCCGGGACCGGGCGCGGATCTTCCGCAACGCGGACGGGCGGCGGACGCTGGCGGTGATCCGGCCAATCGAGAACCAGCCCGAGTGCAGTAACGCGGCATGCCACGCGCATCCGGCCTCGCGGCGGATTCTGGGGGTGATTGACGCGCATCTGGACCTGGCCGGCGTGGATGCCCAACTGGTGGAGCACCGGACGCAGATGGCGCTCTTCACGCTGGGGACAGCGGGCGTGATGAGCGTTCTGAGCCTGCTGTTTGTGTGGCTCGTGGTGCACCGGCCGATGCGGGAGTTGTTCGCGGCCACGATCAAACTCACGCGCGGGGAAACCACGCACCGGATTCATGTCGATACCCAGGACGAGTTCGGGGTGCTGGGGCGCAGCTTCAACGCGATGGCGGCGGAAATTCACCGGACCCACGCGAAGCTGAGGGAGTGGGCGGAGACGCTGGAGTCGCGAGTCCAACAGAAAACGAGCGAACTGGAGACGGCCCACCGGGGCATGGTGACCAGCGAGAAGATGGCGAGCCTGGGGAGGCTGGCGGCGACGGTGGCCCACGAAGTGAACAATCCGCTGTTCGGGATGTTGACCTACGCCCGGCTGACGCTGAAGGATATCGACCGGCTGGAGGCGGACGCGAAGACGAAGGCGCGAATGCGGGAGAATGTCGAGATCATCGAGCGGGAGAGCAAACGCTGCGGGGAGTTGATGAAGAGCCTGCTGGCGTTCTCGCGGCAGAAACCGCCGCAGTTGGCGGCCGTGAACGTAAATACGGTGATCCGGCAGGCGACGCGGCTGATGCTGCATCAGTTCGAGTTGAGCCAGATTGAACTGGTGGAAGAGTTGAGTGAGGAGTTGCCGGAGATTCAGGGGGATCCGGCGCAGATCCAGCAGGTCCTGATCATCCTGCTGGCGAATGCGAACGAGGCGATCGGCCAGGGCGGCCAGATCCGGGTCCGGACGGCTGCCGTGGACCGGGGTGAGGGGATCCGGATCGAGGTGCTGGACAACGGGCCGGGGATCGCGGCGGATGTGATGGAGAAGATCTTCGAGCCGTTCTTCAGCACGAAGGAGAACCAGCACCGGACAGGCCTGGGTCTGGCGGTGGCGAAAGGGATCGTGGACCGGCATGGTGGAGCGCTGCTGGTGGAAAGCCAGGTGGGGGCCGGGGCGAAGTTCATCGTGGAGTTGCCGTTGCGCGCGCCGGCCGGACTGGCGGCGCCGCGGGAAGGAGAGAGCGCATGACCAGCGGGCACATTCTGATCGTGGACGACGATCCCGTGGTGCGCGATTCGCTCGGCAAGTGGTTCGAGAGCGAGGGTTTCGAGGTCGAAATCTGCCCTGGGGCGCACCATGCGCTCGAGCGGATGGCGGCGGACCGGTTTGATCTGGCGCTGGTCGATATCAAGATGCCCGGCGTGGACGGCATCGAGTTGCAGGCAAGGCTCAAGGAAGCGGATCCGGAGATGCCCGTCATCATCATGACCGGCTACGCGAGCGTCGAAACAGCCGTTAAAGCGCTGAAAAACGGCGCGTACGATTACATCACGAAGCCATTTGATCCGGATGAGCTGGTCCATCTGGTGTCGAATGCGATCTCGCACCGGTCGGCGGCGCGGGAGGTGGTCCGGTTGCGGGAGAATCTGAAGCAGATCTTCCCGGAGACGTCGCTGATCGGGCAGAGTCCGGCGATGAAGCGCGTGGTGGAGTTGGTGGAGACGGTGGCGCCGACGGACGCGACGGTGCTGATCACGGGAGAGAGCGGGACCGGCAAGGAAGTGGTGGCGCGGGCGGTGCACGCGGCCAGCCCGAGGCGGTTCAATCCGATGGTGGTGATCCACTGCGGCGCGCTGACCGAGACGCTGCTGGAAAGCGAACTGTTCGGGCACGAAAAGGGCGCGTTCACCGGGGCGCAGGCGCGCAAGAAAGGCAAGTTCGAGGTGGCCGAAGGCGGAACCGTCTTTCTGGACGAGATCGCGGACATCAGTCTGCGGACGCAGACGGATCTGTTGCGCGTTTTGCAGGAGAAGGAGATCGTCCGGGTGGGCGATTCCCACGCGGTCAAGGTGGATTTCCGGGCCATTGCGGCGACGAACAAGCGGCTGGAGACGCTGGTCGAAGAGAAGAAGTTCCGGCCGGATTTGTATTACCGCCTGAACGTGTTCGCCATCGAGATTCCTCCCTTGCGAGCGCGGCGGGAGGACATCCCGCTGCTGGCGAACCATTTTTTGCAGAAGTTCGCGGAACAGATGAACCGGACGCCGCAGAAGATGGCGCCACGGACGCTCGAACTGGTGATGGACTACGACTGGCCGGGCAACGTGCGCGAACTCGAAAACGCCATCGAGCGGGCTTTGCTGATCAACCGGGAGCCGGAGTTGCAGCCGGAGGATTTCCCGTTCCAGGCGTCGCCGGTGATGGCGGCGGAAGGGCGGCGGCTGGAGGACATCGAGAAGGTCCACATTGAACGCGTGTTGACCGAGAGCGGCTGGAACCTGTCGCGGTCGGCGCGGGTTCTGGGAATCGACCGGACGACGCTCTACAACAAGATCAAGCGGTACAACCTGCGGGGCGAGGACGCAGGGACGCCGGCGCGGGACTAGGGGGACCCGGCGGCGGTGCTGCGGGGCGTTCACCTGATGCGCGTGACGCCGGCGCCGGCGCTGGAGACCCTGGACCGGCTGGCGGCGGGTTTGGCGCGGCTGCTGCGGGTGTCCTGCCACGTCACCACGGAGGAGTTTGACGGGCGGTTTGCCTTCGATCCCCTGCGGCGGCAGACCTACTCGACGGCGCTGCTGGCGCAACTGGCGCAGGCGCCGCTGCCCGAGGGGGTGGCGCTGCTGGCGGTGACCGAGGCGGATCTGTTTGTCCCGGTGCTGACCTTCGTTTTCGGGGAGGCGCAGATGCCGGGGCGGGCGGCGCTGGTGTCGCTGGCGCGGTTGCGGGACGAGTTCTACGGCTTGCCGGCGGACGCGGGGCGGCTGGACGAACGGTTACTGAAAGAAGGGCTGCACGAATTGGGGCACACGCAGGGTTTACGGCACTGTGACGACTGGCGGTGCGTGATGGTCAGCTCGCACGCGGTCGAGAAACTGGACCTGAAGGACGCGGATTTCTGCGCGGCCTGCAAGCGGCGTCTGGCGGGGAACGGACCGGCTGCAAAGCCGCCGGCGAAGCGCTGGGGCGGGTTGATGTAGCGAAAGGCGAAACGCGGGGCGGCGCGGCGCATCTATAATTGGGTCAGGGGCATGAACACCATGAAGTTGAGCCGCAATAGTCTTGTGATCGCCTTCTCCGCCATGGCGGCCTTCGGGCAGACGGCGGCGCCACCCGCCGGCGAGCAGGAGAGCACATTCACCGCGTCGGTGAACGAAGTGGTGGTCCCGGTCACGGTGACCGACGACAAGGGCCGCTTTGTGCGGGATCTGTCAGAGAAGGACTTCCTGATCTACGAAGAGGGCAAGCTGCAGAAAATCAGCTTCTTCACCCGCGAACGGAATCAGCCGGTGGTGCTCGGCTTTCTGATTGATCTGTCGAACTCGAACCGTCTTCATTGGGACAAGTTCAAGGAAGCGATCCAGGATCTGGTGCTCGCGACCATGGAACCGGAAGGCAAGCCCGACGACCGGTTTTCCGCCTATCTGATCGGGTACTCGACCGAAGCGGAGTTGCTGGTGAACACGACGAACACCCCGGAACCGCTGCTGGACCGGGTCCGGAAGGTGAAACCGGGCGGCGGGGCGGCGCTGTATGACGCGCTCTACATGGCCTGCACGTCGCGGACGCTGGTGAAGGGTGAGCCTCTGGAGCCTCGCCGGGTCATCATTATCGTGGGCGACGGGCGGAACAATGCGGGCAAGAAGGGCCTCGAAGAGGTTCTGGAGATCGCACAGCGCAATCTGGTAACGATTTATGGCGTTTCGACCACCGCGTTCGGGTTCTACTCCGAAGGGGACGCGAACCTGAAGCGCCTGGCGGAATCCACCGGCGGACGCGTGGTCTACCCGCTCGAGGACGTCTATTCGGACGTCGCTGGGTATCTGTCGAAGCCGTCCGACGAAGGCAATTACGCGATCAAGGTCGGGACGGGCGGCTACGCGGCGTCGATCATGAAGGGCATCGTGAATGCGATTCAGGCGACGGCCGGGGAGATCAATACGCAGTACATTCTGCGCTACGTGCCGTCGGAATCGGACGTCACCCGCGCGTTCCGGCGGATCAGCGTGATGGTGAACGTGCCCAACGCGAAGGTCCGGGCGCGCGAAGGGTACTATCCCTTACCGGCACAATAAATCCGGCGCAATGGGCGCCAATCCGTGCGAAGATACGGGCTGATGGGTGCTGCAGAGTCGACCGCCCTGGCGCAATTGAGGGTCTTCGAGGCCCTGGGTGAGAACTGCGGCATCGCACTGGTGCATCCGGAGTCCGGCGAGGCGGTCTTCCGGTTCCGGCAGGACTGGGAGGAGTTCGCAGGCGACGAGGCGGAGGTTCTGCGGGCGATCGCGGAGGATCTGCCGGAGAAACTGGACGAGATGGGGGCGGAAGGCTTTCTGGAGTGGGTGGACAGCACCTTCTCGAACACGTTCCGCGTGCTGGAGCCCAGAACGGCCCTTGTCGGACAGATCGACCGCACGGCCCACCTCCTTTACAGGAAATTTGTCCAGGCGGCGGTCCGGCCTTTCCGGACGCATCTGCCCCTGTTCGAGTTGCGGGCGACGGGCGGTTCGTTTCAAACCGATCTGGCGGTGACGCCCGACGCGCGGTGGCTGGAAGTGCATGTGCCGGGGCGCCGGTCGCTGACCGAGGATTACTTCTGTGCGTACATCGAGGGGCGATCGATGGAGCCGGAGATTCCGGACGGTTCGCTGTGCCTGTTCCGGTTCTACAAGGCGGGTTCGCGGCAAGGCGGGATCTACCTGATGCAGCGCCTGGCGACGAGCGAAGGGGGCGGCGAGTTCACCATCAAGCGTTATGAATCCCGGAAGCGCGAGCGGGCGGATGGCACGTGGGAGCACGAGTCGATCACGATGGACGCGCTGAATCCGGATTTCGTGGACTGGGATCTGGACCGGGACGAGGCGCGCTATGTGACCGTGGCTCAGTTCGTGACCGTGCTGGAAGATCCCGAGGCCTGACGCTCGCGCAGTTCGGCCCAGGCGGGAAATAGGGCAGGGTTGAGGAGCCACGCGCGGATCCAGAGGGCCATTTCGAGCTTCAGGTCGTGTTTTTGTGGGCGGAGACGGCGGGACCGGGCGGCCAGGTCGGCGTGGGTCTTGGCGGTGATGACGAGGGCGCGAAGCGTGCGGCGGCGCGGCGGCGCGGCGGCCTGATATTCGGCGGAGAGGGCGGAAAGGGTCCGTTTCAGGTCGGGGAGGGTGTCCTGGCGGACGCCTTCGACGACGGCGGCGAGGGGGCGTCCGGATTCGCGGAGGGCGGTTCGGAGGGTTTTTTCGGAGACCTCGGGCAGGTCGCGGCGGAGGCGGTGCCAGGCGGCCTCGTCAACGGGACCCGGCGGCAGCGCTGCCACCCCGGCGCGCGCCATTTCCTTTTTGGTCGTTCTGCTGGCCACGGCGGTATTCGAGGACGGCGCGTTCGTGGCCGTCGAGGTCCTTCGAGAAGACATGGGCGCCGCTGCCGTCAGGGGCGGCGACGAAGTAGAGTTCCGGGGTATCAAGGGGCCGGAGGGCGGCTTCGAGAGCGGCGCGGCCGGGGTTGGCGATGGGCCCGGGGGGCAGGCCGGCGGTTTGGTAGGTGTTGTAGGGGTGCTGTCGGTCGAGGTCACTGCGGTAGATGATGCCGCGCCAGCGCCCTTCGAGCTTGGCGGCGTAGGCAACGGTGGGGTCGCACTGGAGCTTCATGCCGATTTTGAGGCGGTTGGCGAAGACACCGGCGATACGGCGGCGTTCTTCGGCGAGGACGGCCTCCTTTTCGACGAGGGAAGCGAGGGTGACGGCGGCGTGCGGGTCGGCGGCGCCGCCGATCTCTTTCCAGACGAGGTCGAACTGCCGTTTCATGGCTTTGGCGGCTTCGGCGGCGGTGGTCCGGCGGGGGAAGCGGTATTTGGACGGGAACAGGAAGCCTTCATTCGCGAGGGCGAGGGGGAGGAATTCGGCTTCGGTGGCGAATCCGGCGCGGGCGACGAGGGCGGCGATGTCGAAGGCATCGGAGCCTTCGGGGATGACGAGATCGACGAGGTAGACGTCGCCGCGGGCGATCCGGAGGTAGATCTGGTGTGGAGACGCGGGCTGATCGAAGCGGTATTCGCCGGCCTGGGGGAAGGCGCGGGGGTTGGGCAGGCGCGCGGCGGCGAAGAGCAAGGCATGGCGGACGACCCCGGCGGCTTCGAGGCGGCGGCCGATGTCGAGGGTCGAGGTTCCGCGCGGGATGTCGATGAAAACAGGCTCCGTGAAGGCGGCGAAGCGCTCGACGCGGACGAGGTAGTGAAGAGCGCCGGCAGCGGCGAGGGCGGCGGCGGCGAGGAACAGGAGCAGGCGCTTCACGCGGGGGCGCCTCCGTGCTTGGTGAGCCAGTCTTCGAGCAGGATCTGGGCGGCGAGGCGGTCCACGGCGCCCTTCTTCTTTTCTTCGAGGAGGCGTTTGAGGCTCCAGCCCTGGGCGGCGAGGCGCTCTTCGGCGGCGACGGAGGTCAGGCGCTCGTCGTGCATCTCGACGGGCACTTTGCAGGCGGCGGCGAGGCGTTCGGCGATGCGCCGGGCTTCCTTCGCCATTGGGCTCTCGCGGCCGTCCATGTGAAGGGGAAGACCAATAACGACGCGGGTGGCGTGGGTTCGTTCCACCAAAATGGCGAGGCGCTCGATGTCCTCGCGCAGGGTGCGCCGGAGCAGGGTATCAAGCCCGGCGACCGCACCAAGTTCACCCTCGGCGAGTGCCGCGCCAATCCGGCGTTTGCCCACATCCAGCCCCAATACGCGCGCCTCGGAACTCACACCCCGATTGTGCCATGCTATGTTCCCCTTATGCGGTCTCGTTTTGGGTTATTTCTGATCCTTGGGTGTTCGCTGCTGACAGGGCAGGAGAAGAAGCCCGTCACGCTGGAGGCGCTGACGGCGCAGGGGATGCCCCCGGCGGGGCGCGGAATGCCGGTCTGGTCGCCGTTGGGCGGGCGATTTGTCCATCGCGAAGGCAAAAAGCTGCACATTTACACGCTGGCGGCGAAGGAATCGAAGGAGATTCTGGACACCGCCGCGCTCGAAGCGAAGGCGCAGGAACCGCCCAAGCCGGCGGTATTTGACTGGGAGAACCGGCGGGTCCGGGAGCAGACGCTGCAGTGGTCGGCGGACGGCAAACACCTGCTGCTGGTGATCAAGGGTGACCTGTTTCTGTGGACCGAAGCCTCGGGCGAGGTGAAGCAGTTGACCTCGACGCCCGTCGCCGAGCGTGACCCGAAGTTGTCGCCCGATTCCGCCCGGGTGGGCTTCCGCCGGGGCAGCGATCTCTACACGCTGGAGATCGCCTCGGGCCGGGAGACGCGCCTGACGGACGATGGCTCGGAGACGCTGCTGAACGGCAAACTGGACTGGGTGTATCCGGAGGAGTTGGGGATTGGCACGGCGTGGTGGTGGTCGCCGGACTCGAAAAAGATCGCTTTTCTGCAGTTTGACGTGTCTCCGGAGCCGGTTTATGGTCATGTGGACCACCTGCCGGTGGCGGCGGTGAGTGAGCCACAACGGTACCCGAAGGCCGGAGCGCCGAACGCGGACGTCCGCTGCGGGGTGGTGAACTCCGAGGGCGGGCGGACACAATGGATGAATTTCGGCGAGATTCGCGACCATCTGTTGACGCACATTTACTGGACCCCGGACTCGAAGCGGGTGGTGGCCCACCGGCTGAACCGGGTGCAGGACCGGCTTTGGATTCTGTCGGCGGCGGCGGCGACGGGCGAGGCGGTGGTGCTTCATGAAGAGCGGGATCCGCACTGGGTGAACCTGACAGGGGACCTGGAGTTTCTGCCGGACGGGCGGTTTCTGCGGCTCAGCGAGAAGGATGGCGGCTTTCGTCACATCTACCTGCACCGCCCGGACGGCCGGCAGGCGGCGCGGTTGACGCGCGGCGACTGGGAGGTGGCTTCGATCGCCTGCATCGACCAGAAGGGCGGGCGGGTGTATTACATCTCCTCGGAAGTGAGCCCGCTGGAGCGCCATCTGTACAGCGTGGATTTCAGTGGGCGGAACAAGCGGCGCCTGTCGCCGGGGACGGGCAGCTATTCGGCCTCCTTCAGCCCGGATTGCGGCGCGTATCTGGAGACACATTCGAGCCTGGAAAGCCCTTCGCGAAGCGTTTTAAGGACATCTGGAGGCGAAGAAATCGCCGTCTGGCGCGAAGCCAACCTGAAAGCCCAGGAGGAGTATGACCTCCGCCCGACCGAACTGCACCGGTTCAAGAACGCCGGGGGGATTGAACTGCACGCGCGGCTGATCAAACCGGCGGGCTTCGATCCGGCGAAGAAGTACCCGGCGATTGTGATGGTCTATGGAGGTCCGCACGCGCAGTCGGTGCGCAATTCCTACTCGGGGCTGAGTTGGGACCAGGTGCTGGCGCACAAGGGCTTCGTGATCTGGCAGGTGGACAACCGGGGCTCGGCGGGGCGCGGGCATGGCTTCGAGGCGCCGGTCTACCGGCGGATGGGCAAAGTCGAGCTGGAGGACCAGTTGGATGGCGTCAAGTATCTGCTTTCTCTTGGGTTTACGGACGAGAAGCGAATTGGGGTTTACGGCTGGAGCTATGGCGGATACATGACGCTCTACTGCCTGCTGCACGCGCCGGACACCTTCGCGGCCGGGGCGGCGGGCGCGGCGGTGACGGACTGGCGCAATTACGACACTATCTATACAGAAAGGTACATGGGGCTGCCACAGGAGAACGAAGAGGGCTACCGGCTGAGCGCGCCGGTGAACGCGGCGGCGAACCTGAAGGGCAAGCTGATGCTGATCCACAATCTGGGTGACGATAACGTGTTGTTTGCCAATGCTTTACAGATGATGAACGCGCTCCAGCAGGCAGGCAAGCCGTTCGAGACGCTGATTTACCCGCAGAAGAGTCACGGGGTGACGGGCAAGGCCTCGCGGCACATGCGAGAGGGGATCACCCGGTTCTTCGTGGAGTCGCTCGGGGCGGGGAAGTAGGCTGGGAGAATGCTCAGGCGAGTTCGCGGGCTACTGCCAGGTACTCCTGGATAGAGACCCGGATGTTGTCCAGAGCCTCTTGTTCGGTCGCGCCTTGCGACCAGCAGCCAGGCAAGCCGGGGCGGGAGACGCTGTCTCCTTCTTCGGTCTGAACGAGGGCGACGGGGTACTTCATGGGTGGCTTACCTCTCCCAGCCTACTTCTGAAGGGGAGTGCGATCCGGATCCGGCGGTGTTCCACGCGCCACTCCGGGTGGCACGGGGGGTAGACTGGGGGGAACCCGCGAAGGAGGTTTCCCGATGAAGTTGTGGACGGTGGTCTTGTTGGGAATGGCGGCAGTGGGGCTGGCGCAGGAGACGCCGGTGACGGCCGGATTTCATCCGACGCGGGAGGGGTTTGCGTTCTTCGACAACCGAGAGCATCCGGGCAACCGGATCGGGTACCGGTTTTTTGAGCACACGCCGATGGTGCATGGCGCAGTGCCCAGGAACGACCGCGAGGCGGGGATTGACGCCGGGGCGGAGGCGAAGTTGTTGCGCGAGTTCGCCGCGCGTCCGGGGGTGGTGAAGCACGAGGTGGACGTCAAGGGTGAAGAGTGGGCGGAGCAGAAGTGGACGTTCTACCTGCTTCCGGTGCGGGACGGGATCGAGATGCTGTTGCGGGTGGAGGCGGGGGCGGCGGGCCTGAATTCGTACTACGGGGTGCAGCAGTGCTTCCGGTTGGGCGGCGAGACGAACGCCGGGTGGCGGAAGGAGATTGCGCGGACTCCGGCGTTCAGCGAGTACGACTACTGGCAGGAACTGAAGGAAGCCGGGCGGAGTCCGGAGAGCCTGACCTGGGTCCGGCGGCGGGGCGTTTGGGAGCGGTTGCCGGCCGGAGAGGAGACCGTGGGCGCGCGGACACCTCCGGGCGTGCTGCTCGACCAGGAGCGGACCGGCGGGCAACTGGCCTCCATGCCGCGGGTGGGCCCTTACGAGGCCGTGATGCTGGGGCCGGTGGACGATGGACTGATTACGCGGGCGGACCGGGCGCGGAACTGGGTGGGTGGTATCTACTGGCAGCGGACTTCGCACGTGACGGTCCATCACCCGGCCGATTGTCTGCACAGTATTGTCAATATTGGGGGGATTCCGCCCGGAGGTACCCGGGTTTTGCGCGGGAAGATCTACTGGCACGCCGGAGGGCTGGAGGAGTTGGGGCGGCGCTGGGGGGCGGATTTCGGGGCGGATGCACGGCGCGGGCGCTAGCCGGCAAGAGTCAGGCGGTGTTGGGTTTGCGGGTCTATCCAACTCACAATAAACGGGTTGGAGGTTGTAGCGGGCAGCGTGCCTGTCTCAGTGAATCTCCCTATCTTTCTGGTAGTAAAGGACCTGACGGCCGCGGGGTCCTGGCGGCACTGGCGCAACCAGCAGGATGACAACTCGATTTCAAGCAGTTTGAACAAGATACATACAGCCTATAGATTTTTTGATTGACCCCATACAAGATCTTGGGGTACTGTGACAGGTGCACCCCCGAGTAATAGCCGCTATAGGCATTCGTAATCAGGGATGGCGGCATCTAACTGAAGGAGAGGGAACCGATGGGCCAGTTGAGTGTGGATCTGGGCGCGCAAGTTGGGCGGAAGAAGCGCAGTTTGCGCAAGGAAGAGCGGCAGGGATTGTCATTTCCCCGCTACTTTACGGCGAGGCTCGCCGCGGGGAGGACTCCTTACGACGAGGTGCAGTGGGAGAAGCGCACGGCGTCGATCGGCAACGACAAAGGCGCGGTGATCTTCGAGCAGCGGGACATCGAAGTGCCGGCGTCGTGGAGCCAGACGGCGACGAATATCGTGGCGTCGAAGTATTTCCATGGCCGGATGGGCACGCCGGAGCGCGAGCACAGCGTGGCGCAACTGGTGCACCGGGTGGTGGACACGATCGCGGAGTGGGGTCTGGAAGGCCGGTACTTCAGCACGCCGGAGGATGCCGCGAGTTTTCGCGATGAACTGGCGCACCTGATGCTGACGCAGAAGGCGTGTTTCAATTCGCCGGTTTGGTTCAACGTCGGGGTGAGGGAAGAGAATCGCGGCTACGGCTGGTATTACGAAGAAGAGACGGATTCGATCAAGAAGCTGGACAAATCGAACTACAAGCCGCAGTGTTCGGCGTGTTTTATCAACTCGGTGGCCGATTCGCTGGAGTCGATCCTGGATCTGGCCAAGACGGAGGGGATGCTGTTCAAGTGGGGTTCGGGCACGGGCACGAACCTGTCGTCGCTGCGCGAGGAGAACGCGATTTTGTGGGGTGGCGGGCGCGCTTCGGGGCCGCTGTCGTTCATGAAGGGTTTTGACGCCTTCGCGGGCGTGATCAAGAGCGGCGGCAAGACGCGCCGGGCGGCCAAGATGGTGATTCTGAATGCCGAGCATCCCGACGTCGAACAGTTCATCTGGTGCAAGGCGAAGGAAGAGAAGAAGGCGCACACGCTGATTGACGCGGGTTATGATGCCTCGCTGGACGGCGACGCGTATTCGTCGATCTTCTTCCAGAACGCCAATAATTCGGTTCGTGCGACGGACGAATTCATGCAGGCGGTGGACAGCGATGGCGACTGGTCGACGAAGTCGGTGGTGGACGGCAAGCCGGTGAAGACGTTCCGCGCGCGCGACCTGATGCGCGCGATCGCCGAAGCCACCTGGCAGTGCGGCGACCCGGGGATGCAGTTCGACACGACGGTGAACAAGTGGCACACGTCGAAGAACACGGCGCGGATCAATGCCTCGAACCCTTGTTCGGAGTACATGTTCCTGGACGATTCGGCCTGCAATCTGGCATCGCTGAACCTGATGAAGTTCCTGAAGGCGGATGGCGCGTTCGACGTGGAGGCGTTCCGGCACGCGGTGGATACCGTGACGCTGGCGCAGGAGATTATCGTCGACAACGCGAGCTATCCGACGGAGAAGATCGCGCGCAACTCGCACGATTACCGCCCGCTGGGGCTGGGTTTCGCCAACCTCGGGTCCCTGTTGATGTCGCTGGGCGTGCCTTACGATTCGAGCGCGGGCCGGGCTTGGGCCGGCGCCATCACGGCGGTGATGTGCGGGCAGGCGTATCTGACGAGCGCGCGGACGGCGGAAGTGGTCGGCCCGTGCCCGGGGTATTCGATCAATGAACAGCCGTTCCTCGAAGTCATCAAGATGCACGGTGCGGCGGTGGCGGGCATCGACTCGAAACTGGTGCCGGCGGCGCTGCTGGAAGGCGCGAAACAGTGCTGGGAGCAGGCGTACGAACTGGGCCGGCACGCGGGCTACCGGAACGCGCAGACTACGGTGATCGCCCCGACGGGCACGATCGGGTTCATGATGGACTGCGACACGACGGGTGTGGAGCCTGATCTGGCGCTGGTGAAGTACAAAAAGCTGGTGGGCGGCGGGATGATCAAGATCGTCAACAATACCGTCCCGCAGGCGCTGATCCGGCTGGGCTACACGCCCGAGCAGATGGAGGCGATTGTCAGCTACATCGACTCGACGGGCACCATCGAGGGGGCTCCGGGGCTGAAGCCCGAGCATCTGCCGGTGTTTGACTGCTCCTTCCGCCCGCAGAACGGGACCCGTTCGATTCACTACATGGGCCATGTCCGGATGATGGCGGCGGTGCAGCCGTTCATTTCCGGGGCGATCTCGAAGACGATCAACATGCCGGAAGAGTCCACCGTGGACGAGGTGATGACGGCCTACGTGGAGGGCTGGAAGCTGGGTTTGAAGGCGATTGCGATTTATCGCGATGGCTCGAAGCGCGTGCAACCGCTCAGTTCCGGCACGGGCAAGGGCGAGAAGAAGCACACTTCCGCCGCGCCGGTGCAGTCGGTGCGTGTCGAGGAGAAGATCGTGTACCGGCCGATCCGGCGCAAGCTGCCGGACGAGCGGACCTCGATCACGCACAAATTCTCGATCGCGGGCCACGAGGGTTACATCACCGTCGGGCTGTTCGAGGACAACACGCCGGGCGAGATCTTCATCACGATGGCGAAGGAAGGTTCGACCATCTCCGGTCTGATGGATTCGTTCGCGACCGCGGTCAGCTACGGCTTGCAGTATGGCGTGCCGCTGAAGTTCTTCGTGGACAAGTTCAGCCACGTCCGGTTCGAGCCTTCGGGCTACACGGGCAACGAGAAGATTCCGTACGCGAAGTCGATCATGGACTACATCTTCCGCTGGCTGGCCGTGAAGTTCATCGGGCCGGAGGCGGTGGAGAACGAAGCGGGCGAATCGATGCGGCTGCGGCCGACGGAACCCGAACCGCAACAGCGCCTGCAGTTCGCTCCGGCGGACGGCATGGAGGACGCGCCGATCTGCTCCGAGTGCGGCGGCCTGATGACGCGCAACGGGGCCTGCTACAAGTGCGAGAACTGCGGCGGGACGTCGGGCTGCAGCTAGACGATCGCCGATGCCGTTGAAATATGCCGCCCCGTGGAAGCGCGGGGCGGCTTTTCTCTTGGATGCCGCGCTGGTGGCTCCACTGGCGCTGCTGGCTCCGCTGGCGGGGGCGGGGGCGCTGGCGCTGAGCGGGGCTCTGTTCGAGGCGTCGGGCTGGCAGGCGACGCCGGGGAAGCGCTGGCTGGGACTGCGGGT
>ERZ761609.569-NODE-569-length-41360-cov-78.190776_pt1 | contig 41360 bp, 27 predicted proteins | sample MGYA00511163_ERZ761609 | MGnify/ENA primary metagenome ERZ761609 (study PRJEB28899, sample SAMN02445070) | bioreactor sludge metagenome | biome: EBPR sludge | place: Australia: Brisbane, Thorneside Wastewater Treatment Plant | collected 2011-12-16 ...
CCATCGCCGTCGGCATCGGTGTAATAAGTGGTGAAGGTGATCCCTTCATCGGTCATGCCATCGCAATCGTTGTCAATGCCGTCGCAAATCTCGGTTGCGCCCGGATTGATGTCGTCATTGTTATCGTCGCAATCACCGGCCTGAGTAGCAAAACCCGGCCCCGGATTTGCGCAAAGCGACTGCCCAACGCCCGTGCCGTAACCATCGCCGTCGGCATCGGTGTAATAAGTGGTGAAGGTGATCCCTTCATCGGTCATGCCATCGCAATCGTTGTCAATGCCGTCGCAAATCTCGGTTGCGCCCGGATTGATGTCGTCATTGTTATCGTCGCAATCACCGGCCTGAGTAGCAAAACCCGGCCCCGGATTTGCGCAAAGCGACTGACCTACGCCTGTGCCGTAACCATCGCCGTCGGCATCCACATACCATAGTTGTGTTGGAAGTACAGTGACGGTATATTGGATCCAATCGCCGGAACATTCCCCTGGATCAACCATGTTGTTGCCATCCGCATCGGCCCATGCCCTGAATCGCAGCACTAAGGTACCAGGTAAAGCCGGATTAGTCAGTGTTGCGGTTTCCGTTGTACCGGTATAGGTACTCAGCAAAGCAGCGCAGTTGTTGCAGAAGGTTGGACTCAGGTTAGTATAAGTGGCAGTTTGGTAGACTTTTAATCCGGTTAAGCTCAAGCCGCTGATGTCCTGGAAGTTATCAAACACGACGTCCTCCCCGTTACATACCGAAAAAGAACCGGTATCGTCCGTTCCGTTATTGTTGTTCGTGACAACAACCGTATTGATCGTTGTTTGAAGCACAGGTTGAGCACATCCGGTGCAACTGCCTGAAACAGGTTGAAAACCGAGGGTAACGAGGTCATCATCCGTTCCATTTACAAGCCAGGACTGGTAATTAACATTGCCGGTAATCTGAGGCGCCACGCTCGCTGCTGCTGCGCTGCCATACCAGTTGCAGGAAGCTTCCATCAACGCAGTTCCGGTATTTTCAATAGCATCCGTTGAACAATTGACGAGGCTGTTTTGAGTGGCTTCCGTTCCCGGGTTGTCTCCTTGCAGCCTGATGCCAAACAGCACATTGCTGATGAAATTGTTGTAAATTCCTGCATTGTGAACGCCGCCATTGGGGCTGTTGTTCGGCGCCGGTAAATTCCTCAAACGAATACCCGTACCCGTTGCGCCGGGAGCAATGGTGTTGCGGGAAATTTCAACGTCGGTATATTTTGCAGTGCCATTGCCGGTAAGGCCACCATTGAAAACGATTCCGAATCCATCGTTGGCATAGGTGTGGAAATGGTTTTCAAAAATCCGGTAGGGGTTTGTACAATCCACGCCGCCACCGGCACTGTAAGTCATGGACAGGATGCCGACAGGCCCGCCGAACGCCGGGTTTGCTACTCCATTCTGGTCAAGATAGAAATGCAAATTGGTAAATTCATTGTTCTGGATGGTGACCATGCCGGTATCCCAACCTTCCAGCAACATGCCATAATAAACATCAGAGAAGCTATTGTTTTCGCAAAGCAAAATGCCATGTGAGTGGTAATCCCAAAAACCATAACGATTGCCATCGGTGATCCGGTTATTCCGGAAGGTCAATTGAAGGCCGGTTGCAATATGATCTGTCGCCACAATGCACCAATGCAGTCTTTGCGGATCGGCGAAAGTAAATCCTTCAATGGTGACATTCCCGCTAAGCACCGGTGCTCCGGCATTGCCGTCTACATGTAAGGTATAAGTAGCCGTAGCTGCATGAACGAAGGTCAGGTCTCTGCCGTCTACGCCGCTTATTGTCAAGGATTTATTGACAAACAGGTTTTCGACATAAGTGCCCGCAGCAACTAAGATTTGATCTCCGTTGACCGCAGCATTAATGGCTGTTTGTATTTGCTGGAAAGCGCAAGTCCAGGAAGCGCCGTTTCCGCCGGATGCTGCCGCAGCATCCACATACCAGACCGTTCCGGTGGCCGGGCAGGAACTGCAATTTTCATCTATTTGTGTATCGCAATTGTTGTCAATGCCGTCTGCACAGACTTCAGTAGCGCCGGGATTGACGGCCATGTTGTTATCATCACAATCCGTATTATTAGCTACATAGCCGGATGGTTGAGAACAAGCCATCTGGCTCACCGAGGGGTCGCCATAGGTGTCGCCATCGCTGTCTTGATACCAGGCAGTGGCCGTTGTTACAGCTACTGCTGCGCTACCGCTGCCTGTACCGGTACAATTGGCGTCGCTGAGGCTCACTACGGTGTAAGTACCCGCCGGCGCATTGGTGATGACATAAGGACTGGTATTAATTCCGGTCACCGGTACATTATTCGTGCCGTCGTTGTAGGTCAAATCCCATGGGCCGGTACCGGTCAATGCGAAACTGACGTTCGGCAGCGGATCAGTGGAACAAACCGTGCCGCCGCCAGAGACGGTAGCCGTGGGTGTAGGGTTAACGGTTACAGTAACATCCGCCGTTGAAAAACAACCCGATGCAGCAGTAGCTGTCACCGTATAAGTGGTTGTTGCGGTAACGTTGCTTGCCAAAGGATTGGCAATGGCAGCATTATTGAGGAAAGTAGCGGGCGACCAGCTATAAGTAGCTACCGGCGCTCCCGTGGTGATTTCCATACTCCAACTGCCAATGCTACCCGCGTCACCGGTAGCATCATCATACACATACAGACTCCAGGTGCCGTTAGGGTTAGTACCATTAAATACTCCTAATCCAGTATTGCTCACCGCAGAAGGGGTGCCAATGCCATTGTAGCTGCTTCCGGCGACCCCATAAGTTCCGGAGGCGGGGAAACCGCTTGTGGCTAATGCCGGAGCGCCGGCCTGGAAGGTATAAGTTCTATTGGTAATTCCACCTGAACCGCCTATCGCATCGGTAAAAATAATAGAATGGGCGCCTGTGGGGCCAAACAGCACCATATCTATATCAACGGGGAAGCTATGTGTGAGGTTGGTGATGGTTACTTTTAAGTTGGTGATGGTTCCGGGTACACTGCTCACGGAGATGGTGCTCGGGTAAGGCGTAGCATTTCCACTTGAATTGATCGTAATGCCCCCTCCCGACACGGTATTGATCGCTTCACCGGCGACCACGTTCAGTTGGCTGTTATCGCCGGTGCAAACGGTTGCTGGTGTTGCAGTGGCAGAAGAGATAGCAGGTTTGACGCCTACAGTAACAGTTACGGTGGCCGTATTTTGGCAGCCATTGCCATCCGTGCCGATCACGGTGTAAGTAGTTGTAGCAGCCGGATTGGCGCTTACTGTGGCGCCAGTAGTCATATTCAGTCCGGTGGCTGGTGCCCAGGTATAAGTACTTGCACCTGAAGCCGTCAGCGAAACGGCCGTACCGCCCGGGTTGCAAATGAGGCCGGAGGAAGGTGAAACGGTCACAGTGGGCAGCGGGTTTACGACCAGAGTAAACTCGGATGTGCTTACAGTACTAGGGCCGGCAGAACAAGTGACATCTACCACATAATACCGCGTAGCGTTAATGATGCCAGTGGTGTAAGTGGCGGAGTTGGTACCCACATTGGTATAAGGCCCGCCGGGTGCAGTAGCTTCTTTCCATTGGTAGCTGATGCCGACACCTGAAGTAGCGCCGGTAAGCGTAAGTACTGCTGAGCTATTTGTACAAATAGACGCCGGGACTGAAGAAATCGTGCCGGCAGTGGGCGTACCCGAACATATATTAGGATTGGTACCGCTAAATTCGTCAGCGCCAATATCCGGGGCTAAGCCATTGGGGCGGGCATCTCCATCAATATCGGTGGTGACGCCTACTGTAGCGCCGCCGGATTCGAGCAGGGTGCTGGTAGCTGCCGGGATGTGAAGGTCCGTTGCTGAGGTATATGGTACGGTAGTGGTGGTTGCAAAAGATGCATTGTCATTGGCGCCACCTGCGTTTAAAGTGCTGGTATATGCCCGAAGGTTGGCAGCAGGCGAAGTGCTTGATGCATTAAAATTGGAAGCTAAGTAAAAACCAGTACCCGCAGTAGTCCCTACCTGAGCTACGCCTTGTCGTGCCGCATCGGTACCGGAATAATAAGCATTGTTATTCAAAATCAGGTTCAGGGAAGAACTCGCCCCTGAAGGAAGATAGATGCTCACGTTGGCAACGCTCGTTGTGCCTCCGGAAATGGTATTGGATAATATGTTATTGCGGATATCGCAACCTGTTTGCGCTGTATTGATAAGGCCCAGGGCAGCAGTTAAAAGGCTTGAATTGGCCGTTCCTGCTCTCAACCCAAAAAGGTGGACTGAATTGTGATAAACGGAATGGCCAGTACCCGCATTAATCCGAATACCATATATGCCAAAACCAGTGCTGAAGGCAAGTCCACCTGTCATATTAGACTGGAGGTCAGAGACCATGTTGTTTCTGATCGTAAAGCCGTTCCCGGCGTTGAGATTTATGCCATAAACGCCATAAGTTCCAGAGTTTTGAAGGTTTACTTTTTGGATGGTATTTTTTTCGACGACTGCATTTGTACCCGTTGCCGAAACCGAACCAAAGTCAAGCGCCCAGATGGTCTGAGCCAGATAAGACTCCATGTTCTGAATGGTATTGCCCGAAACTTGTGCAGCAGCAAACCCCTGCAGGGTAATGCCCGCAGCATAAACACTGGTGGTGCTGCCCGAAGCAGCAGGGCCAACAACATTATTCGTTACCGTCAGTGTATTCACAACTGAAGTCGCCGAACCTTGTACCGCAATGCCCCGTGCACACGCATTCACGGCATTGTTGCTGATGGTCAGACCGCTCATAGTACCACCGCTGCCCACGGTCGTCGTCGTTGAACTGATAGCACTTGGCGCAGTTGTTTGTGAAGAAGTAGAAGCGCCGCCGCCTGCATAAATACCGTAAGTCGTATTTTCTGTACCGGTACTGGAATTAGCGCTGGAAATGTTTCTTCCCGTCCCGCTTCCGTTAACATTGCAGTTTTTGATGACAATATTGTCGGCAGAGGTGATGGTCGAGGTGGCCACAGCTACCCGGACAACCATCGTATAGTTAACCGTATTGGCGGCCGTATTTGTAATGGTCAGATTCCGATTGATTCCTGCCGAATTGGGGTTGTCGCCATCAAGGGTCACGTTATCTGCGCCGTTGAATTCGATCAATCCCCGGCCTGTTACCGTTGGCCCTGAAACCGTAACGCCATCCGCTGTAGGCCGGATCAAAACGGACGTATAAGAAGCCGAACCGGCGCCGCTGCTGTTCAATACTCCAGCCGCCGTTTCTGTGGTATTTGCTGCGATATCAATCGTTATTGCCCCCGTATGCGTACCGGCATTCACAGCGTCAAATGCGCCTTTCAGCGTCGTATAGCTCGCAAACGCCGTGGCCCCGCTCGCCGTTACAAATACCGGGCAGGTAGCGCCGCCGGTCACCGTAAACGTAGCGCTGTAGTTGGCGCCGCCATTGTTGGAGAAATGCGTGCCGGAGCCGCCTCCACCGCCGGTATAAGTAAAATCGGACGTTGTGTAAACTTCTAAAGTATAGTTGCCGGGCGTGCGATTGGACAGCAGGTTGACATTGGCGGCACTCGTCTCCCATTGCTGGTCATTGCCGTTACAACCGCTGCCGAGGTTGGCGGCAAATGGCAGGTTTACCGAAACAAAAGCTCCCGATGGACTTCCAGTTGGATAGACCCGATACCAAATCGCGCCATTGGTGATGTCGTCGCCGGGGCACTTGAAGGTTTTGTTTTGTGCGCCGTTCAGTGTCAATGTGCCTGCACATTGTACGAACGATCCCAAACTTCCCGTAAAATCCGGGTTGCCGGTCGTTGCCTGCAGGTCGTAGTATGTATTTCCACTACCGGCATCGAGAATGATGTAGCTCTCAAATATTCCGCTTTGGGCTTGCGCCGTAAATGCGATAAAACCGAGCATGAATAAAAGTGTAAAACTTCTCATACGAAATAGGATTTTAAGGTAAGTAGATTGCAAATGTAGCAATTTGGTGTGAAGGGATTCCTTCCTGGCATTTTTTCTTTTTAGAAAAAACACCCAAAGGAAACTGCTGTTTCGGTGTGCCTGATTGGCAAAAAAATTGGCGCAGCGCCGTTGGACTACAATCTCTTATTTTGAGGATTAATTTTCGTGTTATAGCTGCTCCAGTTCCACCCAAAACATCGCCCCGCCATCTTCGCCTTCCTCTACGCCGATCTGCCCGCCGTGATCCTCCACGATGGTGCGCGAGATGAACAAGCCCAGCCCGCTGCCCTGTGGTTTGGAGCCGTCGGCGCCGGGCAATTGCGTGAAGCGCTCGAAGATGTGCGCCCTTTGCGCGGCGGGTATGCCGGGGCCGTTATCGGACACCGTGAGACGGACGCGGTTGCTCTCCCTTGTCAGGGTCACCTTTATCGAACCGGCCTCCGCATCGCAAAACTTGATGGCGTTCGACAACAGGTTGACCACCACCTGTGTGAGGCGGTCTCGGTGGCCGGAAATGGTAGTGGGTTGGTTGGGTATTTGCAGCTTTGCGGAGATGTCCTTTTCTTCCATCAGGCGGCTGAGGCCGAGGTAGGATTTTTGTACAATTTCGGCAAAATCAATAATTTCTTTATGGCCTCCGGATGCCGACGAACTTAGTTTTTCCAAATCCAATACCTGATTGATGAGCCTGCTGATGCGCTCGCTTTCGCTGACGAGGATGCCGAGGAATTCCTGTTGCCGCGCAGCTTCCAGATGGGGGTGGTCCATCAGGATTTTGGCCAATGCTTTGATGGCCGTGATGGGGGTGCGCAGTTCGTGGGTCACGGTGGTGATGAAGTCGGCTTTGAGGCGGTCCAATTCCTGCAATTGCTCATTGGCCGTTTGTAGTTGCTGCGTCATCTGTTCCAATTCGGCCGACTTCTCCTCCAGCGCCTTGCTGTACGCCAGCGCCTCGCGGGTTTGCTCTAATGCCTCAAACATCTCCTCCAGACTGATGGGGTCTTCTTTGGAAACAGAACTGATGATGAGTTGCGCCGATGCCGCACCAATGGCGCCGCTGAGTTGTACTTCCACATAGTTGACCAAATCGGGAGGCGCTTCTCTCAGTTTATTCAAATCCACGCCGTTGGCTTCGCTGTATTCGTCCAGCAAAACATCTGCTTTGGACTGCCCCAGAAAACGCTGCAACAAGAGCCGCAAATCGCGGGTTTTGGCCTGCCGCCGCAGCATTTCGTAGTCGCTGGGGCCTTCCCGGTATTTGTAAATATTGACAAAAATATCGGCCTGCGAAATGCCCAGTGCGCTCTGTTGGGTGTAAACCGAAACGATGCTGAACAAAGCGATGTTGAACAACAGGCTCCAAAATGCCCCGTGCGAGATGGGATCCATGCCTGTTAGGCCGAATAAATTGTGCGGTTTGAGCCAATTCAATCCCCACAAACCCTCCGTCATCAGGCTTTCGGGCAGAACGCCGGTTTCTACCAACGTAGGCAAGGGCAGGGTATAGGTCCATACCACAAAGCCAGCCAGCAAGCCGGCCATAGCGCCTTTGCGGGTAGCTCGTTTCCAATAGATACCGCCGATGATGAGGGGAGCAAACTGCGCCGCTGCTGTGAACGAAATCAGGCCGATGGAGACTAAAGCATACTGCGCGCCCACGGATTTGAAATAGCTGTATGCCATCAATAAAACAATGACGATACTGACCCTCCGAATGCCCAGCAGTCGGGGCGAGAGATCGGTGAAATCATTGCGCTGCAATATACTGGGCTGCAAGAGTAAAGGCAATACCAAGTTGTTGGAAATCATGATACTAAGCGCCAGCACAGACACGATGACCATGCCCGTTGCCGCCGAAAAACCGCCTACTGCCGCCAGCAATGCCAGGGTGTCGTGTCCGGCTGAAAGCGGCAAGCTTAGTACAAAAGTGTCGGGGTCAACGATACCTGTGGGGAACTCCAGCAGACCGCCCACAGCTATGGGCAGCACGAAAATATTGATGAGCAAGAGGTACAGTGGGAAGAGCCACGCCGCTTTGTTGACAAACCCGGGATCGGTGTTTTCTACTACCGCCACATGAAATTGCCGGGGCAAAAACAAAATGGCCGACATGGACAATACGATGAGCCAAAACCATTGCCCGCCGTCTATGCCGCTGCTCTCAAACCGGAACAATTTGGCGATATCGGGCACGGTTGCGCCTTTGGAAAACAAATCGCCGAAGCCGTCGTACAACACAAATGTGACGAATACGCCCACCGCCAGAAATGCGATCAGTTTTACCACCGACTCGAAAGCAATGGCTGCTATCAAGCCCTCGTGGTGTTCGTTGGGGTCTAAGCGCCGGGTGCCGAATAAGATGGCAAAAACGGCCAGCGCAATGGCCACATACAAACCCACATCTAAATAAATAGGTCCGCCGCGCTGAAATGCAGGCCCCATGAGCACCTCCACGCTGCTGACGATGGCCTTGAGTTGGATGGAAATGTACGGAATGATGCCCACCACCGCTATGATGGTTGCGGCAATGCCCAAACCTGCGCTTTTTCCATATCGGGCCGAAATGAAGTCTGCCACTGAGGTAATGCGCTGATTTTTACTGATGTGGATCATTTTTTTTAAGACCATGATCCAGAGCGGCGCCACTAAAGTAGGTCCCAGATAAATGGGCAAAAATCCCAGTCCCTGTACCGAGGCCCGCCCCACGCTGCCGAAGTACGTCCAGGCGGTGCAATAAATGGCCAGAGACAGAGAATACACCACAGGTGAACTGACTACGCTGCGGCCTTGCCGGGCACGGCGCTCTGCCCAAAATGCCACCCCGAACAACAGCGACATATAGCAGATGAAAACGATCACTATGAGCCAGGCACTCATGGGGCGGCAGGCGGTTTAGAGGGGCGGGCAGTTCTTTTGCGGGCAGGATCAGCGTAGTGCTTTATTAGGAAAATAAGCCCCAGCCAGACCAGAAAAAAAGCGGCGTACAGCCCCGGAATCCCCCACAAGGTGTAGTTCCGGCTGAAGAGGCCGGCGATGGGAAAGTTCAGCAGGATCAACCCGATGATGCTGATGCCGATGAGTTTGGTACGTCGTTGCTGCATGGTAAAAGAAACCCGGAAGACGTATTAGTACGCTTCCGGGCTACCAAAGATATAGATTCAAGGAAGAAAATCAACACAGTCTCACTGAATTTTTTCTGCCAGCCCTAGAAGCGTCGGATTCAGCACCTTGCTTCTAATCATGGCCCACAGGAAAAGGAGTGCAAAAGCGCCCATCGCCAGCGAAATGACGAATCGCCCCTGCAACTGCTGCTCCAGCAAAAAACGCATCAGCAGCGTGCCAAAAACATAGAGCACCACCACCACGTTGGAGGCCGAAGGCCCAAGTCCGAATCTGAATTTACTCATGTTCGTTTTTTTTGTTCAAGGTTTCGGGTTCGCGTGGCGACCGCCAACTGCCTACCGCACACCGACTTAATGCGCATGCGCCTTGCCTGCACCACGCGGCACCCGGATGCTTTCGATCATTTCCTGCACTTTGAGTGGCGGAGCGGGCGTCATACGGGACACAACCAAAGTAACTACGGCGTTGATGACCATGCCCAGCGTGCCGATGCCTTCGGGCGAGATACCCATGAACCAATGATCGGGCGTGTTGGCTGCCTTATTGATGAATTTGAAGTAGATAATGTACGCTGCCGTAAAAACGATGCCCGTAATCATACCCGCCATAGCGCCCGGCATGTTGGTGCGTTTGTCGAAGATGCCCAGAATGATGGCCGGGAAGAAGGAGGCTGCCGCCAAACCGAAGGCGAAGGCCACTACCTCGGCCACAAAACCTGGCGGATTGACACCCAAATAACCGGCCATAACCACCGCTGCTGCTGCTGCGATACGGGCCGCTCTCAACTCCCCTTTTTCGGAAATATTGGGATTGATGGCATTCTTGAGCAAATCGTGCGAAATGGCCGATGAAATCACCAGCAACAAACCCGCCGCCGTAGAAAGTGCTGCCGCCAGACCGCCTGCCGCTACGAGGCCGATGACCCAGTTAGGGAGCTTGGAGATTTCAGGGTTGGCCAGTACCATGATGTCTTTGTCCACCGTCAGCTCGTTCACAGCCGGGTCTTTCACATATTGGATCAAGCCATCTTTATTTTTGTCGTCGAAAGCGATGAGTTTTGCCTCCTCCCATTTGCTGAACCATTCCGGCATCTGGCTGTAAGGCTGGTTGGATACCGTTTCAATGAGATTGGTGCGCACAAAAGCTGCTACTGCCGGCGCCGTAGTATAAAGAATGGCAATGAAGAGCAGCGCCCAACCTGCAGAAGAACGGGCGTCTTTCACTTTAGGTACCGTAAAGAAGCGCACAATAACGTGCGGCAAACCGGCCGTGCCCAACATCAGGGCAGCAGTGATGGCAAAGACGTCTATCATGGATTTGGTGCCGCTGGTATATGCCGCAAAGCCCAATTCCTGATTCAGTCCGTCCAATTTGTCTAAAAGGTAGCCGCCGTCGGTCGTTGTTCCACCTAAGCCCAATTGCGGAATCGGGTTGCCGGTCATCAGGAAAGAAATGAAGATGGCAGGCACCATGTAAGCAAAGATCAATACTACATACTGTGCCACCTGCGTGTAGGTGATGCCTTTCATGCCGCCCAATACGGCGTAGAAAAACACAATACACATGCCGATGATCACGCCCAGGGAAATATCCACCTCCAAAAAACGGGAAAACACGATGCCTACGCCGCGCATTTGCCCAGCTACATAGGTAAAGGAAACAAACAAGGCGCAAACAACCGCCACGATGCGGGCCGTTTGAGAGTAGTACCGCTCGCCGATGAAATCAGGCACCGTAAACTTGCCGAATTTTCGCAGGTAGGGCGCCAGCAGCAAGGCCAGCAACACATAGCCGCCGGTCCAACCCATGAGGTAAACTGAACCGTCGTAGCCCATGAAGGAAATAAGACCGGCCATAGAGATAAACGATGCCGCCGACATCCAGTCCGCCGCTGTAGCCATGCCGTTCATCAAGGGATTGACCCCGCCGCCGGCTACATAAAACTCCTTGGTGGATGATGCCCTCGACCATATTGCGATGCCGATGTACAGGGCAAATGACAAACCCACTATTAGCAATGTCCAAATTTGAACGCTCATTGTTGTTGATTTTTAAAATGAAAAAATGTTGAAAAACTTGGCTTGCGGCTTACAGCCTGTAGCTTGAAGCCGTTCCCAACTGCCCGCAGTTTACTCGTTCACATCATACTTCTTATCCAACTTGTTCATCAGCCGGACATAGACGACAATCAAAACGAGGAAGGTGTAAATGGAGCCTTGCTGGGCAAACCAGAATCCGAGTTTGAACCCGCCGATGCGGATGCTGTCCAATTGTTTGACAAACAGGATGCCGGCGCCATAGGACACCAAAAACCAGACTCCCAGCAGAATCAGCAGGTATGTCACGTTTTCTTTCCAATACTTTTTTAAGTCTTTACCACTCATGGTTGCTGTGTTTTATTGGTGAGAAGGAAATGAGTTGATTTACAGGAATATCTGTGTTTGCAGAATGAACTGCCCCTTGCTGCCGTTGCGCTCTATGTTGCCGCCGTTCAGTTGATACACCGGGCGGGTTTGATACTCCAGTGTGAGTTTGGCGTTGTGGCCGGTAATAAAGTAGTTCAGGCCCACGCCGTATTGAAAGGAGCCTTCCGGCAAACGGTCGAAGTTCTTGTTCGTCACCGTTGCGTAGGGCATCCACTGGGTACCGTCGTTGTTCTTTGGCAGTGCATAGCCAAACTGGCCGTAAATGATGCTGCCCGTGCCGATGGTGGGTTGCGCATTGCCGCCGCCGGCCCAACTGCGGTCGGGTTTGGCAGCGTCCACACTCAAATGCTCGTTGAGAATGCCGATGTTGCGCAGGTAGCCCGGCCCAAAATCGTAGTTGTAATAGACCAAATACGCATGTGCAGCGCCGCCTTTTCCGCCTTTGATGGGCATGTCCAAATAAGCATCCACGCCGAGGCAAAGCTGGTTGTGCCGGTTGACGGTGGTGTCCTGGCCCACTATGCTGCGCGATGCGGTGGCCTCTGCCTGGCTGTAAAATCCGGCGCCGAGGTTGAATACTTTTTTGGCGCCTATGTAGCTGCCCACATAAAACGGAAGCTTGTTGCTCTCCTTGTCGAAGAACATCCAGTTGACGTAGCCGCCGGGCGCCCAGGTCTCGGAGGCCACATTGATGGCATTGGCAGTCGTATTGGTCTTGCTTGCTACCGGGCCGTTCACAAAGGGCTTGTTGAGGTGGAAGCGATAGTCTAAACGCCCCAACTGCCCCTTGGCATAAAACCCGAACTGGCGCGCAAACTGGTCGGTGGTTTCAATGTTGTACCAGTTGAAAATCGGCGCGTCGGTAGCCATGAAATTGAGCGTGCTGTGGCTCGTGAAGCGCGATACGCCGTTCCAGTAGTGCAGGCCGGCCCCCAGATAGAGCTTGTCTTTCACCACCTGGTATTCCGTCCAGGCATCGTGGATGAACACGGAGGGCTTTTTCCCCTGATTGCTGGGAGAAGTGGTGGCATTTGGCCCGTTGGGCGCCGTCGCTCCATTGATGAACGACTGGTTGTTGATGCCCCAGTGCGTGAGTACCAGAAACCTCGGTGAAATCTGCGCATAAGCCAGAAAGCGCGAACGGCGCAGCGCCAGGTCGGTGGTCGTGTTGATCTCGTTGCCGTTTACATCCAAGGTGCCGGGGTTGTTTTGATTGAGCGTAGCCCAAAACTGATGCCAGATCAAAAGCCTGACATACTTGTTGCCGTCTTCGCTCAGTTTCAGCGTCAGCGGCTTGTAGGAGTGATCTACTTTGGGCTTTTCAGCATCCTGCGAGTACCCCGAAACGCAGAACAACAATCCCAAAATCAGACTCCCAATCCATCTTTGTTTTTTGTTTGTCATACCTGTGCAATTTTTGGTTGGTTGGAAAAATCGCACTAAAGTATATAGATGTTTATATGTGTGCAAGTATTTCGATAATTTTTTTTAAAAAAAGTAAAAAATACAGTATTGTTAATGGTTTTTATCCTGATGCTCCGTATTAGATAGGTGGGGTTGTATGCAGTTTTTTAGATGTGTTTCGTTCCCGTTGTTCGAGTATGCCGCGATATGAAGAATCGGCCTTTTGCATGCTGTATCAAGCCGAACCCACGGCACTTAGAGGAGTGCTCACACCTGATGAAGTTTTTGATAATTAACATATTGTGAGGATAAAATTTATGATTACCTGGATTCTCTCAGGAAAATTCTATACATTTGCCATCACCAAAAACTACATATTATGGCTGCACCTTCTGTCAAAATTCCTACCAACTACACGCACAATCTCAATTTCCAAAACGGCCTCACCATTTCGGTGTTCGCTATGAATGTGAAATCGGAATCGTTAGTAGTCGGCGACAAAGCCAGGCCGGTGGCAACATTGTTGCTTGGCGACCCGACACAACCGCTCACTACTACCATTCAGGGCAACAAAGACAAACCCGTGGTATCTCATGTGGACCTCCTCAACCTGCCCCATCTGAGCAAACAGGACATCAAAGACCTGCTCACGCCTGAAATAAGAATGCGCATTCCCAATTACAACCAGATCAGTTTCAAGTTTTTGGGAATTGAACTGTTCAATGTGTGCCTCAGCGGAGAGTCGCAGGTCATCACCGAGCCTTATGTGCCCAATGCCTACGAACGTTGTGAAACAGACTGCTGCGAACCGGACACCCGGCCTTTCCCACAGTCGTCGCAGGGAGTTATTTTCAGTGATTTTGTCAATAAACCCGCCGGATCATGATCATTGTGAATTGCGAAACTGCGCACGAAAAAGTGCACTGCTTCGAAAAGGAAATTATCCTCAACGGGCCGCCCTCTCAATTGCGCGGGCATATCACGCTGAGCAATACCGTGGCTGAGTTCATGCTGGTGCAGGAATTGCCGATGAAGCAATACGGCAAGGAAATGCCCTTGCAGGCAGGTTTGTCGCTCAATATGCCGCTCTCGCCCGGGGAGAACCGCCGCCAAAGCCTCTGCATGACTTTACCCGCCAATACGGCTCCAGGCACCTACCGACAAAAGGTAGAAGTCGGCGGCGAGGAGAAAAACCTCACCATGATCGTGCAGGAAACGCTGGAAATAGAGTTGATTCCCGAAAATTTGCTTTTTGTCGGCATTGCGCCCGGCATGTCGCACACCAAAGAAGTTTTGTTGGTCAACAAGGGCAATGTGCCTTTTTCGGTGCCTGTGCTGCGGCATAACATGAGCTTAGACATGGATTTGGTTTGCCGAAACCTGTCTAAAGCCTTAAAAGAAACGCCGGATGGAGATTCCAAAGCCACACTGGATGCTTTTTTCAAAGGTCTGAAAACGGATATGACCGATTGGATCGAGGTGCGCATCAAAGAGGCGGGCACTGTGGTAGCGCCGGGGGAGTCTGTAGTGCTGCACATTACCTTCATTTTGCCCAAAGACATACATCCCAACAGGGAATATGAGGGCGATCTGCGCATTTTGGACCAATTACTGAGTTATATGCTCATTCCCGGACCAAAAAATGATGTGGTAAAAAAGACAACGCAAGTGTAAATCACCCCCTTAAACCAGAATAACATGGATTACCTGCAAACTGCTGAAAATCTGGTGCGTAGCGGCGCCGAAGAATGGATGAATGTAGCCCGGAACTGGGCGGATGTTTACCAAAACGCATGGAGCCGGGTATTGCAGAGCGGTGCTCAGGCGGTCAACCAATGGAACCCTGCCGAAGCGGGCAAGTCTTCTTCAGATTCCGACTGCTGTCGCCCCGGCGGCGTTTGCCCGCCGCAGCCCGATTGCCCGCCGCGATGCCTGGCCGAAATCAAACGCTCCGCTTGCCCCGGCGAAGTCATGGTGGTTCCATTCAATGTAAAAAACACCTGCGGCAATGCCCGCACCTATCGCATCGGCATACGGCCAATGGTCAACACGCAAGGAGAACCCGCGCCGGTGCAGCCCTGGTTGGACCGGCAGGAATTGCATTTGGAGCCGGGCCAAACCGCTACGGTCTCCCTCACGCTCAGCCTCATCGAGGGGTTTCGGGCCGGGGATTGTTACGAGGCCGAAATCGTCATCAGAGAAAATAAAGTGAATCAGAACGTCTGCTTCCAACTGTGTGTCACGGCCTGCCAACCTGCTGTGGAGGTGCGTCCGCTCGACGAGAAGCGTTATTTTATGCGCTGGCAGAGCTGGCAGGATCACTTCTATTGCGAACAAGCGCCGGACCGCAGCCCCAACCGTACGCAGGGCTGATCCATTTTCATATTCCCAAAACACAGAATAATGGCAGAGCAAAGCACAAACGGAGATTTGGTAAAAGACTTTGAAAGGGTAGTCAAAAAAGCCATAGAAGCCAATACGACTTATTACAAAGAAGCCGCTGCGGCCTTGCAAAACCTGTACTCAGGTAAAACGGAACTGTCGGGCAGTAATGTGATGGAATCCCTCTCGGAAGCATGGACGAGTTTGGTGAAACTTCAGTTGCGATATGCTGAGAACTTGTATGATTTGCAGTTGCATTGGTCGAAGAACATGGCTCATCAACCTGCTCCGGCAGCGGCTCCACAGCAGACAAACATAGAACCGGTCCCGGAGCGCAAGGTAATGACCCTGACCGGGGAGTCGGGGCAGAGCCTTGAGTTTTTGTTGCATTTCAACAGCCGCGATGCCGAAACGCGCCATTGCAAGTTCATACTTTCGGGTTTTGTTGATGCAGCCGATGGAGCGGCGGCCCCGCTTCTGCTGGTTTGTGAGCCAGAGTCGTTTGTGCTGATTCCCGGCCAAACCACGGAGGTGCGATTCAGCGTCAATATTCCTGAAACGACCGGTCCCGGAGCTTATCGCAATACCGTCACGGTGGCCGGATACGATGATTCTATATTCGACCTCATCGTGGCAGTGCAGCCTCCTGCGGAGAAGGCTGATACTCCGCCCGTTGAAAAAATGCCTGGAAGCGACAAACGTAGCTCTTCTGTAATCGGCGCCAAGCCCAAAACGCCTCGAAAAACAAGCTGAGCGCTGTCGCGGAAACCATGAAGAAATATCCATACGCTTTTCATATCGCATTAGACGGCAACGGCATCAACGGCATTGAGGGCATGGCCGGGGTGTGCTGTTTTTTGTTCGACCCGGCCGACAACTCGTTTGCTTTCAAAATCAATTACTATAATGGCCTGGCCGGCGGTCACGCGTTGCACATCAGCCCGGGCGGCACTTACGGCTACCTCGGCACTACCGGGCAGCACCTCATGCTATACGATCCGGTTTCGTTGAACGAATTGAGCAGGCAGACCACGCTGTTGTATGAAAAAAACGATACCAGTATTCGCGGCAGCACGCATGTCGCCTGGATGAACGACAAAGAGTTCATAGCAGCCATCGGCGATTATTTCTACCAGTTTCATGTGGACCAATTGGACAAAGGCCGCAAGCTGGGGCCGCACAAAATCATGTTGCCGCACAGCATGAAGTTCACGGCATCGCGCCGATACTTGTGTTATGGCTCGATGGACAACCCTGCACTGGGCAAAAACGGCGAAGCCAAAATGGTCGGAATCTGGGATATGGAAACCGGCGAAGCGACCCGGATTGACCTGCCCGCTACCTGCTGGCATTTGGTGCCGCATCCCACTGAGGACTTGTTTTATGCAGTGTCTTTCAGGGTCTTACCGCAGGATCATGTGGATTACCATCAGTGGGCAATGGCGTTTTTTAAAGAATATGCCTTTGAAATAGACGCCAAAGAAAAGCGCGTGAGGAGGCACTGGGCCTGTGGCCGCGAAATTCCGGCGCACATCAATTCCGATGTGACGATTTCAGACACGGAACTCATTTTTTGCAACGGCGGCAGCCATACCATCGTATTCATTGATTTGAAAAGTTTTTCAGATTTTCGCATGATAGACGAACTGCCCAGTCTGAGCGAGGCCATGAATCACAAACGCACCATGGCCACTACTGTATATGATTCTTTGGTGCGCGGCGGTTTTTACACAGCCAATCAACATCTGCTCGGAGCTTTGCGTATCAGCCGTTTCCGCCTCATGGATTCGGTGCATGCCTGCCAGTTGTCGAAAGACCAGAGCTTGCTTTTTACGGCCAATCGCGGCTTGAACCACATCACCATATATGATTATCCGTCGCTGGAGCTGAGACTTCGCGTTCCGATGCCGGATATACAGGAATTTGTGCCGTATGTGGGCCGCTTGGGCGATCCTCGGCTTGGTTTTCATCACAGCTATCTGGTGAGTCCGGGAGGCGAAAAATGAACAATGCCGGAAATGCAAACACTACCAACATCCACCGCTTCTGCTCGTGTGTGCATCGTGCAAAACGAGCAGCGCAACCCGGCCGACTTGCTGGCTGAAGTGTTGCAACAGGCTGGTTTTGAGGATGCAATAGAACGCAAACGCGCCATGTTGAACATGGGCAAATCCTATTTTTGCATTCTCATCAAACCCGATATGGAGCTGTTCGACCATCGCTCCAATACCGGCACCGATCCGCTGTTGGTGGAGGAGTTGATAGATATGCTGCATGAAAAAGGCTATACCAATGTGGCTGTCGCCGATGCGGAAGGCAGCGCCTCTCTCTGGTTGGACAACCGCGAAGTATTAGTGCTGGCCGATCTGGCGGGGTATCGCTTCGTTACCTCAAAAGGCAATGCCTACGATGTGCTCAACCTGAGTGAAGCAACGATAGACGCGGAGTTTCCGGCGGGCAGCGCTTTGGCCGGAACCGAGCTGTCGGAGTACTGGCTGTCGGCTCATTTTCGCATCAATTTTTGCAAAAATAAAACCGACGAGGCGCACGGATTTGCATTGGGACTGTACAACCTGATGGGGATTTTGCCACTCAAGGCCAAGTCCTTTCATTACAAGCTGAGACTGAAGCAGGAGGAAGTCGCGCTCGATTTGTACCGTCATGCTCCTGTTGATTTTGCGATCATTGATGCCTGGTGCAGCAATCACGGCAGTCAGGGCAGCCGTTGCACCCGGCCATTGCAGACCTGTGCGTTTATTGCTTCCGAATCGCTGTTGCTGGCCGATTGGGTGGGCGCGCTGAAAATGGGCCTCGATCCTTACCTCTCGCCGCTGAACGCTGCCGTACTCAGAGCTTGCGGCCTTCCCGGCAATTATCAGATGGAAGGCGACCTCAGGCCCTGGCCCGGCTGGATAAGTCCGTCCATCCACATTCGGGAATCTACCTCTAAACGGAATGCGTCGCCGCTCACACAGCGCCTCGCTGAAGCCTGCCTCCAAACGGTAAACACTGATTTGTTCCCCTTCAAAAACATGGTGGACGGTCGCCTCAACGCCATTCTGGCCCATCGTTTGAAAGATGTGGACGACAATTCCGCCGCCCGCTGGGGTCTTACGGCCATCAACTATGCGCTGGCCAATCTCGAACAGTTTCGTCAGGGATGGCAGGTGCTCTTCGATAAAGACAGCCTGCACAGAATAGATACCCGGCTGAACGTGGATATAGACAAACTCTCCGATGCCGATTTTGAATCCATTGAAGGGTACATACTGCCGTTTCAGGCCATTCTTCGATACGCCCTGCCCGACCGCAACGGCCTGCGTCGCCGTTACATTGACGGTTCCATTATTTTTGAATACATCCGCATTATTCCTGTTGATTATGAAGACTTTGTAAATCGAGTGGACATTTCACAAGCCGTACAAATGATGTACGACAACATCGGCGGCGCAAGGGTGGTCGTCAAAAGCGACGACCAAAACAGAACAATGTATCAGGCAGAACGCGACCTCTACCTACCGCAGCCCAATTGGATGATATTGTTTGGCGGCAAACACATTGATGTGGACAAATTGGAGGTGATTCGATACAACGAACATAGTTGCCGAAATTTCTGGCGCACCGTACACAGCGCCAACCAATCGGCTGAATACGACGATGGTATGGTGGCCTTTGAAAAAGACCCGGGCGGAACCCGCGTGACCATCGTGGCGCGACAAAAATTTGCACTGCCGCTTTTTTGGCAGCTATTTGATATAGACTACCTGCCCGATGTTAAAGAAGCCTTGGTATCAGACGCTTACAGCAGGTTCTTTTCCCGCACTATGGCTAATTTTGAGGCGGCGGCCGAGGGGCGCGTACCCTTCATCGGCAAGGCTTGGGATACTCGTTATGCCGAGCATGCTCACGAGGGCATTCCACCTGAAATTGAGCACCTGAAATACCTGTTTTCGATGCTGGCCGGCATGGCTGAAAAATGGGTGCGCAAAGACAATGCCCCGGCAGGCGCCACGGCTTTGGGAACCGATGAGTTAGGATTCAGGCATTTCGCATCGCCGGGCAAGGCAGATGAAGTATCTGAAGGAGTGAGCCGGTTTTTCAGCGAGCTGGCAGCGGCCATAGGTAAAGACATACAATTATTGGGTAAATAAACAGCCATGGAAGTTCTCGTCACCGGAGCCAACGGATTCATCGGCAGTCACTTATGTCGCGCTTTGATGGCCAAAGGTTATCGCGTGCGGGCATTGGTGCGGCCAGGTTCCGACTTGCGCAGCCTCGCGGGTTTGGAGCTGACTTATTGCTACGGCGATATTTTGCAGCCGGATTCATTGGCGCAGGCCGCAGCAGGTTGTAGTTTGCTTTTTCATGTGGCGGGTGTATTTGCCTATTCCGGCGTGAAAGGCGAGCAGCTCATCTCCGAGGCCAGATCGGGCGCCGCGCATGTGGTGCAGGCTGCCGTGCAGGCAGGGGTGAAGCGCATGGTACTCACTTCTTCGTCGGTTACTTATGGCGCTACCAATCAGCGACTTGCCCTTGATGAGACTCATCCCGGCGGCTTTCAGGACGCATCGGATTATGTAACTTCAAAACGAATTCAGGAAGAAACGGCTTTCCAACTCGCTGCTCAGACGGGACTTGATTTGGTGAGCGTGCATCCCACCCTGACGGTAGGCGGACCGGACTACGGACTCACCGAGAGCAACCACGCCATTGTCAGCTACCTCAATGATCCCTACAAAACCACCTGGATAGGCGGCTGCAACATCGTTTCTGTGAAAGACATTGCCGAAGGGCACATCCTCGTAGCCGAAAAAGGGCTGCGCGGCGAGCGTTACCTGCTGGGGGCCGAAAACCTCGATTGGTCGGAGGTGCATCGCAATATTTCCGAATTGTGCGGACTGCCGGGGCCGTATCTCACCGCCAACCACGCGGCGGCATATCTGGCGGCGGCCTTTCACGAAGCACTGGCGCTCATCAGTCGGCAGCGTCCGCCTTCCACCAGAGAACAGGCCCGTATGGCCGGCAATTACTACTGGTACGATCACAGCAAGGCAGCCAGATTGGGGTATGCCCCTATGACAGCCCGCGAGGCGCTTGCTTCTGCGGTAGAATGGCTCATAACATCTGATCATGTTTCAGCATCTTTGCGATCTGCCATGCAATTGCATGAGGATGTGTACAAGATGAGGCGCAAATGAACATCAATTTATAAGATACTGAAAATCAATGCAATTTTCCACAGTTTCGATCATAAAACATCCGCTTGAATTGGTATGGGATGCCATGCAATACAGGCTGCCTGAAATTGCCATGCAAGTGGACGACATAGCAGAAATAGCGGGTTTGGAACATCTCATCACGGAGACTGGCCACAATAAAGTCATCAACGTGTGGAAAGCCGCGCCGCCTTTGCCCGATTTTCTGAAAAACATGGTTCAGCCGGATATGCTCACTTGGACGGATTCCGCCGAATGGAATCCCGATAGCCGCAACTGTTTCTGGAATATAGAATCGCATTATTTTAGAGAAAAAATGATCTGCTCCGGCGTCACTACTTATCATCCGGCACTGGGTGGTAAGGGGTGCAGGCTCAGTTTTGAAGGCGAACTGAAATGGCATGCAGGAGCTTTGAACAGCATTGTGATGCAAGGTATGGATACTGTACTTGGCTCGCTGATTCCTTCCAATTTCAGGAAACTCTCGGCAGCGGTAGAGGTATTTCTAAAACAACCCTGACCTACTTTCTTAGAATACCGGTGCCTGCAACGTGCTCCAGAACAGCGTTGCGGAGCCACGCCTCGCCGGCTTGTGACGGTTTCGGCAGGGTAGGGGAGTGCAGCTCCATTTTCTTTGTAATGCGTTTGATGCCGCCTTGTGCCACGATTCCGCCCCAAACTCCTGACTCGCAACGAGGCCACAGGGCGTGATTGTGCGTGATACTGCCGCCGTCTATGATGAGCCGGGCGCCGCGCTCCACCTCAATCCGGGCCTCGTCGGGCAGCCCGATGCGACAACGAATGATGAGCTGCGCACCGGATCTCACTATAATATCGGTGGTCAGTTTTTTGGAGGCAGACCAGATGACGGTTTGGCTCGCAGGGATTTCAATGTCGTAGCTTTCGTCCTTGTGGCAGTAGTCGGTGGCAATGGCTTTACAAATGCCGGAGCTTTGCCCTTTTTGAGTGGCATGTTCGCCCGATTCCAGCAGGTAGTGCATACGGGCCAACTGGCACTCGCTGAGCGCCGCCGCCCCGGAATTCATGAGGTTGTTGGTTTTGCCGGTTTCGGTGTCGCAGCAATAATCGCCGCCATTGCTGTGGTAAAGGCCGAAGGCATGGCCAAATTCGTGCGCCAGAGTGAGTGCGGCGCCATAGGGCGTGTTGTCTAAATCGGGCTTGTCTTTTTCAAACAGGGCAATGTAGTAGCCGCCCATTACCACAAAATTTTCATACAAAATGCCGATGCCGGGAGAGAAGCCCGTGTGCCACTCGCTCCAGGTAGAATGTACCAGAAAAACGTGGAAGGCATTGTCTTTGAGGTCGTTGGGAATGGCTGGGTTGTCGCGTATCAAATCGTCCCATATATTGCACCAGGTAGTGCCGCCCCGTGAACCGTGTTTCCAATGGCGGCTGTTTTGATGAAAAAAAATGCTGTCGGTGCGAAACTGAATGCGCGCGTCTTTCATGTACGTCGAGGGGCAATCGGCAATAGGATGGCTGATGGGCACGAGGTTGCGAAAGATGACATTGAGTTGCCACAGCATGGCATTGATCCAGTCGTTACCGGTACGGTTGTTTTCAAAATTGCGTGCCGGCAGCCCCGCATCCTGCTGGATGACATGAACCACTATACGGATGAGTTTCACAGGCGTGTGAGAAGCCTCCAAGGGAGCGTATTCACGGTAGTCGCGGCAGGGTTCGGTGGGCAATTCGGCGGCAAATTCCAGCCGGCAATCCTTTTGTGCCTGCAATGACACAGACAGCCACAAACTAACCGAAAGAGCTACGACAAAACGTTTAGCCATTGATATGCCATTGTTTATAAGGGGCGAGAAAAAATAAATCTTCATTTTTGCCAAAGGATTCGCTAAGTAAACGCTTCATTTTAAGTGTCTTAGCGAATCCTTTGGCCTAAAGAAAATGAATATTTATTTTGCCCCACTACTTAATGATTGCTAACGCCGCCCCAGCCGCCATCCCAGCCGCAAACCCACATGAAACTGATGCAGCAGCCCTTCGGAATCTACATTCAGGATACCTGATTGAGCAACAACTGTAGCTAAAGACGGCCACTCCGCCTGTGGGAAATACCGCCAGCCGGCGTGAGGCGTCACGGTGAGCAGTTCGGAAATGCCGAGATCGAGACCCAGAATGAGAGCCGCATTAGGCGCCCAGGATTGATCCTTCATATTGAAAGAAACGCCGCCCCAGCCGCGGGGGATGTTGTAATTCATCTGAGTAATGCCCGGCGACAGCGAAACAAACAAGCCTTTTTGAAATGTATTGCCTCGTTTGGAGAAAGTGGGGCAGTTGCAGTCGCCTTTCAGATCGAAAGGATAAACGCGGACATTGAAAAAGAAGCTGTACCAGTTGCTGTTGGTTTCCAGTTCGCTTGTTTCCGGAGTACTCCAGTGCGCGTAGTTGAGTTCAGGCGCGAACTCAATGCGCACTTTTTTGAGTCGGAATTGGTAATCTAAACCGACAGAGTAGCCGGTCCCGGGCGGCTGTAAGCGGAGGTTGGTTGCGCCCGCAGTGCGTATTTCCCAGTGCCGGGCCGAGGAGGTCAGGTAAGCGCCGCCCACGCCCAATTGCGCGTTGGCTTGCAGCGCAAAAATCGTAAACAGCGAGAGTAAGAAGAGGTACCGCATGTTGATGTTTTTATCTTAAACGCAAAGTGACCGGGCGCATTTTCTTAAAAACAAAAGAGGCTGCGCCGAAACCGACACAGCCTCTTGTTTCAAGGTGCGGATAGCACCCCCGATATCTTATTAGTTTTTGAAGTATGAGGAGGCATTTTTCTCTCCTGCATTTACTTTTTCCAAACGTGCTTTGAACTCGTTGGACAAATCCAATTCGTCTTTTTTGGCATAAATCTCCTTCAAGGCGATGAGCGTGTTCTGGTCGTTGGGGTTCGATTTCTCACAGCGCTGGAAGTAAGGCAGCGCGAGGTCGAACTGGCCCAGTACCTCTTTTTGTTTGGCCTTATATTTCTCGATGCCGGCTTTGGAGTAGTCGTCGGCGAGTTTGTTCAACTCTGCTGTCATGGATGCGGCCTTGTTGTAGTACAAAGCGCCGATGCTGTACAGCGCGTCGAAGTTCTTTTCATCTTTGGCCAAGGCCTGGTTGAAATAATCAAGCGCTTTGGCAGCATAGCCTTCCGCTTTGTCTTTATTGCCGGCGGCAAATTCTTTCTGGTACAGGTTGTCATAAACGCTGCCCATAGTGGTGTAGAGCGATACGTTGTTGGGCTCCACTTTGATAGCCGCTTCCAATTTGCCGATAAGTTCGTCCAATTTGCCGATGCGGAGGTAGTGGTTGATCTCGGCAAACAACAGGGAAACTTCATCCGGGAACAATTTGCGACCTTCGTCGAGGTACTTATAGGCAGCTTCGGGCGAAGTCTGTGCGGCTTCAATAGAGTACAATGCTTCGTAAATAGCGGGCTTTTGAGCCTTCATTTCATACAACTTCAAGAAGTAAGGCTTCGACTCAGCACTCATATTGGCACTGGCGCCGGCCAGACCTACATAAAAAAGCTGGTCTTCATACTTGGCCGGATCGCTGAACATGCTCTCTTCTTTGTTTTTAGCCAAAAGTTCGTGCATGTCTAAGCAGGCTGCGAATGAATGGAACGCAGATTTGAAATCCTGCTTTTCATATTGCATGATGCCGAGGTTTTGCAGGTTGTTCTGCAGAGCTTTCATGCCGTTGAGCGCATCTTTTATTTCAAATTTTTTCACTGCCATTTCCAGCGCTTTAGTAAAAGACTTGGCTGCTTCAATGCCGGGATGCTCAATAGCGTCAAGGGCTGACATGTCGCCGGTGGGCAATCCCTGTGCGGCCAGTTGAGTGGCATTGATTTTCTGAGTGGCGATCTCGTTGTAAATATCGCCGCGCAATTGCCAGGTTTTTAACAGAGCGGCTGTTACTGCATCATTGGCAGCAATGTCAATGGCTGTGCGGGCTTCTGTTAGTTTGCTTTTATTGTTGGATGGGTCCAACTTATAGGTGTTGAAATTGCGGGTGGCATCTTTCAAACCTTTTTCACCGTCTTGAGCAGACAAAGCCGAAACTGCGAAGGCGGCGATAGCGAAGATGAAAAGCAGTTTTTTCATTAGAATGCAGATTTTATTTGTGAATGTAAGTTTGAGACGGCTGTTGAGGCCGTCGGTAAGTTGTTGAAATGTTAAACTTCTGCGATGAAAACGCTTTTTTATCGGCGTTCGTATCGGTTTTACTCTTCGGCGGCGCCATGCTCGGCCTCTTCCTGATCTTGTCGCGGAACCACGGTAATGTCGGCGATGTCGTCGTCATTGTCTAAACGAATAACGCGAACGCCCTGCGTAGCGCGGCCCATCACGCGGATGTCGTCCATGGGCATACGAATGACGATGCCGGATTTGGTGGTAATCATCAGATCGTCTTCATCCTTGACGGCATTGATGGCCATCACGTCGCCGGTTTTGTCGGTGACCTGCATGGTTTTTACCCCCTTGCCGCCCCGATTGGTGAGGCGGTAGTCGTCCACCTCCGAGCGCTTGCCGTAGCCTTTTTCAGAAATAACCAAAATGCTGGTACTCTTGTCTTCCGGGTCCACGCAAACCATACCCATTACTGCATCGTCTGCTCTGTCTTCGTCGAGGGTGATGCCGCGCACGCCCGCTGCCGTGCGGCCCATGGCCCGAACCGCAGATTCTTTAAAGTGAATAGCATTGCCGCTGCGGCTGGCTAAGAACACTTCGCTGCTGCCGTTGGTGAGGCGGGCTACCAGAAGACTATCTCCTTCGTTGATGGTGATGGCGTTGATGCCTCCTGCGCGAGGACGGGAGAAAGCTTCCACCGGCGTTTTTTTGATGGTGCCGTTGGAAGTACAGAACATGATATAATTGTTGTTGATGTACTCCGCGTCGTCCAAACTCTTAATGATGACATAAGCTTTCACTTTGTCGTCGGGCGGAATGGCGATGATGTTTTGGATGGCCCGACCGGCAGAGGTTTTAGAAGCTTCGGGCAGTTCATACACCTTGAGCCAGAAACAGCGCCCCTGCTGCGTAAAGAACAGGAGGTAGCTGTGCGTATTGCCGGTAAAGAGGTGTTCCACATAGTCGGTATCGCGGGTTTTGGCCCCGCGCGATCCGCGTCCGCCCCGGCTTTGGGTGCGGTATTCGCCTACCGGCGTTCGTTTGATGTATCCGAGGTGCGAGATGGTAATGACCACTTCCTCCTCTTTGATCATCTCTTCGATGCTGATGTCGCCGTCGGAGTAGTTGATTTCCGTGCGGCGCTCGTCTCCGTATTTGTCGCGGATTTCGGTCAGTTCGGTTTTAATAACCTCGCGCTGCAATGCCTCGCTTTCCAACAGGGCGCGCAGGTGTGCAATGAGCTTTTGAATTTCATCATACTCCTGTTGCAGCTTGTCGCGCTCTAAGCCGGTGAGCCGTTGGAGGCGCATTTCCAGAATGGCCTTGGCCTGCGCTTCCGACAGGACGTCGCCCTCTGCTACGGGGTAATCTTCTGATTGCGAGGCATCAATGAGCGTCGAAAATTGCTTCCAGAACTTCTCCTTGTCGTCAATAAAGGCGCCGCGCATGAGGCCGAGGCGGGCTTCGTCGGGCGTGGCCGATGAGCGAATGAGATCAATGACAGCGTCAATGTAATCCAAAGCAATGAGCAGGCCGATGAGGATATGTGCCCGCTCTAATGCTTTTCTCAGATCGAAACGGGTGCGCCGCTGAATGACTTCGAATCGGAATTTGATGAACTCCTCGATGAGGTCTTTGAGATTCAGCGTCATGGGGCGGCCGCCTACCAATGCTACGTTGTTGACGCCGAAAGAGGATTGCAGCGGCGTAAACTTGTACAACTGGCTGAGAATGACGTTGGCCATGGCGTCGCGTTTCACGTCCACCACCACGCGCAGGCCGTTGCGGTCGGATTCGTCGCGAATATCGCTGATGCCGAGGACGCGTTTTTCCTCTACCAATTCGGCGATTTTAGTCACCAGCATGGCCTTGTTGACCTGGTACGGAATCTCTGTGATGATGATAGACTCCCGCCCGTGATCGTCGGCATGAATTTCCGCTCTGCCGCGCACCACTACTCTGCCGCGCCCGGTCTGAAAGGCTTCTTTCACGCCGGAATAGCCGTAGATGATGCCGCCGGTGGGGAAATCGGGCGCTTTGATGTACTCGGTGAGTTGGTCTATGGTGATGTCCGGGTTGTCAACGGTGGCAATTATGCCGTCGCAGACCTCGCGGAGGTTGTGCGGCAACATATTGGTAGCCATACCCACTGCAATGCCCGATGCTCCGTTGACCAACAGGTTGGGCAATTTGGCAGGCATCACGGTGGGTTCTTCGAGCGAATCGTCGAAGTTGAGCGCAAAATCAACGGTATCTTTGTTGATGTCTGCCAGGATTTCGTCGGCAATGCGGGTCAGACGGGCCTCGGTGTAACGCATGGCTGCAGGGCTGTCGCCGTCCATAGAGCCGAAGTTGCCCTGTCCGTCCACCAAGGGGTAGCGCAACGACCAGCTTTGGGCCATGCGCACCATCGTGTCATAAACGGATGAGTCGCCGTGGGGGTGGTACTTACCCAGCACTTCCCCTACGATACGGGCCGACTTCTTGTGAGGCTTATTGAACGCTACGCCCAATTCGTGCATTCCGTATAGCACCCGGCGGTGAACGGGTTTGAGGCCGTCTCTGACATCGGGCAGGGCGCGGGCTACAATGACCGACATGGAGTAGTCAATGTAGGCGGTTTTCATCTCCTCCTCGATATTAATCGGGATAATCCTTTCTTCGGTTGACATAAATTTTCAAATCGTTTTCAAAACGAACCCCTCGTTTTCCGGGGTGCAAAGGTAGTAAAATTCGGTCGGTTTTTGTGCCGGGAATGTGGTCTAAATGTGGTTTGATTATTTCCCGGCCAACTTTTTCAAATCCACCTGCATTCTGTAAATGAAAGTGATCGCCCGGCCTCGTTGTGTGCCCGGTGTAAAGAGCATTCGGGAGGCCATAGATTGCAGAGATTTGAGCAGGGCGGCCCGGCTTTCCTCATCAGGAGCTTTGGTGACCTTCATATCGTAAACAAGCCCCGTATCGGAAACTAAGAACTGAATCACCGCCACATAATCTACACTTTTTTCAAATACGGCAGGCCGGTAAGACATATTGGTTTTGAGATACTCCAGGACTTTTCGCTGCGTGCAGGCATCTTTGGAGGCTTCGTCGGTAATATGCTCGCAGCCGGGGTAGGAAGGCATGTTTTCTACGACCCTGAATATTTCCACAATTTCCATAGGCGCTTGTTTATCTGGCGTTGACTGCGACCAAACCGGCAGCGCCAACAAAGCCAACATAGCCATAAGAAAAAAGGAACGGGGACGAAAGTGCGTGTGTGTCATAAAGAGCAAAGTTTGAATTGGTGAAGAAAGCTGCGAAGATATGAAAACCTCATTTTTTCTTTACATTTGCCGCACAACAAATATCACCCGATATGCACCGGTATCTCTACTTCGTGTGGGCCGCTATGCTGCTCGCTTCAGGTCTGCAAGCCCAGCCCGCCGCCAAAAAAACACGCGTTTCCGTCCCGACGGCCCAGCCCGTTGCCAAAAAAGCGCTCGATCATGCCGATTTCGACCATTGGAAAAGCATTGAAAAACCACAGCTTTCCGACGACGGACGATGGACCTGTTATGAACTGACTACCTTGGAGGGCGACCCCGAATTGATGCTTTACGATGGCCTCCAAAATAAAGAATACCGTTTTGCCAGGGCGCAGGAGGCCGGCTTCAGCGCCGACAACAGCTATCTGGTTTTTCGCATCAAACCCTCAGTGGATACGCTCAAAGAACAGCGCCGCCGGAAGGTCAAAAAAGAAGACCTGCCCAAAGACACGCTGGGCATTTACAGCCTGAGCAAGCACGCCTTGGAGAAAATCCCCGATCTCAAAACCATCTATCTGCCGCGCAAATGGAGCGGCTGGCTGGCATGGTCGCACGAGGTGATGAAAGCTCCCGAATCGAAAAGCGACAGTACCAAAACCGAAAAGAAAAAAAAGGAGAGCGCCGAAAACGGCACGCGCTTCGTTATCAGGCATTTGGCTACCAATGAAGACAGGGCTTTGCAATATGTAACCGCCGCAACGATGGCCGAAAAACAGCCCGTTTTCCTCTTGGCTACTACCGGCGGCGACTCCACCTGGCTGCCGGGCGTCTATCGCTTCGACGGAGCCGACCAACAACTCCGCCATATTTATAACGGCAAAGCCAAATTCAAACACCTCGCGCTCGACGAGCAGGGTCAACAGGCGGCTTTTCTGGCCGACAGCGATACCACCAAAGCCCGCATTCGGCCCTGGGATTTGTATTGTCAATTGCCGGGACAAGACACCGCCGCCCTCAGTGTGCGTGCGCGTTCGGAGTTTATGCCCGCCGGCTGGACGATGAGCGAAAACGGCGCCCTCCGCTTCTCGCAAGACGGCAGTCGCCTGTTGTTTGGCATTGCACCTGAGCCATTTCTGACCGATACCACCTTGCTGGAGGAGGAAATTGTGCATGTGGAAGTATGGAAATACGATGAGCCGCGACTTTATACCCAACAAAAGGTAATGCTGGATCAGGAACGCAAGCGCAACTACCTCTGCCTGCTGTATCCCGCCGAGCACCGGGTAGTCCCATTGGCCGACCTGGATGTGCCGGATGTGCGCCTCGGCAATGAAAACAATTCATCGGTGGCTTTGGGAACTTACGAACAGCCTTACCTGATGGAAACGAGCTGGACCGGCGGACCGGCCTGCCGCGACGTGTATCTGATAGACGCCAAAGACGGCAGTAAACTCCTTATTCACAAGCAATTGTGTTCTGTGCCGCAGCTTTCGCCCGATGCCCGCTATGTGTATTGGTACCTGCGCGCCGACTCAGCTTGGTATGCCTACTCTGTGGCCGACAAACAAACGCGCCGCATCGCCGGTAAGGAAACGGCCAACTTCTTCAACGAAACCAGCGATACGCCCGCATTGCCCGGCCCGTACGGCATCGCGACTTGGGGCCAACACGACGATTTTGCGTTGCTGTACGACCGCTACGATATTTGGCAAATAGACCCCGCCGGACTTGGAGAACCGCGCCGTATGACGAACGGACGCAGCGAAAAAACCGTCTATCGCTACATCAATACCGACCCCGATCAACGCTATGTGGAGCCTGCCGAAATCCTGCTGCTGCACCGCTTCAATGAGCAATCTAAAAACGAAGGCTACGCCCGCTTGGACCTCAACTATCAATCGGTGCGTACCTTGCAGGACGCTGCTTTTTCCTACTCCCCCCGCCCAATCAGAGCAAAGGATGCCGACAAATGGCTGTTCACCCGCCAGAATTTCCAGACCTTCCCTGACTTGCAGTACAGCAGCGATCTCGTGAGTTTTAAACAAGTGAGCAATGCCAATCCGCAGCAAAAAGACTACCGCTGGGGTACGATTGAACTGTACGAATGGACTGCCGCCGACGGACAAAAATTGCAGGGGATGCTGGTAAAACCGGAGGGCTTTGATCCGAAGAAACAATACCCGATGATCGTCAATTTTTACGAGCGCAGCAGCGACGATTTGCACAATTATAATACGCCTGCGCCGGGCCGTTCTTCTATCAATTATAGTTTTTACGCCAGCCGGGGCTACCTCATTTTTAACCCCGATGTGCCCTACCGCGAGGGCTATCCCGGCGAGAGCGCTTTCAATTCGGTCATTTCCGGCACGGCCTCGCTCATAGACAAAGGCTTTGTGGACAAGGCCCGCATCGGTTTGCAGGGGCATAGCTGGGGCGGCTATCAGGGGGCGTATCTCATCACGAAAACCGATATGTTCCGTTGTGCGGAGATCGGTGCGCCGGTGGTGAACATGATTTCTGCGTATGGCGGCATTCGTTGGGAATCGGGTGTGGTACGGCAGTTCCAATACGAGCAGCAGCAAAGCCGCATTGCCGGTACGCCCTGGCAATATCCGCTGCGCTACCTCGAAAATTCGCCCATTTTCACGATGGATAAAGTGAACACGCCAGTGCTGATTTTGCACAACGATAAAGACGGCGCCGTGCCTTGGTATCAGGGAATTGAGATGTTTACGGCCTTGCGCAGGCTCAACAAACCTGCCTGGCTGCTGAACTACAACGACGAGCCGCATTGGCCGGTGAAACTGCAAAATCGCCGCGATTTCCAACGCCGGATGCAGCAGTTTTTCGACCACTACCTGCTGGATGCGCCCATGCCGTCGTGGATGGAACGGGGCATTCCCGCGGTGGAAAAAGGTGTGACGAGGGGGTATTAGGGGTGAGTGAGTGAGGGGAGAGTATGTAAGGTCATCGTCTTCAGCGTTCAGCAGCCATAATGGTTTGTAGTTTTTCATTAACAACATTTCAGAAAATGAATCGAATACAAAGAGAACAACAAAGGGAGGCGTTAACAGAGCTGTTAGTAACGATAAAGTACTGCCTTGATTTTGATAAAAAATCATCATCTGATTGGGCGGGCGTCAATGGTGGTTGCCTTGGGTATCCTGCTCTCATTTTGATGTCATCTATGATTGATACAATGGGATCATATTTTCGAGAATGCAGTTTGACCATACCCGTAGATTCAAAAAATGAATCAATTGAAAAAGGATCCGATCATTTCCTTATTTTAAATCAGGAAAATCTATTCAATTTGGGACTGAGCAAAAAAACAATCATTGATTTTTACAGTACTTATCGCTCAAAACTAGTACATAATAGTGCATTGCCTCCCAATAATTTCCTCATTAATGATAAGGATTCAAATAATATCTTTACACTTGATCAAGACCTCAAAATTCGATGTATCAATATATATGCCCTTTTTGAAGCAATTAAAAAAGCTACCGAACAATTTTTAGCCTGGCTGGAGTTTGGAACCTTTAGCAATGATCACAAATTGACTCAAGAGCTTTTAGAGGTTGCTAAACCTCCTTTCTACGATTTCTCGAAAGAGGTGCAAAATCAGGCATCTAATCCAAGCGGATGTTCGTATGATCCTTTTGAACAGGAAACAGGCATGTATATCCAAATAAAGGATGATGATGATTTTGATAATTCCCTATACTCGAAATAGCGTGTAGGACAGAGAGAGGACTGGGTTTTAGTGTTGCCGCGAAGTGCAACGCTGTGGCATTTGGAACAGCATGCCCCTACTCCATGACTGTAACTCGCACATCCACCCTGCGGTTTTTCTCGCGGGCGCCTGCGGTGCTGCGTACAGAGCCTTTGCCTTCGATGAAAATCTGATCTACAAAAATGTGATTGCCGATGAGGAACAGCGCTACCTGTTTGGCGCGTTCCTCGCTGAGCTTGAGATTGTACACATCTGCCCCGATGTCGTCGGCAAAACCTACGATATTTACCTTCGCAATCTCTTTATTTTTAAGCGATTGTATAAACTCGTTCAAGGGGTAAACAGACTCCGCAGCAATGGTGGATTTGTCGAAATCGAAATAGACGGAGTGTGTGATTTCCCGCCTCATTTTTTGCCGCGAAGAACCGGGAACCACCACTGGATCAGGCACTGCCGCCGTAGAGGGCGCCACATTTTCCGGCACAGAGATGGGTTGCAGCATGACATCAATGGTGTAAAAACTCCGATTGTCCCAACCAGGAATGGGGAACTGCCAGTGATAAGGGTGGTAAAACCTGCGTTGTGCCTGAATATCAAGCACATCGCCGGCCTTGACGCAGAGGAAGAAGCGCCCTTCCCGGTCGGTCTGCACGGTGCCGCGCCCTTCTATTTGCAGCGCCACCTGAAGCGGAATGCCCAGTATAGAGTCCTTTACAAATCCCTCCACCAGCGTGACGGGGTCGCTGTACAATTGCTCCGAGAGGTGAAAAAAGTAGATGTCCATGCCGCCGAAACCATTGGGGCGGTCGGAGGCGAAATAGCCGGTTTGACCGTCGGCAGAGAGAAAAAAGCCGAGTTCGCGGTAAGCTGAATTTACCGGTTGCCCCAGATTCACCGGGCTGGTCCATTGCCCGTTGGCGTCTTTCCAGCTTACGAAAATATCCTGCTCGCCCATGCCGGTATGTCCGGTGGAGGAGAAGTACAGGGTTCTGCCGTCGTTGGTAATAAAAGGCGCTTCTTCATCGGCTGTGGTGTTGATTTTGACTCCCAGATTCTGTGGGGGCCCCCAATCTCCGTTGTCCATGCGCTCGCTGAACCAAAGATCGGTACCGCCCACTCCGCCGCTGCGGTTGGAAGCAAAATAAATGGTATTCCCGTCACAACTGACCGACACCTGCGATTCCCAACGATCAGAATTGACCAAGCCTTGCACGGGTTTCAGGTTGGTGATTTCTACCGAAGCGGGATTCAGTTCCGCCTCCCAGATGTCGCATGGCCCGGCCACTTGCTCCCGCCCGCAGGCGGTGAAAAAAACGTGCCGCCCGCTGCGCACCAGCGAAGACATGCCCTCGTGAAAATCGGAGTTGAAATTGGGCACAACCGGTCCGCCTGGCTGCCATTTGCCGTCGGTCATCTGGCTGAAAAAGAGGTCTTCATCGGCATTTTTATTGAGGCGGCGGGTGTAAAGCAAAAGGCTGCGGTCGTTGGTCAGCGAGGGGAAATACTCGTCGGCTTTTGTATTGATGTGCCCGCCGATGTTCATCACGGTGGTCACGTTGAGGAGTTTGATAGAGTCCATCGCAATGTGGCAGGCTCGAATGGCCTGAGGCGTTTTGAGCAGATAGCCCGTTTCTTCGTACAATTCACGGTCGCCGCGCAGGCCGAAGGAAACGACGGGGCGTTTTTGCAATTCCTGAAATCGCTCGAAATACTGCACCGCCAGCACATAATTGGCTGTTTTATAACACAGTTCGCCCACCTGATAATACAAGCCTCTGGAAAACAGCGAGTCTTTTTCCAACACGGCAATGTAGTGATCCAGGGCTTTGGGATAGTTCTTCATCAGTTCGTAACACACGCCGGTGAAGCGCCGCGCAGTGAGCAAATTGCTGTCCAATTCTACCGCCCTTTCAAAGGCGCGCAAGGCTTTGGGCAGCTTACCTTCCATCAGGGCTGTCTCGCCGGAGCGCATCCATTCTACGGCAGATTGGGCGAAAGCCGGAGCGTTGTACATCAACAGCAGCGCAGCGATCATCAGGCCGGGCAGCCTTTTGTATAAAAATGTTTTCGCATCGGTCATGGGTCGTATCGGGATTGATGATAAATAAGGCCCGCAAGATAGTGAATGTGGAAATATTGTTGCAAGATCACGCAGCTTTTGCGACTTTTGCCACCCGTTATGAAACTGTGGACTTTTCAATCGGCAGAGCTGGAGAACTTCTTGGATAAATACGAGGTCATCCATGCAGATTGGCGGCTTACTCCGGTAAACTGGCGCCCTGCATACCAGTGGATGGCCACCGAGATGGAACGACACGGCATTGCACTGAACGGACACGCCCCGGTTTGGGCCTGGCATTCCTGCGGCAAGTGGTACGGGCAACCTACCGTGGGCACGGCCCGGAGCCTGCTGACGGATTACCAATTGCTCAACGGCATCGTCAATATTGAATTGGAAGTGCCCGACGAATTGTGCCTGCTCTCGTCCTACGGCCGCTTCAACGAACTACTCGACGAGGTGATAGACTACGGCGCCATCCGCCACCCGGAATGTCATTACGAGATGTTTTCGCTGCCTTTGGAAATGGAGCCGAATGATGATGTTCAGGCGGCCATACCCTGCATTCGCAAAGAATGGATACGAGAAATTCGCCCCGTTGACATCAAGCCGGGAAAGGATGATTATGACTGGGAGATGTTGGTGTGAGTGCTGATTTGATAGACGATTTTTTTATTCAGAAAGCCCTACTTTTGTGTCAAACAAAACAACCTTATGAAAAAGCTACATCTTGGAAGTTCGCTCCGGGCTATTATTCCCCTGTTGATCAACTTCGCTGTTTTGCTCTCTTTAAACGGGCAAAATTTAAGTTTTTCCACCCCGCCGCCTCCGCCGCCTCCAGGAGCCGATTCGGCATGGACGCCGACCACTAAAGGCGATATCAATTACCTGCTGCTGATTCCTTTCAACGATCATGGAAAATGGGGCTGGTCGGATACGCTGGGGAATATCGTCATTCAGCCGAAGTTTAAACAGGCGAGATTCTTTTATCAAACCGTTGTTGAAAATAAAGTGTATTACAACGCAAGCGTTACTACTCACGGCGGGCGCAATTTATTTACGGCAGAAAAAGGATTGCTGGTTCCGGAGTCGTACGAATTGTTGAGAAGTATTGACCAGCATTTACCCGGTGGTCGTCAGCTTGTCAGAAATACAGACCGCAAGTATGGGCTGTATCTTTCGGCGACCGAGAGATTAATAACCAAAACCTTTTATGATACTGTATCGTGGGAGGCTATTTCGCGGGATGTTATTTTGCTCAAAAACCGGTCGGATAAAACGTACATGATGTATTCTCCCGACAAAAAGCGGATGGTAAAAACAGATATCGTGCAGGTTCGTGAGGTCTATGTTAAAAAGGGAGCCTATGCAAATCATATCGCTTTAGCCATGCATAAAAACGGAAAATATTCAAAAACATCTGATGGCAAACTGACTCCTTATGCTATTGATGCGGATATAGCCTCACAATTGGAAGAAGAAGATGGTGAATGGATTGGGGTAGCCCTAGAGGAAGCATATCAAAGGCGGGGTTCATCTAAGGTTCCAACCACAATAGACTTCTCCAGAAATCCTTCGGCTCAAAAGTACGGTTTTCAAAAATTGGTCTTGCAAAAGCAGGATGGCAAAATGGGAGTGGTCAACGAAAATGGCGAAATCATTTTACCCTTCATTTATGATGAAATTGTATTTACCGACACCAACACAGAAGCTCAACTTTATTTGAATGGAAAAGAGGGCCGCAAAATATTCTTTTCGCACTATCCGGTCATTGAGCCTAAATACGATTCTATTCTTCCGCATGAAATACTCCGGGTAAACAATAACTGGAACTTTGGAGTATTCATAGTCAAAATAGGAAACAACGAAGGCTACGTCGGCGAAAACGGGGTGGAATATTTCAGGTTTGATTAAAACTTTGAAAATAGCGCCCTTGCCGCATTCTAGCCGCCCGCGCAAGGTTCTACCTTGAGCAGACTATCCTGCGGGTTCCACCCGCCTACAAAAAAACTAAAAAATTTGCTCGTGCCCACCAAGGCAGGAGGTAACCGGAAGTTACCGCCTGCCCCCCGACACTGAAAGACGCAGATTTGCATGATCGTAATGCCCTATGCTCTTTGCACCTACTCCATCGCAAACTTGTATCCAATCCCTCTGATAGACAAAAAGAACTTCGGATTTGCCGGGTCTTCCTCAAAATACTTCCTGAACGCAAGGATAAAATTATCAATCGTGCGGGTGGATGGAAACACATCGTAGCCCCACACCGTAGAGAGAATATGCTGTCGGGAAATGACCTCGTTTTTCCTGTCTATCAACAACTTGAGCAGCATGGCCTCCTTTTTGGTGAGGGTAAATGCCCCCTGTTGGCCCTGCGCCTCAAACGTGACAAAATTGACGCGGTTGCCACCGAATTCCGCCACATCCGGACCGTGATCGTGGCCCTTTTGCGCCCGCCGCACGAGGTTGTTGACCCGCAGCAGCAGTTCCTCCAACACAAAAGGCTTGGTGAGGTAATCGTCGGCGCCGAGTTTGAGGCCCTGCACGCGGTCCATAGCGCCGTCTTTGGCCGTCAAAAACAGAATCGGCACTTCGCGGTCGGTGAGGCGCACCTGCTCGCAGATTTCAAAACCGCTCACTTCGGGCAGCATCACATCGAGCAAAAGCAAGTCGAAACGCTGTTCCTGCACAATCGCCATGGCCTCCCGGCCGCTGCCGGTGGCCACCACCTCGTAATGTTCGAGTTCCAGATTCAACTTCACCGCCTCGCGGATGCTTTCTTCGTCTTCTACCAATAGGATTCGGTACATGTTGTTCAAGGTTGATTTATAGTTGTTGGCGGTCTTCATAGGCCATTAGCCAGTAGCTGCTGGCCATTAGCCTGATTTTCCAAAAGTAAAAAATTCATTTTCAAAATCACATTCAGAAATTTCCCCTTGAGGAAAATCAAATTCCTTAGAAAAAACAAGCTAATGGCTTATGGCTTGCAGCCCAAATAGATTATTTCAAAGGCAACAAAATCAAAAAAACAGACCCCGCCGGCTGATGATCCCGCACCGAAATACTGCCTCCGTGCGCCTTCACAATCTGATCCACTATGTACAAACCCAAACCCGTGCCTTTGGTTTGCCGCGTATCCTCGTTGCCGATGCGGTAAAACTTGTCGAAAATGCGCGATTTCTCCCGGTCGGGAATACCGATGCCGGAATCGGCCACTTCGATGTGCAGCGCGCCGGGCTGAGCAGACAGCGCCACCCGCACCTGTGCCGGTTCGGGCGAATACTTGACGGCATTTTCAACGAGATTCTGGACAACGGAGGTAAGCCCGGAGCGGTCGCCGGAGAACAAGGGCAATTCATCGGGCGCTTCAAACTCAAAGCCGGCCTTGGGGTATCTGATGCGGAAGTCCTCCACAATACCGGCGGCAAGCTCGGCCAGATTCAAGGGTTCGATGTGCAACTGGTACGCCGATTCGAGCTTGGCCGAGAGCAGCAGGTCGTTCACCAGGTTCTTCAGCCGCGTTGTTTCGCGCAGGGAGCTTTGCAGCAAAGGCAGGCTCTTTTCGCGGGGCAAATCCCGTTTCAACAGCGTTTCCACCGCCAGTTGTATGCCCGCTATGGGCGACTTCAGTTCGTGGGTGATGGAGAGCAGGAAATTGCGCCGTTGCCGGCCCGCAGCCACTTCTTTCCGGTAGCCGTTGTGGATGAACCACACGCCCAAAATCAGGCTGAGCACAAACACACAACCCTCGCCGATGATCATAAACATCTGCTTGCGATACGTCGTGAAGAGCATCTTGTACAGGTCGCTTTGCCGGTACTGCCCTTCATTTTCCACCAAACCCTGGGCCAGCATTTCATAAAAACCGGCCCGGTATTGCGCCTCGAATGCAATGTGGTTTTTTTTGAACAACAACAATGCCCACCACACAAAGGCCGCCATGATGTAGCCGATCACAATGATGGAACCCCACCGCAATTTGGCGTCGCGCGTCATCCCGCTTTCTTTTTGGCCGTTTTGGGTTTGGGCGAAGCCGGTTCAGCCGCTTTTTCGGCAGCAGGCACAGCTTTGGCGCTTGTTTTGCGCGGCGCCGGTTTTTGCAGCAGCACCACACAGCCCAAAGGCGGCAGCGTCAGAGCGAGGGAGTAATCGCGGCCATGTCGCGGCGCTTTTTCAGCCTTCGCTTTGCCGTTTTCATACTTGCCCGAACCGCCCCATTCGGCTGCATCGCTGTTCAGCACTTCCGTCCAAACGCCGCCCGCCGGAGCGCCGACGTGGTAGCCTTCGCGGGGTACGGGCGTGAAATTGAGCGCCACGATGAGTTGTTCGTCGGTCTTGTCGCCTTTGCGCAAGAAGACGAGTACGCTGTTTTTATAATCCTGTAAATCAATCCATTCGAAGCCCTCGTGCGAAAATTGCTTGCGATAGAGGGCCGGATGAGCGGTGTAAAATTTGTTGAGTTGCTGCACCCAGAGCTGTACTCCGCGATGTCCCGGCTTGTCTAACAATGACCACTGAATGCCTTTTTCGATGCTCCATTCGGTGGTTTGCCCAAACTCGCCGCCCATGAACAGCAATTTGCTGCCGGGGTGCATCCACATGTAGCCGAAAAGCAGGCGCAGGTTGGCCAAGCGCTGCCAGTGATCGCCGGGCATGCGGTCTATCAGCGGGCCTTTGCCGTGTACCACTTCATCGTGCGAAAGCGGCAGCATAAAATGCTCGCTGAAAGCATACACGATGCTGAACGTGATGGCATTGTGGTTGTGGCTTCTGAACAGCGGATCGGTGAGGAAATACTTGAGCGTGTCGTGCATCCAGCCCATCATCCATTTTTGGCCGAAGCCCAGACCGCCGTCAAAAGTAGGCTTCGAAACGCCCGGCCAGGCCGTTGACTCCTCCGCGATGGTCATGGTGTCGGGGTATTCGGAATAAACGGTCTCGTTGAATTCCTTCAAAAAGCCGATGGCCTCTAAGTTTTCCTTGCCGCCGAGATGATTGGGCAGCCATTCGCCCTCTTTTCTGGAATAATCCAAATACAGCATCGAGGCCACCGCATCCACCCGCAAGCCGTCGGTATGGTAGGCATCCATCCAGTACAAAGCGTTGGAAATGAGGAAAGAACGCACCTCGTAGCGACCATAATTAAAAATGGCGCTCTTCCAGTCGGGGTGAAAACCCTTGCGCGGATCGGCATGATCGTACAGGTGCGTGCCGTCGAAATCGGCCAGACCATGCGCATCCGTCGGGAAATGCGAGGGCACCCAGTCCAAAATCACGCCCACGCCGGCCTGATGCAGGGCATCCACCAAGTGCATGTAGTCCTGCGGCGTGCCGAAACGGCTGCTCGGCGCAAAATACCCGGTGATCTGATAGCCCCAGGACGGGAAATAGGGGTGCTCCATGACCGGCAAAAACTCGACGTGCGTAAAGCCCATTTCGCGCACATACGCCGGCAGTTTTTCGGCCAACTCCCTGTATGTCAGCGATTCAAAGCCTCCGCTTTTTTTCATCCAGGAGCCGAGGTGTACCTCATACACGGAAAACGGTTGCTGCAAACCCGCATTTTTCCTGCGCCGCTCCATCCAGACATCGTCTTTCCATTCGTAGGCATTGTCCCATATCACGGTGGCGGTATTGGGCGGAATTTCAAAAAATCGCCCGTAAGGGTCAGTTTTTTCCAACCGGCGGCCTTCGTACGATACGATGCGGTATTTGTATAAATCTCCCTTTTTGGCGCCGGGAATAAAGCCTTCCCAGATGCCGGAGCCGTCGTGCCGGGGCGCGAGGGGATGGGCCTGCGGGTTCCAGCCGTTGAAACTGCCGATGACGGACACATTGCGGGCATTGGGCGCCCACACGCCGAAATAAACGCCCGACTGCCCCTCCACTTCGGTGATGTGGCTGCCGAGTTTGTTGTAAATCCTGAAGTGCTTTCCGGCCCGAAACAGGCTGACGTCAAAGTCAGTGAGCAGGCTGTGTTCGATTACTTTTGACATACGTTGGCGGTAATTGACGATTTGCGGGCAAATATACACATTGCCGCCATTGTGGAGGCAGGAATGTGGAGGCGCGACGAAAAGCGGAGCGAGGGGGCGAAAAGTTTTTTTAGGCAGCAGTCAATTTTATGCCAAACTTACATTAGCTTTGCAGAGTTGAGTTCGGAATGGAGACCTGTGAGAAAAGTGGATGCGGGGGGATTGACGACAGGGAGGCTATGGGCCGAGAGTTCGGTAAACATAAGTTAACAACCATATAAAGAAAATGAAGAAAGCAATTATCACTATACTTGGAGTAATATTTCTTTTAAATTTTACCCTTGCCAATGACCAGATTTCTGAAGCAGAAAAATTAGCTTTAACTGGGAAGGTTTGGGGGTTCCTAAAATACTACCATCCTAATGTTGCTGCTGGTAAATTTAATTGGGATGAAGAATTATTTAGGATTTTGCCTAAAGTTAAAGCCAGCGGCACAAAGGAAGATTTATCCCAAGTGTATCTTGAGTGGATTCAAGGATTAGGACGAGTGAAGGAATGTAAAAAATGTAAAACAGTAGGCAAACAGGAGATTTTTGATGAAAATTTCAATCTCAACTGGATAAATAATTCGCAGATACTTACTTCTGCCGTGATCAAAGAACTATTGTTCATTGAACAAAATAGACATCAAGGAAAGAAGCATTATGTAACAACTTATAAGAAAGTAGGCAATATAAATATAACCAATGAAACTATTTATAAAAACTTTGATTGGACAAATGAAAATTTACGATTGCTGACGCTTTTCCGTTATTGGAATATTGTCGAATACTTCTTTCCCTATAAATATCAAACTGATACGAACTGGGATGAGGTATTGAATCAATTAATTTCTAAATTTTCGCACCCAAAAACTGAACTGGATTTCCATTTGGCAATGCTGGAATTGATTGTGAGCATTGACGATAGTCATGCAGGGTTATACACAGATGTGATGACAGATTTTTTTGGTAAATACATGATGCCGGTTTATTGTGAAATAATTGAAGACAAAGTAGTTGTTACTCATTTTTTCAATGAAGCTCTTGCCGAAAAAGATGACTTGCGAATAGGCGATGTAATCACAAAAATAGATGGTCAGTCATTGGAAGATATTTTTTTCAATAGGTCAAAATACATTACAGGTTCAAATATTGCAAGAAAAAGGCATAATTTTAATCATGCTATTTTAAAAGGTTCAACAGACACTGTTACAATTGAATATATCAGAGATAATCAAATAAAGATCAAAAAAGTATTTCGATATATTTATGAAGACTTCAACTACAAGCCGAAAGTCTCAACGGAGTCCTTCAAAATGCTGGAAGGTAATATTGGCTATGTAAACATGGGGGTATTAACAATAGAAGAAGTTCCAAGCATTATGGAGGCATTAAAAGACACAAAATCCATAATTTTTGATATTAGAAATTACCCTAAAGGGACGCTATATTCAATTGCATATTACATAAATTCAGATGAAAGGGATTTTTACAAAGTGACATCTCCCGATCTAGATTATCCTGGAAAATTCATTTGGAGAAATGGCTCTCGTTGTGGCTATAAAGGTGATTTAAAATACAAGGGGCAAGTTTTGTGTGTGCCCCGAATGGGCATCGAAGAAGACCAGTCGGCGGCTATCGGTAC
>ERZ761609.571-NODE-571-length-41285-cov-8.587291_pt1 | contig 41285 bp, 29 predicted proteins | sample MGYA00511163_ERZ761609 | MGnify/ENA primary metagenome ERZ761609 (study PRJEB28899, sample SAMN02445070) | bioreactor sludge metagenome | biome: EBPR sludge | place: Australia: Brisbane, Thorneside Wastewater Treatment Plant | collected 2011-12-16 ...
AGGCGCTTCATCTCGCAATGGCCCGGCGCATCGAGCGGGCGGAGGGCGACGCAGCCGATCGGCTTACCGTCCGAGGCGCGGGCGGGGATGAGCGCGCCGTGAGGGGCTGCATACTTTCCGGGAAGGCCGGCGAGTTCGGATTCAAAATCCTGGTATGCGAGATCGACGGAGAGAGAGGCGGCGTAGGCGCGGAACAGGTCGGCGACGGCTCGGACGTCATCGGAGGACGCGGCGCGGGTGATCTGGAACTTTGCGGCCGGAGACATCGTGTTATCGGCTGGTAGAGACTGGATGTTGTGGCCAACCTAACAGGCGTGACGGTTCCGGACAAATTCACGGCGCTTGCGGGTCGGGCGTGCGGAGCCAGAGGATGCCGAGGATGGCCATGGCGACCATGCCCTGACCGGCGATGATCTTGGCAGCCACGTCGGTTGTGAAGGTGTCGAAGAGGAGCCCGGTCATGTAGTGGCCGACGGTCGACAGGCCGATGAAGATCGAGAGAAAGCCCGCGGCGCGACTGCGCAGTTCCGGGTCGGCCATGCTGTAGACGAGGGCGAACTGGGTAGCGGAAAAGAATGCGGCGCCGAGGCCCATGATCAGGAGGATCGGGATGGCGACGCCGATCACGAGGAAGTACGAAAGTGCGAGCGTGGTCAGGAGCACCGTCATCGTGCCCCAGAAGTAATAGGCGAACAGCGAGCGCCGCGTGGCGAGGGCGCCGAAGACGAGGGCGCCGATGGTTCCGCCGATGCCGTCGCAGGCGGTCAGTGCGCCGACGGCAGCGGGGGAGAGCAGGAAATCACGCTGCGCGATGACGGGCACCATGGAGATGAAGGGAAAGCACCAGAGATTATAGACGACGGTGACGGCGAGAACGATGCGGAAGCGGCGATTGCGGAGAAGTTCCTTGGGTGGGACAAGGAGCGTGCGCAGTGTCGGCTTCTGATGCGGGGCGATCGGTGTCTGCGGTGTCGTCAGGCGCAGAGATATGGCCATGCTGATCGCATAGAGCAATCCGGTCAGCGCGAAGACGCCGGAGATCCCGATCGTCTGATAGATCAGGCCGCCGACCAGAGGACCGAGTGCACGCGTCAGATGGCTCGTGGCGTTATCGAGACCGACGGCCGACGGCAGCTGGTCGGCAGGCACGGCTTCGGCAAGGAGGCGACGTCGCACCGGCATGTCGGTCGTCCAGAAGAGGCCGGCTGCGACGGAGACAGCGACGACAACGGCGTATGTCGCTGCGCCAGTGAGAGTAAGCGCGACCATGACGGCCGAGGCTGCGAGAGCCAGCGCCATGGAAGCGGCCAGGAGAAGACGGCGGTTGACGAAGTCGGCGACGGCGCCGACGACGAAGCCGAGGAGCGCGTAGGGCAGCATCCGCACGATCGCGATGAAGGCGACGAGGGCGGGCGATCCGGTCAACTGGAATGTGAAGATCGAGAGGGCGAGAAACTCGAGCCAGCGGGCAAAGCCGGTGCAGGCGCCGACGATCCAAAGACGACGATAGTCCCGGACGGTGAGCAGCTCGCGCGCGTTGGCGAATGGTGTCGGCAGCGTCGCCCCCAAGGATCCGGCAGACCGCGTCGGTCGGACTGGCTCGACGCATGCGCAAGAGTGTCGGTTGAGGACACGGATGTCGATGGCGTCGTTCGCACGCCGGACCCGAAGTTTTGACGGAGCGGAGTGCGAGCGAGCGCCGTGTGCAGATGCGAAACCGGCGGCGCAGGGACTGCACCGCCGGTTTCGGTATCAGGGCGGAGAGGTCTTACTTCAGGTTGCCGCAGAAGCGCTGGATGCGGGTGCAGGCTTCCTCGAGGTCCTTGGTGGAGGTCGCATACGAGATGCGGAAGGCCGGGCTGCCAGCGAAGGCTGCGCCGTGGACGACGGCGACGCCTTCTTCTTCCAGAAGCGCGGTGACGAAGGCTTCGTCGTTCGTGATCTTGACGCCCGACTTCGACGTCTTGCCGATGGTGCCCGCGCAGGACGGGTAGACGTAGAACGCGCCCTCCGGTGTCGGGCACTTGATGCCGCTGGCCTGGTTCAGCATGGAGACGACGAGGTCGCGGCGCTCCTTGAAGACCTTGTTGTTGGCCTGGATGAAGTCCTGCGGTCCGTTGAGCGCTTCGACGCCCGCCCACTGGGTGATGGAGGACGGATTGGACGTCGACTGGCTCTGCAGCTTGGCGATGGCCTTGATGAGCGGCTCGGGGCCGGCGCCGTAGCCGAGACGCCAGCCGGTCATGCAGTAAGCCTTCGAAAGGCCGTTCATGGTGAGCGTGCGCTCATAGAGGCCGGGTTCGACTTCGGCAGGTGTGCAGAAGACGTGGCCGTCATAGAGCAGGTGCTCGTACATGTCGTCGGAGAGCATCCAGACGTGCTTGTTCTTCGGCTGCATCAGGACGTCGGTCAGCGCCTTCAGATGCGCGCGGGAATAGGCGGCGCCGGTCGGGTTCGACGGCGCGTTGAAGATGATCCATTTGGTTTTTGGCGTGATGGCCGCGTCGAGCGCTTCGGCGGTCAGGCGATAGCCGTCTTCCATGCGCGTCGTCACGTACTTCGGCACGCCGCCGCCGAGCATGACGATGTCGGCGTATGAGACCCAGGCTGGCGCGGGGATGATGACTTCGTCACCGGGGTTCAGCGTGCACATCAGCGCGTTGTAAAGCACCTGCTTGCCGCCGGTGCCGATGGTCACCTGCGACGGCTTGTAGTCGAGGCGGTTCTCGCGCTTGAACTTGGCGGCGACGGCGGCCTTGAGTTCGGGCATGCCGTCGGGGTCGGTGTATTTCGTCTTGCCCTGGTCGATGGCGCGCTTGGCGGCATCCTTGATGTTCTGCGGGGTGTCGAAATCGGGCTCGCCGGCGGAGAGGGAAATGATGTCGCGTCCCTTGGCTTTCAGCTCGCGCGCCTTCGCAGAGACCGCGATGGTCGCGGACGGTTGGATGCGGTTCAAGCTGTCGGCAAAAAAGCCCATGACACCTGCCTCTTGGTGGTTCGACGATCCGCTTCGGCGCGCATGCTTCGGAGCGGGCGGGGCGCCCGTCTGTCCGCAGTGCAGCAAAGCGGCCGGACCCTACGCCGGGAGGCTTTCAGGTGCAAGGCGAACCGGCCGGGCCGGGCGCACTTTGGCGGCATTTTTCATATGCAGGGACGGCGGGACAGCCCGGATGCGCGGATTTTGGGATTGTCTCGTCCGGGGTTTATGGATGTCATAAGCAGCAGTAGCGGATCGAACCGAGGACCCAATACATGCCCGTTATCAATCGCATTGCGGAATTCCATGACGAAGTCACGGCCTGGCGGCGGGATCTGCATGAAAACCCGGAGCTTCTCTATGACGTGCACAGGACGGCGGGCATCGTCGCGGAGAAGCTCAAGGCGTTCGGTTGCGACGAGGTAGTACCGGGAATCGGAAAGACAGGCGTGGTCGGGGTCATTCGCGGGAAGTCGAACACATCAGGCCGGGTGATCGGTCTCAGGGCCGACATGGACGCACTGCCGATCGAGGAAATCACGGGCGTTCCGTACGCGTCGAAGGTGCCGGGAAAGATGCATGCGTGCGGTCACGACGGACATACCGCGATGCTGCTCGGGGCGGCGAAGTACCTCGCGGAAACGCGTAACTTCGACGGCACGGCCATCATCATCTTTCAGCCTGCCGAAGAAGGTGGCGCGGGCGGTAAGGCGATGGTCGACGACGGCATGATGGAACGCTGGGGCATCCAGGAAGTGTACGGCATGCACAATGCGCCGGGCCTGCCGGTCGGGACCTTCGCGACACGACCGGGCGCGCTGCTGGCGGCGGCGGATTTCTTCACGATCGAAGTGGAAGGCAAGGGCAGTCATGCGGCGGAGCCGCACAAGGGTGTCGATACGCTCGTCGTTGCTGCGAATATTCTTCTGGCGCTGCAATCGATCGTGGCGCGCAATCTCGACCCGCTCAAGAGCGGTGTCGTCACCGTTGGTGCATTCAATGGCGGACACGCGCACAACGTCATTCCGCAGACGGTGAAGATGCTCGGGACGGTCCGGACACTCGTGCCGGAGGTGCGCGATCTTCTTGAAAAGCGGGTTCGGGAGACGGCCGAAGGTATCGCGGCGGCCTATGGCGCGGTGGCGAAGGTCGACTACCAGCGCAATTATCCAGTCACGGTCAACCATCCGAAAGAGACCGATTTTGCAGTAAAAGTCGCGCGTGAGGTCGCGGGCGCGGACAAGGTCGAGCCGAATGTAACGCCGATCATGGGCGGGGAGGATTTCTCGTTCATGCTGGAGAGCCGCCCCGGCAACATGATCTGGATCGGAAACGGTGATACGGCTGCGTGCCATCATCCGGCTTACGATTTCAACGATGCGGCGATCCCGCATGGCGTGACGTACTGGGTGCGGCTCGTGGAGACCGGCATGCCGTCGCGCTGAGACTTCGGCAACACAACCGCGTCGTAGCGTGAGGTCCCGGATCAGCGGTGCACCGCTTCACGCTGCACCGCGTCCGGGATGACAGCCGGTCACCACGCGAGAGCGGGAGACGCGAACGTCGGGCGCATGGCGGCTTCGGGAAAGAGTCGTGCGAGGGCTGCCGTGTCGAGCGGGCTGTCGAGATGGATCGCGCTCGGCACGTAGAGCGACGGGATGCCGTAAGCGACGCCGCCTTCGATATCTGTATGCACTCCGTCGCCGATGGCGAGGACGCGATCCTTTTCAGGGCGTGTGCCACGAATTTTCCCGATCTCGTCGAATGCGCGGTCATAGATGGGCGCGTGCGGTTTTCCGGCATATGTGACGAGGCCGCCAAGTTCGGCGTAGCGCGCGGCAATGGCTCCGGCGCAGTAGACGATCGTGCCGCCGCGATCGACCTTGATGTCGGGATTGGCGCAGAGCATGGGCACACGGCGCTTGACGAGGCGTGTCAGGTGTTCCGTGTAGTGGTCCGGTGTTTCTGTCGTATCGTCGTAGAGACCGGAGCAGAGAACGAACGTCGCCTCGTCGTCGGTGACGCGGGGAAGGTCGAGCCCATCGAAGAGCGCGAGGTCGCGTTCGGGACCGATGTGCAGTGTCGGCGTGCCAGGCATTTTCTCGATCATGGCGCGGGTGACGTCGCCCGATGTGAGAATGAGATCATAGGCGTCGGGCGCGATGCCGAGCGTTTCGAACTGGCGCAGCACGCTGGAGTTCGGGCGCGGTGCGTTGGATACGAGGATGACGGTGCCGCCCGAAGCGCGGAAGCGGCGGCACGCATCGAGCGCCTTCGGGTAGGTGGCGACGCCATTGTGGAGCACACCCCAGATGTCGCAGATCCAGGCGTCGAAACGTGACGCCAGTGGAGCGACGGAGGGGATGATGGGGATTTCGGGTGGCGCTTGCATGCGGGTTCAATTACAGGTCGGGCACGGAGATGCAAGGTCTGACGTGTGCGGCGCGGCGCACGACGCAACGTGGAGGCGGCCGCGGCGCGCGACCGGTGTGAAGATGTTCGGCGATCTGCAATCGGGCACAGGCCCGAATGCGCGGTCAGGCGGCTTCGCGGGTGGTCAGAACCTCGGCCTTCACAGGGCGGCGGCCGCCGAAGAGCGAACCCTGTCCCATGAGCACGCCGAAGCCCATGACGCGGGCGAGCGTTTCCTCGTCATCAATTTTGGCGACGACGATCGAGAAGCCGAGCGTCGAGAGATAGCGGCAAATGTGATCGGTGGGGATGAGGCCGCTGGGGGCCGGAAGGCCGGCGAGCAGGACGCCGGCATCGAGTTTCACGTAATCGAAGCCGCAAGCTTTCAGTGCCTCGAAATCGAGATCGAGGTCGGTCAGTGACTCGATCGCGAAGCGGACGCCGTAGGTCGAAATGGCATGCAGCGCCTGCCAATGCACGGGGGCGAAATCGCGGACATCGTCCTGGGTGAAGCTCAGTACGACGTGCGGTGTGTCGTGGTCGTAGAAAACTTCCGCAAGCACGTCCTGGAAGGACGGGTCGGTGATGGAGAGGGCGGCGATGGTCGACAGGATGTCATAGCCACGGCCGCGTTCGGCGAGATGGGTGGCGATGCGGGCGGCACGGGGAAGTTTGGCCGCATCGAGGCGTGGTGTCAGCCCTGCGCGCTGGGCCGCGATTTCAACCTCGTCGTGCGCGAGTTCGGTGCCATCTGGCGCGCGAAGGCGAATGGACACCTCGAAGTGGCGTGCGCGGCGGGCGTCGAGCGCCTGGATCGGTTCGAGGTAGGTGGTGATGCGTTCGTCACGCAGGGCGGTGTCGATAATGTCGGTGACTGACGAAGTGGCCGGGGCAGCGTGCGCCATGGCTGCTGCAACTGAGCGGAGCGCCTGTGCCTCGGCATCGATCGCACGCTCCATGTCGGTTTGATGGGCGGGCTGGATGACGGGTGTCGCGTTGTCGGGCCGCACGCGATCAGGATCAGGCGTCGCAGCTTTCGGTCCCGGAACGGTCCGTGCAAGTTCAGCGATCAGCTTCTGGAGTGTTTCGGTGTCGGGAAGTGCCGTGGCGTGCGCCTGCTTGTCGTTGGCAGGGAGCATTGGTCCGGGCGGCACGGAGGCGACGGGACGGGCCGGTTGCTCGCGGCGTGGAGATGTGGCGGACGGGGCATCGTGCGCGGGCATCGCAGGGGTCGGCAGATCAGGGCTTTGACGCGGCCCGTCGAGGGCGACGCTATCAGCCGGGTGACGGATGCGGCCTGGCTTCGCTGTCCGCACCGGGTCAGCCACTGCGCGGCGGAACAGCATATGACCTGCTGTCAGTGCAACGGCTACGGCCAGACCGACAGGTGCTGCTTCGAGCAGCGAAAGCCCGGCGCCGTCACGTGCGAGGACCGTGGCGGCGACCGACGCGAGGGCGATCGATCCGAAGACGATGCCGTCGCGGGCATGGTCGTGCCTGCTCGATGCTGGGGGAGCTCGATCCGGTCTGATCGGTGCGTTCGATTGTTTCTTTTGCCCGGTCACATCGACGTTCCATGCAGAATGATTCGGTGATCTTCAGGTTCGGGAGTCGGTGAGGCATGTGCAATCGATACCTCCCAGGAACGCACAACTATTTCACCCGCTGTCGATAAATAGAGGCGTTCACGGACAGTCTGTCGTTTGCCGGTCGATGGCGCGGTCCGGGCGGCGGTCGCGGCCGATGCATGGTGCGATGCATCGTCTTTCCGTATTGCGAGACGACTTGCCAGCGTTGCGAGGATTGGGAGTGTCGCGGATCGCATCGCCGCTGGTATATGGTATTCCAAGCCGTGCCGGCATCAGCCGGTTCAGGTTTAGAACGAGCATCGTGGCCGATGGGGATGGGCTATGGCGCTCGCGTGTGTGTTGCCCGTTCGGATGGGGTGGCGTAAATGCTGCCGACAGCCGGGTCGGGGGACTACGGGAGGGGAGATACCCAGAGATGGACTTTCTTGTAATCGACATTACGCCTTGGCTCGGCGGGCTGACGCCAGCCCAGTTCTGGACGGCACTCGGTCAGATCATTCTCATCGATATCGTGCTTGCGGGCGACAACGCGGTGGTCATCGCCCTCGCGTGCCGGTCGCTGCCGCCGGAGAAGCGCAAGCTGGGCATCATGCTGGGTGCACTGGTGGCGGTGCTGATGCGTGTCGTGTTCACGATCGGCGTGTCGTCCCTGATGGGAACGCCCTGGCTCAAGGTCGTCGGCAGTCTCCTGCTGTTCTGGATCGCGATAAAACTGCTTGTCGATGAGAGTGACGAGCACAGCATCAAGGAATCGACCTCGATCATGGGGGCGGTGCAGACGATCGCCATCGCCGACCTCGTCATGAGTCTCGATAACGTGTTGGCGATCGCAGCAGCGGCGAAGGGGAACTGGCCGCTGATCATTATCGGTCTGGCGGTTTCCATCCCGCTCGTCGTTTTCGGTGCGCAGCTTGTGATGGCGCTGCTGACGCGCTTTCCGTTCCTGGTGTGGATCGGTGCCGGCCTGCTCGGCTGGATCGCCGGTGAACTGATCGTCGTCGATATCGGCATGACGCCTTATGTGGAGCAGGTGGTGGCGGCTACGGGCATCGCCAAGCCGGTGCTCGCCAAGATCGCGGCCGGTCTCGGTGCGGCGTTCGTCGTCGGGGTGGCGCTCTTCCTCAGGCGGAACCGGCAAGAGGCGGGGTGATTTCCGCGGCGACTGCGTGATGCTGCCGGTGGCAGCATCCGCGTCGCACCTTGTAGGTCAGGCGCGGTGTCATGCGCGCGACGCAAAACAAAACAGGCGGCCTCCGAGCCGCCTGTTTTCTTTTCTCTGAAGAGGTTTGTCCGGTATCTGCTGGGGGGCGTGTCAGCCGAGGCCCAGGGCGGCTTCGATCGGGCCCTTCGGGAGAGGAACGAGGAACCATTTTTCGAACAGCATGAAGGCAACCAGCGGCACCGCAGCGCCGACGGCGACAGCCTTCAACGGGTTCTCTTTACCGACAAAGATCATGAAGAGGGCGATGAAAATTGCCGATGCCAGATAGATGCCGAGTGGCGCGATGAGGGCCACGTAGACGATCGATGGCACGAGGACTGCGAGAACCCGGCCGAACTGGGGTTTCGTCACGAAGGTTTCCGCGCCGTACTCCTGTCGCAGGCCCTTGAGCATGCTCATGATGCTGGAAACAGCCAGCATGACGCCGACCCAGAAGGGGAAGAACCCGGGGGCCGGACCATCTTCACGCCAGGTGAAACCGATGCGGACGCTGTCGTAGATGGCGATCAATGCGATCGCGAGCAGGAACAGGGCGAGTGCGATCTCGACCGTGCGCCGTGAGACAAGCGATGGGCCATCCTCGGTATCGTCGTCGTTGCCGTGCATGTGCTTGCGTTCCTGAAGTGCGATCGTTCCTGCGGCGACAGCGCCCGGGACGAGCCCGGGCGCGTATTGGAGTTCACTTGCCGGCGGCGAGGAAGCCAGCTTCCTTCATGAGGTCGTAGTGCGTCTTTTCGGCCGCCTCGACCCACTTCTTGTACTCGTCGCCACTCATCATGGTCTGGTTGAACGCGCCATCTTCCATGAATTTCTTCCATTCCGGGGTGGCGGCGACCTTCTTCATCAGGTCGACGTAGTAGGCGACCTGGTCCGGCGTGGCGCCGGGCGGCATGAAGATGCCGCGCAGCATCTGGTACTCGACGTTGACGCCCGCTTCCTTGCAGGTCGGAATGTCACTCCAGGCCTGATCGGCGGTCACTTTGGCCGTGTAGATCGAGCGCTTCGAGTCGAAGATGCAGAGTGGGCGAAGCTTGCCGGCCTTCCAGTGCGAAACAGCCTCGATGGGGTTGTTGACCGACGCGTTGACGTGATTGCCGACGAGCTGGACCGCAACCGTACCGCCGCCGGAATAGGGCACGTAGGTCATCTTCTTCGGCGCCGTGACGCGCTCGAGCGCAGCGGTGATGATCTGGTCTTCCTGCTTGGAGCCTGTGCCACCCATCTTGTACTTGCGGTCTTCGCTGTCCTTGACCGACTTGATGAAATCGGCCGCGGTCTTGTACGGAGATTCCGCATTGACCCACAGGATGAACTGGTCGAGGGCGAGCATCGTGACCGGAGTCATTTCCTTCCAGTTGAAGGGAACGCCTGTCGCCAACGGTGTCGTGAACAGGTTCGACAGCGTGATGATGATGGTGTGCGGGTCCTTGGAGCCCTTGACCTCGAGGAACCCTTCGGCGCCAGCGCCGCCGGCCTTGTTCACGACGATCATAGGCTGCTTCATCAGGTTGTTCTTGGTAACGATACCCTGGATGAAGCGGGCCATCTGATCGGCACCGCCGCCTGTTCCAGCCGGAATAATGAACTGAACGGGCTTGGTCGGCTCCCATGCGGCGTGGGTCGCGGGGGCAGCGGTGCCCAGCAGCGCTGTCACGGCTGCGGCAACTTTCAGCAGGCGGGGCATTTCCTTGGGACGTCTCGAGGCGTCTTTCATGCGTTTCCCTTCCTTTTTTCTGCTTGGTTGTCTGCCTTGTCGGGTCTCGGCTATCCGATCAAATCGTACAGGAGCCGCGGTGTCGATAGTCGTTTCTCACGAGGCCGCGACCGCCTGATGGCATTCTGCGGCCTCAACTGTGGCGAGTTCAGGTGCTGGCGGCGCGGCGCGGACCCGAGAGTTTCTCCTTTATGGCGGCAATCACCGGCCAGAACAGCAGCAGGCAGCCGAGCGTCATGAGCGTACCGACCAGCGGATTGGACCAGAAGACGAGGAGATTGCCCTGGCTTGTCAGCATGGCCTGGCGGAACGCTTCCTCCGCCTTGTCGCCGAGCACGATGGCGAGGACGAGCGGCGGCAAGGGGTAGCCAAGTTTCTGGAAGAGGTAGCCGAGCACGCCGAAGCCGAGCATCAGCCAGACGTCGAACATAGAGTTGTGGATCGTGTAGGCGCCGATGGCACAGATGACGAGGATGACGGGGCCGATGATCGAGAAGGGAATGCGGAGGATGGCGGCGAACAGCGGTACGCAGGTGAGGACCACCGCGAGGCCGACGATGTTGCCGAGGTACATCGAGGCGATGAGGCCCCAGACGAAGTCCTTCTGCTCGACGAAGAGCATCGGTCCAGGCTGGAGCCCCCAGATCATGAGGCCGCCGAGGAGCACCGCTGCGGTGGGCGATCCTGGTATGCCAAGTGTCAGCATCGGCAGGAGTGCAGCCTTGCCGGCAGCGTGAGCGGCGGTTTCCGGGGCCACGACGCCTTCCATCTCGCCCTTGCCGAAGTTGTCGCCGTTCTTAGACAGGCGCTTGGCGAGGCCGTAGCTCATGAACGATGCGGGCGTGGCGCCGCCGGGCGTGATGCCCATCCAGGCACCGATCACGCACGAGCGGATGTAGGTCGCCCAGAGTTTGAGCAGCTTCTTCCAGGTTTCGAAAACGGCAGAGAGGCGGATCTTGGCGTGGGTGCCGCCGAATTTCAGGCCGCTTTCCATCGACGACAGGATTTCGCCGATACCGAACAGGCCGATGACGGCGACGAGAAAGTTGAAACCGTTCAACATCTCGGTATAGCCGAACGTCATGCGGAGCTGGCCGGTCACCTTGTCGAGGCCGACGGCGCCCAGGGCAAAGCCGAGCGTCATGGCAGCCACGACCTTCGTCGGCGATCCTTTACCCATGCCGACAAAACTCGCGAAGGTCAGGAAGAAGACAGCGAAAAACTCGGCTGGACCGAACTGGAGTGCGAATCTGGCGACCAACGGCGCCAGGAAAGTGATGAGGATGACCGAAAACAGCGCTCCGACGAAGCTCGAGGTGAAGGCGGCGGTGAGCGCCTCGTCGGCTCGGCCCTGCTGCGCCATAGGATGGCCGTCGAAGGTGGTGGCCACAGACCATGGCTCGCCGGGGATGTTGAACAGGATCGACGTGATCGCGCCGCCGAACAATGCACCCCAGTAGATGCAGGACAGCATGATGATGGCCGAGGTCGGCGGCATCGTGAACGTCAGGGGGAGCAGGATCGCGACGCCGTTCGCGCCGCCGAGACCGGGAAGGACGCCGATGATGACGCCGAGCACGATCCCTATGAGCATGAGGAAAAGATTGTACCAGGACAGAGCGACGCCGAACCCACCGATGAGTGACGTGATCTCTTCCATGTCGTTCCCCTCTCCCGCAGGCCCCGAGGCGGTTTCGATTGCAGCGTGCGGCCCCCGAGACGGTCGCGGCGCCACCTGGTCCGAACATGTGCCCCGGCGTCGCGTGGCTTGCGTGTTCGATGCACAGTGTCATTCAGGCGGATGCTGCTATCTGGTATACCTTAAGACCACCGCGACAATTTGTGCAATCGAGGTGACGTGCGGTGCACACCGGTTGCTGCACATGCGCAGAGAATCGCGGTTTTGGGCACAATTTCCGTCTCGGGAGTTCGGGTTTTGCGCACTGCACGGCGGGCTTATTGACTCCGTTTTGGAGGCTTGGTCTATGGTATGCCAGATGCCACGATGGCGTCGGCGAGTGATCTTCACCCCCGTCAGCGCGTCATTGTCGGTCTGGTTTTCACCACCTGTCCACGTTGGTTCCGAACTCGGATGAAGCGCTGAATTCATGGCCGACCTGCAGCTCAAAATCGTGCCCATCACCGAGGGACTGAGCCTCAAGGCCAGAACCTACGAGGCGCTGAAGGCTGCGATCACGAACCTCAACATCTACGATCCCGGAGCCGAGCTCAAACTCGACGAGCGCGATCTCAGCGAACGGTTCGGGGTGTCGCGGACGCCGCTCAGGGAAGCGCTGGCACAGCTCGAGAGCGAGGGGCTCGTCAGGATCGTGGCGCGGCGCGGCATCTTCATCGTGCGCAAGACCAAATCCGAGATCCTCGACATGATCACGGTGTGGGCCGCACTCGAGAGCATGGCGGCACGGCTTGCGACCAAAGAAGCGACGGATGAGGAGCTGGCAAGCCTGCATGATCTCGTCGACCAGTTCTCGTCGGATGCGGTGGCGCGCAATCTCGGGGAATATTCCGACGCCAACATCCGCTTCCATCAGGCGATCATCGCCATGGGCGGATGCCCGCTGATCTCGAAGATGGCGGAAGAGCTGTTCTTTCACGTGCGCGCCATCCGCAACCGCTCGATCGTCGAACAGGATCGCGCCAAGAGGTCGATCGTCGATCACAAGGAAATCGTGGCGGCGCTCGAGGCGCGCGATACGGAGCGCGCGGAGCGGCTGGTGCGCGAGCATACGCTCAAACTGCGCGAACACGTCGAGCGGTTCGTGGAAATCGACTGAAACCTGACATTCGAATGCGTCGTCGATCCGCTGTTCAGCGGAAAGACGCAAGATAAGTTTCAAGCCCCGTCGGGGCCATACGGGAGAGAAAAAGATGTCGTCCGAACCGCAGTCGCAGAACCTGACCGACGGCTTTCATCTGGTGCTCGATGCGCTGAAACTCAACGGTCTGACGACGATCTACGGTGTGCCCGGCATCCCGATCACCGATCTCGGGCGCATGGCACAGGCCGAAGGTTTCCGGGTGATCGCGTTCCGGCACGAGCAGCACGCCGGCTATGCAGCCTCGATCGCGGGCTATCTCACGAAGAAGCCGGGCGTCTGCCTCACGGTTTCGGCGCCAGGCTTCCTGAACGGTCTGACTGCGCTCGCGCACGCGACGACGAACTGCTTTCCGATGATCCTCATCTCCGGCTCGTCGGAACGCGAGATCGTCGACCTGCAGCAGGGCGATTACGAGGAAATGGATCAGCTCGCAGTCGCAAAGACCGTCTGCAAGGCGGCGTTCCGCGTGCTGCATGCGCAGGACATCGGTATCGGCATCGCCCGTGCGATCCGCGCCGCCTGCTCGGGACGTCCGGGTGGCGTCTATCTCGACCTGCCGGCGAAGCTTTTCGGCCAGGCGATGGATGCGGACGCAGGTGCGAAATCGCTCGTGAAAGTCATCGATGCCGCGCCGAAGCAGATCCCGGCGCCGGAGGCGATCGACCGTGCGCTCGCGCTGCTCAAGGGCGCGAAAAAGCCGCTGATCATTCTCGGAAAGGGCGCGGCCTATGCGCAGGCGGACGAGGATATCCGCGCGCTCGTCGAGCACACCGGCATTCCGTATCTGCCGATGAGCATGGCCAAGGGTCTGTTGCCCGATACGCATCCGCAGTCGGCAGGTGCGGCGCGCTCGATGGTGCTGAAGGACGCCGATGTCGTGATGCTGATCGGCGCGCGGCTCAACTGGCTGCTGAGCCACGGCAAGGGCAAGACGTGGGGTGCGCCGGGAACGCAGAAATTCATCCAGGTCGACATCGAGCCGCGCGAAATGGACAGCAACGTCGAAATCGCAGCGCCCGTGGTCGGCGACATCGGGTCGGTCGTCGAAGCGATGCTCGGCAAGATCGGCAAGGACTGGCCGAAGCCTTCGGCGTGGGCGAACGCGGTTCGCGCAAAGGTGGAGGACAACGTGGCGAAGATGGCGCCGCGGCTCAAGAACAACAACAACCCGATGGACTATCACGGTGCGCTGGGTGTGCTCAAAACCATCATCAAGGAGCGCCCGGACACGATGTTCGTCAACGAGGGCGCGAACACGCTCGATTTCGCACGCTCGATCATCGACATCTACAAGCCGAGGAAGCGCATCGACGTCGGCACCTGGGGCATCATGGGGATCGGCATGGGTTACTCGGTCGCGGCCGCGATCGAGACTGGAAAGCCGGTACTTGCGGTCTGCGGTGACAGTGCGTTCGGTTTCTCGGGGATGGAGATCGAAACCGTGTGCCGGTACAAGTTGCCGGTCACGGTCGTGGTGTTCAACAACAACGGCATCTATCGCGGCACGGATACGAATCCCGGCGGCAGCGATCCGGCGTGGACCACGTTCGTCAAGGATTCGCATTACGACCTGATGGCGAAGGCGTTCGGTGGTGTCGGCGTGCGTGTCACGTCACCGTCGGAGCTGGCAGCCGCCGTCAATGCCGCGCTCGACAGTGGCAAGCCGACGCTCATCAACGCCATCATCGACGAGAAGGCGGGCACGGAGTCGGGCCGCATCGGCAACCTCAATCCGCAGAGTGTCGTCGGCAAGAAGGCCTGATCACTCTTTCAGTTTCACGTCTTTCATCAGGGAAAAAGACATGTCGGAAGCACTCAAAGGCGTCAAAATCCTCGATTTCACGCACGTTCAGTCCGGCCCGACCTGCACGCAGCTGCTCGCATGGTTCGGCGCTGACGTGATCAAGGTCGAACGGCCGGGCGTCGGCGACATCACGCGCGGGCAGCTCGTCGACGTGCCGGGCGCGGACAGCCTCTATTTCACGATGCTGAACCACAACAAGCGCTCGATCACGATCGACTCGAAGAACAAGAAGGGTCTCGAAATCCTCGAGCGGCTCATCAAGCAGTGCGACGTGATCGTCGAGAACTTCGCGCCGGGTGCGATGGATCGCATGGGCCTCACGTGGGAGCGCATCCAGGAACTCAATCCGCGCATCATCTATGCCTCGGTCAAGGGGTTCGGGCCGGGGCCTTACGAAGAGTGCAAGGTGTATGAAAACGTGGCGCAGTGCACGGGTGGTTCGGCGTCGACGACCGGCTTCCGGGACGGGCCGCCGCTGGTGACAGGCGCGCAGATCGGCGATTCCGGCACGGGGCTTCATCTCGCGCTCGGTATCGTGACCGCGCTCTATCATCGGACGCATTCGGGCAAGGGGCAGCGTGTGGTGTGCGCCATGCAGGATGGCGTCCTCAACCTCGCCCGCGTCAAGCTCCGCGACCAGCAGCGGCTGAAGCATGGCCCGCTCACCGAATACAGCCAGTACGGCGAGGGCATTCCGTTCGGGGACGCGACGCCGCGCGCGGGCAACGACTCCGGTGGCGGCCAGCCTGGCCGGATTCTCAAGTGCAAGGGCGCAGACACGGATCCCAATGCCTACATCTACTTCATCACGCAGGCCCCCGTTTGGGAGGCTATCTGCGACGTGATCGGAGAGCCGACATGGAAGACGGACCCGAATTACGCGACGCCGAAAGCGCGGCTGCCGCGTCTCAACGCGATCTTCGAGCGCATCGAGAAGTGGACGATGACGAAGACCAAGTTCGAGGCGATGGACATCCTCAACAAGTACGACATTCCGTGCGGGCCGATTCTTTCCATGAAGGAGCTGGCGGAGGACCAGTCGCTGCGCGCCACCGGAACCGTGGTCGAGGTCGATCATCCGAAGCGGGGCAAGTATCTCAGCGTCGGCAACCCGATAAAGCTCAGCGCCAGCCCGGCCAAGGTGGAGCGGTCGCCGCTGCTCGGCGAGCATACGGACGAGGTGCTTGCGCAGCTCGGCTATTCGGCAGACGAGATCGCGGCACTGGCGGCATCCGGTGCGACTGCGGTCGTGAAGAAGCCCGCCGCGGCGGAATAAGCGTGTCATCCCGGATGCGGCGCAGCATGCAACGGTGCGCCACTGATCCGGGACCTCGCCAAGCATAGTGAGGTCCCGTGTCTGCACAGCAACGCTTCGCGCTGCAGTGGGCACGGGATGACAACTCAAGGAGACGCAAATGCGCATCGTGGTTCATGGACAGGAAGCGTTCGGCAAGGCCGTACTCGAAAAGCTGCTCGAGCGGGGAGAGAATGTCGTGGCAGTGTGCTGCGCGCCGGACAAGGCGGGGCGGCCGGAAGATCCGCTGAAGGCGTTCGCGCGCGAGAAGGGGCTGCCGCTCCATCAGCCGAAGAGCTGGAAGACGCCGGAAGCGCTGGAACTCATGAAGTCGTTCAACGCCGACGTCTGCATCATGGCTTACGTTTTGCTGTTCGTGCCGCAGCCGGTGCTGGACGCGCCGAAGTACGGCACGTTCCAGTATCATCCGTCGCTGTTGCCGGCGCATCGCGGGCCGTCGTCGATCAACTGGCCGATCGCGATGGGCAAGACGCGCACGGGGCTCACGATCTTCTGGCCGGACGAGGGTCTCGACGAGGGTCCGATCCTCTTGCAGAAGACGGTGGAAATCGGACCGGACGAGACGCTCGGCGACGTCTACTTCAAGAAGCTCTTCCCGATGGGCGTCGACGCGATGATGGAGAGCCTCGATCTCGTCAAGGCGGGTGTGAAGCTCAAGCACAAGCAGCATCTCGACGACGGATCCTACGAGAGCTGGTTCAAGAAGGACATTGCCGAGCTCGATTTCTCGAAGCCTGTCGCGGACGTCTACAACACGATCCGCGCCGCCAATCCGGCGCCGGGCGCGTGGGCAAACATCAAGGGCGTGAAGCTCGACATCTACGACGCAGCGAAGGTTGCGGGTGGATCGGGCGCGCCGGGGACCATCACGGCGATCTCGGCCGACGGCATCACCATCCAGAGCAATGGCGGGGCTATCCTGGCGAAGCGCGTGAAAGCGCCCGAGGGCAAGAAGATCGCGGCGGCAGAGTGGGCGGCGAGCGCGGGCATCAAGGTCGGCGACGTTTTCGACAAGCCGGCGCCGAAGGCATGAGGCTGTGGCATCCCGGAGGCAGCGCAGCGTTTCGACGGTGCGATGCAGACACGGGACCTCGAGCATTCAATCGACCTCCCGGATCAGCAGCACACCACTGAAACGAGCTGCGCTGCCTCCGGGATGACAAACGACAGCGGCGGACGTCTGCGGCAGGGACTCGCAGATGCTCGTCGGAACGAAAAGAAAAGCGAGCGGCGGTCACAGAGTTCGATCGCGGCAAGGACGAACGGAAAAACGAGGAAACGCATCATGTCCGTCAAATCCGATATCGAAATTGCCCGCGAAGCAAAGAAGAAGAACATTCAGGAGGTCGGCGCGAAACTCGGTATCGCGACCGAGCATCTGCTCCCCTACGGTCACGACAAGGCGAAGATCTCGGCCGACTTCATCAAGTCGCTCGAAGGCAAGAAGGACGGCAAGCTCATCCTGGTGACGGCGATCAATCCGACGCCGGCGGGTGAAGGCAAGACGACGACGACGGTCGGGCTCGGCGACGGTCTCAACTACATCGGCAAGAAGGCGGCGATCTGTCTGCGCGAGCCGTCACTCGGGCCGTGTTTCGGCGTCAAGGGCGGTGCGGCGGGCGGTGGATATGCGCAGGTCGTGCCGATGGAAGACATCAACCTGCATTTCACGGGTGACTTCCACGCGATCACGAGCGCGCACAACCTGCTCAGCGCGATGATCGACAACCACATCTACTGGGGCAACGCGCAGAACATCGACACGCGCCGCGTGGCGTGGCGCCGCGTGATGGACATGAACGATCGTGCGCTGCGTGAGATCGTGTGCTCGCTCGGCGGTGTCGCGAACGGCTATCCGCGCGAAGCCGGCTTCGACATCACGGTGGCGTCGGAAGTCATGGCGATCCTGTGCCTCGCCAACGATATCAAGGATCTCGAGAAGCGGCTCGGCGACATCATCATCGGCTATCGCCGCGACAAGAGTCCGGTGTTCTGCCGCGACATCAAGGCGGACGGCGCGATGACGGTCCTGCTCGCGCAGGCGATGCAGCCGAACCTCGTGCAGACGCTCGAGAACAATCCGGCGTTCATCCACGGCGGGCCGTTTGCGAATATCGCGCATGGCTGCAACTCGGTCGTGGCGACGAAGACGGCGCTGAAACTCGCCGACTACGTGGTCACGGAAGCAGGCTTCGGGGCCGATCTCGGGGCGGAGAAATTCTTCGACATCAAATGCCGCAAGGCAGGTCTCAAGCCTGCTGCGGCGGTCATCGTGGCGACGGTGCGTGCGCTCAAGATGAATGGCGGGGTCAAGAAGGAAGACCTCGGCAAGGAGAATGTGGAAGCGGTAAAGAAGGGTCTCGCGAACCTCGGCCGGCACATCGAGAACGTGAAGCAGTTCGGTGTTCCTGCGGTCGTCGGGATCAATCACTTCATCTCGGATACGGATGCCGAGATCGAGGCGGTGAAGACCTACGTGAAGGGCCTCGGCTCGGAGGCGTTCCTGTGCAAGCACTGGGCGCACGGCTCGAAAGGCATCGCGGAAATGGCGAAGCGCGTGGCGGAGATCGCCGATAGCGGTACCTCGAACTATGCGCCGCTCTATCCGGACGATATGGGCCTCTTCCAGAAGATCGAGACCATCGCCAAGAGGATCTATCGCGCGTCGGAAGTGATCGCGGACAAATCGATCCGGGATCAGCTGAAGACGTGGGAGGACATGGGTTACGGCAAGCTGCCGATCTGTGTGGCGAAGACGCAGTACTCGTTCTCGACGGACCCGAACCTGCGCGGGGCACCGGTCGATCACGTGGTTCCGATCCGCGAAGTCAGGCTTTCGGCAGGTGCGGGGTTCATCGTGGCGATCTGCGGTGAGATCATGACCATGCCAGGGCTGCCGAAGGTGCCGTCGAGCGAGCATATCCGCTTCAACGAAAAGGGTCAGATCGAAGGGCTATTCTGAGCCCGATGTGTCAGGCGCGAGCCTCCAAAGACGCGCGGAAATGGCCGGGTTCGTCCCGGCCTTTTTCGTTGTCCAGCGCAACAATCGGTAATGAGTTTTGACCCTTCGCGTGCATGTCCACAGCGTGTCGCGACGGCGTGTTGCACGGTGATTACATCGTACTTCGACGTAACACTTTCCGGCATACAGCACCGGTGATCCGGGTTGTAAGTTGTGCCCTGTTTGCAGGCGTTTTCGACGCATCGAAGCGATCGTGTGCGGCGCGGTGACGAGCAAAGAGTCTCGGGGGCGACCCAATTGTCCACCGGCCTCTGGGAAAACGCTCGAGTGCCGTTGCAGTCGACGACGGCTATGGCATTAAGAACCCGGCTGCTGTTCTGTCGGGGGACATCGAGCAGAGGCCGGTATGGCGGGCCAAGGCTCCTGCGATGCCGTCGTGCCGGGCGCCGGATCTCTGGTATCCGGTGCCAATTCGGAGACCGTGGTGCGTTTTGGGGGCAAAGCTGCGCTACCCCGGTCTTTTGCGGGTGAATTGCCGGTTCTCGCGGATGCGGGGGCCGGCAATTCTGTATGTCGGAAGCCGACAGCCGGTCGTGCGACGCAAGTTTCCCTCCAGTCAGCGCTTGCGGCCTCGGCGGCGGTGTTGCAATAAGCGCCGACCGTGACATGCGCCAAGGGGAGCGCGGGTACGGCCAGGGGATGTCAGAGTGTCTTGCGTTCGTTCGAAAGCAGCGGTCCTCGCTGCGTCAATCACAGTACTTTCAGTTCTTGGCCCAGACAGTGCGGTGGCAGAAGCGTGCAGCGCGAACTACCACGCGCGACTTACCGCTCTGTCTGATCAAAGAGGTGAGGGTCTTCGATCGGTCGTTACGGATCTTAGATCTGGTGATCCGGCGTTGCCAGGGCGCTGGCTTTTCAATTTCGATGCGGGTCTCGAGAAGCGTGGTCGGGTGCGGACCGTGGCGACCGTGCGGCAAGTATGCACGCAATACGAAGGCAAAGGCCGGCGCGCGCGATGCGTCGCAACCGAGAACCGCACCGTCGGGACCAACGAGGTCGCTTTCGCGACGGCGCGTGACAAGTCGGACGTCGCGGCGGTTCGTGCGCTGCAGGACTTCGTCACCCGGCGCGGTGCGGTGTCGGAGGTCGGAGAGAACGGCCGGCTCGGATGGCACGCACAGCGGTTGTCGCAGGACCTGCGCGCCTACATCACGCAGCCTCCGCATCCGGCGCTGTGTTCGGGTGGGCGCGAGGTGTCGGAGTTCTATGGGTCGCAGCTCGCGCCGCTCGAGAAGCGGCAGCAGGATGTGCGGTCGCTGGTCGAGACGGTGCGACTCAGGGCGCGGGATCGGGTCGTCGCATTGACGACTATGGCGGCCCAGGCTCCGCAGCCGGTGTCGAGTACGAACCAGGTATCGACGGCCGCGGTCGTGTCCACCGCAGTTGCGTCGACGCGAGACGATGTGAGCGGTGCCGCAGCCGGCAAGACAGCGCGCGATTATCTCCGGTCGGCGCTGGCCGTGGTGCTTACGCCGGAGCAGAACGAGGATGTGGCGGGCGAGCTGACAGTGTTTGCGGCGATGCGCCGCGCCAAAACGTTCCTGCTCGACCGGCAGGACGAGAAGGTGTTCGGCGAGAGGCGCGATGCGGTGCCGGCTGCCGTAGGCGGCGAAGCGCTCGGAAGGGCTCTGCTGGCTATCGAGGTACTGGCCTATGCCGAGTTCCTCGATGCGCGTTACGACCTTCTCCGCCAGTCCGTGCTGGCCACACCCGGCGACATCAGAAAAGCGCACGAGGCGACGTGCAGTTGCACCGACTGAAGCAGACGCGGTGACGCCCTGTTCGGACAAGTGTCAAGATTTGCCCGTGCCTGTCCTTGTGCGCACGCCAAAGACCCGGGACTTCGCGACGTCGGCGCTGGTGGCGATCGAAGCGGCCTGCTGGAGATCGCGGCGGAATTCGTCGCGCTTTTCGTGGATCGAGGCTATCGCGGGGCCGGCCGCGACGCCGAAGGCCAGAAGGGACGCTTCCGACAGCTGCAGGCTCGCTTCGAGCGTTTCGGGAACCGCGTCGGTGGCGCCGATCGCATAGAGGTGCCGGGCATGGGCGCGGTCCTTGGCACGCACGACAATGGGTAGTTCGGGGCGGCGCGCGCGCACTTCCGTGACGATCCTGTCGATGGCTGTCTGATTGTGGATCGTGATGATGACGAGGCGCGCATCGGCCAGACCGCAGGCTTCGAGGAAGAGTGGATCGGTGGCGTTGCCGTAATAGACCTCGAAGCCCTGCTCGCGCCGGTCTGCCACGAGTTCCGGATCACCTTCGACGGCGAGGTAGTTGCACTTGTTGTCGACGAGCAGGGACGTGACGACGCGACCGACACGACCCTGGCCGATTACGATGGCGTGGCCGGTGGCGGGTGCCGGTGGGACCAGAGCTGCGGGGTTGATCGGCTTCGGTGGAACCATCGACAGGTGAATGCGGCGCGCCAGGTATGCGAGCGACGGCAGCAGCGCCATGGATATTGCGGTCACGACATAGACGAAGGACGCGACGTCGAGCCGGATCAGGGCGAGGGAAGAGGCGAGTTCTATGCCGACGAGGGCAAACTCACCGGCGGGGCCGAGCAGGATGCCGGCCTCGATCGCGGTGGGCCAGCTCAGGCCAAAGAGACGGGCGAGGCCGATGAAGAGCAGCGCTTTGAGAACGATGAGTCCTGCGACCGCGCCAAACACCGCGACCGGATACTCCACGATCGTCCTGAGGTCGATGTGCGTGCCGATGGTGAAGAAGAAAATCCCGAGCAGGAGACCCTTGAAGGGTTCGATCGCGGTCTCGATGGCCTTGCGGTACTCGGTCTCGGCGAGCAGAAGGCCGGCGACGAAGGCGCCGAGCGCCATGGACAGTCCGGCGGCTGCCGCGACGACACCGGTCCCGACCACAACGAAGAGCGTGGCGGCGATGAAAAGCTCGTTCGACCGCGTCTGCGCCACGAGGCGGAAGAGTGGCCGCAGCGCCAGCCGCCCAAGCACGGCGATCACGATCACGGCAATCGTCGCCTTGAGGCCGGCGATGCCGAGCTTCGTCGTGAGGTCGCCATGGTCTCCGATGGTCGAAATGTACATCAGCAACGGGACGACGGCGAGATCCTGCGCCAGCAGTACCGAGAACGTCGATCGGCCGGTGACCGTGGAGAGGCGGTTCTGGTTCGACAGCAGCTCGATAACGATCGCGGTCGACGACAATGCAAAGCAGGCGCCGATCAGGACCGCAATGGATGGTCGGACCTCGAACAGCGAGGCGATGCCGGAAATCACGATCGTCGTCAGGACGACCTGTAAGCCGCCGAGGCCGAAGACGAGGCGGCGCATTGTCAGCAGTCGCTCGAACGACAATTCCAGGCCAATGAGGAAGAGCAGGAAAACGACACCGAGACTGGCAATGCCCTCGATGCTGGCCGCGTCCGAGATGGTCACCCACTGGATGGCGGGGATCCACTCCTTCAGCGAGCCGAGGCCGAGCGGGCCGAGAATGACGCCCGCGCCGAGATAGCCGAGAACCGGGTTCAAGCCGAACTTGCGGACGACGGGGACGACGATACCAGCGGTTCCCAGGACGAGGAGTGCGTCCGAATACGCCAACAGGTTCACATTGCCGGCCAATCGTTTGTCCTCGCTGGTTGTCCCCGACTCGATGATAGCAAACGTATGGCCCGCGCGCAGGCGTCGGGTTGCTCATTTTTCGGGCTGTCGGCGGCGTACCGGCGAATTAACGGGGCGGTTGATGGCGTGTGGCGTCGGCGGCATCGAACGTGGCGCGTGCCATCTGGCTCAGGAGGACGAGAAAGAGGCCCGTGGCGTTGGTCAGCAGGATGAGCGGCCAGCCGATCAGCATGGATGCGAAAACCGGAGACGAGACGTAGCCGAAGGTCGCACCGAGGTTCAGGAGGGCTGCCACGACGGCGGCTACGAGGATCGACCCGCCGAGGAGGCCGGTCAAGTAAGCGATGGCGCGGCCGAAGCGATAGCGGGGTGGGTGGGCGCGCAGCTGATTTCTGTGAACCGGAAGTGGCGCCTGTGGCGGTTGAAGGGAAGCCGGATGCGGCGTTTGCGGCGGCGAAATCGCGGACGGCATCTGCATCGGGCGATCGAGCTGTACAGGCACTGCTGCCGGATGTTGAGGCCGGGGGGCGGCCGATGGACGCATGGGCGGCGGGGGCGGCATCGTCAGGCCGGGCAGCTGCGTTCCAGGAGCGGGGCGGATGCTGCGACGGGCAAGGGCTTCGGCTGCGACGCGGGCTTCCGGTGAGCGGGCGAAGTTTTCGGTCAGGTGCCTGTAGGTGCGCAGCGCCGCTTCGTGGTTTCCCTCGGTTTCGGCTCGGCGCGCCGTTTCGAGCAGCGCGCGCGCGGTCGTGTCGGCGGTCTCGGTCATGACGGCACGCTGGCACTCCCCGCATCGGAAGCCGATATGCTCCGGATGCGCATCATAACGCAGCCGGATTGCGCCGTTAAGGGCCATTCGACGGGATGGTAAGTCTCTAGCCCGCCAGGAGTTTCATGCGGGCCCGATCGAGCGCGAGGGCGAGCTTCAGCGGGGCAGATGGCTCGAACGGCGCCAGAGAGAGACGTGCGACGGCGATCCCGAGAATCGATTCACTGTGTGGTTCGGGAAACCGCTCGACAGCGGTCAGGTCGACGAGATCGACGACGAGAACGAGTTTTGCCGTCGGGATGGCGGGACAGGAGACGATGCCGAGCCCACGGACCTCGATGCGACCTGCGATCGCCGCCGGACAGGACACCGCGAGTGCGTCATCGGTCCGGGTTATGATCGTCCGGTCGTCGGCGACGAGCGCGTGCTGGCCCGGCGCGGCCGAAGGAAAGGCCGAGGTCATAGCGAGAAAGCGCAGCGCGAGATCGGATTTTCCGGCACCGGACGGGCCCCGCAGCAGGACCGCGTGGCCGTCTCTCGCGACCGAGGTCGCGTGCACGCGGATCGTGGTGGTGGACGGAGGGGAGAGGCGGTTTTCGTCCATCGCAGTCGCGTCCGTGTCAGCGCTTGGGCGAAGGCATACGCGGCAGGCGAACCTCGAACCGAACGCCGGCGACGCCGGGGATGCGGCGTTCGCGCAGTTCGGGAATGTCGTTCGTGCCCACGACGTCGCCCGGTGCGGCCATGATGTTCATGGCGCGGATCGTTCCGCCGTGTGCTTCGACGATCTCGCGGCTGATGGAGAGGCCGAGGCCGGAGTTCTTGCCGCGCTTGCGGTCAGACTGAGGCCGGTCCGAATAGAAACGCTTGAAGACGTCCTCGAGCTTGTCCGGCGGAATGCCGGGGCCCTGATCGTCGACGACGACGACGACCTCGGCGGCTTCGGCGCGGACTTCGAGCATCACCTTGGCGCCTTCCGGCGGCGAGAAGCTCAGCGCATTGTCGAGCAGGTTGGTGACGACCTGACCGAGCCGGCCTTCGTGACCATCGACGAGGAAGGCCGACGATGGCGCGCCGTGTGGCTTGGTCTCGATCCTGATCTGGGTGCCCTCGTCGCCGTCGTCACCTGAGCCGATGTCGCGAAACACGCCGGCGATGTTCTTCGCCACGGTTGCGACGTCGACAGGTTCTGTTTCCTGCAACGCCAGTTCCGCATCGAGACGCGAGGCGTTGGAGACGTCGGAGATCAACCGGTTGAGGCGTTTCAGTTCACCCTGGATCTGGTGGACGAGTTCGTCTCGCTTTTCGGGCGTTTTCGCGTAGCCGAGGCTTTCGGCCGTCGAGCGGGCCGCCGCGACCGGGTTCTTCAGTTCGTGGGCAACGTCCTGGGCGAACCGGTCGGACGCTTCGATGCGGCGCAGGAGCGATGCCGTCATGGCGGAGAAGTTGCGCGCCATCAGGCCGATCTCATCGGTGCGGCCCGGCATCTCGGTCAGGTCGTGGCGGGAGTTGATGTTGCGGGAGACCTGCTCCGCGGTGCGGGCGAGCTGGCGCATCGGGCCGGCGATGGTGCGTGTCAGCAACCAGGATGCGAGCGCGGTCGCGATGATGGCGATCAGGGACAGGAGGAAGAACGGACGGCGTTCGCGCCAGAGAATGTCCTCGAGCGCGCCAGGTCGCGTCGTGACGAGGGCAAATCCCGGAATTGTGCCGGCGCGTTCGATGGGGGCCGTAACGGCGATGATCTGCTCGCCTTTGGAGTTGAGCAGCATCATGTTGCCGAGCTGGCCCTGCAGTGCGCGCTGGGCCTGCGGGTAGCGTGGCGCGTTGGCGCTGTCGAGTTCGCGGTAGACGGCGATGTCGGTGCCGTTGATCGCCGAGACGAGGCGCGTCCAGAAGCTGCGGAGCTGGATCGGCTGGTCGTCGCCGGCCGGCTCGATTTTCGGTGCGCTGGACCGGAAGCCGTCGGCGCTGTCGACGAGAAGGCGATTGTCGCGTGCGTAGACGCGGATGCGGACGTCGTTGTTCTGGATGAGCTTGCGGAGGACGGGTGCTACCTGCTCGGGGGCGATCTCGAACGACAGGCTGGACAGTGCGTCGGAGCTGAAACTCGGGACGCCGCCGCCGCTTGATGCGGGTTCGTCGGGGTCGATGACGAGGCCGTCGGTGCGCAATTTCGCGTTGGAGGCGATGGCTACGGCGATCATGCGGCCCTGTGTACGCAGGCTTTCCGTGCGCGCGTCGATCAGCCAGGTGTGCTGGAACGTGAGCAATCCGAGGCCGAGGAAGACGACAATGAGGCCGATCGAGTTCGCCGTAACGATGCGATTGCCGAGCGACTTCACGCACCAGCGCCAGAGCGGCTGGCGCTCTGCCCATACGGTGAGCCGCTGCCAGGCCGGAGCCACGCGGGGTGCAACTGCATCATGCAGCGGGCGCAGCCTCGAACGCAGTGCGGCGCGGCCCGAAGCGAGTGCTTCGAGGGTGCGCCGCCGAAGCGCGGTCGCGGCGGGCGTGTTCGACCCGGGTGCCGAAAATGCCTCGGGTCGGTCGCTGTCTAACGGCATCGCTCACCCTCGAACTCGGATGGTCGTGGAGGCAGTGCCACGAACGACCAAGGGCTGCGCGCGCCCGCAATCGCGCAGCACTAGATGCTTCGGCGATCCGGCACTCACGCCTGGCTCAGGATCATTCCTTGAAGCGGTAGCCGACGCCATAGAGCGTCTCGATGACGTCGAAGTCGTCGTCGACCTGTTTGAACTTCTTGCGCAGCCGCTTGATGTGGCTGTCGATGGTACGATCGTCGACGTAGACCTGATCGTCGTAGGCGGCATCCATCAGTGCGTCGCGCGTCTTGACGACGCCCGGGCGCGTGGCGAGCGCCTGCAGGATGAGGAATTCCGTCACGGTCAGCGTGACCGGCAGGTTGTTCCAGTGACAGGTATGGCGCTCCGGATCGAGGCGGAGCTGGCCGCGTTCGAGGATGCGGGCTGCCTCGGTTGGCGGAGCAGACCCGTCGCGGCTCTGGAAGCGGCGCAGGACGGCCTTGACGCGTTCGACGACGAGGCGCTGCGAAAACGGCTTGGCGATGTAGTCGTCGGCGCCCATCTTGAGGCCGAAAAGCTGGTCGATCTCTTCGTCCTTCGAGGTGAGGAAGATCACCGGCATGTCCGTCTGCTGGCGCAGCCGGCGGAGCAGTTCCATGCCGTCCATGCGCGGCATCTTGATGTCGAGGACGGCGAGGTCGGCCGGTTCCTCCGTCAGTCCTTCGAGGGCAGCCGCGCCGTCGGAATAGGTGCGGACCTTGTAGCCTTCCGCTTCGAGCGCCATGCCGAGCGAAGTCAGAATATTGCGCTCGTCGTCGACGAGGCAGATGGTGCTCTTTTCTTTCATTCGGATACGGTCCCCTGCCGAGCCCTACCGGACGGGCTTGTCGCTTGCCGGTGTCGGGCGAACATATGGCGGAATAGTGATCGGGCCGGACTGAATGTTACCTGAATAGCACGCCCGTGCAACCTTTTGCCGGGATTGGCGTGCGCAGGTTGTCCACAGGTGGCGAATCAAACATCGGGCGGCATCGTCAGCCGTCGTGCGGATGGGTGTGTTTCGCCGCCATTCTTCGGTGGCCTGACCGTTCGCGACACCATCGCAGGTGGACGATCCGCAATTGGCCTTACCAATTCAGGCCTGTGGATAGACAGCGTATACGATGCTGGCTCCTGTGGCGAATAATCGCAAAAAGATACCCGAAAGTTGGGGGTTACGGTGGTCCGGCGGGGTTGCGTGCGCCGGACTGCACTCTTAAACGAATTGCTTCGGCGGGAGGCTTTGGCCGGCCCTCGGACGCAGGCCGATGGTTTTGCCGTCGGTCTCGACCGGATCGCCGAACCGGAGTGGCGGTCGTATTTCCGACGCTTCTTTCGACTGGTCTCGATTTGCCGGATGAGAACTCTTCACCGAATGGCTTGACCCATGACCACTGAGACATTTCCTCTTTCAGGCGCTCGAAAAGTCCATCGCAACATGCTCGAGACGCCGCTGATCGAGCTGGCGCTCAAGCGCGGTGAGGGCCATCTCGCGTCGAGCGGAGCGTTCGTGGCGCACACGGGCGTTCACACGGGACGGTCGCCGAACGACAAGTTCACGGTGCGGGACGCTTCGACCGAGGATCAGGTCTGGTGGGACAACAACAAGCCGATGACACCGGCGCATTTCGACGTGCTCTACAACGATTTCGTCCAGCACGCGAAGGACAAGGAACTGTTCGTCCAGGAACTCAAGGCGGGCGCCGACCCGCGGCAGGAAATCAAGGCTCTCATCATCACCGAGTTCGCCTGGCATTCGCTGTTCATCCGCCACATGCTGCGCCGTCCGAAGGCTGCCGAGCTGGCGGGATTCGCGCCCGATCTCACGATCGTCAACCTGCCGAGCTTCAAGGCCGATCCGGCGCGGCACGGCTGCCGCAGCGAGACAGTCATCGCGGTGAATTTCGCCAAGAAGATCGTGCTCATCGGCGGCAGCGAATACGCGGGCGAGACGAAGAAGAGCGTCTTCACGTATCTCAACTACATGCTGCCGACGAAAGGCGTGATGCCGATGCACTGCTCGGCGAACGTCGGGCACGGTGGCGACAGCGCTGTTTTCTTCGGGCTGTCGGGAACGGGCAAGACGACGCTGTCGGCCGACCCGAAGCGCATCCTGCTCGGTGACGACGAGCACGGCTGGTCGGATACCGGCATTTTCAATTTCGAAGGCGGCTGCTACGCCAAGACGATCCGGCTCTCCAAGGAGGCCGAGCCGGAAATCTGGCAGGCGTCCAACCGTTTCGGCGCGGTGCTCGAAAACGTGATCCTCGAAGAAGGGACGCATCATCCCAACTTCGACGACAACCGTCTCACCGAGAACACCCGCTCGTGCTATCCGCTCGAGTTCATCTCGAATGCCAGTGAAAGCGGCCATGCAGGCCAGCCGAAGAACATCGTGATGCTGTGCGCCGACGCGTTCGGCGTCATGCCGCCGATCGCGAAGCTCACGGCGTCGCAGGCGATGTATCACTTCCTGTCCGGTTACACGGCGAAGGTGGCCGGTACCGAGAAGGGCATGAAGGGCAACGAAGCCTCGGCCACGTTCTCGACCTGCTTCGGTGCGCCGTTCATGCCGCGCCATCCGTCGGTGTACGGCAACATGCTGCGCGAGCTCATCGCGAAGCACAACGTCGACTGCTGGCTCGTGAATACGGGGTGGACCGGCGGGAAGTTCGGTGTCGGATCGCGCATGCCGATCAAGGCGACGCGGGCGCTGCTCGATGCCGCACTCTCCGGCAAGCTCAAGCATCAGCCGATGCGGACGGACGCGTATTTCGGCTTCCAGGTGCCGCTCGCGCTCGATGGGGTCGATGCGAAGATCCTGACGCCGCGCGAAACCTGGGCCGACAAGGCCGCCTATGACGCGCAGGCGCAGGCGCTGGTCGACATGTTCAACAAGAACTTCGAGAAGTTCGCAGCCCACGTCGACGCCGACGTCAAGGCTGCGGCTCCGGCGCTCAGGCAGGCAGCGGAGTAATTTCCAGACTCGATCGAAATGCAAAGGCCGGTCCTTGCGACCGGCCTTTCTTGTTTTGCGGGTTTTCTTGTCGAGACATGAACTATCGGCGACACCGGATGTTTCCGTGTCGGTATGTTTCGGCGCGGATGCCGTGTGGGCATCCGAAATGCCGTCCAGCGCGGGTGCGGTGTCGGCACCCGAAGCGCCATTGAAAAAGTGCCCACGGAACGCGATGTGCGGCCGCGATCGACTTTTCGGGGAATGCTCGCCCGCCCGCCCCAGAAGGAGGTGGCGAGCGCCAGGGGCGCGGCCTCACTCGCATGACCATACCGGGATGTGACGCCGTCTCGTGCGCGGAACAGTCAACCGCGTTCCGCCGATTTTTTGCCGGCGGAGTTTCCGGTGTCGTTGCGAACGTAGCCACGCTCGCCACCGGACCTTGACGTCACCGGACCCGCTTAAGGGGACGCGGCCCCCACCTGGAGAACCGCTCCATTTCGCCGATACGGTATCCTGCCACGCTGCGACAAGCTCTCGAGCGCCCGTGGGCGAGCAGGACTTGGGCGGGAGTGTGCCGGGCGCGCGCATGCGCCGTCCACTAGGTAGCTACCTAGTTGACATGCCTTCGGTGGGAGATGGTGAACGCAGGCGGTGACGAGTCTGGTGGTTATCTGTCATCCCGTGCGCGCGGCGGCGCAGAGTGACCTGCGCAGACACGGGACCTCGAACATCAGGGCAAGGTCCCGGATCAGCGGTGCACCACTGAAACGTGCTGCACCGCATCCGGGATGACGGCTTTACTTCCCGATCTTGTCCTGCGTCTTCGTATCGAAGTCGGTGGCGTCGTGGCGTTCGTGAAGCTGGAGGGCGGGCTCGCCGCTCGTCTTGTTGACGATGCGGCCGCGCAGGACAGCGGGACGCGCGTCGATCTCACGCGCCCAACGGACGACGTTGGTGTAGCTCGCAACGTCGAGGAATTCGGCGGCGCCGTAGAGCCGTCCGAGGCAGAGCTGGCCGTACCAGGGCCAAATGGCCATGTCGGCAATGGAGTATTCGTCGCCCGCCATGAACTTCCGCGTCGCGAGGTTCCTGTCGAGCACGTCGAGCTGGCGCTTTGTTTCCATGGTGAAGCGGTCGATGCAGTACTCGATCTTCGTCGGCGCGTAGACGTAGAAGTGGCCGAAGCCGCCGCCGAGATAGGGCGCGCTGCCCATCTGCCAGAACAGCCAGTTCATGCATTCGGTGCGGGCGACGTGATCCTTCGGAATGAAGGCGCCGAATTTCTCGGCGAGATAGAGGAGGATCGACGCGCTTTCGAAAACACGCACGGGCTCCTTGCCGGAGCGGTCCAGCAGGGCGGGGATCTTGGAATTCGGATTGACGGCGACGAAGCCCGAGCCGAATTGCTCGCCTTCGTGGATTTTTATGAGCCAGGCATCGTACTCGGCACCCTTGTGGCCGAGTGCGAGCAACTCCTCGAACATGACCGTGACCTTCACGCCGTTGGGTGTGGCGAGGGAATAGAGCTGGAAGGGATGCTTGCCGACGGGCAGTTCCTTCTCGTGCGTCGCGCCGGAGACGGGACGATTGATGGACGCGAAGGCACCGCCGGACGGCTTGTTCCAGGTCCAGACTTTCGGGGGCGTGTACGGAGGCGTGTCGCTCATGATTGTGCTCGGTCTCGGGTTATCGGACGACTTCGACGGGCAGTTTATGCATTGGCAGTATCAACGCCAATATGGCGGGCGACTTTTCGAAGTAACCCTCACCTGCATCACATTCGTGGTCCAGGTACCGCAAGCGTTCCGTCTCCCTTAAGGGAGAGGGTGACCTCGCGCAGTCTCACAGCTTGTCATGTCTGGGTGAGGGTCGGTTTGTAGTGCAAACTCCGCGAATTGGCTCGGATCACAAATTGATCCGCCGAAGGTCGGCGAGCAGGGAGACGAGGTGCGTCAGGAAGCGCGCGGCAGTGCCGCCGTCGATGGCGCGGTGGTCCCACGACAGCGATACAGGGACCATCAGTCGCGGCTCGAACGCCGTACCGTTCCACTTCGGTTTCATCTCGGAGCGGCCCACTCCGAGAATGGCGATTTCCGGTGCATTGATGATCGGAGTGAAGCCGGTGCCGCCGAGGGCGCCGAGTGACGAGATCGAGAACGAGCCGCCCTGCATCTCCTCGCCCTTGAGCTTGCCCTGCCGGGCGCGATTGGCGAGATCGGCGACTTCCTTCGCCATTTCGAGGACGCCCTTGGTGTCGCAATCGCGAACAACGGGAACGACGAGGCCGTTCGGTGTATCGACGGCGACGCCGATATTCACATACTTTTTCAGCACCATCGTATCGCCATCGAGCGACGCGTTGATCTCTGGGAAGGCGCGCAGCGTGCGGGCGGCGGCCTTCATCAGGAAGGCGAGGGCCGTCAGCTTGATGCCGCCGGCGTTGGCGTCGTTGAGTTCGCCGCGGAAGTCTTCGAGGCCGGTGATGTCGGCCTCGTCGAAGTTGGTGACGTGCGGAATTGACGACCACGACTTGTGAAGGGCGACACCGGAAATGCGTTGCACGCGCGACAGTGGCTTGCGTTCGACGGCGCCGAATTTGGCGAAGTCGACGGTCGCCGGCATGTAGACGGACTGCTGCTCACCCAACGGCATCGGCGCGGCCGTCGTGGTTGCCATTGCGGAAATCGCCGGGGCGTTGCGGCCCGAAACCGCGTCTTTCACGTAGCGCTGCACGTCTTCGCGCAGGATGCGTCCGTTCGGCCCCGATGCGGTGACCTGCGAGAGATCGACGCCAAGTTCGCGGGCGAGCGCGCGCACGGTCGGCGTGGCGTGGATGTCTGATTGATCGCGCATGCTTCTGTCATTCATGGCGGCGCCGGTCTTTCGGATGGATTACGCCGTCCACGGTGCAGGCGCGGACGGATCGATTGCATAGCGTGCGCGCGCTTCGGCGACAACGCTTTCGGGGATCGTTCCTGCTTTCGCAAGCGCGTGCAGTGCGGCAACGGCGACGTGATTGCGGTCGACCTCGAAGAAGGCACGGAGCGCACTGCGCGTATCGGACCTGCCAAATCCGTCAGTGCCGAGGATGGTCATGGGCGCGCGGACATATGGGGCAATCAATGCGGGCAGCGCGCGCACATAGTCGGTTGCGGCGACGATGGGCGTGCCGTCCGGGAACAGTGTTTCGACGCGCGCCGTGCTGGAGGACGCGCCGAGGCGGCCTTCGCGTTCGATCGTGGCTGCGTCGCGGGCGAGTTCGGTGAAGCTCGTCACCGAGTAGACATCGCTCGCAATTCCGAAATCGGCGGCGAGCATGTCGGCGGCGGCGACCACTTCGCGCAGGATCGTGCCGGACCCGGCGAGGCGGATTTTTCCGCGCGTTTGTGCGGGTGCCGTCGACGCATAGAGATAGCCGCCCGAGATGATGTCGGCAGCCGTGACGGACGCCGGCATCGTCGGCTGGGCGTAGTTCTCGTTCATGACGGTCAGATAATAGAATTCGTCTCGCTGTTCAGCCATCATGCGGCGCGCGCCGTGATCGAGGATGACGGCGAGTTCGTAGGCGAACGTAGGATCGTAGGCGCGGCAATTCGGGATCGTGGACGCAGTCAGATGCGAGGTGCCGTCCTGGTGCTGGAGGCCTTCGCCGCCGAGGGTCGTGCGCCCGGCCGTGGCTCCAACGAGAAAGCCGCGTGCGCGCTGGTCGGCGGCGGCCCATATGAGATCGCCGACGCGCTGGAAGCCGAACATCGAATAGTAGATGTACATCGGCAGCATCGAGAGGCCGTGCGTCGCGTAGCTCGTTGCCGCTGCGGTCCAGGAGGCCATCGCGCCGGCTTCCGTGATGCCTTCTTCGAGCAACTGGCCGTCGCGGCTTTCCTTGTAGGAGAGCATGGAGCCGGCGTCCTCGGGCTCGTACAACTGGCCGACGGGCGAATAGATGCCGATCTGGCGGAACAGGTTGGCCATGCCGAACGTGCGCGCCTCGTCGGCGACGATGGGTACGATGCGCGGGCCGAGCCCCTTGTCCTTGAGCAGGCCGCCAAAAAGGCGCACGAGCGCCATCGTCGTCGACATCTCCTTGCCGGCGGCGTTGATCGCGAAATCCGCGTAGGTTTTCAGTTCCGGCACAGCGACGGGCGTGCCGTTCGTCCGGCGTTCCGGCATGGGGCCGCCGAGGGCGTCGCGACGGCTCTTGAGGTAGGTGATTTCGCGGCTGTTGTCGGATGGGCGATAGAACGAGATGTTGGTCACGTCCTCGTCGCTCAGAGGGAGCGCGAAGCGGTCACGGAATGCTTTCAGCGCTTCGATGTCGAGTTTCTTGGCCTGATGCGCGGTCATCCGGCTCTCGCCCGCGCCGCCCATGCCGAAGCCCTTTTTGGTCTTTGCAAGAATGACGGTCGGGCGGCCCTTGGTCGCCTTGGCGGCGCGGAAGGCGGCGTGGAGCTTGCGGAAGTCGTGGCCGCCGCGCTTCAGCGCGTCGATCTCGGCGTCTGACATGTGGCGGACGAGGTTTTCGACCTCTTTGTCCTCGCCGAAGAAGTGGGCGAGGTTATAGGCGCCGTCTTTCGCGCCGAGGGTCTGGTATTTGCCGTCGACGGTGGCGGCGAAGCGCTTCAGAAGTGCGTGCGATCTGTCGCGCGAGAACAGCGGGTCCCAATCCGATCCCCACAGAACCTTCACGACGTTCCAGCCCGCGCCTTTGAAGATGCTTTCGAGTTCCTGGATGATCTGGCCGTTGCCGCGCACCGGTCCGTCAAGGCGCTGGAGGTTGCAGTTGATGATGAAGGTGAGGTTGTCGAGTTTCTCGCGCGCGGCCAGCGAGAGCGCGCCGATGCTTTCGGGCTCGTCCATCTCGCCGTCGCCGAAAACGCCCCAGACGTGGCGGCCGTCGGTGTCGGCGAGGCCGCGATCGCGCAGATAACGCATGAAGCGCGCCTGATAGATGGCGCTGATCGGGCCAAGGCCCATCGATCCCGTCGGGAACTGCCAGAAGCGATCCATCAGCCAGGGATGCGGGTAAGAACTCAGGCCCTTACCCTTGCCGCCGACTTCCTGCCTGTATTTGCCGAGGTTGTCTTCGCCGAGGCGGCCTTCGAGGAAGGCGCGGGCGTAGATGCCGGGCGCGGAATGGGGCTGAAGGAAGACGAGATCGCCGCCGCCTTTTGCGTCCGGGCCCTGGAAATAGTGGTTGAATCCCATCTCGAAGATCTCGGCGGCGGATGCGTAGCTCGCAATATGGCCGCCGAGGTCGCCGTAAGTCTGGTTGGCGCGCAGCACCATGGCAATGGCGTTCCAGCGGATGATCGAGGTGATCCGTTCCTCGGTGGCGAGGTCGCCGGGATAAGGCCCCTGGTCTTCGAGCGGGATAGAATTGCGATAGGGCGAATAGGGTGGCGCCTCGGAGATGACGCCGAGTTCCTTGGCCTTCTCGTCGAGCCGTTCGAGCAGGAACTTGGCGCGGTCACGTCCCGCGACCCGGGTGACCGCCTCGATGGCGGCGAGCCAGTCGCCGGTTTCGACGGGGTCGGCGTCGGCGTTCGTTGCGGGGGACGGGATTTTCTGTTCGATGCCCATGGCGTTTCCGGATGATCGCTGTTTCCGGCATTTTATCGTGTGAAGGACGGAATTTCATGCTAATCCACTGGCAGTTCGAGCCTTAAACGGCATATTATGTGGTGTTGGTGGCTGTTGACAGCATTATGATTGGAAAACATGGATCTTGACGATACCGACCGCCGCATCCTCGCGGTGCTGCAGGACAACGGGCGCATCTCCAACGTGGAGCTGGCGGAGCGGGTCGGACTATCGCCGAGCCCCTGCCTCGCGCGGGTGCGGGGGCTCGAGCGGAGCGGTCTCATCCGCGGCTATGTCGCCCTCGTAGATCCCGGCAGGGTCGGTCTCGGCGTTTCCGTGTTCATCCAGGTGAGCCTCGAAAAGCAGGTCGGGCGTGCGCTCGACACTTTCGAGAGTGCCATGACGGCGATGCCGGAAGTCATGGAATGCTATCTGATGACGGGCGACAGCGACTACATGCTGCGGGTGCTGGTCGAGGACGTGGCCGCGTTGCAGCGGTTCATTGTCGACAAGCTCTCGAAGGTGCCGGGCGTGGCCTCGATCCGGTCGTCGTTCGCGCTCAAGCAGGTCAAGTTCAAGACGGCCGTGCCGGTTCGGTAGGCCCGGGCAGGCGGCACGCTTCAGATGCGCGGCATCTTCCGCCGCTCGACGAGGGCATGGGCCGGCACAGGCAGGTCGTGCCGCCGCGTCAGCAGTTCGAATTCAAAGGCGATGCGCGTTTGGATACGCGCCATTATGGCTGACACTTTCACCAACGGGCGGGCCGTGTCGGCGTTGCGGAGGGCGAGGATCGGTCGCTCGATGTAGCGGTAGACGAGATCGGCGACGAGGAGGCTTGTCGCGAGCATGAGGACGCTGGTTGCGATCGAGCCGGTGTCGAGATGCCGGGCGATCATGCCGTAGACGAGACCGTGCGTGAGATAGAGCGCGTAGGTGCGCGTACTCAACACGTAGAAGAGCATGCGCGGTGCACTGCCGGTGATTTCGAGGCCGCGAAAGAATGGGATGAACAGCGCGGTGCCGATCGAGATGGTCGTGAGCATCGCGATGGCCTGGAAGGGGCGGCCATAGTCCGGACTGGAGGCGGCGAACATGGTCAGAACGATGATCGCGATGCCCGCGATGAACAGGGCGAGGCGATGGCGGACGACCTCGACCTCCCAACGCCGGAGAGCGAGGTACACAAGCATACCCCAGCAGAACGTATCGAGGCGGAAGATGAGCGTGCGACGGTACATGTCGTCGAAATCGAAGACCGTTTCCGTCAGGAACCTGTACGTGCGCCCGCCGAGTGCCATTGCGGCGAGCACGATCGTAAGGGCAATGATCGTGCGCCCGGGGGACTGGCCGCGCGAGACCCAGAGCGTGAGCGGCAGCAGCAGGTAGAACCACTCCTCAAGGGCGAGCGACCAGGAGGCGCCGAACCAGCTGTCATGGGCGGCCTGGCCGCCCTGGGTGACGTTCTGCATGAAAACGAAGAACACGCCGACGTCAGCGGGCAGATCTTGGCCGAGCCAGATCGTGAGCACAGCGGTGGCGACGAGTGTCAGATAATAAAGTGGGAGCGTCCGCAGCCAGCGATTGACGAGGAAGCTCTTCAGTTCGACCGACTCCCGGATACCGCCGAAGCGCTCGAAAATCATGCCGGCGACGAGAAAACCGCTCAGCGTCAAGAAAATTTCAACACCGAAGACGCCGAGCGCCTGCACGCGGTCACCGAAGGGGAGATGGTAGACCAGGACGAACCCGATCGCGATTGCCCGAAGCAGGTCGAGGCCGGGATTGCGGTTCAAGTGTTTCGTTTCGATACGCATTTGCTCTGGACCCTGAGTATGCCCGCAGAAGATGCAAACACAATGCCGGGTTGCGCTGGGCTGTCGTAAACGTCGCTTGCACGAGACATCTTGGCTCTGGCCACAGCTCGGATACGCTCCATGGACCGCGAGACCGGTTTGTTGGAGGCACCCCGATGAGACTGCCGCTCATGCTCCTGGCCGCACTGACGCTTGTCGCTGAGGCGCCACACGTCGCCGCCCAAACGACCGACGACGCGGCCCTCACGAAAAAGATCAATGCCTATGTCGGCTGCATCAACCGGCTGTCGGCGCGCGCCTTCGACTCCCGCCAGCGCTACTTCAGCTGGGCGCAGAAATCCGGTCCGACCGGCAAGGAGCGCATCATCTACGGGCTCTATACGATCTACGACACGAAGGACTGTGCGAAGTCGGTCGAGGCGGCGAATGCGCTCGAGCCACGGGAAACCGATATCGAGGCGGCAGCGTCGACGTATGTCGCGGCTGTGACGGCGCTCGAACCGCTCCTCAAGGAGGCGGACGACTATTACACGCAGCAGGACTACAAGGACGACAAGATGGCCAAGGGACGGGCGCTGCATCCGCGCCTTGTCGCTGCATGGGATGCGTTCGGGGCGGCAGACAGCGCGCTCCGGGCACGCATCGACCAGATCCAGGAGAAGCGTGCCATCGCGCGCATAGCGGAGATCGAACGCACCGAGGGCAAGAACGCGCGCTACCACATCGAGGAACTGATGCTGCGCGCGAAACAGGTGATGCGCGTGCAGGGTGGGGCGAAGCCGGACGTGGCAGCCATTGCCGGCGTGCTGGGTGACTACGAAGCAATCGTCAAGGCGACCGAGGCCTTTGTGGCGGCCAATCCGGACAACAAGATCGGGTCGAGCTTCCTGTCGTCGGCGAAGACGTTTCTCACGACTTCGAAGCAGCTGATGCGCCGCATCCGGGACAAGGTGCCGTATTCGCAGGGCGACAAGATGATGCTCGCCACCGGATCCGGCGCGTGGATGGTCGAAGGGTCGCCCGCGCGGCAGCTGCGCGATTACAATTCCCTCGTCGATGCCTACAATCGCGGTGGGCGGTTCTGAGTATTGTTAGACTTCGCGCCTTCGCCGGCAGCAGGTGGCCGGACGCCTGATGGTGGGATACGACAGCCGGTGCCGACATCCCGCGTCTCAATTCGGCCGCAGGTGAAACCAGTTGTTTACCACAGGCGTTTAGTGTCACCGGAAGCGTGATCACAGAAACGACTCAAACGGTCCGTAGACCGCCCGGGCTCGTATCGCGTTCACATCGTTCGTTGCCTGCGTCGTGTCGGGGCGTTTTTTCCATGTCGAAGTTCAAGTCGCGCGTGCGTTTTTCGGTTCTTGCCGCGTCCACGCTGGCCGTTATGGTGGCGCCGTCGCCGCAATCGTTCGCCGGGTCACTGCCCGAGCGTGTGCAGGCCGTCTACGACATTCATTTCAACGGCTTTCACATCGGAACCTACGAGTTCCGGTCGCAGCTCGAAGGATCGAGCTATCAACTCCAGGGTAACGCGAACCTGTCGCTCCTGCTCGGTGCGATACAGTGGTCTGGCGCGATCCAGTCGTCCGGACGGCTGGCCGGTGACAACACCCGGCCGAGTGCGTTCAATTTCGAATACACGAGTACGCTGAAGAGCGGCTCGACGCGCATGGCGTTCTCCGGCGATCAGGTCACCCAGGTCCTGCATCAGCCGCCGTCTCCGGTCGCGGACAATACGGTGCCTGTGCAGCCGCAGCACCTGAAAGGCGTCATGGATCCCATGACCGCCGTGCTCGCCATGGCGCGCGGTGACGGGGACCCATGCTCGCGCCGTCTGCCAATCTACGACGGCAAACAACGTTTCGACCTCGTACTTTCCCCGAAGGGTCAGGTACGGATCGGTGAAAACGCCGGTGCGACCGGCGTCGCCTGCCGTGTCCGGTACATACCGATCGCCGGGCACAAGGCCGACAAGGACACGCAGCACCTCTCCCAGTCGAACGGTATCGAAGTCGTCATGACGCGGGTCGACGGTGCACCTCTGCACATCCCCTACAAGGTCACGATTCCGACGTCCGCCGGGCCGGCGACGCTGACTTCGAAGCGCGTCGTCCTCACCCAGCACGGCCAGCAGCGGCTCGCGTTCGCGCAGCAGTGAGCCAGTCACAAGTTTGTTGCAGACTGTTTCGTGGCGGCCCCGACAGGGGTCGCCACTTTCGCATTCTGCGTTATGCCTCTTGATCTTGTGCCCCCTCGGTGCCATGCCTCTCCCGGCAAAAACGAGGTCCGCGTCCCGCTCGAGTTTCCCGGATGCGTACCTCAGGGAGAGACGTACTGATGAGCCTCGACAGCCAGACCCGCAGCCGCCAGGTGACGGCGGTGCTTGGTCCGACGAATACCGGCAAGACCCATCTCGCGATCGAACGGATGCTGGCGCACGAGAGTGGCGTCATCGGTTTGCCCCTGAGGCTTCTGGCCCGTGAAGTCTACGACAAGGTCGCCTCGCGCGCCGGGTTCGCGAATGTCGCGCTCGTGACGGGCGAGGAGAAGATCAAGCCGGACAACGCGCGCTATTGGGTGTCGACCGTCGAAGCGATGCCGCGCGACATCGATCCGGAGTTTCTGGCGATCGACGAAATCCAGCTCGCGGCCGATCCGGAGCGCGGACACGTCTTTACGGACCGGCTGCTCAACGCGCGCGGCAAGAGCGAGACGCTGCTGCTCGGTGCTGCGACGATGCGGGACGCGATCGCTGAACTCGTGCCTGGCGCCAATTTCATCTCGCGGCCGCGTCTGTCGAAACTCTCCTATGCGGGCGAGAAGAAGATCACGCGCCTGCCGCCGCGCTCGGCGGTGGTCGCGTTCTCGGCGGCGGAGGTCTACGAGATCGCCGAACTGATCCGGCGGCAGCGCGGTGGCGCGGCCGTGGTTCTCGGCGCGCTCAGTCCGCGCACCCGGAACGCGCAGGTCGCCATGTTCCAGTCCGGTGACGTCGACTTCATCGTCGCGACCGACGCGATCGGCATGGGTCTCAATCTCGACGTGACGCATGTCGCGCTCGCCGGCACGCGCAAGTTCGACGGCCAGGTTTTCCGTGAGCTCACGCCGGCCGAACTCGGCCAGATCGCCGGTCGCGCGGGCCGGCATCTCAACGACGGCACGTTCGGCGTCACGAACGGCATGCCGCCGCTCGATCCGGCGCTCGTCGAGCAGCTCGAGAACCACAGCTACGAGCCGGTGAAGACGCTGCAGTGGCGGGCGCGGGATCTCGATTACTCGACGCTACCGGCGCTGCGCGAGAGCCTCAGGCGGTCCCCGCGTGAGGCGCGGCTGCAGCGGGCGCGCATGAGCGACGACGTCGCGGCGCTCGAAACGCTGAGCGAGGAAGCGGACATCAAGGCGCTGGTGACGAACCGGGGTGCGGTCATGCAGCTCTGGGACGTGTGTCAGGTTCCGGACTACCGGAAAATCTCGACGCAGAATCATGCCGAGCTGATCGCTTCGATCTTCAAGCATCTCCGGAGTGACGAAGGCCGTATCTCGGAAGACTGGTTCGCGCGACAGGTGGCGTTCGCGGAGGTGACCGAGGGCGACATCGACACGCTCTCCAACCGGCTCGCGCACATCCGGACGTGGACGTTCGTCGCCAACCGGTCGGACTGGCTCAAGAACCCGCAGCACTGGCAGGAGCGCACGCGCGCCATCGAGGACAAGCTGTCCGATGCGCTCCACGAGAGATTGACGCAGCGTTTCGTCGATCGGCGCGCGAGTGCGCTCGCGAAGGGCATGCGCGACAAGGGCGAGCTTACCGCCGAGATCGGTGAAGACGGCGCGATCGCCGTCGAGGGCCATCCTGTCGGCACGCTCAAGGGCTTTCGCTTCCAGCCGGTCACGACGGCAGAGGACCAGGACGGCAAGGCTGCGCGGTCGGCTGCATTCCAGGTGCTCGGCCGCGAACTCGGGATGCGGGCGCGGCGTGTCGCGTCCGCCAAGGCCGACGCGTTCAAGCTCGACCGCAAGGGCCACATAACGTGGCGTGGTGAAGTGGTGGCGGAGCTGGCTGCCAGCGACGACGCACTCAAGCCGAATGTCGTGCTGGTTGCCGACGATCAGCTGCAGGGCGCTGAGCGCGAAAAGGTGCAGGAGCGGCTGCAGGCGTGGCTCGGTGAGTACATCGCCGAAAAGCTCAAACCGATCGTCGACATCGCCAAGGCGGAGGATCTTTCCGGTCTCGCCAAGGGTATCGCGTTCCGGCTCGTCGAGAACCTCGGCGTGGTGCGGCGGGATTCCATCTCTGCCGACATGAAGGCGCTCGATCAGGCCGGGCGTGGCCAGTTGCGCAAATACGGCGTGCGCTTCGGCGCGCTCAACATCTTCTTCCCCGCGCTCATGAAGCCGGCGTCGACCGAGCTTGCGCTCATTCTCTGGACGCTGAAATACGGCGGGGCGGAAGGCGCGAGCCTCGAAACTCTCAAGGATCCGCCCCGCGCCGGTCTCACGTCGGTACCAGCGGACGGCGTCGCGAACGACAACTACTGGCGCACGCTCGGTTTCCACGTCTGCGGCCAGCGCGCCGTGCGCATCGACATGCTGGAGCGGCTTGCCGACCAGATCCGGCCGATGGTCGCCTGGCGTGCACCGGAGGACAATCCGTCCGCCACCCCGCCGCGCGGATCTACCGGCGACGGCGGCTTCACGATCACGCCCGACATGATGTCCATTCTCGGGTGCTCGTCGCAGGAACTCGCCACGGTGCTAGATGCGCTCGGGTTCCGTGCGGAACAGAAGACGCTGCCGCCGCCGAAGCCGCTTTCTTCGACGCTGTTCGAGGGTGAGAAGATCGCGCTCGAAGACGGGCCGGGGCCGATCAGCATCGTGCTGCCCGAGCCCGATCTGCCGGCGGAGGCGACGGCGCCGCAGACGATCGAAGTCTGGCGTCCGAAGCGGCGTTTCCACGACAACCGCCAGCACGGCCAGCATCGTGGCCGAGACGGGCGGGAGAACCGCGAAGGGCGCGGTGGGCACGCCACATCGCACGTTCGAGATCCTTGCCCATCTGCGTGCTGTCCTGTGTACCG
>ERZ761609.573-NODE-573-length-41137-cov-50.138114_pt1 | contig 41137 bp, 39 predicted proteins | sample MGYA00511163_ERZ761609 | MGnify/ENA primary metagenome ERZ761609 (study PRJEB28899, sample SAMN02445070) | bioreactor sludge metagenome | biome: EBPR sludge | place: Australia: Brisbane, Thorneside Wastewater Treatment Plant | collected 2011-12-16 ...
GGTCAGTGACTGGAGTTCAGACGTGTGCTCTTCCGATCTAACTTGAAGCCGCCCGTGCCGCCGGCGCGGGCGGCGACGGCACGGGCGGCTTCAAGTTCGGGGTCGGGGGAGCCGATGCGAGGCCCGCCGGTTTCGCCGATCCAGGCCTCGAGTTCGCGCGCCAGGCGGAGTTCGAGGACGCGGTGGGAGGCGCGCCACTCGCCATGCCGGAACAGCGCCTTCCGGCCGCGGAAACTGAGCAGAACGGCCATGTGGATTCCGGGTGGGCGCGGCGCAGATTCAGGGAGAGAATTGGCGGCCTGCGCGCACCATACTTAGAGATAAGTATGCCTGATTTCATGCCGTCCGGTGAGTTGTTCCACTTTCCCGAAGGATTACCGAGCTTCGAGCAGCACCGGGGGTTCCGGCTGAGCCGGCGGGAGGGGCTGGAGCCGCTGCTGTTTCTGGAGAGCGAGGCGGAAGGGGGGCCGGGCTTTGTCTGCGTGCCGGTGGAGGTGCTTGCCCCTCGGTATGTGGTGCGGCTCGAGGGGGTCGCGGCGGCAGCCGTGGGCATCACGGAAGGGGAGTACCTGGCGGGGGAGGCGCCGTTTCTGGCGTTGGCGCTGTTGACATTTCCGGAGGGGGCGGGGCCGACGGCGAATCTGCTGGCGCCGGTGGTGTTGAATCCCGAGGGGCGGCTGGGCGTGCAGGTGATTCAGTATGAGTCGGACTATTCGGTGGTGCATCCGTTGCGGGAGGCGGCATCATGCTTGTAATCCGGAGGAGGGCGGGCGAGTCACTGGTGATTGATGGCGGGATCGAGATCCAGGTGCTGGAAGTGACGGCGAACCGGGTGAAGCTGGGGATCGCGGCGCCGGCGGATGTGGTGGTGGCGCGGAAAGAGGTGGCGCTGGCGCGGGAGCAGAACCGGGCGGCGGCGGCGCGGCCGGGGGCGGCGCTGGAGGCGCTGGCGCTGGGGTTGCGGCGGGCGGTGGAACCGGAATCGGGGTTGGGGCGCTAATTTTTCTCAAGACGTCCGCAGGCCGGCCGATGAGGTGAGTGCGACCGGAACCGGCCTCCAAAGGGGGCCCCCGGGGAAGGAATCCCCGGGCCGCCGGAGCATCAGGAGAACAAGAAGTGTCCTTTTCCATCAACACCAACATCGCGTCGCTGCAGGCCCAGGAATACCTGCGGATCACGACGGAGTTTCAGGGCAAGACGATCAACCGCGTGACCTCGGGGTTGCGCATCACGAGTTCGGGCGATGACGCGGCGGGTTTGGCGATTGCCAACTCCTTCCGGAGTGATCAGGCCGTGCTCACGCAGGGTATCCGGAACGCGAACGACGGGTTGGCGACGCTGCAGACGATTGACAGCGGCATCAATAACATTTCGAAGTTGCTGGACCGGGCCCGCTCGCTGGCCGCGCAGTCGGCTTCGGGAACGTTCACCGGCGACCGCACGGTGCTTTCGGACGAATTCAAGAGCGTGATGGGTGAAATTGACCGGCAGGCGCAGGCGATCGGCTTGAGCCAGGGCGGCGATTTCGCGAAGAACATCTCCGTGTTCGTGGGCGGCGGCCGCGGCGCGGACGGCGACAAGGTGATCTCGAACGGATCGGTGAGTGTGAATCTGACCTCGTCCACGGTGGATTCGCGCAGCCTCGGGCTGTCGAGCTATGCCGTGAAGGGCGCCGCTGGCCTCGACGCGCAGTCGGCCTTCGACACTGCCAAGGGCGTGGCCACCTCGATGGCGATCAACTTCAGCGGCGCGGGCTTCGACGACCTGGCCGTGACCGTGAACCTGAACGGGGTGAACGACCTCAACAGCCTGGTGGAAGCCATCAATGGCGGCATCGCCGCTGCGGCAGCCGGTGCCGGCGCGGCCAACACCGCGTTCAAGAACGCCAACATCAGCGCGGCCGTCAGCGAAGACGGCAAGAGCTTCACGCTGAACTCCTCGGATGCGGCCTTCACCGTGACCGAGGGCGATGCGGTGGCGGCGCGCCGGTTCCTCGACACCACCGCCGCGGCGGTGACCAAGGTGGCCGGCGGGTTGCAGTCGAAGGCGATCACCTTCACCGAGTATGGCGCGGCAGCGACGCAGGTGATGACCATCTCGACCACGGACGCCGAAGGCAACATGCACTCGGCTGACATCACGATCACCCGGGGCGGCAGCGCGCTGACAAGCGACGGCGTGGCTGACCAGATCAACACCGCGCTGCAGGCCAGCGGGAATGCGACGCTGAAGGCGCTGGTGGCCCAGGAGAGCGGCAACGGCACCGACAACCAGATCACCATCGCCGGCTTGCGCGACTTCAAGGTGACCATGCAGGCCGCTTCGGCCGGCACCGGCCTTGCCGGCGCGGGCACCACGACGAACTCCGCTGAAGTCGCCGGCGGCGGCAACGTGAACATCCTCACGGAAGCCTCGGCGAAGCAGGCGGTGACCAAACTCGCCGAAGCGGTGACCAAACTGGGCCAGGCGCAAGCCGTTGTCGGTAAGGGCCAGAACCAGTTCAACTTCGCCGTCAGCCTGGCTTCCACCCAGTTGACCAACCTGGCCGCTTCGGAATCGCGGATCCGCGACGCCGATCTGGCCCTGGAAGCGGCGAACCTGACCAAGGCGCAGATCCTGCAGCAGGCCGGCATTGCGGCCCTGGCGCAGGCGAACTCCGCGCCGCAGGCCGTCCTGAGCCTGCTCCGCGGCTAAGCTCCGGCACCTGGTCCTGATTGAGCCCCTGGCGCTTCCGGCGCCGGGGGCTTTTCTTATTTCCCGGCGCAAGTGCACGGATTTCCCTTCCCCTCGACGACGAAATTGGGTATTCTGAGGTCGGCCAGACGGGCTTCGAAGCCCGGATCTCCGCCGGCGCCGGACTCCCCGAGTCCCGGACCGGGGACCGGCAGCGCCGGCGAAGGTGCGCTGTTGCCGGAAAGGAGTCGAGCCATGCCCTCCGATAACCTGGAGGTCCACCTCCCCATCAAAAAACTGCTGATTGGTCTTTGCCTGACGCTCGTTCCTCTTTGTCTGGTGGGTCTGTACACAATCACCTCCGCTGGACGCGCCATGGAAGCGACCATTGGCACGCATTTCAAAACCATTGCCCAGACAACGGGTTCCGAGGTTGCCACCTTCTTCAATGACCGCGTGGTGGCGGTCGGCACTCTCGCGGCCGATCCCACCATCATCGAGGCCGTGGCGGAGGCAAACCGGGGTTGGGCGAACCGGAGTCCCGCCTCCACGGAGGCCTACGTCCAGCAGATGGAGAAGGACTGGAACACGCCCGCGATGGATGGTTATGTGCGAGGGATGCTGACTTCGCGGGCCGGACGGCTGCTGACGCGGTGGCGGGAGATGGACAAGCGGTTTCTGCGGATGACGCTGACCGACGCGCAGGGGGCGGCGATCGCGGCCACGCACAAAACCATGGACTACTATCAGGCGGACGAGGAATACTGGCAGGCCATCTACGCCGATGGCCGGGGGGCGATCAATGTGACCGATGTGCTGTTTGACGACGCGACGAAGTCCTACTACATCGGACTGGGCGTGCCCGTGATGGAAGAGGGGACCAACCGCTTCATCGGGACCCTGGACGCCCTGATCGAGGTGTCGAGCCTGTTTCCGCTGGTCCACCGGATCGAGGTCGGCGAGACGATGCGGGCGACGCTGGTAAAGAACGACGGGACGATCATCTACACGCCGGGCGTGAGCCTGTCAGCAAAGATGCAGTCCGAGGAGTTCGCCTGGGTGCGGGAGGAGTTTGCCACGGTGAGCGGGCGGCAGCGGGGCTACACGACGGCGAAGCTGCGGAATGGGACCGAGGTGCTGATCGGGTACGCGGATCCTGGCCTGGTAGGGGCGTTTCCGAACCTGGACTGGACCATGATGGTGATTCAGGACACCAAGTTCGCCTTCGCGCCGATCCGGGGCGTGCTGCGGCTGATGTGGTTCTCGGTGGCGCTCGCGATTGTCTTGCTGACGCTACTCGCGGTATTCTTCTCGCTGCACAGGAAACGGGAGTACACGCACCTGGAGATGGAGGCGCCGAGGGTGGCGGCGGCATCCGGCGGCGCGGGAATGCGCTAAAGCCCGGGGAGGTTCCAGCCGATAAGCCTCTTGGAGCCGTCTCCGCGGACGGCGGGAAGAGGCGTATCGATGGGAATCTCACCGCTCCGGTTTACGGGAATCAGCCAGTTCTCGCAGGATTTTCAGCTTATTGTGGACCGGACGCTGCAGATCGCATCGCTGCCGGCGCGGGCGCTGCAGAATGACCAGGCGCGGCTGTTCAGCCAGAAGAGCGCGCTGGCGAACTTGCGGAATCCCGTCGCGGCGCTGGCTTCGAGTCTGCGCTCGCTGGGCCGGTTGGGCGACACGCGGGCGCTGACGGCGACTAGCAGCCAGGCGGGGAAGGTGGGGGTGACGCTGCCGGACGCAGTGCAGGCTCAGCCAGGGACGTTCACCATTTCTGAGGTGACTTCGCTGGCGCAGCGGACGATTGTGACGTCGGCGCTGGGGCAGGCGTCGGCGACCTCGGGTCCCGTGGCGGGACTGGGCGGCGTGGTGGAACTGGTCGTGGGCGGCGAGACGTTTGAGCTGACCCTGGCGGCGGACAAGGATCATTTCGAAGGGTTGCGGGATGCGATCAACGCGCGCGGCGCGGGGGTGACGGCTTCCCTGATCAACGCCAACGGCGAGGTGTTTCTATCGATCGCCGCGAACCAGACCGGTTCGGCGGCCATCGAGGTGCGCACCGAGGCGGGCAACCCGGCGTCGAACCTGATGGCGGTGACCCAGGCGGGCGCGGACGCAGTGTTCAAGGTGAACGGGCAGCAGGTGACAAGTTCAGAGAACTACGTGGAGGGCGTGATTCCAGGAGTGGGGCTGACGATCAAGGAATTGACGTCAGGCTCGGAGACGATTCTGGTGGACATCCGGTCGAGCCGGACCCCGGTGAGCAACGCGCTGAAGACTTTCATCAACGCCTTCAACGATCTGAACAGCCAGTTGGGCGAGGCCTCAGCGGGCACATTGAGCGGGCAGTCGCTGGTCAGGGATGTGTCCGCGCGGATGCGGATGATTGCCGGACAGTTTGGCGAGGGGGCGATCCGGAGCCTGGCGGAGATTGGCGTCACGATCGACCGCAACGGGGTGATGAGCCTGCAGGATGCGGCCTTCAGCGCCCTGCCGGAATCACGGATGGGCGATGTCTTCGAGTTTCTGCGGGAAGGCGCGGCGGGCCTGTCGGCGCTGGCAGGAAAATTCGAGGAACTGAGCGATCCGGTGGAAGGGACGATGGTGGCGCAGCTCCGGGCATGGGATGACACCGACGCGCGGCTGCAAAAGCAGATTGACGCCATCATGGCCCGGGCCAACGACCAGCAATTGACCTTGATGACGCGCCTCCAGGCGGCCGACGCGCTGCTGGCCCGGCTGGACAGCCAGCAATCGCTGCTGGATGCGACGATCAAGAGCCTCGAGTTGACGATGTACGGCAAGAAGGACCGGTGAGCATGGACACGGCGGCCATCCTGATTGAGCGGCTGGAGGCGGCGACACACCGCGTGGCGGATTCCGAGCCGTTCGGTGGCGCCGAGGGGCTCGACGCGCGGGACCGGGCGATCTCGTCGCTGGCGGCGCAACCGGCGCTGCGGATCTCCCCTGAACAGTTCGCGCGGCTGCGAGTGCTGTTTGAGGACGGGGCCGCGTTGGTGGAACGGGCGCGCGCGGCGCGTGCAGCAGTGCTGATGGACCTGCAGGATTCGGCGGCGGCGCGGGGCTACGCCTCAGCGCTTCAGCCGGGCAATGGTCCAGCACACCCCGTGGTGGACATGACGCTGTAAATCATCCGGGAAATTTGCGCGAATGTGAAATTTATCTCTTGGAGATGAGCAGTTGCTGGGTGTAATCTGCATTGAGCGGTTACCGCAAATTGTTCCTTGAGAGGTAAATAAACATGGCGAAAAGGATTGCATCGAAGCCCGCGCAGGCGTGTTGTCCGCCGGATGAAGTCTTTGTGAAGCCGCGGGTGGCGGCGCGGAGGATGGAGAGTTTCGACTCTTCGGGGGCACCGAGCGTGGCGGTGGCGACGCATCCGATGGTGGGCGGGAAGGTGGTGTATTTGCCGCTGGCGCCGGTGAAGCAGGGGGGGCAGGCGCAGGTGAAGATCATCCTGGCGTTCCGGATGACCAACAACGAGAGCGCGGCGGTGACGCTGACGGGGGTCCGGTTCAGTTTCCCGGGGTCGAGCCATGCCGATGTGGTGATGAAGTACGTGTCGCGGGAGATTGCGGCGGGGGAGAGCCAGTGGTGGTCGAACGGGGTGGTGGAGTATGAAAAGGACAAGTTCCACAACAACGCGGTGTATCTGAACACGCCGGCGCCGTCGAAGATCAAGGTGACGTTGACGTTCGCGGGGTTTGGGCAGCCGTTGACGGTGGAATCGTCGATGGGGGCGTTCGCCTGTTCGGCGCCCGGCGGGGCGTGGCTGTTTCCGTTCAGCACGGATGACTTGCGTCCTGGCGAGTTCTACCGGACTTCAGCGCAGCACTGGGCCAACGGGGGCGGCGCGGGCCGCCAGATTTACGCGCATGACATTGGGATCATGGCGTATGACGAGAAGAGCAAGAAATGGACTGACAAACTGCCGGGGAAGGACGGGACGAAGAACGATCATTTCCGGATCCATGGCAAGCCGGTGCGGGCGGTGGCGGCGGGCGTCGTGGAAAGCTGGCACAACACGATGAACGAGAACACGGAGATCGGCAAGTTCCCGGATCCGACCCCGAACCCGGCGGGGGGCAACCACATCTGGATCAAGCACGGCGATGAGTTTGTGGTGTATACGCACCTGCAGAAGGGATCGATTCCGGCGGGGCTATTGAAGAAGGGCGTGGCCGTGGCGGCGGGGCAGATGGTGGGCCGTGCAGGCAATTCGGGCAACTCGACCGCGCCGCACGAACACTACGAGACAAAGGCCGTAGCGTGGCCGGAAGCACTGCGGCCGATTCCGCTGAAGGATTGCTGGGTGGTGGACCAGGCGGAGGTGACGGCGGGGACGGCGAAGGGCCCATGGGTGCGACTGAACAAACAGGGCATTCCGAAGGACGCGGTGCTGATCTGGCCGGGGCCAACCACGCCGGCCTGGTATCCGACCGGATGGGCTGAGGTGAGCCACCATGCGATTCCGGAGGCGAGCTATCAATTCTACTTCGACCGGGCGGTGGGCGCAGGCTACCGGCCCGTGTTTGTGAACGGTTATGTGGTGAACGGGAACACGTTTTTCAACGTGATTTTCCGCCCGGCGGGACGGACGGCCTGGGTGGCGCGTCACGGGATGACCGGGCCAGGCTACCAGAAGGAGTTCGACACGCACACCGGCAACGGGTTCCGGCTGGAGAATGTGTGCGCGTACCTGAGCGATGGCAAGGTGCGCTATGCGGCCATCTGGTCGAAGGCGTCGGGACCGGCCTGGACGGCGGCGCACGGGCGGAGCCTGGCGAACTTCCTGACGACGCACGCGGACTGGATGGCGCAGGGTTTCCGGCCGGTGAATGTATCGGTCGTCGAGGTGAACGGCTCGCCGCAGTACACCATGCTGTACGAGAAGAAGAACACGGGCGTACTCGCGCTCGAGAACTACATTCCGCTGGCGGACTATCAGGCGGCTTGGGACAAGCACACGAAGGCGGGGCTGCAATTGGCCTACATCAGCGCCGCGAACGCCGCCACGGGAGTCCGCATCACAGCGGTGTTCCAGCAGAACGCGCCGGGCTCGGGCGGAACCGTCGGCCGGCACAACGTGAGTTCGGCGCAGTATCAGACCGAGTACGAGAACTGGCTGGGCCAGGGTTTGTTGACCAGGTCGATCGCGGGCTATCAGCGTAGTTCCACCCACAACTTCGCGGCAGCCTGGCGGCGTCCGTAAGGGCGCCGCGCGGGGTCAGGGGCGGGCCGGCGTGAGAGTAAGCACGTCGCCCGCCTCGACCTTGTCGAACTGCAGGGGGAAAGCGCGGCCGGAAGCGTACTCATCCCACTGGTCCTTGTAGTGGCCGGAGGTGAGGTGGCCGCTGTTGCCGGTGGGGAGGTTGATCAGGGACTTGTCCCAATCGGCGAGGTCGGCGACGAAGCGGAGCGAGGGGCCGAGGCGGGGAGTGACCTGTTTCACGGTGGTGGCGGAGCCGCTCAGGGGAAGAGGACCCACGTTGAACCACGCGCCGGCGAGGGGGATGCGGCCCAGGACGGGGTGCTGGAAGGTGGTCTGGTTCATGCGGCCCCAGCGCCATTTGGCTGCGTTGCGTCCATAGCGGCGTTCGGCTTCCGCGAAGGCGTCGGCGAGGGCGTCAACAATCATCTGGTCCCAGTCTTCGAACCAGCCCGGCGGGCGCTCGCGGAGAAGACGTTCCACGGCGGCGGGCGCGGTTTCAAAGCGGTAGTCGGTGCCGGCTTCGCCGGCGGCGGATTCAGCGAGGCGGCGGCGGAGCTGCTGGTAAAGGAGATCGGTGAGGACGGGGGCGCCGAGTTCCTTATTCATTTGGCCGTTCCAGCCGTCCAGCAGGGAGCGGGCTTCGGCGGCCCAGCCGGCTTCCGTCTGGCGGGCGGCGAGGGCGGCGAGCGCGGCGCGCGCAAGGTAGTGGGAGAAGGAGGAATAGACGTCGGTCTGGATGCGCAGCATGGCTTCAGGCTGCCAGCCGGAGGGCTGGCTGGAGAGGCGGGCGGCGATCTGGCGCTGGCGGTCCGCCGGAGCGAAGAAGCCGGAGACGGTCCAGCGGGTGTCGTCGCGAAAGGGATTGTGGTTGGCGGAGACGAGGTGCCCGGAGGCGGGGTTGAGGTAGGACGGGAGTTCGTCGAAGGGGATGAAGCCGTCCCACTCATATTGGCCGGTGTGGCCCTCGAGGGGGAGGTCGCCGAGGAAGCCGAAACGGCGCGGCAGGCGGCCGGCCACCTGGTGGCCGATGTCGCCGTTGCGCGCGGCGAAGATCAGGTTGATGCCGGGGCCCTGAAACTGGGCGAGGGCGGCGCGGAACTGCTGCCAATCCGCGGCCTGGGCAAGTTCAAGCAAAGGAAAGCGGACAGGCTCGGCGGCGCCCGCGGCCCAGCGAAGGGCGAGATGGGCGCCGGCATGAGCGGAGATGATGGGCCCGTGGCGGGTGATGACATTGACCAGTTCGGCCCGCCGGGCGCCTTTCACGGGGATGAGTTCGGTCTCGCGGGCGGCTTCGGCGATCTGGCCCTGGTAGGAGTAGCGGCCGTTGCGGAGGTCGATCTTTTCCGCGTAGAGATCCATCGTGTCGAATTGGAGGCTGGTGATCGACCACGCGATGTGCTCGTTATGTCCGATCAGAACCAGGGGAACGCCGGGCAGCGTGGCGCCAATGACGTTCAGGCCAGGGGCCGTGAGGTGGACCAGGTGCCAGGGCGAGGGGATCGAGAATTCGAGGTGGGGATCCCCGGCGAGGATGGGCTGGCCGGATGCAGTGTGGCGGCCGCTGAGGGCCCAGGCGTTTGAGCCGGGAATGATCTCCGCGCCCGTGCGGACGGGGAAGAGCTGGCGGACCTTCGATGGGTCGCCGGCAGCGATCATCTGGGCCCGGCGCAGGTCGGTTTCCCAGGAGTTGGTGAGAGTGCGGTCCATTTGCAGGCCGCACAGGAGCGTGTCCACGATGGTCCACGGACGCGGCTGATAGCCCAGGAGGGCGAACTCAGGGCTCCATCTGCCTTCGCGGGTGTCGATATAGTGGTTCACGCCGCGGGCATAGGCGGCGAGCACGGCAAGGTCGGCGGCGGGGAGCGAACGGGCATGGGCTTCGGCAATGCGCCGCATGCGGAAGCGCCGGGCCAGGGTGTCGGATTCCAGCGCGCGGGAGCCAACGATTTCGCTCACCTCACCGGCGGCCAGGCGGCGGAGCATGTCCATCTGCCAGAGGCGGTCCTGCGCGGTGGCAAAGCCCTGGGCGAACAGGGCGTCTTCGAGCGAGGATGCCGTGATGTGAGGCAGGCCGATGGCGTCGCGGGCGATCGTGGCGCTGGCAGCGACCGGGGCGGGCAATGAGCCGGAGACCCGCGGGGCGGCACGGCCGACGAACCACCACGCAGCGGCGACCAGGGCCACGGCGGCCGTCACCAACAGCACATTGATGGCGCGCAACACATACCGCAGAATCATCCCTACAATTGTATGAGGCTTTCAAGCCTCGCCCATGGAAGAAACGCAATACGGTTACCGGCTGCTGATCATGGCGGCGATCATTGGGATCAACGCGTTCTTTGCCTCGGCGGAGACGGCGCTGGTTTCGGTCCGGCCCTCGCGGTTGCGGACGCTGGCAGGCAAGGGGAACGTAGGTGCACAGGCGGCTTTGAGCCTGCTGGCTCATCCGGAACGGCTGCTGTCGGTAGTGCAGGTCGGGGTGACGCTGACGTCGCTGGCGCTGGGGTGGGTGGGCGAGAGCACGCTCTATCAGTTGCTGTTACGGGTGTTCGATCCGGTGATCACTCCGGGCACTCGGCTGCTGTTCTCGGGCATCAGCGTGGCGGCGGCATTCACGGTGATGACGTTCGCGCACGTCGTGGTGGGCGAGGTGGTGCCCAAGAACCTGGCGATCGACAAGGCGGACCGGCTCTCGGTGTTAGTGGCGCCGGTGCTGCTCGTGTTCTACCGCGCGGTGGAGCCGTTCGTGTGGGTGATTGAGCGAAGCTCGACGTGGCTGTCGCGGCGGATAGGGGTCGAGAGCGGGGGCAGCGGCGCGGGCCATTCGGCCGAAGAGTTGAAGTTTATCGTCACGGCCTCGCAGAGTTCCGGGCACATCTCCACTTTCGAGCGCGACGCGATCAGCAATTTGATCGAGCTCCAGTATTTTGCGGTGCGCGAGGTGATGGTGCCGCGCAACAGCCTGGTGATGGTGGAAGTGGAAGCCGACATCGACGACGTGCTGCAGGTGATGAGCGAAAGCGGGTATTCGCGGCTCCCCGTGTACGACGGCGACCGGGAGAACATCCTGGGGATCGTGCACGTGAAGGACGTGCTGGCCTTCTGGACCGAACGGCGGCAATCGAACTTGCGGCGGCGTCCGGTGGCGCCGTTTGACCTGCGGCGGGTGGTCCGGAAAGTGCCCGTCGTGCCGGAAACAAAGGCGCTGCACGAGGTGATGGACGAGTTGCGGGCGCGCCATGCGCACGTGGCGTTTGTGGTGGACGAGTTCGGCACGATCACAGGCTTCCTGTCGATGGAGGATGTGATCGAGCAGGTGTTCGGCGAGATCGAGGACGAGTTTGACCCGATGGTGCTCAAGCCGGTGGGCCAGGCAGACACGGGCGTGCTCGAGGTGGACGGGCTGATTCCCATCCGCGACCTGTTAACTCAGCACAAAATCGAACTGCCCGACGACCTGGAAGTGGAGACGCTCGCTGGGTTCCTGCTGCACCGGTTGGGGCGGATTCCCGCGGAGGGCGATGAGGTGGAACACGAAAGCCGGCGCTATACAGTGATCGGGATGGATCACAACCGTGTGGCGAAGGTCAGAATCGAGGCATTGGTGCAGGAAGCAGAGGGCACGGAGGCCGCGGGCGGCGAGGTGTGATACGCTGCGGCGCATGGGACTCCGCACGCTTGCCTTGCTTTTCCTCGCTCTGCCGTTTCATGCTCAACAGATGCAACTGCCCACCGAGAAACGCCTGACGCTCAGCGCCGCGCGTCTGATCGCGGACACGATTGAAGCCGAAGCGAAGAAGAACAACTGGCTGGTGACGTTTGTTGTCATGGATGCGGGCGGTCATCCGATCCTGCTGCACCGGATGGACGGATGCCAGCTTGGCAGCATCGAACTGGCGACGCGCAAGGCGCGCGCGGCCATCACTTACAAGCGCGAAACGAAGGTGTTCGAGGAGCGCATGGCCGCGGGGCAGATGTCCACCCTGGCTTTTCCGGATGTCTTCCCGAGCGAGGGCGGCGTTCCGGTCATCGTGGATGGAGCGATGATCGGGGCAGTGGGGGTCAGCGGGGTGACCTCGGCGCAGGACGGACAACTGGCGCGGGCGGGCATTGAGGCGCTGTTGAAGATGGTGCAGTGAAGGCGGAGAGCCGGGCTTACTGAGGAGGCCCAAACCTGCAGGAGTGTCGCCGGAGGCTCGACTCGAAGCATCCGGCAAAGTTGCCACGCATTGAACAGGCGCTGAACGTGATGGGGAAAGCAATTGGCGATTTCGCTGAACGCCAAGACGGATCGGGCCCTTGGGTCACTTGATTTCAGTACCCCGTGCAGGCTGCCCGCGCAAAAGGAACGTCTTGGGCAATGCGCCGTCTCCGCATAGCTTGAAGGAATCAAAATCCTTGAACCACAGTCCGTCTGGCGCCTCAGGGCCGGACTCGATCCACAAGCGCAACTGATTCAGATCGTCGATGCTGATGGAGCGCTCATGCATCCTCTCCACAAGATGACGCCGGACGGCATCCGGCAACTGGCTCCAATTCGCGATGCGCGGCATTACCCGCCGAATACCATCCGGCCCAATTCATCTCCGAGCCGCTGTATGTCATCCGGATGCTTGGCCTTGCGGAAGCGCTCAGCAAGTTCGCGGAATTCAAGTTCCTTGCGCTTTGCAGCTTCGAGGCCGCCCTCGAGGAGTTCCACCATCATGCGGTTATCGCTGACGCGGCGGGCCTTGGCCAGTTGATGGACCTTGGCCGCCAAGGGGGCGGGGATGCTCACGCTGCGCCTGACGGTGGGAGCCACTTTCGCCATACCACCATTTTGCACCAGATTGGTGCAGGAATCCAGGACGGCGTCAATACGGGCTGATACTATGCGGGACCAGCTCCGCGCTGCGCCCCAGCAGCCGTTCCACTTCCTTGCGCAAGGGGCCCACCGCCTTGGCGAAGATCATCTTGTACGCCTGACAGAAGTAGTCGAGGTCCTCGAACTGCCGCTGCGGGCCATGGCGCGACTTCGGGCAGCCACCGTGGCAAATCGACTGGTATTCGCACACCTGGCACTCCGGGTGGGCGAGCGTCTTCTTCGCTGCAAAGTTGTAGCGGCGGACGCGGCGGGAGATCTCGCTCCAACTGTCCAGGTTCACATTGCCCAGCTTCCAGTCCTTCTCCACAAAGAAATCGCAGGGGTAAATGTCGCCGTTGTACTCCACCACCACGTAGCTGTCGCACGTTTCGTGCATCGTGCAACTGCCGGGCTTCTGCCCAGCGAGAGCTTCGGCGAGGTTGTCAAAGAAGCGGACGCGCACCTTGCGGCGCTCGGGCCACCAAAGGTCAAAGATCTCGCACATGAAGCGGCCGTATTCTTCCGGCGAGATGGTGAAGGGCATGGGCGAGCCGTCAGCGTTGAACTCCGCAAGCGGGATGAACTGCATGAATTCAAGCCCAAGGCTGCGGAAAAACTTGTACGTCTCCTTCGGCTTGTGGACGTTCGACTGGCTGAGCACGCAGAGGACGTTGAAATCGACCTTCTCCTTCTGCATGGTCTCGATGCCCTGCATCACCTTTTTCCAGGTGCCGTGGCCGGCGCGATTGAACCGGTAGAGGTCGTTCACCTCCTCGGGACCGTCAATCGAAATGCCGATCAGCCAGTTGTAGGCGCGGAAAAGCTGGCACCAGTCCTTATCGAGCAGGATGCCGTTGGTCTGCAGCGCGTTCGACACGTTCTGCCCGTCGCGCCCATAGCGCTGCTGGAACTCGACCAGTTTCTGGAAAAAGTCGAGACCCGCGAGCGTCGGTTCGCCACCCTGAAAGGCGAAGGTCGCGTTGGGGTACGAGTAGAAGAGGTACGTATCCACCAGCCGCTCCAGCGTGTCGATGGTCATGCGGCGCGCCGGCAAATCCTTGTAAGGGTCGGCGTCGCGGTCCAGATAGAAGCAGTAGGCGCAGTCAAGGTTGCAGACCGCCGAGGCGGGCTTGATCAGCAGCGACGTGATTTTCGGCGCGGGGCCCGAGACAAGCGCCGAAGGCGAGCCCGTGGCGCTGCCCACGATCGTGAAAGGGTTCCCGCTCGTCATACTCTGGGAGTGTATCACCATGACGGACCCCAATCCTGACGCGCTTTTCCAGTTCATCCTTCAGCGGCTGGAGTCAGAAAGCGACGAGGAATTCGCCAAAGGGCAGCGGCGGTTCTTCCGGCATGAGGTGGAGACGCTGGGGGTGCGGTCGGACGCCCTGCGGCGCGTGGAGCGCGAGCTGGGGCCGGTCATCCGCAAGTGGCCGGTGGCCGCGCGCAACCGTTTGATGCAGAGGTTGTGGGAGGACGGGCGCATCGAGACCGGGGCATTGGTGTGCTACCTGTACCGGCGTTTCGAGCGGACGTGCGGCGCCTGCGAGTTCAAACTGTTCGAGCGTTGGATCGACCGCTACGTCCGCAATTGGGCGCACTGTGACGGGGTGGCGTCCTGGCTCGTAGCGGCGGCGGTACGCAACGAGCCGGAACTCATGCAGCGCCTTGTTGAATGGACCGGCTCCGCGAACCCGTGGAAGCGAAGGGCGGCGGCGGTGGGATTACTGCAGGAGGCAAAGGCAGGGCGCAACTTCGACACGATTGCGCAGGTGGCCAGCCACCTGATCGAGGACCCTGATCGGATGGTGCAAATGGGATTGGGCTGGCTGCTCAAGGAAGCCTACATCAAGCAGCCGGAACGTACCGAAGCCTTTCTGACCGGGCGGCGGGCCCCAGCTTCGCGGCTGATGCTGCGGATCGCGGCCGAAAAAATGCCGGAGGACGCACGCCGGCGCGTGCTCAGCCGGTGAAGCGGAACGAATAGAGGTCGGCGTCCTTCAGCAGAAAACGCAGCCGGAGCGGCTGGGCGGCAAACTGCGCTACATCCTCGCCGGAGGACCAGCGGTAGCTGCCCGCGGTTTCATCGCCCACAAGCTCATGCCCTTCCGCCGCGGACCTGCCGGGCAGCGGCCGGCCCGCGGCGTCCTGCAATTCCACGCGGACGAAACCCGCGGCGGAGGTCGAGTAGTTCAACTCCAGACGGCGGCCGGCGAAGCTGACCGTGCGGGAAAGCACTTCACCACCCGCATAGCCGGCGTGAATGGATGCAAGACCATCGAGCCGCAGGCGGTACCGCTGGACGTGCGCCGTCGGTTGCCCGTAGTTGCGGTTCACATAGAACGACATCTCACCCGCGCCCGTGGGCACGATATTCAGCGCGGGATAGTTCGAGCGGGACACCCAGTTCTGATAGCCGAGCCCCGGGCGCAGAAACGCTTCCATGAAAGTGCGCTGATAGCGATGCCCGCCACGGGACGAAATGAGGACGACATCCGAGCAGTCGCGAAAGTAATTGGGGTTGACGCCAATGGCGCGCGCCTGCGCCTCGGACAGCACCTGGCGGCCAGGGAAGAAGCGCGCGCAGATGCCGAGGTAAACGTGTGACGCACGGAAGTAGGGCGCCGTCTGATTGGTGTACAGATGCTCGGGCGGCGAGCCGCCGAAGTCCATCTCGGCCGGTTGCGACCAATTGAGGAAATCGGGACTGGTCGCGCGGGAGACGTGACGATAGTTCACACCGTTGATCCGCTTCCAGGTGCGGAAGTAGACGACGTAGCACCCTTCGTGCGCGGACCAGAACGCGATGTTCTGGGAGTCGTAAGTCGTCTGACGGACCGGCGGCAGCAGAGGCTCTTCGCGCAGCGCGCGCCAGCGGATGCCATCGCCGGAGACAAAGCCGCGCAGGCCGCTGGAACTGACACCGGCCATGGCCTTGAAACGCGCCCCTTCCGGAACGCCGGGGCGGGTGTCGATGAAGGGGCTGAAGTTGTGCGAATAGGGCGCCTGGCCGGCCAGGATGATGTTGTTTTCCAGCGATCCCGCAAGCGCGTGGACCCGGACCGCGGGCTTGGTCCACTGGAGGCCGTCGGGCGATTCGGCGTAGCAGGTGACCTCGCCGGCGTTGCCATCCCGCCCCGCTTCCGGAGAGCCGCGATAGTACATGCGGTACGGCTCGCCGGGCGCATGCAGGATGGTGGTGTAGGCGCTGAAAGCGCCCTCCCACGGATGATCCAGCGCCAGCGCCCGGCCGGCGTCGATCGGCAAGCCCGGGCGAAGTTCCGCGCCACGGAGGGCCTCGATCCACTCGTGGTCGATGGCCAGTTCGCGGCGGCCGCCAAGGGCCAGCGGCGCGGGCGCACCGGTCTGAACGGACGGCGCCGGGGCGGCGGCGGTGAGCAGGGAGAATTCGCGGCGGGTCACGCGTTCACCCTTTGGCCTTTTCGTGCAGCAACGCTTTGCGCTTGAGTTCCAGGCGCTGTGCGCGGCGTTCCTGCGCTTGCGCGTACCGGCGGTGTTCGTCGGCAGTCTCAGGCAGCACGGGCGGAATCTCGACCGGCCGCCCCGTGTCGTCATCCAGGGCGACGAAGGTGAGATAGGACGAGTTGGTGTGTAGGATTCCTCCCGTGCGCAAGTCCTCGACAATCACCTTGACGCCCACCTCCATCGACGAGCGGAACACCCGGTTCACGCTCGATTTGAGCGTCACCAGTTGCCCGATCCGAATGGGATGAAGAAACGTCATCGAGTCCACCGCGGCCGTCACCACGGAGCGGCGCGCATGGCGCATCGCGGCCGTCGCGGCGGCAAGATCCACAAGGTGCATGATGCGTCCGCCAAGCAGGTAGCCAAGGGGATTGGCATAGATGGGCAGGGCGAATTCGGCGATTTCGCTGAGGCTCTCGCGGACAGGACGGCCTTCCATGTGGATGAGCGTATCATCCGGCTACAATCGAAGGGAATGAGCCGACTGGAATCGATCAAAGCCATGGTGGAACAGGCGCCCGCGGATTCGCGCATCCGCTTCATGCTGTGCATGGAATACCTGGGCGCGCAGCAGTGGGAGGAAGCGCTGGCGGAACTAGCGGCGCTGGTGGAGCGCGACCCGGATTATGTGACCGCTTATTACCAGGGCGGCCGCGCCAACGAACAATTGGGGCGGGACGATCAGGCGCGGGCGTGGTACGAACGTGGGATTGCGACAGCGAAGCGCATCAACGATGCCCACGCGCTGAGCGAATTGCAGGCGGCGCTGGATCTGTTGGGTTAGGCGGCGCTTCAGCGCCGCTCGAATTCGTGCAGCGCCTGGCGGTACTCCTGGGCGAGAAGACCGTACACACGCAGGTCCGAGTGTCCATCCACCAGTCTCTGCGCGTGGCGGAGCGTGCCTTCAAGGACGAAACCCAACCGGCGCGGGATGGCTTGGCTGGGTTCGTTGCCCACCGCGCAGCGGATCTCGACGCGATGGAGTCCCAGGATTTCAAACGCCATGCCCAGCAGGGCCATCGAGGCCTGCGTCGCAAGGCCCTGGCCCCGGGCGGCGCACGTCAGCCAGTACCCGATTTGCGCACAGCCGTTCTCGTGGTCGATGGCATGCAAATCCACCACGCCGGCGAAATCGAGTTCCAGCCACAGGCCATAGACCAGGGCAGTGCCGTCCTGGCGCCGCGCGGCGGCTTCCTCGATGAAGCGGATGGTGTCGGCAACGGTTTCGGTCTGGTCCACCCAGGGGAGCCACGTGCGGAGGTCGGAACGTTCGCCCTGCACAGCGGCGAAGACCACCGGTGCATCCCCCAGCGTCAGCGGACGCAGGAACAGACCGCCTTCCAGTTCGAGCGTCTCAGGGACCGGAGTGACAACCGGATGGGCGGCCATGCGGCTAAAGTATCACGAGCGGCGGCGTTCCGCTTCCAGCCGTTCGGCCAGAAACACTTTCAGCAAGGACTGGTACGGGACATCGCGCTTGTTGGCCAGGATCTTGAGGTCTTCGATCATCGACACAGGGAGCCGCAGAGAGATCGAGCGGACCGACGGCTTCAGCTTGGGGAATCTGACACGCTCCGCTTTCGACCAGTCAATGTAGGCGGTTGAATCGTGTGTTGCCCAGAACTCGTGCTCCTGGCCCTCGGATTCGAACTTAGGAATTGGTCTCTTCTTGCTTGACATAGATTCGCCTCTCCACTGCGTTCATATCCCGCGCTGAGATTACCCGAATCAGATTGCGCCGGACTGTGAACGCGACAAACAGCAGGCGTCCTCGATCGGTCTGGCCGAGGACATAAAACCTCTTCTCCCTTGCCGAATGATGGACATCGCTACGAACCACAATGGGCTCATTGAAGAAGACGTCCTCGGCTTCTTCTTGCGTCACCCGATGGCTCTCCCAGTTCTTCTGGCTGTTCGCATCATCCCAATCGAAACCAATACAGTCAGAGAACGGGTGGCGTCCGGATGCCATACTCACAGTATACGCTCATCATATACACAGCGGATCTTGAAGCCCGGGCCACATCTTCCCGGGCACATGATGTTTCCCGGCCGGGCGGCTGAACGAGGCGGCTGGATTCTCATCGCCCAAGCTGGTTTGCGCGCGCCAGAATCTCTCCAGCGAACCGTCTCTTGCAACGCGGCGGAAGCCTATTGCGAACAGGAACCTCGGGCCGGGGCTTGCAATGATGGACGCGTGGGCCTGGATATCTACGCCGGTTCCCTGACGCGCTACTGCGCAGGCGATTGGGACCGCTTGAGGCGGGCGCCCGCTTCGCATACGCCCTCTTCCAACGACTGGCGGACCAGTCAGCCGCCCACAAGTTGCCCATGAGGCTGGACTGGTAGCGGGACTACAGCCTGAGTACTCAGCCTGAGCCGGTGAGGATGGGGCCAACCAGGCGCTGCAACGCCCTCTAGAACGGCACGTCGTCCTCGCCCACGGCGGGCGGGAAGTCCGGCTCGGGAGCCGAAGCGGGCTTGGGCTGCGATTGGGAGCGCGGCATCGAGACCGGGCCGCGCTGCGAGGCTTCGCCCCAGCCGGCTTCGTCACCCCCGGGGCCTCCTTCGCCGCGGCCGCCCAGCAGGATAATCTCGTCCACCACAACCTCGGTGGAGTAGCGCTTCTGGCCGTCCTTGTCCTCATAACTGCGGGTCTGCAGACGGCCTTCCAGGTACACCTGCTTGCCCTTGGTCAGAAAGTTCGCCAGGTTTTCGCTGCGCCAGAGCGTGACGTTATGCCACTCGGTTTCTTCCTTCCAATCGCCGGTCTGCTGGTCCTTGAAGCGGCGGTTGGTGGCGAGGGTAAAACGCGTAAGGGCCACGCCCGAGGTGGTAAAACGGGTCTCGGCATCCTTGCCGAGATGGCCCAGAAGGATCACTTTGTTGACACTGCGGCCTGCCATACCCCCGCAGCGTAGCACACACGGCGCGCCGGGCGAAGGGATGGGTCCGCAAATGGGTTCCGCAAACCCGCTGCAATGCGGTCAAATGGAAGGAGGGAGGCCGCGCCCACGCGCGAAGTCCGTCTCCCCAGGATTTCCGCATGATGCGCTTCCCGGCACTGCCGCGACTCTCTGCCTCCAGACGCTGGCATTGTCTTGCCGCCGCCTTTCTGCTTTGGCCAGCCTTGGCCAGCCCGCAAACCCTGCTGCGCTCCTCGACGGGCGGACCGCCCACGATCATCGGTTCGGACCTGGCGGTCCTCGAAGCCGCCGACCAGCGCAAGGATCTGCCCTGCACGGTCACTCCCTCCAAGCCCGCCCTCGGTTTCGACCTGCGCTTTCACGCCGGCTACGATATCTCGATTCCCATGCGCGAACTGGCCGGCGGTGAAAGCGCGCTCACCATCATTTTCCGCGTCTCGCCCGCCGATGATCCGAATTCTCCTGTTTACTTTTCGCAGCGCATCCGCGTCCCACAGATTGAGGAAGACGCCAAGGGAGACGCGTTCCTGCAGGGAGTGTTTGACGTGGGCGAAGGCAAGTACAAGGTGGACTGGCTGATGCGGGACCGCACCGAGCGCGTCTGCGCGCACTTCTGGGAGACCGAAGCCGTCCTCCCGGCGCGCGACAAGGACTTGACCCTCTCCCTCGCCCCTGCCCGGATCGCCCCAACCGAGGCCGAGCAGTTCACCGACGAACCGCCGGTGCAGCGCGATTCCGGCGCGGGTGCGGTGAATGTGAAAGTGCTGGTCAACTTCGCGCCGCAGAACCGCAACGCCGCCGCGCTGCAACCGCACGACACCAGCGCGCTCGTGTCCATCCTGCGCCAGTTTCAACGCGAGCCGCGCATCCACAAGTTCTCCATCGTGGCATTCAACCTGCCTGAGGAGCGGGTCCTGTTCCGGCAGGACTCCACGGCCCACATCAATTTCCCCGAGATCGGAAAAGCGCTGGAAACAGTCCAGCCGGGCCGCGTCGATTTCGCCAAACTCCAGCAGAAAAATAGCGAGGCGGAATTCCTCGGCCGCCTGATCCAGGAGGAGATGACCGGCGCCGAACCGCCCGACGCGCTCGTCTTCGCCGGGCCGAAGGCGCTGGTGGACTCCTCGGTGCCCGCCGATTCGCTGAAAACCGTCGGCGTGCCCGACTTCCCGGTCTTCTACATGAACTACAACCTGTATCCGCAGGTGACGCCCTGGCGTGACGCCATCAGCCATGCGGTGCGCTACTTCAAAGGCCAGGAATACACCATCAGCCGCCCGCGCGACCTGTGGCACGCTGTGTCGGAGATCGTGTCGAAGATTGTAAAATTCAAAGCAGGCAGAGCCGGCACAACCGCGGCTTTGCACTAGGGGTAGAACAGGTAGTCCAGCCATGCTCCATGTACGTTCATTGCCCATGCTGGCCGCTCTGCTATGCACGGCCGCGCTACCGGGCGTGCTCGCGCTGCAGCCTCCGCCCACCCAGCCGCAGAAGCTCGCGCCCTATGTCAGCTCGCCACAGCCGCTGGTGACGAAGATGCTGGAACTGGCCCAGCTCAAGCAGGGCGAAACCGTCTTTGACCTCGGCTGCGGCGACGGCCGCATCCTGGTCGCCGCGGCGCGCGATTTCGGCGCCCGCGCCGTGGGTGTCGAATTGAGTTCCGTGCTGGCCCGGCGCAGCCGGGAGCAGGCCGATGCGCTCGGCCTGGCCAATCGCATCTCCGTCATCGAAGGCGATCTGCTGGCCGTGGACTTGAAGGAAGCGGACGTGGTCTCGCTCTATCTGATGACCGAGGCCAACGCCCAACTGCGGCCAAAGCTCGAACGGGAACTGCGGCCCGGCACGCGCGTCGTGTCGCTCGAGTTCGAAATCCGTGGCTGGAAGCCCGTCCGCGTGGAAAAATTCACCGCACACCGGCACGACTACAAAATCTATCTGTACGAGATTCCTGCGCGGTGACGGCTCCGCGAATCGCTCTTCTCCTGGCGGCCTTGGGCTGCACCGCTCTGGCGCAGCCCGATTTGAAGCCGGGCCGTAAGTACACCACCCTCGAACGCCTCCAGCCCGAGCGCCTCGCCGCCGTGCGCGCCGCCCGCGAGTCGCTCGCCCGCCAGCGCAAACCCATCCCGGAGGTGGGGGTTTACCACACCTATCGCGCCGCGGTTCACATCCACGCCGAGGACGCCAAACACACGCTGGGCACGCGCCCGCAAGTCCTTGAAGCCGCGAAAGCCACGGGCACGGAAGTCATCCTCTTCAGCGACCATGGCGGCCCCCATCCGGGCGCCTGGCACGGCCTCCGCGATGGCGTGCTCTTCCTCAAGGGCGCCGAACACGGCGACCGCCACGAACTCGTGTTCCCCGAACCCGCGCCCGGCCTCCGCTTCCATTCCCACGTCGAAGGCCAGATGGACGCCTCGGCCGACGGCTGGGACGGCATGGAGATCTACAACCGCCACACGGACGCGATGGACGATACCGATCTGCTCGACTGGCTCCGTCAGAGCGCGCTCGACCCGGAGCGGATGCGCAGCTTCGCCGCCCTGGCCCGCCAGTATCCCGATGAGGTCTATGGCGCGGGCGCGGATTATTGGCCGGACATTTTTGCCCGCTGGGACCGGATTCTGGCCACCCGCCGCTTCCCCGGCCTCTCGGCGAACGATGCACACCGCAACCAGTTGATCCCCGACGGCGCGGGCGGGCGCCTCGTGCTCGACCCCTACGAAGTCGCCTTCCGCAACAACGCCACCTACATCCTCGCCCGCGAGCGCACCCCGGAGGCGATTCTCGATTCGATGCGCGCCGGTCGCATGTTTGTGGCCCACGACTGGCTCTGCGACGCGCGCGGCTTCGCCTTCGTGGCCGTCAACTCGCTGGGCCTGTATCAGATGGGCGACGGCGTGCCGCTGGCGCCCGGCACACGGCTCACCGTGCGCACGCCCGCGCCCGCCACGATCAAGATTATTCTCAATGGCGAAGTGATCGCCGAACAAAGCAACGTCCGCGAGTTGACCGCGCCCGCGGCCAAGCCCGGCGCCTACCGCGCCGAAGCCTGGCTCGACATCGATGGCGAAGCGCGGCCCTGGATCTACTCGAATCCGGTTTACGCCGAGCCCGCCGGCCTGACCACCCTCCAACTCCCCTCGAACAACGTCCCCGAGGGCATCGAGGCCATCAACGACCTTTCTTACATCACCGGCGAACCCGTCGAAGCAGAGAAGCAGAAGCTCGACATTTACCGCCCGCGCGGCGCGGCCAACCTGCCGGTGCTGGTCTTCTACCACGGCGGCGCGTGGGTGCGCGGCGACCGCAAGCAGTACCCCTTCCTCGGCAGCCGCTTCGCCCGCGAAGGTTATGTGGTCGTGGTCCCCAGCTACCGCCTCGCCCCCAAACACCCTCACCCCGCCCAGGTCGAGGACGCCGCGGCGGCGCTCGCCTGGGTCGTCAAAAACATTGCGGAATATGGCGGCGACCCGCGCCGCATCACCCTCGCGGGCCACTCCGCCGGCGGCCATCTCGCCTCCCTCCTCGTCACCAACGAGCAGTGGCTCCGCGCGCACAACCTCGATGCCACGGCCGTCCGCGGCGTCGCCGCCCTCAGCGCGCCGCTCGACCTCACGCCCATCGCCGCGGGTTCCTCGCGCGTCTTCGGCAATGATCCGGCCGTCCTGCGCGCCGCCTCGCCCCAACAGCATATCCGCGCCGCGCTGCCTCAGTTTCTGGTCACCTACTGCCAGTGGGACTACGCCATCCTGCCTCAGCAGGCCGAAGCCTTCCACGCCGCCCTCGCCAAGGCCGGCGCCCGCTCGCGCCTCGTCTATGTCCCCGGCGAGAATCACATTTCCGAGATCACCAGCATCACCAAAGAAGGAGATCCCACCGCGGCCTCCCTGCTGGAGTTGTTGCAAGAAGGAGAGTCCCGCTAAACCATGCCCGAGTTTGACGTGGTCGGCGTTGGCCTCAACGCCACCGACACGATGATCCTCATCCCCCACTTTCCCGCCTACGGGGGCAAGGTGCCGTTCCTGAAGGAAGTGCTCAGCCCCGGCGGCCAGGTGGCCAGCGCGCTGGTCTGCTGCGCGCAGTTGGGCCTGCGCACCAAGTATATCGGCACCATTGGCGACGACCACCGCGGCCAGGTTCAGATCGAATCCCTCCGTGGCACCGGCATCAATCTCGACCACGTCCAGATGCGCCACGGCTGCGGGAACCAGTCCGCTTACATCCTCATCGATCAGTCCACCGGCGAGCGCACCGTCTTCTGGAGCCGCCCGGACTGCCTCCGCATCACTCCCGAGGAAATCACCGAGGACCAGATCACCTGCGCCGCCCTGCTCCACATCGACGGCCACGACACCCCCGCCGTCGCCCATGCCGCGCGCATCGCCCGCCGCCATAACATTCCGGTCACAGTGGACGTGGACACCATCTACAAGGGCTTCGAGGACGTGCTCCCCAACGTCGACTACCTCATCACCTCCAGCGAATTTCCCGAACGCTGGACGGGCGAAGCCGACCCCATCAAGGCGCTCACGCTGCTCCAGGACACCTACAAAATGCGCGTCGCCGCCATGACGCTCGGCGCGCACGGCGCCCTGGCGCGCGTCGATGGCCAGTTCCACTACTCGCCCGCCTTTGTCGTCAACTGCCTCGACACCACCGGCGCCGGCGACGTCTTCCACGGGGCCTTCTGCTACGCTGTCGTCAAGGGCTTCTCCATCGCGGAGACGCTGGAGTTTTCCAACGCCATGGCCGCCTTGAACTGCACCGCGCTCGGCGCCCGCGGCCGGATCGCCGCCGAATCCGAAGCCCGGGACCTCATCACCCGCGGCGAGCGCCGGCACCGGCCGGAATTTGCCGCCTATCTGGCCGGGAAGTAGCCGGATGATTCCGATTCACGACTCCCAGCGCAGCCAGACCACCCCCTGGGTCACCAGCCTGCTGATCGCCGTGAACGTCTTCCTCTTCCTCTACCAGATCACGCTCGACCCCTTCACCCGCAACGAATTCGTGCACCAGTTCGGCTTCGTGCCCGCACGCTTCGCCGCTGAAAGCCTCCTCACGTCCATGTTCCTCCACGGCGGCTGGATGCACCTGATCGGCAATATGATCTTCCTCTGGGTGTTTGGGGACAACGTCGAAGACATCCTCGGCCACGCCCGCTATCTGCTGTTCTACCTGATCTGCGGCGTGGCCGCCGCCCTGCTTCAGTTCGCCATCAACCCCGAATCGCGCGTGCCCATGGTAGGCGCTTCGGGCGCCATTTTCGGCGTCATGGGCGCGTATGCCATCAAGTTCCCGCACGCGCGCATCTCGATGATCGGCTGGTTCATCATCCTGTTCACCTTCGAGGCGCCCGCGTGGCTGGTGATGGTGTACTTTTTCGGGGTCAATTTCTTCTCCGGCCTTGGCGCCATCGCCGACGTGATGAACGAACGCGGCGGCACCGCTTTCTTTGCCCACCTCGGCGGCTTCGTGGCGGGCGCCATCCTGATCCTCACCCTGAAGACGCGCTGCCGTTCGCGCCTGCGCCAGGATGCCGCCTGGTGACATCCAAGGAAGTGCCATGTTCTATCCGCCCCTGCTCGACCTCGACAACGCCCCCGCCCTCGATGTGCTCGCCGTCGCCGCCCACCCCGACGACATCGAGCAGACCTGCGGCGGCACCCTGCTCCGCATGGCCGAGCAGGGCTATGTGACCGGCGCACTCGACCTCACCGCCGGGGAAATGGGCACCCGCGGCACCCCCGAAATCCGCATGGAAGAAGCCCGCAAGGCCGCCGCGCTCCTCCGCCTTTCCTTCCGCGAAAACCTCCAGATGCCCGACGCGCGCCTGGAGAACAACATCGCCCTGCGGCTCACCCTCATGGGCGTCATCCGCCGCCTGAAACCCAAGGTCCTCATCCTGCCCTACTGGGAAGCTCGCCACCCCGACCACTACGCCGCCTCGATTCTGGGCTTCGAAGCCGCCTACCTCTCGGGGCTCGCCAAGATGGACGACCAGTCCCCTCCGCACCGCCCCGTCAAGGTCGTTTACGCCTCCCTGTACGCCCCCGTCACGCCGTCGTTCGTCGTGGACATCACCCCCTACTTCGACCGCCGCATGGAATCCCTGTTCGCCTACGAATCGCAATACGGCGCTTCGGAGACCGGTGCCGTCCTGTTCCCCGACAAGGACGAAATCATCGACCGACTCCGCTCCATCGCCCGCTACTACGGCAACCTCATCGGAGCCAAATACGGCGAACCCTTCGTCCAAAAAGAAATGATGCGCGTGGACGACCTGCTCCAGACCGGCGTGCGGTCGTTCTGAACCACCGGCGCCGCCTTCCGTCAAATCCGGACGTTTTATAGCACTGAGTGCTACAATTCCTGGTAAAAGGAGGGCTTGAGGCCAATTGAGCAGGAAAGACCGCAGCGAGCCGCTTGCCGAGATCCATAAAACTTTGCAGGCGCTCAAGGAATTTGGCGAGATCAGCAAGATTACCGTACGCAGCTTTGACGTAGCCCTCCTGACGCCCGTCGAGCCACTGAGCCCCGAGCGCATCAAGGCGTTACGCGAGCGCGAGGGCGTCAGTCAGGCCATCTTCGCGAGCTATCTCAATGTCACTCTCAGCCTCGTCAGCAAATGGGAGCGCGGCGAGAAGAAGCCCTCGGGCGCGGCCCTCAAACTCCTTACTCTTGTCGAGAAGCACGGATTGCTGGCGATCGCCTGAACCTACTGCCCCGGCGCCCGGTCCGCGTAGGAATCGCCCGTGTACATGCGGACGACGCGGCCGGCCTGCTCCTCGAAGCGCACCACTTCGCCGATGGCGCCGCCGCCCGTCGCGGCATCCAGCCGGAACCGGCCGCCGCCAATGGGAATCAGGCGGCTCAGCGGGCCGGGTTCCCTGCCGGTGGGGTCCAGGGTGACGAGCCGCCGGTTCAACTCCACCACGCGGACATCGCCGAAGTCGCCGCGATAGAGGCCCGCGAAGCGGCTCCACGACGGATCCCATTCGGGCCGAGGCGCTGACGCGGCCGCTTTCGCCACTTCTTCGCCCACGGTCTGCATCAGGTGCTGCGCCAGGTCCGAGGGCACGGAATCGTCCCCGTTGGTCAGCACGATCACGCCCACCTTGTCGTCCAACTGAATCATCGTGTGCGTCTTGTAGCCGAAATACGAACCGCCGTGGCCCACATAGACCTTGTCCTTTTCGCGCGTTACGGAGAAACCGATGCCGTAGCCTCGCTGCCAGTTGGTCTCCATCACGCGGACGCGGTGCATCTCGCGCAGGGAAGCGGTGCTGAGAATCTGCGCTCCGCCCGCCGGGCCCTTGCGGAATTGCAGCGATACGAACCGCGCCATGTCGCCCACGGTGGAGGTGATGCCGGTCGCCGCCGCCATGGCGCGCGAATCCACGAAGGGCATGGGCTTGCGCGACCCATCCGGCATGCGGCGGCCATAGCCGATGGCCAGCCCGGGCACGTTCTGGTCCACGCTCGAATCCGTCATGCCCAGCGGCCGGAAGATGTTCTTTTCGACGTACGCGGCCCAGGTCTCGCCCGTGACCGCCTCGACGATCATGCCGGCCAGGGTGTAGGCCAGATTCGAATACTTCCAGCGCGTCTCCGGCGGCAGCGCCGATTGCTTCGTTGCCACATAGCGCCGTACGCCCCCGGCGTCGGGGAACTCCTTCTCCGACCAGTGCGGGCCTGCCTCGCGCGGCAGTCCCGAGATGTGGGTCAGCAGTTCCTCGACGCGCACCGGCGGGTCGCCCGGCTCGGCGGGCTGTATTTTGAACCAGGGCAGGTACTGCGATACGGGATCGTCCAGGCGGACCTTGCCCGCCTCGCGCAACTGCATGATCGCGATCGCGGTGAAGAGCTTGCTGTGGGAAGCCATGCGAAACCGGCTCGCCGGGGTCAGGGGGGTTTTGCGGTCCAGGTCGGCATGGCCAAAGGCGCGCGACCAGATCAGATCCTGATCATGCACCACACCCACCACCACGCCGGGCAGTTCACGGTAGGCCATCTGCCCTTCCATCCAGGCTTCATACAGGCGCTGGGCGGCCAGCACATCGGGATGATCCGCCACGCCGGCGGCGAAGCTGAGCCGGGCGGCAAACAGGAAGAGGGAACACAACAGGCTGAGGCGCATGGAACGATTATGGCGCGCCCGCCGCCCGGCCTGGGCTAGAAGCCCATTACGTGATAGCCAGAGTCAACGAAAAGGACGTTGCCGGTCACGCCGCGGCCGAGATTCGAGGCCAGGAAGACGGCGGTGTCGGCCACTTCGCCCGCCTCGGTGGGCCGGCGCAGCGGGGCCGTTTCGGTCACACGGTCGATGATGGTCGAAAGGCCCTTGATACCGCGCGCGGAAGCCGTTTTGATCGGCCCCGCGGAGATGGCGTTCACACGAATGTTTTGCGGACCCAGCTCCGAAGCAAGGTAGCGGACGCTCGCCTCCAGGGAAGCCTTCGCCACGCCCATCACGTTGTAGTTGGGCATCACGCGCGTCGCGCCCAGATAGCTCAGCGTCAAGATCGAGCCGCCCTGGGTCATCACCGGAGCGACGGCGCGCGCCACGGCGACCAGCGAATAGGCGCTGATCTCGTGCGCGAGCAGATAGCCGTCGCGCGAGGTCTCCACGAAGGGCCGCGAGAGGTCTTCTTTATTGGCGAACGCAATGGAGTGGACAACGGCACGCAGAGGCTCCCCTTCCGCGCGCAGGATCTCCGAGAGATGATCGAGGTCGGCTTCCTGGGTGACATCGCAGGGCAACACGCGGGCCGCGCCCAACTCGTGGGCCATTTCCTCGACGGTGAGCTTCTGGCGCTCTCCCTGATAGGTGAGGATCACATTGGCGCCCTCGCGGCGGAAGGCCTTGGCGATGGCATAGGCGATGGACCAGCGGTTGGCCAGTCCAAGCACAAGGGCGCTCTTGCCCGGGAGCAACTGTGACATAAACTACTGAGTTTAGCGCACTGCCACCGTTGCGCCGCCGCGTTCGCGGCTCAACCGCGCGGCTTCCATGAAGGCGAACAGTTCCAGGGTTTCTTCCTCGCTCACCGGCGGGGTGCCCGTGCGGAAGAACTTGATGATCTCGCGCACCATGGGAGCGTAGCCTCCGTAGGCCTTGTCCACATTCGCCGACACGCCCTTCGGCCCGAAGACCACCGCACCGTAGGGCGAAGACGGCCGCCCCAAGCGGACGGTGCCAATGCGTCCGTCGCGCCAGCGGCCCGTCACGACATCGGCCCCGTCGGTATAGGCGCGCGTCACCTCCACGCAGCCCGGTCCCATCAAGGAATACAGCATTTCCACCGCGTGAATCCCGTACCAGCTCAGGTCCAGATGATGCGAGGGCTCGATGGGGCCGGGGCCCCAGGTGATGACGCCGGTCATGTCGGGGCGGCGCACCGAGTCGATGCCTTCTCCGTAGCGCAGCGAGGAGGTGGAAAACCACTTTACGTTGTTTTCCCGCGCCAGGCGGGCGATTTCGCGCGCATCGGCCAGGGTGCTGGCCAGGGGCTTGTCGATAAACACCGGCTTGCCGCCCTTCACGATCTCGCGGAACTGTGCGAGGTGAATGCGGCCGTCCACGCTCTCGAGCAGAATGGCGTCCACCTTGGTCAGCAGGGTCGCGATGTCCGGAACGATCTCGACACCCCACTTGGACTTGATCTCCTCGGCGTATTTGTCCACGCGGTCCCAGGACGAGGGCAGGTCCTTGCTGCCGCCCTTGTAGGCCGCGACGACACGCGCCCCGGGCACGTGGTCTTTGTGCGCCGGGTCGTTCAACATCGAAGTGAACGCGGGCACGTGGGAGGTGTCGGTGCCAACAATCCCGATCCGGAGTTGGGCCGGCGCGATGGCGGCCAGAAGAGTGGCGAGCAATAAAAGTCGGTACATCGTAAATCCCTAGCGAAGTTTGAGCCGCTGTGGCTCCATGCAGTTATCTTACAGCCGCGCCGCGCCGCACGCAGTGTACACTAGCGGGTTTGGTGGACCTCTCGACGCCGGTGACCTACGTGAAGGGTGTTGGCCCGCAGCGCGCCAAACACCTCGAAGCCAAGGGTCTGCTTACCGCCGCCGACCTGCTGACCTACGCCCCCTTCCGTTACGAAGACCGCTCGAACGTGAAGCCGGTGGAGCAACTCGCCCCCGGCGAGATGGCCACCGTGCTTGCCACGGTCCGCGCGGCCCACCTGCCCCGCTTCCGCCGGCGCAACCTGCGCATGCTGGAGGTCGTCTTCACCGACCCGGGCGGCGGACGCCTGATCGGCAAATGGTTTCACGCCGGCCATCTCGAGAAAGTGCTCGAGCCGGGCTTGCGCGTGGCGCTCTACGGCAAGGTCGATTTCGACCCCTACGCCCGCGAAATGTCCATGCTCCATCCCGAGATCGAGGTGCTGCGCGGCGGCGAGGACGAAGGCGACGACGCGCTCCACACGGGGCGCATCGTGCCCGTCTATGAAGCCGCGGGCAAGGTCAACACGCGCGCGTTCCGCATGATCCTGAAGACGCTGCTCGACCGACTGCCCGAACTCGCCGACGCCCTGCCCGCGCACCTCCGCCGCCGCCTGAAGCTGCCGGATCTCACCACCGCTCTCCGCGAACTGCACTTCCCTTCCCCCGGCGCGGACCTCCGCGCCCTGAACGCCTTCCGCTCAACCGCGCAGATCCGGCTGATCTTCGAGGAGTTCTTCTGGCTCGAAACCGGCATGGCGCTGCGGCGCGGCCAGGCGCGCCTGGAGCCGGGCATCGCCTTCAACCTCACCGACCGCGCCCGCCAGCAGGTGCTGCGGATGCTGCCCTTCAAGCCCACGCCCGCGCAGAAGCGGGTGGTGAAGGAGATCGCCGCGGACATGGCCTCGCCCCAGCCGATGAACCGGATGCTGCAAGGCGACGTGGGCAGCGGCAAAACCATCGTCGCGGCGCAGGCCATGGTGATCGCCGTTGAGGATGGCTACCAGGCGGCGCTGCTCGCGCCCACCGAAATCCTCGCCGCGCAGCATTACGCCAATCTCCGCCGCATCTTCGAGCCGCTCGCCTACCGCGTGATGCCGCTGTACGGGTCGATGACAAAGAAGGAGAAGGAGTTCGCCCGGCGCGCCCTGTCCACCGGCCACGCCCAGATCGGAGTCGGCACGCACGCACTGATCGAGGAAGGGGTCGAGTTCTTCCGCCTCGGGCTCGCCATCATCGACGAGCAGCACCGCTTCGGCGTGCTCCAGCGCCGCGCGCTCCAGCAGAAGGGCGTGTCGCCCGACGTTCTGGTGATGACCGCCACGCCGATCCCGCGCACGCTTGCGCTCACTCTCTACGGCGATCTCGATCTCTCGGTGATTGACGAACTCCCGCCGGGCCGCAAGCCCATCCGCACGTTTCACCGCACCAAGGCGGAGCTCGAACTCGTCTACAGCTTCGTGAAGCGGGAGGTGGACGCGGGCCGGCAGGCCTACATCGTCTATCCCAACATCGATGAATCGGAAGCCCTCGCGGTGAAGGCCGCGCGCAAGGCCCATGAAGAACTCTCGCGCGACGTCTTCCCCACGCTCAACGTCGGCCTGCTGCACGGCAAGCTCAAGCCCGCCGAGAAGGACGCCGTCATGGCAGGCTTCCTCCACAACGAGGTCCAGATCCTGGTGGCCACCACCGTGATCGAGGTCGGGGTGGATGTGCCCAACGCGACCGTGATGGTGATCGAAAACGCCGAACGCTTCGGCCTGGCGCAGATCCATCAGTTACGCGGCCGGGTCGGCCGGGGCGGGGACCAGAGCTACTGCATCCTGGTGACCGAAAGACTGAACGACAATGGCCGGGAGCGGATCCGCACGCTTGTCGATTCCACCGACGGTTTCCACATCGCCAACATGGACCTCAAGCTCCGCGGGCCCGGCGAATTCCTCGGCACGAAGCAAAGCGGCCTGCCGCAATTCCGGATCGGCAATCTGCTGCGCGATAGCGACCTGCTCGACCTCGCGCGCCGGGAAGCGCTCTCCTTCGTCGAACATCCGCCTTCCGCGGCTGAACTCGAGGACGCCACCCGCTACATCCGCGAACACTGGCAGCGCCGCTACGGACTCGCGCTGGTAGGCTGATTCCGGCGAAACTGGAAGTTTACCCTTATGCGTGTCATTGGTGGAGAGTTCCGGAGCCGCCGGTTGAAGACCCCCGCGGGCGATGAAGTGCGTCCCACGCCGGACCGCTTGCGCGAAGCCCTGTTCAACGTGCTTGCCGTCCGCATCGAGGGCGCCGTGTTTCTCGATGCCTATGCGGGCTGCGGCTCTGTCGGCATTGAAGCCTTGAGCCGCGGCGCGCGGCATGCGGTCTTTCTCGAAAAATCGCGCCCTGCGCTGCGGTGCCTGCACGAGAACATCGACCTGCTGGACCTGCGCGCGCGCTGCGAGGTGCATGCGGGCGCGGCGGCGCCGGTCATCACGAAATACCCCGCCGACATCGTCTTTCTCGATCCGCCCTACCCGCGCGAACAGGAATACGGCCTGTGCCTGGAGCGCCTGGGCGCCGCGCCGCCGCCGCTGGTGGTGGTGCAGCACGCCTCAAAATTCACCCACCTGCTCAAGGAACAGTTCGGCACGCTGCGGCGCGTGCGCATCCTCAGCCAGGGCGATAATTCGCTCAGCTTCTTCGAGCCCCGGTGATCGCGCACCGGGGCCCGGGAGCCCTGGTCAGAAGTTCGCCGTCAGCGTGTTCGAAGCACCCACGGAATTAGTGAGGCTCACCGACACGGTGCCGATGTCCGACGGGTTGCCGGTCAAGCCGAACGGCAGCACGAGCCGGAACTGCGAGCCGAACGGGCCCGACTGCGCCGAGTTGTACCAGGTGGTGAACAGCGGCCCGAGTTCGATGTTGAACTCGGTCGCCGTCAGGGTCGCGCCCGGCGCCGGGGTCAAGCGCACCGTCGCGCGGGTGATGTTGCGCGGTGTTGAATAGCCGAAGACGGCCAGTTCAAACCCGTTCGCCGAACGCGTCACGTCCAGCCGGGTGAGCACCGGCGCCGCGGGCGCCACGCGCAGAGTCACGGTGGGCGGCGGCGTGGGCGTCACGTCCTGGTTGCCGCTCCGGTAGGTGGTGGTCAGCGTGATGACGCCCGCCACCGTGCCGGTTTGCAGGGCGGGCGGCGTCCCGCCAAAGTTCGCCGTCGTCAGGCCGGCGGGGATGCGGAATGGCAGCCGCCGCGAACCGTTGGCGAACTGGATTGCCGGATCGTCCGGGCCGCTGTCAGGCGCGAACGCCAAGGCGATTTCGCCATCCAGCGCCGCCGGGTAGGCCTGATCGACCACCACGGCAAAGGTCGGCTGTTGCGCCGGGCCCGAGGTGGGGGGCAGGTTGGTGATGCGCACCGGCGGAGGCGGCGGAATGTTCACCGTGATGCTGAGGCCCGCGGTGTTCGACAGCCCGTCCACATCCTCCACGCGCGCCACGAAGCTGAAGGTGCCGCCCGCGACCGCGCGTCCGGAAATCAAGCCAGAGCCGGGGTTGAGCGACAGTCCTTCCGGCAGCAGTCCTTCAATCGACCAGCGGTAGGGCTGCGTGCCGCCCACCGCCGCCAACTGCCCCTGGTAGTCCACGCCGGCATCCGCGGCGGGCAGCGACGAGGTGGTGATGAAGATGCCGCCGGTTACGGTGAGCGTCAAGGCCCGAGTGGCCGTCCGGTTGCGGGTGTCGGTCACGGTCACGGAGATGGGAAACGCTCCGGTGGCCGTCGGCGCGCCGCGCAAGACGCCATTGTCGAGTTGCACGCCGGGCGGCAGGCCGCCGGTCAACGTCCACACGTACGGCCCCACGCCGCCGCTCGCCGCCAGCGGCACATTGTACTCGCGGAAGGTGACGCCCTCGGGCAGCGTCAGGGTGGTGATCTGCAGCGCGGCAATCACCGGCAACTGAATGGACCGCTGTGCCGTGCGGCCGCCCGCGTCGGTCACCTGCGCGGTGAACACGAATGGACCCGCCCCAACGGGCGTACCCGTCACCTCGCCGGCGGAAGTCAGCGACACGCCCTGCGGCAGTGCGCCGCTGAGCAGCGCGAAGCTGAACGGCGCCTTGCCGCCGGTCACCTGGAGCGTGGCCGTATACTCTTCGCCCTCCGTGGCTTCGGGCAGGGGCGACGGGCCCACCAGCGTGAGCGGGTCATAGATCGTGATCGTGAACGCGCCCGTAGTGGTGGCGCCCAGCGAATCCGTCACGCCAACGGTGAACGTGAACACGCCCGCCGCGCCCGGTTGTCCGACGATCGCGCCGCCGGCATTCAGGCCCACCGCCGGAGGCAGGCCGCCCGCGGTGATGCTGAACTGATAGGGCGCAACGCCGCCCTGCACCTGCAGGTTCAACTGGTAGGTTTCGCCGCGGTAGCCATCGGGCGCCGTTTGCGTCACCAGCACCAGCGGCGCGGGATTCACGACGATCGTAAACTGCTGTTCCAGGATCTCGCTGCCCGAGGTCACCCGGATCACGAACGGGAAGCTGCCGTGGAGGGTAGGTGTCCCGCTGATCGTCCTCGTCGCGGGGTTGAAGCTGAGTCCCGGCGGGAGATTGCCGGAGATCAACGCGAGCACGAAATTACCCACGCCGCCGCCGGGCGTGAACACCGCCGAATAGGGCGCGCCCACCACTGCCCCTGGCAGCGACGGCGGCGCGAGCGTCAGCGGCGGCGGAGCGACGACCAGCGTCAGCGCCTGGGGCGCGGAAAATACCTGCTGGCTGGGCAGCCCCACGCGCACCGAGAAGTTGAAGGAGCCCAACTGGCTGGGTGTCCCGGCGAGAAGTCCAGCGGAGCTGAGAGTAATCCCCGGAGGCAGAGTCCCGCTGACCAACTGCCAGGTGACGGGCTGCGTGGTGCCCGTAAACTGCAATTGGGTCGAATAGGCCTGGTTGAGCGTGGCGCCCGGCACACTGGTGGTGGTGACGGTCAGCGTGGGCTGGATCTGCAGCGTGTAGGTTCGGGAATTGTTGTTCTCGAAGTTGTCCATCACCTCCACCTGGAACGTGGAGGAGCCGACCGTGGTTGGAGTGCCGCTGATGACGCCGCCCGAACTCAGGGTGAGTCCTGGCGGCAGGTTCCCCGAGATCACCGAATAATAGTAGGGCGGCGCGCCGCCAGTCGAGTTGAGAGCCTGGTTATAGGCGACGCCCACAAATCCGTTCGGCAGCGATGCCGTTTGGAGAATTAACGGGTTCGCTCCGACCACCAGCGTCAACGTGCGCGGCTGGGACTGGGTCAAGCCAAATGGCGCGCTGACATCAGCACGCACCGTGAAAGTGAAGCTCCCGGTGTCGAAGGGCGTGCCCGAAATGACGCCCGTCGTGGAATCCAGTTGGATGCCGTTGGGCAGGGAACCAGAGGTGAGCAGCCAGAACGCGGGCAGCGCCGTGTTGAGTTGCAGCGGCTGCGAGTAGTTCAGGAACTCCGTCGCATTGGGCAGCGTGGTGGTGGTGATGATGTAGGGCGAGGTGATCTGGAAGGTGTAGCTGCGCTGGTCGGAGTTCCCGAATGAGTCCGCCGCGCGGATCTGCACGGTGTAGGAGCCCACCGCCGAGGTGGTGCCGCTGATCTGCCCGGCGTTGACGCCCGAGGAAGCGAGCGAGAACCCGGGCGGCAGGCTGCCGGACTGAATTGAATACAGCAGCGGCTGCACGCCGCCGGTGGCCGTCACGGTTTGGGAGTAGGGAGTGCCCGCGACGCCGTTCGGCAGCGAAGCGGTCTGGATCACGACCGGATTCGCCGCAATCACGATGGAAAGGGGAACCGAATTCGTGGGGATGTTCACGCCGCCCACGTTGGTCACCGCCCGAACCACGAAATTGAACGTGCCCGCCTGGGTGGGGGTGCCGGAAATGAGGCCAGTACCCGAATTGATGCTCAGGCCGTTCGGCAGCGCCCCGCTTTGGATCGACCAGCCTGTGGGGTCGGACGTATTGATGAGCATCTGCTGGCTGTAGGCCACGCCCACCTGCCCGCCGGGCAGCGAAGTCGGCGTGATCTGATAGGGCGACACCACCTGCAGGGTGTAGTTCTTGGTGAAGGTGATGTTGAAATCGTCCAGGTAGGTAACGGTGAAGACGTAGGTGCCCAACTGCGTGGGCACTCCCGCCAACGTCAAGGTCTGGAAGCCCGCGTCCCACGAAAGGCCCGGGATGTTCGCGCCGCCAGGAGTCAGGTCGTAAGTAGCCCCGCTCCCCTGCGCGGTAAATTGCACTGAGTAGTTCGAACCCGCGGTAGCGGTGGGCACCGTTGAGGGCAGGATGTCAAGAATCGTGATCGAGGTGGTCTGCGATGCAATTTGTCCAGTGTCATCGGTTGCACGCAGGATGAACCCGTACTCCCCGCCGAGCGTGGGCGTCCCCGAAACAACTCCCGTGTTGGAATTCAGCACCAGTCCCGGCGGGAGGGAACCGCTGAAGATCGACCAGGTGATCGGCGCCACGCCGCCTTGGGTGGAGGGCGTAAACAAGGGGAACGGCGTACCCACCACGCCATAGTCATAACCCAGCTGGCCGATCACAAATTGAGCGGACGCCGGCACCGTCAGGCAAAGCAGCAGGATCGCGAAAATCAGAATGCGGTGTGCCATGGATCATCTCCTCCGTCGCTCTGCACTATCTCGGTGGCTGCACCGAAGGCGACCCTGGGGTGACGGTCGTCGGCGGACGGCCGGGCACGCCGGCGCCGTTGCCATTGCCCGACTGGGTGGCATAGACCACGCCGCCTACCGCCGCTCCGCCCACCAGCGCCAGAATCGCCCAGAGCTTCGCGCCCGCCAACGCCCCCACGACGGCGGCGTTCACCACGCCAATCGTCGCCGATGCCGTTGCTCCCGCATAGGAGGCGCTCACGCGGATCTCCCAGTTCCCGCCCAGCGAATTCGCCCGGAGGCCGCGCGCCACCGCGCGGCCGTCATCTCCGGTCAAAACGGTCAGCATGCGGCTGCCATCGGGAAATACCGCGCCCGCGCCGGACTGCGGCAGCAGGAACGTCACCAGCGCGCCTGGTACTGGGTTGCGGTTCTCGTCCACCACCTCCACGATCGGCTCCCGGGCCACCCTCTGGCGCACGTTGTTGATCGCCCCTTCGCCCTCGACAATGACAATACTGATGGAGCGCGGCGCGCTCGGCTGCCAGGCGCCGAGCGGGCACGATAAAACCGCGCTCAGGCTCATCGCCAGGATGGCCTTGAGAGAAAGTCGATCAGATTGCATGGCTGGCCCTCCGGGAACTCCCGTCCCCCCTAGGTTTATGGATTCGCTCATTATACGACGAATCCCCGGTGGATGACAGGACTTTTCGGGGGTACAATGGCCACAGGGTTGCAGAAGGGGTTGGCAGGGAGAATTATGATGATGAATCGCAAGATCTGGGCTCTCGCGGCGATCTTTGTGGGCGTGGCCGCGTCCAGCATTTGGGCACAATCGTCCAGCAAGTTGACGGCGCGGGAACTGTTCTACACCCCTCTGCCGCAAACCAAGGCCCCCGCCAAGAAGGCCCCGCCCAAGGACATAGCCTCCAACCGCAAGGCCACACCGCCCAAGAAAGCGCCCCAAGGGCCCAGCCGGCCCACGCCGCCCACCGGTGACCCGCGCCAGCAGGCGCCCGATGTCGAAATCGCCGTTCGGCAGGACCTCGATGATTCCGGCGCCCGCTTCATGAATGTCGCGAATGAAAGCGCGGTTCCGCTCGGCCTGCGCTACAGCATTCTCAAGTACGGCGCAGACGACGAAGCCGTCGAGGTGGATCCCGACATGGTCTTCCGTTCCGGAGACCGCATCCGCCTGCGCGTCCAGGTCAACGACACGGGCTACCTCTACATCGTCACTCAGGGCTCCAGCGGCAACTGGCGGGTCCTGTTCCCCTCGGCCGAGTTCGACGACGGCAACAATCGTGTCAGTCGCGGACGCAGCTACGACATCCCCAGCCGCACCCGCTTCGTCTTCGACGAGCAGCCGGGCACCGAGAAGCTGTTCCTGGTGCTGACGCGCCGCCCCGAACACGATCTCGACAAGCTCATCTACCAGCTGGACAATCCGCGTGAGGCCGAACCCGCCGAAGCGCCGAAGCCGCAGAAGGCGCCCACGCTGCTCGCCCTGAATACGCTCTCGGTCAGTAACGACCTGGTGGGCCAGATTCGCGGCCGGCTCGCCGCCCGGGACCTCGTCTTCGAGAAGGTGAATGAGGACCGTCCCGCGCGCCAGTCCCAGCGCGACGCCGAAAAGGCCGTCTATGTGGTGAACCCCGCCCGCGACGCCGAAGCGCGCCTCGTGGTGGACGTCGAGTTGAAGCACCGCTAGGGGAGCGGCCTTTCCCCACGAGTTAGGAGGCTGCGATGATCCGGGCTGTTTTGTCCTTCATCTGTCTGACCGCCGCGCTGGCGCCTGCCCAGCCGCCGCCACGCCGCATGGTCATCCATGTGGAAACCCACGACAAAGGCGAGTGGAAAACCGTTGATCCTGCCACGATCTTCGAGTCCGGAGCGCAGGTGCGCTTCCGCGTCAAAGCCAACTTCGCCGGCTATCTCTACGTCATGAACCAGGGCACGTCGGGCGACTACACGCTCCTGTTCCCGCGTGAAGACACCGGCATGCAAAACCGGCTCGACCCCGACGTCGAATACATCGTCCCGGCCACCGCCGGCGGCGCCTTCCGCGTCACCGGGCCTCCGGGGCAGGACACGGTTTACTGGATGGTGACCCCGCTCGAGATCGGCGCCGGCGGCAATCCGCGCCCCGGTTACGTCCCCCTGCCCCCGCCTCCGCCCGCCGGCACGAAGCTCAACACGCTCGTGCCTCGCTGCGACGACGCCGTCTTCCGCGCCCGCGGCGAATGCATCGACTCCACGGCCGGCCCCCGCAAGGTCCAGGATCCCGCCAAATTGCCGCCCAACCTGAAAGCCGTTCCCGATTTGCGGTCGCGCGAACTCGTCTTCATTCGCGAGAAGAACGCGGCCGTCGTCTCCAGCCCCGCCGGCGCCACCGGCCCGGTGGTTTACGAGTTCCGTCTGGCCCACAAATGAGACTGCTCGCTCTTCTGATTCTCGCCTCGGCCGCTCTCGCGCAGCCGCCCGCCGCGCCGCCCAAACAGCAGCGCGACCTCAAGTTTGAATCCGAGGTGGCGCGTCCGCCGGAATCCGAATCCGCGCCCGTCACCATCCCGCGCAGCTACGCCCTGATCATCGGCGTGGCGAAATACCCCAACCTCCCCGACACCGCCCAGCTCAACTTCTCCGAGCGCGACGCCGAAGCCATCTACTCCATCCTCATCAGCCCCGAAGGCGGCAACTTCCGGGCCGAAAACGTCCATAAGCTCGTCGGCCCGCGCGCCACGCTCGACAACATCCGCCACGAACTCGAAAACTGGCTTCCCTCGGTGACCAAGGAGGACGACCGCGTCCTCATCTACTTCGCGGGCCACGGCTTCGTCCATCAGGGCCGCGGCTACCTCGCCCCCTACGACATCCACCCGGACCGCATCCAGACCACCGGCTACCCAATGGACTCCCTCGGGCAGGCCATCGGCTCGAAAATCAAGGGCAAATGGAAGGTCCTGTTGACCGACTCGTGCCACTCGGGCGCCATCACCCCCGCCGAGGATGCCGCCTTCCTCAACAAAACCCTGCTCGACCTGAACCGCAACCTCTTTTCGCTCACCGCCTCGCGCGACCGCGAACGCAGCTTTGAAAGCGCCGAATGGGGCGGCGGGCACGGCATCTTCACCTACTATGTGGTCAAGGGCCTCGAGGGGCTGGCCGACGAAAACCGCGACGGCATCGTCACCGCCGACGAACTCGCCGAGTACGTCCGCCGCAACGTCCGCGAAGCCACCGAGGGCCAGCAGAACCCGACCTCCGACCGCGGCAGCTTCGACTCCGCGATGCTGCTCTCCTACCTGCCCTCCGGCGCGGCGCCCGGCACGCCGCCTCCGCCGAAGTTCGGCACGCTCATCATTGAAACGAACATGGATGGCGTGGAGGTGTTCGTCAACGGCAAAAGCGCCGGCGTCGTCAACAAGGGCACGCCGCTGCGCCTGCCGGGCCTGCCCCCCGGCGTGGTCACCATCCGCGGCGTGAAGATGGGCTACGAACCCGACGGCCCCCGCGAGGAGATGGTCTATCCGGGCCAGGAATCCACCATCTCGCTCCGCATCTCCATCCCCCGGCGCCGGCCCCGCGCCGCCGTGGATAAGTTCGACGACGCACTCGACCAGTACAACCGCGGCGGCCAGGAGGCCTACCGGCGCGCCGCGGCGCTGTTCGAGGAGGCTTTCAAGCTCGACCCCACTTACTCCCAGGCCGCGCTCTACCTTGGCCGCACCTACGACGCCCTTTATGACCTGGAGACCGCCACCATCTGGTACAAGAAGGCCATCGAGATCGACCCCGACTATCTCGAAGCCCGCGCCAGCTATGGCGGCATGCTGCTCGGCATGGGCAGCCTGGACGAAGCCATCCGGCAGTTCAACCTGGTCACCCAGCGCGACAAGCGTCACACTCTCGCGTGGTACCTCCAGGCCCAGGCCTACCGCGAAAAGTCGATGTATCGCGAATCGATCGACTCCGCCCGCCGCGCCATCGAAATCGCCCCTCAGAACGCCGAAGCCCACTTCTGGCTTGCCGAAAGCCTCCGCATGAGCGGCAAGCCCGCCGAATCCACTCCCGAATACGAAGCCTACCTCCGCCTCAGTGACTTCGATTCCAAGCTCGCGGGCAAGATGAACTACTACGTCGGCAGCTTTCTGATCGGCTACGGCCGCAAGAAGCGCGCCGCCCAGCGCGACATCTGGCAGGACTTGCGCAGCATGGCCTACTTCGGCCTGTGCGAGAACGCCAAGAACCTGAAGAAATACTCCGAAGCCATCGGCTATTGCCGCCAGGCGATCAAGTACGACCCCGAAGACCCCTTAGCCCACTACCTGCTTGGTCTCAACTATGCCTACCAGGGCAGCGCCGCCGGTTCGCTGGAAATGCTGGCCGCCGCCCGCCGCAGCTTTGAACAAATGCTTACCCTCAACCCCGATCTCGCCGAAGCCGAATTCGCCCGCAAGAACGTCGCCTCGATCGACCACGCCCTCCGCGAAGCCCGCTGACCGTTACTCCCCCGCCTTCGGAACCCACACGCACCGGAAACCCACATCCGGCAGCCGCGCCCGGCCCACCATCAGCATGAACTCATAAGGGTGGGTGTAGTTCACCGGCGTTCCAAAGCTCCCACCTTTCAGCAGATACCACGCCTCGCCCGGCTTTGGAACGGGCTCCAGCCATTCCGCCACCCGCCGCTCGGCCTCCGCCGTCGGGTTCCGCGCTTCGTCCACCCACTCCCACGCATTGCCCCCCAGGTGCAGCAAACCGTACGGGCTAGCCGACTCCGGCATTGAATCCACCTCCACCAACCCCCGCTCCGGATTCGCCACGTTCGCCTTGGCCGGATCCGGCGCCGCCCCCCATGGGTACTCGCGCCCGTCGCGCCCTCGCGCCGCCTTCTCCCACTCGAGCGGCAGCGGCAGCCGCTTCCCTGCCCACGCGCAGTAGTCCTTCGCCTCGTCAAACGTCATATTCACGGCCGGCAGCCGCGGATGGGCCGTCTTCCGCTCCTCGTCCACCGGCAGGCCCTTCGCCTCCAGGTAGCGGTTGAAGAACTCGTTGGGCACTTCGGTTGTGTCCATGTAGAAGAACGGCAGCGCCACCTCGCGCTTTTCCGGGCCGAACAGGAACGGTCCGCCGGGGATTAGAAGCATCTCCCCGGTCTCGGTCTGATGCACCGCCGGCGGCAGTTCCCCTTCCTTGCTGACGCCCGCCATCTTGTTCCGCTGCCGGATTACCAGCGCCGTCACCACGACCGACAACACCAGCACCACCGCCACCAGTCCCAGAATCAGCTTTCGCCCCGAGATGCCATCCGGCGCGGGCGCCGCCGCAACGGCTGCGGGCTCCGCCAGATCGGAAGAGCACACGTCTGAACTCCAGTCACTGACCAATCTCG
>ERZ761609.574-NODE-574-length-41135-cov-897.939679_pt1 | contig 41135 bp, 36 predicted proteins | sample MGYA00511163_ERZ761609 | MGnify/ENA primary metagenome ERZ761609 (study PRJEB28899, sample SAMN02445070) | bioreactor sludge metagenome | biome: EBPR sludge | place: Australia: Brisbane, Thorneside Wastewater Treatment Plant | collected 2011-12-16 ...
AGTTCTACGCGCTGCCAGGGATTGTAGCCGATGCTTTCCAAGCCCATGGGGCAACGAGCCGGGTTGCGGCGTGACGGCGCTCCTCGGCGGCCGGCGGCTGCGCCTCGGCAGGCCGGCGTACGTACACGCGCTGCACGGTCGGCCGCTACCGGCGTCGGCCGAGGCCGTTCTCGCCAGCGGCGACACGGTGGTCGCCCTCGGCGATGAAGCGGGTTGGATGGCGCTCTTTCGCCTCGGTGATGAGGTGCGGCCGGAAGCCGCAGCACTGCTCGCCGACCTTCGTGCCGCCGGCAGACGGGTGGTGCTGCTGACCGGCGACTGTGCGCCGGTTGCCCGGCGTGTCGCGCAGGGCCTGGCGATCGACGAAGTCGTGGCGGACGCGTCGCCACAGGCGAAGCACGATCACGTGCGCCACCTGCAGGCCGCCGGCGCCGTCGTGGCGATGGTTGGCGACGGCGTCAACGACGCGCCGGTGCTGGCCCAGGCACAGGTTTCGGTGGCCATGGGCGGTGGTTCGGAGCTGGCGCGGACGCACGCGGATCTGGTGCTGCTGTCGGAGAACCTTGAGCACCTGCGGCGTGGCGTCAGGGTGTCGCGCCGTGCGCTGCGCGTCATCCGGCAGAATCTGTGGTGGTCGTTCGCCTATAATTTCGTCGTTCTGCCGCTGGCGATGACCGGTTTCATCACGCCGTGGATGGCCGGCATCGGCATGTCCGGCAGTTCGCTGCTGGTGGTGGCGAACTCGTTGCGGTTGCAGAAGGCTGGCGGAAGCTGACGCTGATGGAAACCCTCTACCTGCTGATCCCGATTTCCGTCGTGCTGGTCTTCCTGATCGCACTCGCTTTCTGGTGGTCGCTGCGCAGCGGCCAGTTCGACGACATGGAGGGACCGGCGTACCGCATCCTGATGGATGACGACAGGTCGTCTCCGGCGGCGAGCGCCGGAGACGACCGCGCAGATCGGTCAGCGACCGATCTGCGCGACTCTTGACGCAGGTCAAGACGAGTGTCCGCGAGGCGAAGATAATGCCGGGGTCGCTGGCGCGAGTGCTCCGGCATTCGCTGCCTGGGGCGTCCAGGGATGTTTCTCTGTTGGGGTTTCGGGTGCGTTTCGGCGCACCCTTTTTTTTGCCCAGGCGCACGGCTGGGCGTGCGCCGAGGTTGATCTGTGTCAAGTTTGGCCTCGGCGGGTTAGAATAGCATCCGTTTATTCAGTGCCCGGGACAAGGGCATTCAGGGCGGTGCAAACCGGTTTTTTTGGTCAAGAACGAGGTGAGTCCATGTCGGAAACTCAGTCAACATACAACTACAAGGTGGTGCGGCAGTTCGCCGTAATGGCCGTCGTCTGGGGGATTGTCGGGATGCTGGTGGGGGTGATCATCGCCGCCCAGCTGGTCTGGCCTGACTTGAACCTCGGTTTCCTTCACTTCGGGCGCCTGCGCCCGCTGCACACCAACGCCGTGATCTTCGCCTTCGGCGGCTGCGCGCTGTTCGCCACCTCGTATTACGTCGTCCAGCGGACCTGCCACACGCGGCTGTTTTCCGATGGACTGGCAGCGTTCACCTTCTGGGGCTGGCAACTGATCATCGTTCTTGCCGCCGTGACGCTGCCCCTGGGAATCACCTCGGGCAAGGAGTACGCCGAACTCGAGTGGCCGATCGACATCCTGATCACGCTCGTCTGGGTGTCTTACGCGGTGGTTTTCTTCGGCACCATCGCCAAGCGCAAGGTGAGCCACATCTATGTCGCCAACTGGTTCTACGGCGGCTTCATCCTTGCCGTGGCGCTGCTGCACGTGGTCAATAGCGCGGCGATGCCGGTGACGCTGACCAAGTCGTACTCGGCCTATGCCGGTGTTCAGGATGCGATGATCCAGTGGTGGTACGGTCACAACGCGGTCGGCTTCTTCCTGACCGCGGGTTTCCTCGGCATGATGTACTACTTCGTTCCGAAGCAGGCCGAGCGTCCCATCTACTCGTACCGGCTGTCGGTGGTGCACTTCTGGGCGCTGATCTTCACCTACATGTGGGCCGGCCCGCACCACCTCCACTATACGGCGCTGCCTGACTGGACGCAGTCGGTCGGCATGCTGTTCTCGCTGATCCTGCTGGCGCCGTCGTGGGGCGGCATGATCAACGGCGTCATGACCCTGTCCGGTGCCTGGCACAAGCTGCGCGACGATCCGATCCTGAAGTTCCTGATCACCTCGCTGTCCTTCTACGGCATGTCGACCTTCGAAGGCCCGATGATGGCGATCAAGACGGTCAATGCGCTGTCGCACTACACCGACTGGACCGTCGGACACGTGCACTCGGGTGCTCTCGGCTGGGTGGCGATGATCTCCATCGGTTCGATCTACTACCTGATCCCGCGGTTGTTCGGCAAGAGCGAGATGTTCAGCGTCAAGCTGATCACCGTCCACTTCTGGGTGGCGACGATCGGCGTCGTCCTCTACATCGCGTCGATGTGGATCTCGGGCGTGATGCAGGGCCTCATGTGGCGCGCGGTCAATGCCGACGGCACGCTCACCTACAGCTTCGTCGAATCGGTCAAGGCCTCGTATCCCTTCTGGGCGATCCGTTTCCTGGGTGGCGTCCTGTTCCTGGCCGGCATGCTCGTGATGGCATACAACATGTTGAAGACGATCGCTGGCGGGCGGTCGGTCGATGACGCACGCGTCCTGGTGCCTGCCGCCCACCACGCCTGACAAGGAAGAAGCGATGAAGATCACGCAAGATGCAATCGAACGCAGCGTTCCGTTGATGATCGTGCTGACCCTGTTGGTGGTCAGCGTCGGTGGCCTGGTGGAAATCGTTCCACTGTTCTTCCAGAAGTCCACCACCCAACCGGTGACCGGGCTGAAGCCCTACGATCCGGTCCGCCTGACCGGCCGCGACGTCTACATCCGCGAAGGCTGTTTTCTCTGCCATTCGCAGATGATCCGTCCGTTCCGTGCCGAGACCGAACGCTACGGGCATTATTCGGTCGCCGGCGAGTTCGTTTACGACCACCCGTTCCAGTGGGGTTCGAAGCGGACCGGTCCCGATCTGGCCCGAGTCGGCGGACGTTACTCCGACGAGTGGCACCGGGTGCACCTGATCAATCCGCGGGATGTGGTTCCCGAGTCCAACATGCCTGCCTTTGCCTTCCTCGAGAAGGCGCCGGCCGACGCCAGCACCATCGAGGCGAAGATGCAGGCCCTGCGCAGGGTTGGCGTTCCCTATACCGACGAGGAGATCGCCGGCGCGAAGAAGCAGCTTGAAGGCAAGAGCGAACTCGACGCCCTCATCGCCTACCTGCAGGGGATGGGCCTGGAACTGAAGAACGTCAGGTAAGCGCATGGAAATCAACGATCTGCGATCCATCGTCACCGTCGTTTCCCTGCTGACCTTCCTCGGGATCGTCTGGTGGGCCTACGGCGTCAAGGGCAACAAGAAGCGCTTCGAAGAAGCAGCGATGCTGCCATTCACCGATGAGGAAGCGGATCGGGCCGAACTTGGCCAGGATCGCAACGGACAAAGGAAAGCATCATGAACGATTTTGTGAATCAGTTTTGGAACTGGTATGTCATTCTGCTCGTGCTGGTGAGCATCATCGCCTGCGGCGTGCTGCTGTGGACACAGAGTCTGCCGCCGCCAGCCAAGCTCGATACGACCGGCCACGTCTGGGACGAGACCCTCGAGGAGTACAACAACCCGCTGCCGAAGTGGTGGATGTGGCTCTTCTATATCACGGTGATCTTTTCGCTGGTCTACAGCTTCCTCTACCCGACACTCGGCAGCTTCCAGGGAATCCTTGGCTGGTCGTCGAGTGGCCAGTGGGCAAGGGAAATGGCGAAGTTCGACGAGCAGACCAGGCCGCTCTACAGCAAGTACATGCAGACCGATCTCAAGGCTCTGGCGGGCGACAACGCCGCGATGGAGACCGGCAAGCGGCTGTACCTGACCTATTGCGTTCAGTGTCACGGTGCCGACGCCAAGGGCTCGAAGGGTTTCCCGAACCTGGCGGACAGCGAGTGGCAGTGGGGTGGCGAACCGGCACAGATCGTCGAGACGATCGCCGTGGGGCGCAATGGCGTCATGCCACCACATGCCCAGCTCGGTGCCGATACGATCAAGGATCTGGCGCACTATGTCCGCTCGCTTTCGGGCCTGCCCGCTGATTCCTTGCGCGCAAGCAAGGGGCAGGAGGCGTTCAACAGCGCCGGATGTTCCGGCTGCCACGGCGCGGATGGCAAGGGCATGCAGGCGCTCGGGGCACCCAATCTGACCGACAAGGTCTGGCTCTACGGTAGTTCCGAGGCGACGATCATCGAGACCATCACCAAGGGCCGCAACAACCAGATGCCGGCGTGGAAGGAGTTCCTCGGGGACGAGAAGGTGCACGTGCTGGCAGCTTACGTCCTCAGCCTGGGCCCGGCCGCAGGCGGCAAGTAGTCGTCGGCGTCGTCGGCGTGCCTGAAGAACGGAGCGGGATTGCCGCTCCGTTCTTGCATTACCGGAACGACGATGCCGCACAAGCCTGTCGCTCCGGTCGATGCGGCCGGTGCGTCAGTGTCCAGGCCTTCTCCGACCGTTGCTCACGGCGGTTGCCGATGTGCCGCTGACTGATTCAGATCAAGTTCCCTCTCGAGCCAGAAGCTAATATTAGAGTTTGGTGTAATTCTTAAGTGGATCGGAGCTGAGATCATGGACCAGGCGGCCGGCAGCAAGGCCAGGACAATCCCCATCAACGTTGACGGGCTGTATGAGAAGCATCGCACCGTCTACGCCCGCAGCACCACGGGGATCTTCAACAACTGGCGCTGGGCGATGGTCTTCATCACGCAGGCGCTCTTTTACGGGCTCTGCTGGCTTGAATGGGGCGGCCGTCAGGCGGTCCTCTTTCATATCGAGGAGCGCCGGTTCTATATCTTCGGCATGGTCTTCTGGCCGCAGGACGTGATCTACCTGGCGATTCTGCTGGTGATTTCCGCTTATGCCCTGTTCCTTGTCACCGCCGTCGGCGGCCGCCTGTTTTGCGGTTACGCCTGCCCGCAGACGGTGTATACGGAAATCCTGATGTGGATCGAGCGCAGGATCGAAGGCGAGCGACCGGCGCGAATGAAGCTTGACGCGCAGCCGATGAATCCGCGCAAGTTCCGCCTCAAGTTGACCAAGCACAGTCTGTGGCTGCTGATCGCGCTATGGACCGGGATCACCTTCGTCGGCTACTTCACGCCGATCAAGGAACTGCTGCCGGCGATCGCCGTGTTTGCCCTTGGGCCGTGGGAGACCTTCTGGATCTTGTTCTACGCCGCCTTTCTCTACATGATGGCGGGCTTCATGCGGGAGCAGGTGTGCAAGTACATGTGTCCCTATGCACGCTTCCAGGGGGTGATGTTCGACCCCGACACGCTGATCATCAGCTATGACCCCGAGCGCGGCGAGCCGCGGGGTGCGCGCCGGAAAGGTGCGGCCGCGAAAGCGGCAACTCTCGGCGACTGCGTGGATTGCAGCATTTGCGTGCAGGTCTGTCCGACCGGAATCGACATCCGCAATGGCCTGCAACTCGAGTGCATCGCGTGTGCCGCCTGCATCGACGCCTGCGACCAGGTGATGGACAAGGTCGGCTCGCCGCGCGGCCTGATCCGCTACTCGACCGAAAACGCCCTGGCGCAGCACTACACGGCGCGGCAGATGGCGGCACACCTATTGCGACCGCGAACGCTGCTGTACGCCAGCATCCTGTTGGCGATCATCCTGGCGACTGCCTGGAGTCTCGGGCATCGTGTGCCGCTGAAGGTTGATGTGCTGCGTGACCGCTCGACCCTCTCGCGCGAGGCGGACGATGGGCGCACCGAGAACGTGTTCAGCCTGCATATCTCGAATACCGACGACGCTGCGCACCGCTACGCGGTCAGTGTCAGCGGGTTGGAGGGAATCGATATCGTCGGCGACCGGAGCGTCGAGGTCCCGGCTGCGTCGTCGACGACCTTCCTTCTGTCGGCGCGCGCAGACCCGGGCGTTGGCAAGAAGGGGTCGAACGTCATCCACTTCGAGATTCGCGCCGACGATGATCCGGACATCGCCGTGCGCGAGAAGACGAGTTTCTTTCAGCCATGAGCAGGGCCACCAACTCCTCGGCAACGCCGTGGTATCGGGAACCGTGGCCATGGCTGCTGATGCTCGGACCATTGGTCGTCGTCATTGCCGGTCTGGTTACCGCCTATCTGGCGGTGGTCAGCAACGATGGGCTGGTCGTTGATGATTACTACAAGGAGGGGCTGGGGATCAACCAGCGCACGGCGCGCGATCAGCGCGCCGCCGACCTGGGGATCGCAGCCGAAGTGCTGCTGGGCGGAAGCGGTGAGCGGATTCGTGTGCTGCTGCAGGCGAACGAGGGCCTTCGCTCGCCCGACTCGCTGACCCTGCGCATCGCCCATCCGACGCGTCCGGGTCTGGATCAGAACCTGCTGCTGCGGGCCGAGGGCGGCCGCGTCTATGGTGCTACGCTGCGGCCCCTGCAGGGGCGCTGGCATGTCATCCTTGAAGACGAGCGGCAGGAGTGGCGTCTGACCGGTGACTGGATCGCCGAGCCAGACGTGGTTTTGCGGTTGCAGGCTGTGCGCCCGGCGAAGGCCGCGGCGCAGGCCAATTGAGAGAGGAGCTTGGAGATGGCTTGGGAGCTGCTGTTTTCGACTGATTATGGTCTGTTCAGCTTGTTCGTGATTGCCTTCGTGATCGGTATGTCGTTCTGGTTCGCTCGCTTCTTCAGCAAGAAGATGCGTGAGGACCAGGCACAGAGCGGCAGGTAGCCGGGAAAGACCGCTATCTGACGCTGTCCGGCAGCGCGCGCGGCAGGGCGCGTGGACGACGTCAGCAGGGCAGGTCGTCTGGCTGGAGCGGCGATGATCGCGACCGCCGGCGTGCTGACGTCGCGCTGGCGAGCGTCTGTCAGCGCTGCTGGCGTCCGGCGGCTGCGGGGAGCATTGACATGAAACCTGCGCTGCTCGGTCGCGCCCGCGGCCATGGCTGACTCGGCACGCCGACGCCTTTGGCTGGCGCTGCTGGCTTCGCTGCTGGCGCACGCAGCCCTGCTGGCGCCAGCATATCGTTTGCCGCAGCGGCCGCCGGGGATGGCCGTGCAGCCGGTCGTGGCCATGATCGCTTACCGGTCGCCGGTGCCGGGCGAGGTCGATGCCGCGACCGCAGCCACCCCGGCGTCGGTGGAGTCCCGCCGGCGACCAGTGCGCGAACGGCAGACGACGGCCGCTGCGGCATCACCACGCCTGACGACGCCCGCGCGACCGGTCATCGAGCAGTCGGCGGCGCCGCGGTCGGACGATTTGCCACCCATGCAACCCCGCCCATCGCGATCGCCGCCCCCCGAGCCTCTGTCGGCGAGTGGAGTGACCGCCTCTGGCGCCACTGCCGTGGCGCAGGAAGTCCCTGTCGGAGACTCGAGGGCGGGTGCGGCGACGCCGGCTGCAGGAATCAGCGCCGACGATCTGCGGCACTACCGGATCGAACTGGCGATCGCCTCGCGTCGCTTCAAGCGCTATCCGGCCTTGGCACGCGAGCGTGGCTGGCAGGGGCGGGTCGAGGTGGCCGTCAGTGTCAGCGCCTGGCAGCCACGTCCGCAGTTCTCGCTCGCTCGCTCGAGCGGCCACGCCGCGCTCGACCGGCAGGCGGTTGCGATGCTCGAGCAGGCTTCGGCAGAAACGGCGCTGCCTGCAGGGCTCAGGGGGCGCGAGTTTCGCATCCTGCTGCCGGTTGAATTCACGCTCGACGATGCTCGCTGAACTGCCCGGAGCGACGCAGGATGCAGTCCTCGTGCAGCAGGAACCGGCCCCTTCGGCGATCGGCAAAGTAGGCCTGCAGACACAGGGTGACGCTCTGGAAGGCGAGCGACTGCCACGGCAGGGCTTCTTCGGAAAACAGCGCGGTTTCGAGGGTTTCGAGGCCGGCGGCGAAGCCGGTGTCGAGCAGGCGGGCGCGGTAGAAGAGGTGCACCTGATTGATGTGCGGCACATTGACGAGCGAGAACAGTTGCTGGATCTCGACCCGTGCGCAGGCTTCCTCGAGGGTTTCGCGGATCGCCGCCTGGGCTGTGGACTCGCCGTTCTCCATGAAGCCGGCCGGCAGGGTCCATAGGCCGTAGCGTGGCTCGATCGATCGGCGGCAGAGGAGGATCCGATCGTGCCACTCGGCAATGCAGCCAACCACCAGCTTCGGATTCTGGTAATGAATCGTTCCGCACTGCGGGCAGACGTGCCGCGGCAGGCTATCGCCGTCTGGGATCGCCAGTTCGACCGTGCCGCCGCATTCACTGCAAAACTTCATTCGTCCGTCTGCCTCGGGGGTTCGCTGCCACGCGGCAAGTTTATACGATCTGACCGTAGCATGGCGTACCGGCTCCGTCCGCAAGCGCTGCCGGCGGAGCCGGGCTGCCGGACAGCACGCCGGGGGCGAATTCGGGGACGATTGGCCGATGCCGATGCGGTGCAATGTGGCTACAATGCGCGACTATGGTCGGGTTCGAGCAGCCGGACCGTTGGGACGCCGTATCACAGGGGGGGCGCATGTTTCTGATTGTTGGCTATGTGATCATTCTGGCGTCGGCGCTGGGAACCTATGCGGTTCACGGCAGCCTGGCCGCGTTGTGGGTGCCGCTCGAGTACGTGGCGATCGTCGGCCTGACGATTGGCGGTTTCGTTGCTTCCAACGACCTCAAGATCATCAAGCTGACCATCGGTGCGCTGCCCGGCATCTTCAAGGGCTCCAAGTTTACCCGGGCGCTCTACATCGACCTGTTGGCGATGCTCTTCGAGGTTCTTGCGAAGGTACGCAAGGAGGGGCTGATGTCGATCGAGAACGACGTCGAGAACCCGAAAGAGAGCCCGATCTTCAGCAAGTACCCCGCACTGTCGGGTGACCACCACGTGATCGAGTTCATCACCGATTATCTGCGGATGATGGTCGGCGGCAACCTCAATGCAATCGAGATCGAGAGCCTGATGGACATCGAAATCGAAACGCATCACCACGAGGTGGAAACCCCGGGTCACGTGGTCTCGAAAGTGGGCGATGCCGTGCCCGCCTTCGGTATCGTCGTCGCCGTGATGGGAGTCGTCAACGTCATGGGGTCGGTGGGCGAGCCGCCCGCCGTCCTGGGGAAGATGATCGGCGGGGCTCTGGTCGGTACCTTCCTCGGCATCCTCATCGCTTACGGCTTCGTTTCGCCGGTGGCCAGCCTGTTGGAACAGAAGGCGCAGGAGGGATCGAAGATCTACCAGGTCATCAAGGTCGTCCTGCTGGCGTCGATGTCCGGTTATGCCCCGCAGGTGGCGGTCGAGTTTGGCCGCAAGGCGCTGGCGGCCGACGTCCGTCCGACCTTCCGCGAGCTGGAAGAGGAACTCAAGAACCGCAAGGGCAAGTAGGCCCTGCGCCGACGACCGACTGGGGATGATGAATGAGTGATGATGTACGCCCGATAGTCGTCAAGCGCGTCAAGAAGGTTGCCGGCGGCCATCATGGCGGTGCGTGGAAGATCGCCTACGCCGACTTCGTGACAGCGATGATGGCTTTCTTTCTGCTGATGTGGCTGTTGGGATCGACCGCCAGCGGCGACCTCAAGGGCATTGCCGATTACTTCCAGAATCCGCTCAAGATTGCCTCGCAGGGGGGGGCGGGAACCGGCGACAGTTCGAGCGTGCTCAAAGGTGGTGGCAAGGACCTGACGCGCACTGCGGGGCAGGTCAAGGGTGGCGACATCGACGCCAAGAGCAAGACGGTCAACCTGAAGGAGACCAACGCCGAGCAGGCGCGCAGGGAATTCGAGGAGCGCGAGAAAGCGATGCTCGGTGAGCTGAAGCAGAGCATCGAAAAGCTGATCGAGAGCAATCCGGCACTCAGGCAGTTCAAGAATCAGCTTCTGGTGGACGTGACCAGTGAGGGACTGCGAATCCAGATCGTCGATGAGCAGAACCGGCCGATGTTCGACACCAGCAGCGCCGAGCTCAAGCAGCATACGAAGGTGATCCTGCGTGAGATTGGCAAGGCGCTGAATGAAGTGCCGAACAAGCTGAGTCTTTCCGGTCACACCGATGCGGCGCAGTTTGGTGGTGGCGACAAGGGCTTTTCGAACTGGGAGCTGTCGGCGAATCGGGCGAACGCCTCACGGCGAGAGCTGATTTCCGGTGGCATGGATGAACACAAGGTCCTGCGCGTCGTCGGCCTGGCGTCGACGGTCCTGTTCGACCGGAATGATCCGCTGAGTTCGATCAATCGCCGGATCAGCATCGTCGTCCTGAACCGGAAGTCGGAGGAGGCCCTGCTGCAGGAAGATGGCAAGGTGGATGCCGTCGAAGTCGGTGGGCAAGGCCTTGATCCTGCGGCTGTCGCCGCCGGGCAGGCAGCGCCGGTGAAATGAGCCTTGCTGAGCACGCCGCCGCCAGCGGGCGCAAACCGCCAGGCAGTGACGATCGCCACCGGCCGGTATCCTGCGCGATGCCTGAGCGACTTCCGAGACAACGGACCGGGCGGCGGAAAGGGCGTCCCGCTGCTGCCGCGCCGGAGGCTCAGCCCTGCGGCATGGTGTCGACGAATGCCGGCCGCCGCATCAGCTTCTCATACAGACGGGCGAGATTGGGGTGCTTCCCCCGCCAGTCGATTTCGGGAAAGCGGAAGACGAGGTAACCGAGGGCGCAGCCGCTGGCGACGTCCGCGAGCGAGAAGTGTGTGCCCATGCACCAGTTGCTGTCGCCGAGTTCGCTCGACATGTATTCGAGGCTGCTGATGATCTTTGCCAGCTGGCGGGCGATCCATTCCGGGCTCTGCTGGGTGGCCGGCCGCTTCCGCTCGAGGAAGACGAGCGCTGCGGCGTCACATGCGCCGTCGGCGAGCGCCTCCCAGCGTTTGACTTCGGAACGTTCGCGGTTGGGAGCGGGCATCAGTTTGTTGTTCGGAGCGACGTTGTCAAGGTACTCGACGATGACGCGCGAATCAAACAGGACGGTGTTGTCGTCGAGGACGAGGACCGGAATCTTGCCGAGCGGATTGACGTTGGTCACCTGGTTTTCCGGCGTCCACGGCGAGTCGATCTCGAAGTCGTAGTCGATCTTTTTCTCAGCCAGGACGACCCGCGTCTTGCGGACGTAGGGACTGGTAAGTGATCCGATGAGCTTCATCTGGTTCCCGATTGTAAAAATCTGCGCACGATTATAGCATCGCGCCCGCAACGTGGTTAGGGCTGGCCGCCCCGGGGCGGGTAGAATACGGGGTTGTGCCATCGACCGTTCAAGGACCACTCTGCATGCTGCCTTCACCGCTCACTTCGCTCTCACCGCTCGATGGCCGCTACGCCGGCAAGCTGGATCCGCTGCGCCCGCAGTTCTCCGAATGCGGCCTGATCAGGCGTCGCCTGCAGGTTGAAGTCGAGTGGCTGAAGGCGCTCGCTGCCGACCCGCATCTTGAAGAGATTCCACCCTTCTCGGCTGCTACCCTGTGCCAGCTGGATGCCCTGGTGGCCGATTTTGGCCCTGCCGAGGCGGCGGAGGTGAAAGAGATCGAGGCGGTGACGAATCATGATGTCAAGGCACTCGAGTACTGGATCAGGAGGCGACTGGCCGGCAATGTCGAGGTCATGGGCGTCGCCGAGTTCATCCACTTTGCCTGTACATCGGAAGACATCAACAACCTGGCGCATGCGCTGATGCTGCAGGGCGCGCGAGCCGAGACGATGCTGCCGATGCTCGACGCGATCATCGAGCGCCTGCGAGACCTCGCGCACGAGCTTGCCGACCTGCCGATGATGTCGCGCACGCACGGCCAGCCGGCGACGCCGACCACGCTTGGCAAGGAGCTGGCGAATGTCGCCTTTCGCCTGCGGCGGGCGCGCTCGACGATTGCTGGCGTCAGCCTGCTCGGCAAGATCAACGGTGCCGTTGGCAACTACAACGCTCATCTGGCAGCGTACCCGGGGCATGACTGGGAGAGCTTTGCCCGCCGCTTCGTCGAATCGCTTGGCCTGGAGTTCAATCCCTACACGATTCAGATCGAGCCGCATGACTCGATGGCGGAGCTCTTCGATGCCTTTGCGCGTGCCAACCTGATCCTCATCGATCTCAACCGCGACCTCTGGGGCTACATCTCGCTGGGATTCTTCCGGCAGAAGCTGAAGGCGGGGGAGATCGGCTCGTCAACGATGCCGCACAAGGTCAATCCGATCGACTTCGAGAACTCGGAGGGTAACCTCGGTCTGGCGAACGCCCTCTTGCGCCATCTCGCGGACAAGTTGCCGATCTCGCGCTGGCAGCGTGATCTCAGCGACTCGACCGTTCTGCGCAACATGGGCGTTGCGCTCGGCTACACGTTGCTCGCCTACGATTCGTTGCTGCGTGGGCTCGGCAAGCTGGAAGCCGACGCCGAGCGCCTGCATGCGGATCTCGATGCCAATTGGGAGCTCCTGGCCGAACCGGTGCAGACCGTCATGCGGCGCCATGGCGTGGCGAATCCCTACGAGAAGCTGAAGGAGCTGACGCGCGGGAAGCGCGTTTCGCGCGACGACATGCGCGCCTTCGTCGAATCGCTGAGGCTGCCCGAGGAAGCCACGGCCGAACTGATGAGCATGACGCCGTGGAGCTACACCGGCCTGGCGGGTTCGCTCGCGAGGAGAATCTGATGGGGGTTGATCAGCGTTTGCCGGCGGCGACAGACCCGGCCGGCGAGCCGGTGCAGGGAATGATCGTCTGCCCGAGTTGCTCGCAGCTGGTGCCGGCCGGCGCGCCGTATTGTCCGTACTGCTGCGGCGAGGACGGCCGGCGTGGCGCGATGATGCGCGGTGCCATGCTGGGCTGGCTGTTCGGTTTCCTGACCGGCGGGCTGGCAAGCGCTGCCTGGTCCTCCTACGTCGGCCCCGAGCAGACGGCCTGGACACCGGTGCTGATGACGACCTTCGGCTGTGCCGCGGCGGGCGTCATCATCGGCATGATCGTCAACTGGCGACGGTAAGCCGTGCCCTCCTTTGCCGAGAATCTGCGCAGGTTGCCGGGGATATCGCACCTGCAGTCGATCCGCCTGCTGGATGCGGCGGGCGAGGTGGCCGCCAGCATCGAGAACCGGGCGGGAAGCCAGGGTGCGCTGGCGGTCTACAATCACCTCGCGCAGACCTATGGCGCGATCACTCCCGAGGCAGCGGCCAAGGGCCTCGAATTGTTTGCCGAACACGTCGATGAGGCGCGGGCCAATCCCGGCAGGCATCCCAACATCGATCGTCTGCTTCTGCTCGTCAGCGAGTGCCGGACACTGCGGGCCAAGCACGTTTTCGCGCTCTGAAGCACGGCAGATGGCTGCTCGGGCGGTGCTGGTGACGGCGGTTACAGACTGCCTGCCACGCACTGTGGCACAATCGGCGGCGGCTGGAGACGTCGCTTTGCCGTGGCGGCTGACTTCTGGCGGTCTCGAGGTGGGCTCGTGGCCCCAACGGTCGCCGGCGGCAGCGTCGCGACCCTCCGCGTCAGCACACGGGATTGACGCTGTCCGAAGCTTCCCGTGATCTGTCTCATCAACCACAACGGAGAAAAGGAATGAAGAAAGTCGTCGCTGCGCTCCTGCTGAGCACTTGCGCGGGTGCCGTTTTCGCCCAGCAGGCATTGAAGCCGGAAGAGATGATCAAGTATCGCAAGGCCGGTTACAGCTTCATGGCGTGGAACATGGGCAAGATCAAGGCCAACCTCGAAGGGAGCTACAACAAGGAACAGGTTGCCGCCGCCGCCACTCTTGTGGCAGCAACCGCCAATTCCGGCATGGGCGCATTGTTCGGTCCGGGGACCGACAAGGACGTCGGCGGCGAGAAGACGCGGGTCAAGCCCGAGTTCTTCAAGGAGCAGGACAAGGTCAAGGAACTGGCGATGGCCTACATCAAGGAAGCCAACGAGCTGCAGAAGGTGGCTGCCACTGGCGATGCGGCGGCAGTGAAGGTGCAGTTCGGCAAGACCGGCGAAAGCTGCAAGGCCTGCCACGACAAGTTCCGCAAGGACTGATCCTTGCACGCACGCGTCGCTGTCGGTCGACCTGCGGTCGACAGCGACGCCGCTCGCTCGTCACAGCCGATCGCCGTGGCTACCAGGCGGGGGCGGAGACCGGTACTGCCGCTGGTGCTGGCAGCCACGCGCCGCTGCCGGCGTAAACCGCGGCGATGGCAAACGCCAGTGCGACGCTGAAGGCCAGCGGGCCGCCCCCGGTTGCTGGCGGGCCCTGCTCCGGGTCGACCTCCTTCCAGCCGGTCAGCATTGGCTTGAGCAGATTGTCGCCCTTCGCATGCGCGTAGAAGCCGATCGCCAGCAGGTGCAGGATGACCAGCAGCAGCAGCAGGTTGACCGACAGCTTGTGCCAGCCGGTGAGGCGCTCGCTGAGCCCGCTGCTGATCAGGGCATGCAACGGGCCGCGGAAGGCGATGTCGTCGTTGGCAAAGAGACCGCTGCCGACCTGGAAGGCAAGCAGCCCGAGCAGGCCGAAAACCGACAGCGCGCCGAGCGGATTGTGGCCGAGTCCGCGCCACTGGCCGCGCAGGTATGCCAGGACCGCTGCCGGCGTCGGCAGGAACGTGAGAAAACGGGCATAGGTCGAGCCAATCAGTCCCCACAGCAGGCGAAAGCTCAGCAGGCCGAGGATGGCGAGGCCGCAGCGGCCGTGCCAGACCATCGCGTTGCCGCCGATCTTGCCGCTGACGAAGGATGCGACGACCAGCAGCACCAGTGACCAGTGGAAGACTCGGGTCGGCAGATCCCATAGCCGGATGCGCTTCTTGTCCATGCTGTCCTCCTGCCGTGGCAGATGCTGTTCCTAGACGACCGCGCCTTCGTCGTTGGCACCCTCGATCTGCCGCTTCGGCTTGACGAACTGTTCGCGCGACACCCCCAGCCACATGACCAGCGGGCTGGCGACGAGCACCGACGAGTAGATGCCGAAGCAGATGCCGATGGTCAGCGCGAGGGAGAAGTAGTAGAGCGTTTCGCCACCGAAGACGAGCATCGACAGGACCATCATCTGCGTCGACCCGTGCGTGATGATGGTGCGTGAAATCGTGCTGGTGATCGCGTGGTCGAGCACCTGCGGCGTCGTCAGACCGCGTGTCTTCCTGAAGGTCTCGCGCACGCGGTCGAAAACCACCACCGACTCGTTGACCGAGTAGCCGAGGACGGCCAGCACTGCGGCCAGGACCGAGAGCGAGAACTCCCACTGGAAGAAAGCGAAGAAGCCAAGGATGATGATCACATCGTGCAGGTTGGCGATGATCGCGGAGACCGAGAAACGCCACTCGAAGCGGAAGGCGAGATAGAGCACGATGCCGATGACGACCAGCAGCAGCGCCATCGCACCGTTCTCCGCCAGTTCCTTGCCGACCTGTGGGCCGACGAACTCGACCCGCCGCAGGTTGGCGCCGGGGGCTTCGGCAGTCAGCGCCTGCATCACCGACTCGCCGATCCTGGTGGTATTCTGTTCTGCCTTGAGTGGCAGGCGAATCAGGACATCACGGCTGGAGCCGAAGTTCTGTACCGAGAAGTCGTTGTAGCCGGCCTTGCCGAGTGCGTCGCGGATTTTCCCGAGATCGGCTGCCTGCGTGTAGTTGATCTCGATCAGCGTGCCGCCGGTGAACTCGACCGACAGGTGGAGGCCGCGGCTGAAGAGGAAGAACACCGCCAGCAGGAAGGTGAGCAGGGAAATGGCATTGAACAGCACCGCATGGCGCATGAACGGGATGTCTTTTCGGATGCGGAAGAATTCCATTTCTCAGCTTCCTATCTGGTGGTAGCCGTGCCGCCGTCGGTCGGCTTCCAGACCTGGCCGATGGCCAGGGACTCGAGCTTGCGGCGACGGCCGTAAATCAGGTTGATCATCGCGCGCGAGACGACGACGGCGGAAAAGAGCGAGGTCAGAATGCCGAGACAGTGCACCACGGCAAAGCCCCGCACCGGCCCGGAGCCGAAGATCAGCAGCGCGACGCCGGCGATGAGGGTGGTGATGTTGGAGTCGAGGATCGTCCCGAAGGCACGCTCGTAGCCGGTGTGGATCGCCGCCTGCGGGCTTGAGCCATTGCGCAGTTCCTCGCGGATGCGCTCGTTGATCAGCACGTTGGCGTCGATCGCCATGCCCAGCGTCAGCGCGATGGCGGCGATTCCCGGCAGCGTCAGGGTTGCCTGCAGCAGCGAGAGCAGGGCGACGAGAAAGAGCAGGTTGGCCGCCAGAGCGAGGACCGAAACCAGTCCGAAGAGCCTGTAGTAGGCGATCATGAAAACGGCGATGGCGGCGAAGCCCCACATCGTCGAATGGAATCCCTTGCTGATGTTTTCAGCGCCCAGGCTTGGGCCGATGGTCCGTTCCTCGATGATCTCCATCGGCGCGGCGAGTGAGCCGGAGCGCAGGAGCAGGGCGGTGTCGTTGGCCTCTACGGTACTCATGCGTCCCGATATCTGGACGCGCCCGCCCGCGATCTCGGCCCGGATGACCGGCGCCGTGATGACCTCGCCCTTGCCTTTCTCGATCAGCACGATCGCCATTCGCTTGCCGACGTTGTCGCGCGTCACGTCCTTGAAGATGCGAGCACCCGCGGAATCGAGCGTCAGGTGCACTGCCGGTTCCGTGGTCTGGCTGTCGAAGCCGGGCTGCGCGTCGGTCAGCCGCTCACCGGTCAGCACCACCTGTTTCTTCACCAGCAGCGGCATGCCGCCACGTTCGACGTAGAGTTCCGTCCCGAATGGCACCTGTCCCGCAAGGGCGGCATCGATGGCCCCCGGCGTTTCCTCGACCATGCGGATTTCCAGCGTTGCCGTGCGGCCGAGGATGTCCTTTGCCTTGGCGGTGTCCTGGACGCCCGGCAGCTGGACGACGATACGGTCAGCCCCCTGCTGCGCGATCACCGGCTCGGCGACGCCGAGTTCGTTGATCCGGTTGTGCAGCGTCGTCATGTTCTGCTTGATCGCGAATTCCTGAATCCGCTTGACTGCCTCGGGCCTGAGCGTGCCGACCAGGCGCAGATCGTCCCCTTCGCCCTGATCGGCGAGGAGCAGTTCGGACTGATTGTCCTCGAGTACGGTGCGCGCCTTGCTGCGCGTCTCGCTGTCGCGGAAGCGGATGACGATTCGCTCGCCTTCACGGCCGATGCCGGCGTGACGGATGTTCTTGTCGCGCAGCAGGCTGCGCAGGTCACCGCCCAGGGCATCGAGACGCTTGGTGACGGCGCCCTTCATGTCCACCTGCAGCAGGAAGTGAACGCCGCCGCGCAGGTCGAGGCCGAGGTACATCGGCAACGCGCGCAGGCGGGTCAGCCACTGTGGCGAACTCGACAACAGGTTGAGCGCGACGACGTACTGCGGGTCGCTGGCGTCCGGGTTGAACTGCTTTTCGAGAACGTCCTTCGCCTGCAACTGCTGGTCGGTCGTTGCCAGGCGCACCTTGACGCCGTTGCTGTCAAGGAAGATGCCGCTGTCGGCGATGGCGGCAGCCTGCAGTGCGCTGGCGACACGCTCGCGGGCCCGCTCATCGATCTTGATCGTCGCCTTGGCGCTGGAAACCTGCACCGCCGGCGATTCGCCGAAAAAGTTCGGCAGTGTGTAAATCAGGCCGAAGAGCAGTGCGAGGCCGACGATGACGTACTTCCAGAGCGGATAACGATTCATGAATGCTTGCCGTCAGTTGGGTGCGCCGGCCGCCTGCAGGGCAGGCAACGCGCGAGCTGGTTAGAGCGCCTTCAGCGAGCCCTTGGGCAGAACCAGCTGCACGGCCGGCTTCTGTACCTGGATCTCGACGCCTTCGGCCACTTCGAGGCTGACGAACTGCTCGCCGACCTTGGTGATGCGGCCGGCGATGCCGCCACCGGCGATGACTTCGTCGCCCTTGGCGAGCGCTTCGACCAGTGCCTTGTGCTCCTTGGCGCGCTTCATCTGCGGTCGGATCATCAGGAAGTAGAGGACGACGAACATGAGAATGATCGGCAGCAACTGCATGAAGCCACCGGTCGGGTCGGAAGAGGCTGCCTGTTGGGCATGGGCGGTGCTGATCAGCACATCTTTCTCCTGTCAAAACAGAGGCGTTGGAATTGAGCCGGCGATTGTACCACTAGCCTTCGCCGTGCTGGGCACGCGCCACGTGGAAAGACGCCACCATGGTCGGCAGCGTGCCGCAGCTGATCGCCTGCCGCAGGTCACGCATCAGGTCCTGATAGTAGTGGAGGTTGTGCATGGTGGCGAGCTGCGCGCCCAGGATCTCGCCGCTGCGGTTGAGGTGATGCAGATAGGCACGCGAGAAATTCCGGCAGGTGTAGCAGCTGCAGTTCGTATCGAGCGGTCGCAGGTCGTTGCGGTGGCGCGCGTTGCGAATGCGGACGTCACCGTGGCGGGTGAACAGGTGACCGTTGCGCGCGTTGCGCGTCGGCAACACGCAGTCGAACATGTCGATGCCGGCGGCGACGGCGCCGACGAGGTCCTCCGGCGTGCCGACGCCCATCAGATAGCGCGGCTGCTGCGGCGGCAGCCTTGGTGCCGTGTGCGCCAGGATGCGCGTCATGTCGTCCTTCGGCTCACCGACCGAGAGACCACCGATGGCGAAGCCGTCGAAGCCGATTTCCAGCAGCCCGGCGAGCGATTCGTCGCGCAGGTCTTCGTGCATGCCGCCCTGGACGATGCCGAACAGGGCGTTGCCGTTCTGCAGCCGGTCGTGCGCCGCGCGCGAGCGGCTGGCCCAGCGCAGCGACAGGCGCATCGAACTGGCAGCCTCGGCGGGGCTGGCAGGGTAGGGCGTGCATTCGTCGAGGATCATGACGATGTCCGAGTCGAGCACGTGCTGGATGCGCATCGACTCTTCGGGCGTCAGGAAGAGGCGGTCGCCGTTGACCGGCGACTGGAAGCGCACGCCCTCCTCGGTGATGCGGCGCAGGGCGCCGAGCGAGAACACCTGAAAGCCACCCGAGTCGGTGAGGATCGGACGCTCCCAGGACATGAATCGGTGCAGTCCGGAATGCGCTGCGATCACCTCGAGGCCTGGACGCAGCCAGAGGTGGAAGGTGTTGCCGAGACAGATCTGGCTACCGGTGGCCAGCAGGTCACGCGGGCTCATCGCCTTCACCGTGCCATAGGTGCCCACCGGCATGAAGGCGGGCGTGTCGACGGTGCCGTGGCGGAGGTGCAGGCGACCGCGGCGGGCGGCGCCATCGCTGGCGAGGAGCTCGAATCTCATTGGCGTTGGGGAGACGACCAAAGCCGGACTGCCGGCAAGCATGGCTGCATCGTGGCGGCGTTCGGCAGCGTCGCCGGCACCCCGGGGTGCCGGCAGAAACGAAAAGCCCGACCGGCGGTGGCCGGTCGGGCGACAGGGCCTGCTGTCCGGCGAAGCGGACAGCAGGGCACGTGGCGCCTCAGTCGGGATTGTCGATCGCTGCCTGGGCTGCTGCCAGACGGGCGATCGGCACGCGGAACGGCGAGCAGCTGACGTAGTCGAGGCCGACGCGATGGAAGAAATCGACCGAAGCCGGATCGCCGCCGTGCTCGCCACAGACGCCAAGCTTGATCCCCGGGCGTACCGAACGGCCCTTCTCGACCGCCATCCGGACCAGCAGGCCGACGCCCTTCTGGTCGATCGACTGGAAGGGATCGCTCTCGTACATGCCATCCTTGAGGTAGCTCGGCAGGAACTTGCCGGCATCATCGCGCGAGAAGCCCATGGTCATCTGCGTCAGGTCGTTGGTACCGAAGGAGAAGAACTCCGCCTGCTGGCCGATGCTGTCGGCGATCAGCGCGGCACGCGGCGTCTCGATCATGGTGCCCAGCATGTAGTCGAGCTTCTCGCCACGCTCGGCGAAGACCGCTGCCGCCGTTGCCCGGATCACCTTCGCCTGCGCGTTGAATTCACGCACGGTGCCGACCAGCGGAATCATGATTTCCGCCTTGACCTCGATTCCCTTGGCCTTCATGTTGAGGCCGGCTTCGAGGATGGCGCGCGTCTGCATCTCGGTGATTTCCGGGTAGGTGATGCCGAGACGACAGCCGCGATGGCCCATCATCGGGTTGAACTCGTGCAGATCGTCGACGCGCATCTTGATCACCGCCAGCGGCACGTTCATCTCGTGCGCCATCACGCGCTGGTTCTCCTCGTCGTGCGGAACGAACTCGTGCAACGGCGGATCGAGCAGGCGGATGGTGACCGCGAGACCGTTCATCTCGCGGAACAGGCCCTCGAAGTCGCCGCGCTGCATCGGCAGCAGTTTCGCCAGAGCCTTGCGGCGACCCGTCTCATCTTCGGCAAGGATCATCTCGCGCACCGCCTTGATGCGGTCGCCCTCGAAGAACATGTGTTCCGTCCGGCACAGCCCGATGCCCTTGGCACCGAAGTTGCGTGCCACCTTGGCATCTTCCGGCGTATCGGCATTGGCACGCACGCCAAGCTTCCGATAGCGGTCGGCCAGTTCCATCAGGGTACCGAAGTCACCGGTGAGCTCGGCTTCCTTGGTCGGCACCTGGCCGAGGAAGACGTCGCCGGTCGAGCCGTCGAGTGACAGCCACTCGCCTTCCTTCCAGGTCTCGCCGCCGATCGACATGGTGCGCGCATGGTAGTCGACGTGCACCGCGCCGGCGCCGGAAACACAGCACTTGCCCATGCCGCGTGCGACCACCGCCGCGTGCGAGGTCATGCCGCCGCGGGCGGTGAGGATGCCCTTGGCGACGCTCATGCCGCGCAGGTCTTCCGGTGAGGTCTCCTGGCGCACGAGGATGACGGTCTTGCCCTTGCGCACCCATTCTTCCGCCTCATCGGCAAAGAAGACGATCTGTCCGGTCGCCGCACCGGGCGAAGCCGGCAGGCCATGCGCGATGACGCGCGCCTTGCGGATCGCCTGCGGGTCGAAGACCGGGTGCAGCAGCTCGTTCAGTCGCTCGGGGTTGACGCGGCGCAGCGCTTCCTTCTCGTCGATGATGCCCTGCCGCAGCATCTCCACGGCGATGCGCACCATCGCCGCGCCAGTCCGCTTGCCGTTGCGCGTCTGCAGCATCCACAGGCGGCCTTCCTGGATGGTGAACTCGACGTCCTGCATGTCGGCGTAGTGCCGCTCGAGCTTGGTTTCAGCCTGCAGGAGCTGCTGGTAGATGTCCGGCATCAACTCCTCGAGCGAAGGGAAGCGCGCCCGCCGCTCGTCTTCGCTGACCATGGCCAGTTGCGCCCAGCGGCGCGAGCCCTCGAGGGTCACCTGTTGCGGCGTCCGGATACCGGCGACGACGTCCTCGCCCTGGGCGTTGATCAGGAACTCGCCGTTGAAGAGGTCCTCGCCGGTGCTCGCGTCGCGCGTGAAGGCGACACCGGTGCCGCTGTTGTCGCCGAGGTTGCCGAAGACCATTGCCTGCACGTTGACCGCCGTTCCCCAGCTGTCGGGCAGATCGTTCAGTTCGCGGTAGACCTTCGCGCGGTCATTGTTCCAGCTCTGGAAGACGGCCATCACCGATCCCCAGAGCTGTTCCCACGGGTCGCTCGGGAATTCTCGGCCGACGCGCGCGCGAATCAGCCCCTTGAAGCGCGTCACAAGTTCCTTCAGATCCTCGGTATCGAGGTCGGTATCGAGCTGGACCCCCTTCTTCTCCTTGACCATGTCGATAACGACTTCGAACGGATCGTGATCCTCTTTCGACACCGGTTTGAGGCCCATGACGACGTCGCCATACATCTGGATGAAGCGGCGATACGAGTCCCAGGCAAAGCGCTCGTTCTTCGCCTTGCGCGCCAGACCTTCGACCGCCTCGTCGTTGAGCCCGAGGTTGAGGATGGTGTCCATCATTCCCGGCATCGAGGCGCGCGAGCCCGAACGTACCGACAGCAGCAGCGGGTCCGATGAATCACCGAACTTCTTGCCCATCTCCTGTTCGACATAGGCGACGCCGGCGCGCACCTCGGCATCGATCAGCTTCAGGACCGCGTCCTGACCGTCCGCGGTGTACACTGTGCACACCTCGGTGCTGATCGTAAACCCGGGCGGGACGGCGATTCCGAGGCGGCACATCTCCGCCAGGTTGGCACCCTTGCCGCCGAGGAGGTTCTTCATCTTGGCGTCACCGTCGGTTCGCGCGGAACCGAATACGTATACGTTCTTGCTTGCAGTTGACATAAACACCCCGTTAGTGAGGAAAGAATGAAAGGGCACTTCGAACGGCACGTTCGCAGTGCCCCGAGAGTCGGTGACCCGGGCGCCTGTGCCGGATCACGGTGTGGCTGCGTCGCTGCCGATGCTGCCGGTCAGGGGCGCCAAAGCCCGGGAAAGGTGGACGATACTATATCTCTTCCGCCTCCATCTTGATCGCGCCGCAGGGACATTCGGCAACGCACATGCCGCAGCCCTTGCAGTAGTCGTAATTGAACTCGAAGCGCTTGCCGGGGCCGAGCTTGATCACCGCGTTGTCGGGGCAGACGCCATAGCAGTTGTCGCATTCGAAGCAGTTGCCGCACGACAGGCAGCGCCGCGCCTCGAAGAGGGCATTGCTCTCGTCCAGCCCGCCCTGCACCTCTTCGAAGGTGGACTGGCGGCGAATGATGTCGAGCATCGGCCGCACCGTCTTCGGTGCGTCGGCGTAATACCAGGTATTGAGGTTCTCGAAGGTCGCCACCTCCTTCTTCGGCGGTGCCACATATTCTTCGCCGCGCAGCCAGGCATCGATGTTCTTCGCCGCCTTCTTGCCGTGACCAATGGCGACCGTGACGTTGCGCTCGGCCGGCACCATGTCGCCGCCGGCGAAGATTCCGGCATGACCGGTCATCATGTTGGCGCTGACCTGCACCACCCCGTCGCTGACCTCGAGTCCGGGTACCCCTTCGAGCAGGCCGAGATCGACATCCTGACCCAGAGCCAGTACCAGCGAGTCGGCCTCGATGGTTTCGTACTCGCCCGTCGGTTGCGGGAAGCCCTTGCCGTCGAGCGCCATCTTCTCGATCGTCAGCGAGGATTCGTGCGCCTGCTTGATCGTCGACAGCCACTTGACCATGATCCCTTCCTGCAGCGCCTCTTCGACTTCGAAGTCGTGCGCCGGCATCTTCTCGCGCGTGCGGCGATAGACGATCAGCGGCTCGGCGCCCATGCGCTTGGCGGTACGGGCGACGTCGATGGCCGTGTTGCCGCCGCCATAGACGACCACGCGGCGGCCGAGCAACGGTTTGTCCTCGCCCTCCATGCTGCGCAGCAGCGAGATGGCATCGATGATCTTCGCCGCGTCACCGGCGGGAATCATCGCCCGCTTGCCGATGTGTGCGCCGACAGCGAGGAAGGCAGCGTCGAAGCCGCCTTCCTGCATGGTTTCGAGGATGTTGTCGACCTTGCTGCCGAGCTTGACCTTGACCCCGAGGTCAACGACCCGCTGCATCTCGGCTTCGAGCACGTCGCGCGGCAGGCGGTACTTGGGAATGCCGAAGCGCATCATGCCGCCGAGCAGCGGCCCCGCTTCCTGGACCGTGACCTGATGGCCGAGGCGGCGCAGGTGGTAGGCGGCCGACATTCCCGACGGGCCGGCGCCGACGATCAGAACGTGCTTGCCCGATTCGCTGGCCGGCGCGGTCAGCTTCCAGCCGCGCTTGAGCGCCTCGTCGCCGAGGAAGCGCTCGACCGAATTGATCCCCACCGGCGCATCAAGCTGGCCGCGGTTGCAGGCGCCCTCGCAGGAGTGGTAGCAGACCCGCCCCATGATCGCCGGGAAAGGGTTGTCCTTGGTCAGGTGCCGCCAGGCGCTTTCATAGTCGCCCGATTCGGCGTGGAACAGCCAGCCCTGGATGTCCTCGCCGGCCGGGCACTGCTTGTTGCACGGTGGCAGCCGGTCGAGATAGACCGGCCGCGAGGTGCGCCAGGAGCCGGTACGGTTGGCCAGCGATGAGCCGGGATCCAGTGTGATCGCAAAGGGTTTGTCCATCAGTTCGCCTCCTGGTCGAGCAGTCCGTACTTGCGAATGTTCTTGTCTGCCGCCGCCTGCAGGCGAGCGATCGTCTCCACTGCCGGCTTCTTGCCGAACAGGTGCGCATAGCGCTTCTGCAACTTGAGATATTCCTCGACGGGCTGCGGCCGGCGGATCTTGAGAACGCCGGTGACCTCGCCATTTTCGGCCTCGAAGACCGGGAAGATACCGGTTTCCTTCGCCAGTCGCGCCAGCTTGATGGTGTCCTGCGACGCCGCACCCCAGCCGAGCGGGCAGGGCACGAGAATGTGGATGTAGCGGGCGCCACGCATGCCCATCGCCTTGGTGACCTTGTACTCGAGGTCGCGCAGGTCGGCAACGGTCGCCGTTGCGACGTAGGGGATCTCGTGTGCCATGGCGATCGCCGGCACGAACTTGCCCTGGCCGAAGTTGTTGCCCGGCTCCGGCCCGACCGGCATGGTGGTCGCCGTTCGGGCTGCCGGTGGCGTCGCCGAACTGCGCTGGACGCCGGTGTTCATGTAGCCGCCGTTGTCGTAGCAGATGTAGAGCACGTCGTCGTTGCGCTCGAACATCCCCGAAAGACAGCCGAAACCGATGTCGGTCGTGCCGCCGTCACCGCCCTGGGCGACGACGCGGACGTCATCCATCTGGCCCTTCTGCCGCTTGACCTTGATTGCCGCGGCGATGCCGGTACCGATTGCCGCCGTGTTGCCGAACAGCGAGTGAATCCACGGAATTTGCCAGGAGGTCTCCGGGTAAGGGGTCGAGAAGACCTCGAGGCAGCCGGTGGCGTTGGCGGCGATCAGGCGGCCGCGGGCGGCGTTCATCGCCGCATCGATCGCATAGCGGGCGCCAAGCGCCTCGCCGCAGCCCTGGCAGGCGCGGTGTCCCGAGTTGAGTGAATTGGTCCGCTCGACGTTGGCCTGGACGCTGCGCTCCTCGGCGGAGAGCAGGCGGTTGCCGACGGTGAAGGTGCCGGTCTGGTAGAAATGAACGGGTTGGAAGCTCATGGTCGGTCTCCTCAGCCAATGCGGGCGGCAACGACGCCGATATCGCGCAGCATGCTCTCGGCTGCCGGCCCCGAACGGCGCGTGGTGCGCTCGCGTTCGAGCTGCTTGTTGACGACGTTCCAGTCGAGATCAAGGAACGTGAGGTGGCCGAGTTCGCCACTGATCGCCTTGTTGAACAGCCCGCGCAGCGACTTGCGCGTGATGGCGCGGCCGCCGAGTCCGGCGACCACGGTATGGCCACGAAGTTGCAGGCCGGACATCGCCATGCGGACGTCGGTCGACAGGATGCCGCCGATGCCGACCGCCAGGCTCTTCTCGAGGACCACCACACGCTGCGCGTTCTGCAGTGCGGCACGGACGTTGTCGAGCGGGAACGGACGATAGGAGGTGATGCCGAGGACACCGATCCGCTGACCCTCCTGGCGCATCTCGTCGACGGTGTCCTTGATCGTTCCGAGGACCGAGCCCATGGCGACGACGACGATCTCGGCATCGTCAACCAGATAGCTGTGGGTCAGGCCACCGGAATCGCGACCGAAGACCGCCTTGAACTGCTCGGCCAGCTGCGGAATCCGCTCGAGCGCCTGCATCTGCTTCGCGTGCGCCAGATAGCGGACCTCGGAGAAGGCTTCCGGACCGACCATGGCGCCGATCGACACCGGCTCCTTGGGATCGAGCATCTGGCGTGGCTCGTACGGCGGCAGGAAGGCGTCGACCTGCTCCTGCGTCGGTACGTCGACGCGTTCGTAGGCGTGCGTCAGGATGAAGCCGTCCATGCACACCATCACCGGCAGGCTGATCTCTTCGGCCAGCTTGAAGGCCTGGATGTGCAGGTCGAGCGCCTCCTGGTTGGTCTCGGCGAACAACTGGATCCAGCCGCAGTCGCGCTGCGACAGCGAGTCGGAGTGGTCGTTCCAGATGTTGATCGGCGCACCGATGGCGCGGTTGGCAACCGTCATGACGATCGGCAGACCGAGGCCGGAAGCGTTGTAGACGGCCTCGACCATGAACAGCAAGCCCTGCGAGGCAGTGGCCGTGTACGTCCGGGCGCCGGTGGCCGACGAGCCGATGGCGACGCTCATGGCGGCGAACTCGGACTCGACGTTGATGAACTCGCAGTTGGCAACTTCACCGGCCTTGACCATCTCGCCAAGGCCTTCGACGATGTGCGTCTGCGGCGAGATCGGATAGGCGCAGATCACCTCCGGCCGACAGAGCGCGACCGCTTCGGCGACGGCGTGTGAACCCTCGGTCTGTTTAAGCATGAGCAGTCTCCCCGTGCCGCGCGTGCGCGATCTCATCAATGACGAACTGGTAAGCCTCACTGGCGGCGGCGATGTTGCTGCTCGCCACCTTGTCGGAGAACTTGGCGTTGATCGCCTGGATCACCGATTCCAGGCGAATGATTCCCGAGGCAGCGGCGAAACCCGCCAGCAGCGGCACGTTCGGCATCGGACGGCCGACATGCTTGCGGCTGAGGTCGGTGGCCGGCACTGTGCACAGGTGGTCCTTCGGCCAGTCGCGGACATAATCGCCGAGGCCCAGTTCGTCGAAGCTGCGGCTGGTGTTGATCAGGATGTAGCCGTTCTTCTTCAGGCCGCTGAAGACATCGACCTGATAGAGCAGCGTGGGATCCTGGATGATCAGCGCGTCCGGTTCCATGATCGGCTCACGCAGGCGGATCTCCTTGTCGGCGATGCGGCAGAAGGCGACCACAGGGGCACCGGTTCGTTCCGAACCGAAACTCGGGAAGGCCTGAGCGTGACGGCCCTCCTCAAAAGCAGCAATCGACAGCATCTCGGCAGCCGTCACCACGCCTTGGCCGCCGCGACCGTGTATTCGGACCTGGAACATATTTCCTCCATTGTTTTACATCGTTCTTTCGACGTTCGCGCAGCATAGCTGAGTTCCAGGCCGATGAAAACAACGATACCGCGGCGTATGGTGAAAGTTTCCGTCACGATGTGAAGCGCCGCTCCCGGACCTGTGCGCAAACCTGGTGCTGCGGTTCGGCGACGTCGCATGGCGTGGTCGCTACGCGGTGGTCGTCGGCGCCACCTGCCGACCGGGCAGAGGCACGACAGCTGTCCGGCTGCCGACGGCATCCGCTCCACCTCGCCTGCGGTCGCCGGCCGCATGACCGGGCTTCCGCAAACCGCCCAGCTCCGCAGCCGCTCCGGATGCGGATCTCTTCGGCGTCGGCGACGACGAAGACGCGGTCCTGCGTGTCGAACGCCGCGGACAGGCGACGCCGCTGGGGCCTGGCCGGGGCCGCGCTGCGCAACCCCTTGCCGAGGCCGCGCCGCTAGGCGCGCCGGGGGATCAGCACCGTGTAGTCGAAGTCAAGCAGGACCCCGGCCTCGTAGCCGCCGTCTGCGGTCCTGTACGGGAAGGCGGTGCACGGCAGGTCCTTCGTTGCCACAGTGCGCAGGCGCAGCGCGCCGACGTCGCTGCGCCCGGGAAGAATCAGCGGCTCGATGACCTCGGTCCAGGCATAGATCGTGTCGCCGGCGAAGGCCGGGGCGACGTGCCGTCCGCAATTGATGGCGGCGATGGTGAAGGCGTTGGCGAGCCCGTTGAACGACAACGCACGCGCCAGACTGACGACATGGCCGCCGTAAACGACGCGACGGGCAAAACGTCCGCAGCGCTCGCTCTGCTGGTTGAAATGCACGCGCGAGGCGTTCTGGTAGAGGCGGGCGGCCAGCATGTGTTCGCTCTCTTCGATGGTCACTCCGTCGACGTGATCGATGCGCTCGCCGGCGGCATAGTCTTCCCACAGTTCGTCGCTGCCGGCCAGCGAAGCGTCGTACTGGGTGAGACGGATTCCCGCCGGCACCACCAGTTCGCCGGCGTCGATCGCGTCGGGGAGGTCGGGAATGCAGGTCGGCGGGGCGGGCGACTGTGGATCCCGCTTGCGCACCATCACCCAGCGGCAGTACTCGAGGGCGATCTGGCCGCGCTGGTTGACGCCGCATGAACGGACATGGACGATTCCCGAGCGTCCGTCGCTGTTCTCCCTGAGTCCGATCACCGTCGAGTCGGCGCTCAACGTGTCGCCGGGATAGACCGGGTGACCGAAACGGCCGGCGGCGTAGCCCAGATTGGCGACGGCATTGAGCGAGATGTCCTGCACCGTCCGCCCGAATACCATGTTGAACGCGAGCAGGTCGTCGACCGGCGCGCGCGGGAACCCGAGACTGTGGGCGAAGGTGTCGGCCGAAGTGGTCGCGAAGCGCGACCCGGTGAGAGCCGTGTACAGCGCGACGTCGCCTTCGGTGATCGTTCGCGGCGGCGCATGGGCGATCTTCTGGCCAACCTGGAAATCCTCAAAGAAGTTGCCAAGTCTGTTCTTCGCGCTCACTGGATGCTCTCCCTCTGCCGTTGATCGGGTTCCCTACAGGCCATATGCGGCGGCGAGCTCGGGGTCGCGCCGGGCGACCAGTCGCGCCAGATCGACGATGACCTTCGCCTGTTTCCACGTGGCGTCGTCCTGCATCTTGCCGTCGATCGTCGCCACGCCACTGCCGTCAGGCATGGCCTCGAGGATACGCTTGGCGAAGAGAACTTCCTTGATCTCGGGGCTGAAAACACGTTTGGCGATGGCGATCTGGTTCGGTGCCAGCGACCAGGCTCCCGAGCAGCCCATCAGGAAGGCATTGCGGAACTGTGCCTCGCATGCGGCTTCGTCCTTGAGATCGCCAAACGGCCCGTAGAACGATCGCAGACCGTGCGCGACCGCGGCGTCGACCATGCGTGCGACGGTGTAATGCCAGAGATCCTGCTGGAAGAAGGCGCGCTGGTCCTGGCCCGCCTCGGGGTCGGCGAGGACGCCGTAGCCCGGATGGCCGCCACCGACGCGAGTCGTCTTCATGCCGCGGGAAGCCGCCAGATCGGCCGGGCCGAGGCTGAGTCCATGCATGCGCGGGCTGGCGCCGCAGATCGCCTCGACGTTGGTGACCCCTTGCGCCGTCTCGAGCAGAGCGTGCAGCAGGATCGGCTTGCGTACCGAGTATTTCGCTTCCAGCAGGGCGACGTACTGGTCGACGAAATGGATGTCCCACGGTCCCTCGACCTTCGGAATCATGATCACGTCGAGCTTGTTGCCGACGTGCCGGATGATCTGCTCGAGGTCGTCGAGAATCCACGGACTGTTGAGGGCATTGACGCGCACCCACATCGCGGTGTCGCCGAAATCGTGCGCGCTCAGCAGTTCGATGAAGCCGGCACGCGCCGCCTCCTTGGCGTCGATCGGGATCGCGTCCTCGAGATTGCCGCACAGGACGTCGCACTGCCGGGCGGTTTCCGGCGCCTTGGCACGGATCTTCTCGATGTGTGGCGGGAAGAAGTGGATCATCCTTTCGGGTCGTACCGGCAGTTCACGCAGGGGCTGCGGAGCGCCGATGGCAAGCGGTTTGTAGAAATGGACGGGCAGTTTCATGGTGTTCCCCCTGGTGACAGTGAAGCGGCTGGGTGCAGCGGCAGGACACGGTCTGCCGTCGCGGTTTCATTCAGTGTGGTCCAGCGACGATGCGCGCGTCGTGCAGGCGGCCGACCTCGGCCTCGCTCAGGCCGAGGATGTCGAGCAGGATTTCGTCGGTGTGTTCGCCGAGTCGTGGCGCCGGCATTGCCGGCAATCGGGGGACGCGGCTGAAGTCGAGCGGCGTCGCCGGCATCAGGTAGGAGCCGATTCCCGGCTGTTCGACGAGCGCGAACATCGGGTTGTCGGTCGAACAGTCCGGATCGAGCGCGATCGCCTCACGAACGCTGCGGTACGGGCCCCAGGTGACGCCATGCGCATCGAGTGCCTGCGCCGCCTCGGCGAGCGTGCGGGCGTGAAACCATGGCTCGAGCAAGGCAGCGATCTGCTGCCGCGCGCGATAGCGGTTGCCTTCGTTCTCGAGGTCGAGGCCGAGGCGGGCAGCGAGGGCGGCGATCGCCTCGCGCAGACCGGTGGCCTTGAGCAGGCGGTGCCATTGCATTGCCGTCAGGCCGACGATCATCACGCGCCTGCCGTCGAGCGTTGCGAAGTCGCGGCCGAAAGCGCCATAGAGATAATTCCCCTGTCGCGGCCGGTCACTGTCATTGACCATCACCTCGGCCAGCATGCCGAAATTGCCGAGCATCGCCAGCGCCACGTCCTTCAGCGCCAGACGAACGAGCTGCCCTTCGCCGCTCAGGCGCCGATGCCGCTCGGCGGCCAGCAGTCCGACGGCGATCATCTGGCCGCTGATGAAATCCCAGGCGGGAAAGACATGGTTGACCATTTCCGGTGAACTGTTGGGTCCGGTCATCATCGGCAGACCCATCTGCGGGTTCAGCGTGTAATCGACCTCCGAACTGCCGTCGCGGCGTCCGCTGAGGTTGACCATGATCAGATCCTGGCGGTGTGTCTGCAGTGCGTCGTAGGCCAGCCAGCCCTTGGCCGGGAAGTTCGTGCTGAACAGGCCTGCGTGCTCACCCGGCGCGCAGATCAGCTGCGTCAGCAGTTCCTGTCCGCGGGGGAAGCGGAAATCGACGACGATCGAGCGCTTGCCCTTGTTCAGACCGGCCCAGAACAGGCTGTGCCGGCCATCGAGGGTCAGCGGCCAGCGACCCTGGTCGAGGCCGCCGCCAGGCGGGTCGAAGCGGATGACCTCGGCGCCGAGTTGTGCGAGCGTCATCCCGCCGAGTGGCGCGGCGACGAAAGCCGAGCCCTCGACGACTCGCAGACCCTTGAGAATTCCCTGCATGCCGGTTCGCCTCCCCGTGATCAGATGACGCGCTTGCTGCGCAGTTCTTCGATCCCGGCCGCATCGAGGCCGAGCAGTTCCGTCAGCACCTCGTCGGTGTGCTGCCCCAGTCGAGGTCCGAGGTGCCTGATGCGGCCTGGCGTCAGCGACAGTCGTGGCAGCACCGACGGCACGATGACGGTCTCGCCGATGTCCTCCTCGTCGATCGCCACCAGGTTGCGCCGCGAATGGAACTGCCGGTCGCCGAAGATGTCCGCGATGCTGTTCAGCGGCCCGGCGGGCGCGCCGGCGGCGAAACAGCGGTCGAGAAGATCGTCGCGATGCAGCGAGCCGCACCAGTCGCGAACGATCTCGTTCACGTCGTGACGGTTCTCGAGCCGTGTCTTCTGATCGCCGTAGACGTGTGACGTCGCCAGTTCGGGTCGTCCCATGGCAATCGCCAGCCGCTCGAAGAGCTTGTCGGTGACGCACGAGATCGCCACCCATTTGCCGTCGTCCTTGGTCGGGAAGTGCCCATGCGGACAGGCGAAATCGTTGTGTGTCGGCCCGTGCCGCTCGCGAACGCGGCCGAACATGCCGTAAGCCGGCGCCAGTTCGTCAGTACAGCGAAACACCGATTCGTAGAGCGCGGCGTCGATGTACTGCCCCTGGCCGGTGCGGTCGCGGTGACGCAAGGCCATCAGGATGCCGAGGCAGCCATAGAGACCGGTCAGATAATCGCCCAGCGTCGTCGATCCGGGTGTCACCGGCGTTCCGCGCGGCATCCCCGAGAGGAAGGCGATGCCACCGACGGCATGCGCGACACGGGCGAAACCGGGACGGTCGCGGTAGGGGCCGGTCTGACCGTAACCGGTGACGCGCAGCATGATCAGGCGCGGGTTGATCTGCCGCAGCACGTCCCAGCCGAGGCCCCACTTCTCGAGGGTGCCGGGGCGGAAGTTCTCGCACAACACGTCCGATTTCTCGATCAGCGCCTTGAACAGTTCGACACCTTCGGGCAGGTGCAGGTCGAGGGTCACCGACTTCTTGTTGCGCGCTTCGCTGAGCCAGGCCAGCGTGTCCTTGCGCCTGGTCGGTGTACCGAAGTGGCGCATCGGATCGCCGCCTTTCGGATTCTCGACCTTCAGCACCTCGGCGCCGAACTCGCCAAGGATGCTGGCGCTGTACGGCGCCGCGATCACCGTCGCCGCGTCGATGACACGGATGCCGGCCAGCGGCAAGCGGCTTTCGGCCTCGTCTGTGGTGGGCATGACAATCCTCGCGCTGCTGTGGGTTCAGATGATCTTGCGCTGCCGCAGGCGCCGGATCTCCTGCGCCGGGATGCCAAGCAGTTCGCGCAGGATCTCGTAGGTGGCGTTGCCGAGCGGTGGGCCGAGGTTCGAGATTCTCCCCGGGGTTTCGGACAGGGTGGGAACGACGCCCGGGATGACGACTTCGCCAAGCCCTTCCTCGCACAGTCGGGCGAGGTTGCCACGTGCCTGGAAGTGCTCGTCCTCGAAGATGTCGGCGATGCTGTTCAGCCGGCCGACCGGTACCTCGCCGTCGATGCACAGCTGCATCACCTGTTCGCGTGTCAGCGAGCCGACCCATTCGATCACCAGACGGTTGACCTCGTCGCGTGCCGCCAGCCGCTGGCGCTGATTGCCATAGCGATCGGCAGCAGCGAGTTCGGGTTTGCCCATCACCGCGGCAAAACGTTCGAACATCTTGTCGGTGGTGCAGGCAATCGCCACCCACTTGTCGTCGACGGTGCGGAAGTGGCCGTGCGGCACGGCGACGAAGCTGCCGGCCCCTTCGCGCTCGCGTACCTTGCCGAAGAGGCCGTAGGCAGCGGCAATCTCGTCCATCTGACGAAAGACCGCCTCGTAGATGCCGATGTCGATGATCTGCCCTTCGCCGCTGACTTCACGGTGGCGCAACGCGAGCAGGATGCCGATCGCGCCATAGAGGCTCGACAGGTAGTCGCCAAGCGGGGCAGTACCCGGAACCACAGGTGTTTCGCCGGGGAAGCCGGCAAGATAGGACAGACCGGCGAAGCCGTGCGCGATATGGGCGAAGCCCGAGCGGCGGCGGTACGGCCCGGTCTGCCCGTAGCCGGAGACGCGCAGCATCACCAGGCCGCGATTGGCCTGCTGCAATTCCTCCCAGCCGAGCCCCCACTCCTCCATCGTCCCGGGGCGGAAGTTCTCGATCAGCACGTCGGATTTCGCCACCAGCTTGAGGAACAGGTCGACTCCTTCGCGCTGCCGCAGGTCGAGGGTCACCGACTTGCGGTTGCGGCCCTCGCTGAGCCAGGCGAGTGTCGCGTCGTGGCGTTTCGACGCCGTTCCGAAGCGCCGCATCGGATCGCCGGCGACCGGGTGCTCCACCTTGAGAACCTCGGCGCCGAACTCGCCGAGGATCGACGCCGCATAGGGACCGGCGAGAAAGGTTCCAACGTCGATTACGCGCAGCCCGCTCATCGGCAGCCGGTCGCCTTCGGGCGAGCGTTCCTGCTCGTTCTCGTGCGACGGCCGGGTTGCCGTGGCTGGTTCGCCGGTCGCTGCTGCCGGCGAGGCGCTCGCACCACCCTCGCGGGTTTCCTGCTCTGGGGCAGGCTTCGTCGAAGCGGGCTCCCCTGTCATTGCCGATCCTCCCTGCTGCCATTGGCGCATGCCGCACGAAGCCTCATCGCCGGCGATCAGTGATCCGGGCGCCGGCAAGCCATTGCCTCCCGCCCTTCCCGACAACCCCTCGGGCGTCGCCAAGCCGGCAGCGATCGCCTTGCCACGGGCACGAGCGGTACGCGGATCGCCTGCCGTGCTCAGTCTGGCGCGAACGCAAGCCTCGCAGTATATGTTCAAAAAGCAGCCGCTGATACAACCGGCAGCGCCTTGTCGCAGCCGGCAGCGAGCGACCGCGCGGGCGATCTGCGAGGCGTCGGCAGGTGGGCGGCGACGCTCCTGCGGTCAGTCGGTCGGCCCTTTGATGTGAAAGTCGCGTCAGCGACTCGCGAATCTCCCTTCTCCCGAGCGCGGGAGAAGGGCCGGGGATGAGAGAAACGGTCATGACTTTCATCATCAGGGGTGTCCCGACAGTCATGACCGTCAGCCGCATGCCGGCACCTTCGGCGCCGGCGCGTGAGCGCGAAACGCGAAGCCCGCCTGGCAAAATGGTGAGGCATCGTCTATAGTGAATCCCAATCTCGAGAGAACGCTCAGGGCCGCCGACGGCGCGCCGGCATGGCGCCGCCCGGAACCCTGGAGACGCGGCGAGTCGGTGCCGCGCCCTGCGCGCGAGAAGCCCTGGCGGTGCTCACACAGCGGGCGAGGGCAAGCCGCAGGAACGGTAGCGTGGTGGTTGCAGGCGTCGCGGGCGCCGGTGAAGGCATTGTTTTGGGGGGGCGAGCGAGGTCCGGGGCCGCAGGTGGCCCGGTCGGGATTTTGCTTGCCGGACAGCGATATTTGCGAGTCGAAGGTGGAACCTGACCGGCGAAGAAGAAGCCAGGGCGTGGCCTGTCGTTGCGGGGCAGGAGCGGCTCGTTCACCATCCTGTGCCGACGTCGCCGGGCGCCTTCTCGCGACAGCGCGCCGCGCGTCGGCGTCACTCGCTGTCGGTGCGACTTCCTCCCTGGCCCATCTGGCTGCCACCGCCACCGCCACCGCCACACCGCCGGCCGGCGACACCGGCTATCCACACATCGCCGGCCGACGCTGGCCGCCACCGCCGGCCGCACGACGAAGCGTCACACTCGCTGCCTTGCGCGCAGCGCAGTGCGGTTCTGTTCGCAAGCTTTCCCGATCCCCGACCCCTCTGCCGATTGCTGGCGAGGGGCAGTTCGTGCGTCGCTGGCGCGACCTGCACGCGAATGACGTCTTCCCCTGACTTCAGCAACGATTACGGAGGCAACACATGAAGCTCACGCTGACCCCTGACGAACTGAACGCCTATTATGGCGAGCTGCACGAGGCGAACGCAGCCTTCAAGGGGCACTACCCCGCAGATTCCTCCGACCGGCAGCCGGTGCACACGGTCTACGGGGGCGCCAACCTGTTCAAGGCCGGATTTGCCGCCAAGCTCGGCGAGGTGGCGCTCAAGACCCTCGAGACCTATGCACCGAACTACCACGTCTTTGCCCGCGTTCTCGGTCTGCCGGGCGCAGAGACCCTGCCAAGCAACCCGATCGAACTCGACAGTCTGACGCGGGCGCTGGAAAGCAACCCGGAGCAGGTGCGCGAGATCAAGCAGGCGGCCTGGCTGGCATTCACCGTCTATAACCGCGTCGTCAAGAAGCTGCGGAGCGAGCCGATCGAGGACAACCGCATCGACTTCGAGGACGGCTACGGCAATCGGCCGGACGACGAGGAGGATGGCCACGCCGTCGCCGCGGCGGACGAAGTCGCCAGGGGGATGAGCGAGAACGTCCTCTCGCCGTTCCTCGGCATTCGCATCAAGACCTTTTCCGACGAGTGCAAGGTACGTTCGATCCGCACGCTCGACATCTTCCTCACCCGCCTGGCGGAGAAGACCGGCAGCCGGTTGCCGGACAACTTCATCGTCACCCTGCCGAAGGTGACGACTCCGGAGCAGGTGTCCGCCTGCGCCAGTGTCTTGGCGAAGCTCGAAGCCCGGCTCGGTTATCCCAAGGACTCGCTGCGCATGGAGATCATGATCGAAACCACGCAGTCGATCATCAACCACAAGGGCGAGAATACGGTGCCGTTGCTCGTCGCCGCCGCTGCCGGCCGCTGTCGATCGGCAATCTTCGGGACCTACGATTACACCGCGTCGTGCAACATCACGGCGGCACATCAGAGCCACACGCACCCGTCGTGCGACTTCGCCCGTCACGTGCTGCAGGTCAGCCTGGCCGGAACCGGCATCACGATCAGCGATGGCGCGACCACCAGCATGCCGATCGGGCCGCACAAGGCGGCTGCTGGCTCTGTCCTCTCGCCACAGCAAATGGACGAGAACCGCGCCGTCGTGCATGGTTCGTGGAAGCTCCACTACGACAACATCATGCATTCGCTGCAGCATGCCTACTATCAGGGGTGGGACCTGAACCCCGGGCAGTTGCCGGTACGCTATGCGGCGGTCGACACCTTCTTCCTCAGCGGGTTGCAGGATGCCTCGGCGCGCCTGAACGCCTTCCTGAACAAGGCTGCACAGGCGACTCTGGTGGGCAACACCTTTGATGACGCCGCCACCGGCCAGGGGCTGCTCAACTTCTTCCTGCGCGGCATGGCCTGCGGTGCCATCACCGAGCAGGAAGTGCTGGCGACGGGGATTACTCTCGACGAGCTGCGCTCCCGCTCGTTTGTTCGCATCGTCAACAACCGGACCCGGAAATAGACACCGCTCCGGAACCACGCAAGCAGAAAGGGATGAGTGATGACTGAGGTGAACTGCGGGATACAGGGGGGGTTGCCTTATCTCGATGCCGCCGATGCGGCGATCAGGAAAGCGCTGGGCTGGATGAAGCAGCAATGCATGGGTAGCAAGGGCGTGTCGAACGAGAAGCTCGACGCACACCAGATGGCCAGCTTCGATCTCGCCTGGTGTGCCGCTGAAGCGACCGCCGCGCGCTTCGCCGCCGACTACGCTGCCCGGGTGCTGGCCGCGGGCCAGCAGGCCGAGGGCGTCTGTCTCGAGGAGCGGATGGCCCTGGCGTTCTGCGCCGAGGCACTGCAGAACATCCACAACCGGTTGTGGGCGAGGCCGCAGAGTTTCGGCCTGAGCGAGGCGGACGTCGCCGCGCTGGCTTCGTCCGGCCTCAGCCGTTTCTGCCAGTTGCAGCTCGACGCCGCCCATCTCGAGGCCCTCGGCCGCGATGTCATGGCGCTGAACGGTGCCAGCGGCGCCTACATGCTCAGCGACGATGCGACGATGATGCAGGATTCGTTCCGCAAGCTGGCGACGAACGTGGTGATGCCCCTGGCCGAGGAGATCCACCGCCACGACCGCATCATTCCGCAGGAGATTCTCGAGCCGCTGACCGAGATGGGCTGCTTCGGCCTGTCGATCCCCGAGCGCTACGGCGGCATCCAGAGCGACGATCATGAAGACAACATGGGGATGATCGTCGTCACCGAAGAGCTTTCGCGGGGCTCGCTCGGTGGCGCCGGCAGCCTGATCACGCGGCCCGAGATCCTCAGCCGGTCGCTGCTCAAGGGCGGCACCGAGGAGCAGCGTGAGAAGTGGTTGCCGCGCGTCGCGATGGGTGATCCGCTGTGCGCGATCGCCGTCACCGAGCCGGATACCGGCTCCGACGTCGCCGCCATGCGCCTGAAGGCGACGAAGTGCGACGGCGGCTGGATTCTCGACGGGGTCAAGACCTGGTGCACGATGGCCGGCAAGGCCGGCGTCCTGCTCGTCCTCGCCCGCTCCAACCCAGACCGCTCGCTCGGCCACAAGGGGCTCAGCATGTTCCTGGTCGAGAAGGATTCGTACGAGGGGCACGACTTCGAGTACCGTCAGCCGCAGGGCGGTGTCCTCAGTGGTCGCGCGATCGCCACCATCGGCTATCGCGGCATGCATTCCTACGAGGTCTTCTTCGACCACGTCTTCGTTCCCGACGAGAACCTGGTTGGCGGGCCCGAGGGCGAAGGCAAGGGCTTCTACTTCACCATGGCCGGATTCGCCGGCGGTCGCATCCAGACCGCGGCACGCGCCATCGGCGTCATGCAGGCAGCGTTCGAGAAGGCAGTTTCCTATGCCCAGGAGCGCAAGGCGTTCGGCAAACCGATCGGCGACTTCCAGCTGACGCGCGTCAAGCTGGCGCGCATGGCGACGCTGCTGACCGTCTCGCGGCAGTTCACCTATGCCGTTGGTCGCCTGATGGATCAGGGTCAGGGGCAGATGGAAGCGAGCATGGTCAAGCTGTTCACCTGCCGCACTGCCGAGTGGCTGACGCGTGAAGCAATGCAGATTCACGGCGGCATGGGTTATGCAGAGGAGACGGCGGTCAGCCGCTACTTCCTCGATGCACGGGTGCTGTCGATTTTCGAGGGCGCCGAGGAAACCCTGGCGCTGAAAGTCATCGCCCGCTCACTGATCGACGCCGTATAGCACAGGCTGCAGCCGGCACCCCGGGTTTCGCGAAAAGGAGGTTTCAATGTCGCAGGCAATTCGTTTCCGACCGCAGGTCGAACTCGCCCAGAAGGTCGGGGTGGATGTCGGCAAGGTCCGCCATCCGCATTATGGCCGCTATCTGGAAGAGTTCGAACCCGGACAGGTCTTCGTCCACCCGCGTGGTTTCACCTTCTTCCGGGCGCAGATGGAAGCCTTTGCCCGGACGTACATGCAGTGCAATCCGCTTTACCTCAACGAGGAGTTCGCCAGGGCGAGCGGCTTCACGGGGCTGCCGGCGTCGCCGCAGATGGTCTTCAATGTCGTTCTGTCGCTGGGCGTGCAGAACGATTCGGAGAAGGCGATGGCCAACCTCGGCTATTACGATGCGCAGTATCTGCGGCCGGTGTATGCCCTCGACACGATCCGCTCGCTGACCAAGGTCATCGACCGCAAGGAGCGCGGTGCCGGCAAGCCGGGGATCGTCACCATCCGCACGCTGGGAATCAACCAGAACGACGAGGTCGTGCTGCAGTACCAGCGCAAGATCATGGTCGCCGGGCAGGGCGGGCGGCCGTCGACGACACCGCTGCCGGCGTCGGCGGACGGGCGGATGCCAGCCTTCCCGTGGGTCGATGACGCCGAGGTCTTCCTGCCACGTTTCCCGGATGTCCTGCCCGCCGGGCTGACCGGCCCGCGGTCCTGCTGCGAGGATTTCACGGTCGGCGAGATCATCGTCCATGCCAATGGCCGGACGATCACCGACGAGCATCTACCGCTGACCTATGCGGTCGGCAACACCCATCCGCTGCACTTCGACCGCGTCTTCAGCTCCGGCCTGTCGGGCAAGATGAGCGGTGACCCGATCGTCTATGGCGGTCTCGTCTTCGCTTGGCTCGAAGGACTCGCCAGCCGCGATGTCAGTGACAACAGCGTCTGGGAACTCGGCTTCACCGAGGGCTACCACACGCAGCCGTCGATCGCCGGCGACACCGTTGCGGCGCTGTCGCGCGTGCTGGCCAGCGAGGACGCTCCCGGCGAACTCGCCGCCGGCTTCGGAATCGTCAGCTTCCAGCTCATCGGCGTCAAGAACATCAGCGCCGCCAGCGCGCTGGCGAGGTATGGCGCCGATCTGTTCATCAAGGAGAACGACAAGAAGGAACTGGGCAAGGAAAAGATCGACGAGAAGATTTTTGAGATCGAGAGGCGCCTCTTGATCAGAAAGAGGAGATAGTCATGGTTGCCCCGCGCAAGAATCGCGATCAGCCCTGGTTGATGCGGACCTACAGCGGCCACAGTTCGGCCAGGGCGTCCAATGCCCTCTATCGAACCAACCTCGCCAAGGGACAGACCGGGTTGTCGGTCGCCTTCGACCTGCCGACGCAGACCGGCTACGACGCCGACAGTCCGCTGGCGCGCGGCGAGGTCGGCAAGGTCGGCGTGCCGATCTCGCACATCGAGGACATGGATCAGTTGTTCGACCAGATCCCGCTCGACCAGATGAACACCTCGATGACGATCAACGCCACCGCCGCCTGGTTGCTGTCGCTGTACATCGGGCTGGCGCAACGGCGGGGGATCGACCCGAAGAAACTCAGCGGGACGACCCAGAACGACATCATCAAGGAGTACCTGTCGCGCGGCACCTACATCTATCCGCCCGGCCCGTCGATGCGTCTGATCGCCGACACGATCAACTACACGATCAGGCACGTGCCGAAGTGGAACCCGACCAACGTCTGCAGCTACCACCTGCAGGAAGCGGGCGCGACGCCGGTGCAGGAGCTTGCCTACGCGCTGTGCACGGCGATGGCGGTTCTCGATCGGGTCAAGGCTTCCGGCGAAGTGCCACCGGAGGAGTTCCCGCAAGTCGTCGAGCGGATCTCATTCTTCGTCAATGCCGGCATCCGCTTCATCGAGGAGTGCTGCAAGCTGCGCGCCTTCGGCGAGATGTGGGACGAGCTGACGCTCAGCCGTTACCAGGTCGAGGATCCCAAGCTGCGCCGTTTCCGCTACGGCGTGCAGGTGAACTCGCTCGGGCTGACCGAGGCGCAACCCGAAAACAACGTGCAGCGGATCGTTCTCGAGATGCTGGCCGTCGCGCTGTCGAAGCGCGCCCGGGCGCGCGCCATCCAGCTCCCCGCCTGGAACGAGGCGATGGGGCTGCCGCGCCCGTGGGATCAGCAATGGGCGCTGCGGATGCAGCAGGTGATGGCCTTCGAGACCGACCTCCTCGAGTACGAGGACATCCTTGACGGCTCGCCGGTGATCGCCGCCAAGGTCAGCGAATTGATCGCTGGTGCCAGGCGCGAGATCGACAACGTCGAAGCGCAGGGCGGGATCATTGCCGCGATCGAATCCGGCTACATCAAGCGCGAGCTGGTCGGCAGCCACATGAGCCGCCTGCGCGCCATCGAATCGGGTGAGCTGAAGATCATCGGCGTCAACTGCTTCCAGGAGACCGCCGAGTCGCCGCTGACGATGGGCAGCGACGGCGCCATCATGAAGTCCGATCCGGCGGCTGAACGGCAACAGATCGAACGTTTGCAGGAGCATCGCCGGCAGCGCAACGATGCCGATGTGCGGGCGGCCCTGCAGGGGCTCAGCGATACGGCGAAGAGCGGCGACAACATCATGCCGAGTTCGATTCGCTGCGCGCTCGCCGGCGTCACCACCGGCGAGTGGGGCGACTCGCTGCGCGCCGTTTTCGGCGAGTTCCGTCCGCCGACCGGGGTCGACATCGCCATCGACAGTCGCGAGGTGCTCGGCCGCAAGGACCAGGTGACCGAACTCAGGGAGAGAGTCGGTCGTACCGGCAACGCGCTGGGTCGACCGCTGAAGATTCTTGTCGGCAAGCCGGGGCTCGATGGCCATTCGAACGGCGCCGAGCAGGTGGCCGTCAAGGCGAGGGATGTCGGTTTCGAGGTCGTTTACGACGGCATCCGGCTGACGCCGCAGCAGATCGCCCAGGCGGCGCAGGAGGAAGGGGTCCATGTCGTCGGGCTGTCGATCCTCTCGGGAAGCCACATGGAGCTGGTCGGGTCGGTGCTGCAGGAGTTGCGTGCGCGCGACCTGGCGGGGTTGCCGGTGGTTGCCGGCGGCATCATCCCGCCTGCGGACGCCGAGCGATTGATGGCGCTCGGGGTGCGGGCGATCTACACGCCGAAGGACTTCAGCCTGAACGCGATCATGGGGGACATCGTCGACGTGGTGCGCGAGTCGAACGGGCTCGAGCGCTTGGGTTTGCTGTCTTGAGAGGTAGATGACGAACCTCGGCCTTCCCGATCCCGAACAGCTCGCGGCGCGCATCCTGCGCGGTGAGCGGGCAGCCGTTGCCAGCGGCCTGAACCTGCTGGACAACCGGCTGCCGGCCGCGCGCGGCCGCGCCGTGCGGCTGCTGGCGTGCCTCTCCGGCGAGCGCTGGCTGAG
>ERZ761609.575-NODE-575-length-41097-cov-63.936455_pt1 | contig 41097 bp, 35 predicted proteins | sample MGYA00511163_ERZ761609 | MGnify/ENA primary metagenome ERZ761609 (study PRJEB28899, sample SAMN02445070) | bioreactor sludge metagenome | biome: EBPR sludge | place: Australia: Brisbane, Thorneside Wastewater Treatment Plant | collected 2011-12-16 ...
CCGGCGCCGCCGCCCGGCCCCGCCGCTCCGGGCCGCCGCGACACTGGCCGCAAACGTGCCGGCCAGCGTGACCGCGAGGAGATCGAGGGTAAACTCAATCTCTCGCCGCGCCGCCAGCAGGAGCGCATCGAGGCCGTCAACAAGGAAATCACGATCTCCGAGGGAATCACCGTCAAGGAGTTCTCCGAAAAACTCGGGATCCGTGCCGCCCTGGTGATCAAGTATCTCGTTGATCGCAAAGTCTTTGCCACCATCAACCAGACCCTCGACGAAAAGCTCGCCGAGGATCTCGCCAAGGCCTTCGGCGCCAAGACCACCAAAATGAGTTACGAGGAAGAGTCCGTCCAGGATCTCGACCTCGTCGAAGGCAGCGACGATCAGGAGACCCGCCCGCCCGTGGTCACCATCATGGGCCACGTCGACCACGGCAAGACGTCTCTGCTCGATTCCATCCGCCTCACCAATGTCGCCGACAAGGAAGCCGGCGGCATCACCCAGCACATCGGCGCCTATCACGTCGATGTCAATGGTCGCAAAGTTGTATTCATCGACACTCCCGGCCACGAAGCCTTCACCCGCATGCGTTCACGCGGCTCGAAGGTCACCGATATCGTCATTCTGGTGGTTGCCGCCGACGACGGCGTCATGCCCCAGACCCGTGAGGCGATCGACCACGCCCGCGCCGCCAAGGTGCCCCTCATCGTGGCGATCAACAAGATCGACAAGCCCGACGCCCAACCCGACCGCGTCAAGCAACAGTTGACCGACCTCGGCCTGATGCCCGAGGACTGGGGCGGCGATACCATCTTCGTCCCCGTGTCGGCCAAGCAGAAGACCAACCTGGATCTCCTGCTCGAAATGATCCTGCTTGTGGCCGACGTCCAGGAACTTCGCGCCAATCCCACCCGCCCGGCCGTCGCCACCGTACTCGAGGCTCAACTCGATCGCGGTCGCGGTCCCGTGGCTACCCTGCTGGTCCGCAACGGCACCCTCCGCGTGGGCGACCACTACCTCTGCGGCACCGTCTTCGGCAAGGTTCGCGCTCTGTTTGACGACCGCGGCAATCCCATCCGCGAGGTCGGTCCGTCGATGCCCGCCGAATTGCTCGGTCTCGAATCGATGCCTGAAGTCGGCGACACGCTCCAGGTGGTTACCGACCTCGGCAAGGCCCGCCAGATCGCCGAATTCCGCGAGATCAAGGTCCGCGAAACCGCGATGGCCAAGACCCGCGTCTCTCTCGAGAAGTTCCACGCCCAGATGCGCGAAGGCGAGCGCAAGGAACTCAACATCATCATCAAGGCCGACGTCGGCGGCACCGCCGAAGTCCTCTCCGAGACGCTCCAGAAGCTCTCGACCGAGAAGGTCCAGATTCGCGTCCTCCACGCTGGCGTGGGCGCCATCAGCGAAAACGACGTCACTCTGGCTTCAGCCTCCGACGCCGTGATTGTCGGCTTCAACGTCCGCCCCGAGCGCAAAGCCTCCGAACTCGCCGATTATGAGAAGGTGGACCTGCGTCTCCACACGATCATTTACGAGCTGACCGACGAAATCAAGAAAGCCATGGTCGGCATGCTCGCCCCGGTCTTCCGCGAGGCCTACCAGGGCCGCGCCGAGGTCCGCGAAGTCTTCCGCATCACCAAGGTTGGCACCGTCGCGGGCTGTTATGTTCAGGACGGCATCATCCTGCGCGATTCGCAGGTCCGCCTGCTCCGCGATAACGTGGTGATCCATACCGGCCGCCTCGATTCGCTTAAACGCTTCAAGAACGACGTTTCCGAGGTCAAAAACGGCTTTGAATGTGGTATGGCCATCGCCGGATACAACGATCTGAAGCCGGGCGACGTCATCGAAGCCTTCAAGAAGGAACAGGTGGCGCCCGATCTGAACGCGTAAGGGGCCGGTATGCCAGCTATTGGCGTGCTCACCCTGGAACTCAGACTTGAGCACTGCCATTCGCTCAAGGACAAGCGCCACTGGGTGCGCGGCGTGAAGGATCGCCTTCGCCGCTCCCACAATGTTGCGGTCAGCGAGGTCGCTGACCAGGATCTCTGGCAGAGTTCGGTGATCTGCGCGGTCACCGTCTCACCTTCGCGGCAACGGGCCGCGCAGGTTCTCGAAGCCGCAGAAGCCGCTGCCGCCGGATTTCTGGGTCCCAATCTGATCAGCGCCACCATCGAGTGGCTCGATTGAGGTCCGGGATGCCCGCTGCGGCCCCGCACCGGGAAAGGAATCGCCCAAATGGATGAATTGCGCACACGCCGCGTCTCGGAAACGATGCGTGAAGAACTCAGCGAGTTGATCCGCTTTGAGTCGAGCGACCCCCGCCTCGCCGAAGTCGATGTCACCGAGGTCATAGTCGCGAGCGACCTCCGCCGCGCCGATGTCCTGGTCTCCCTGCCTCCCGGAGAGGCCGCCCGTCAGGCGGCGCTCGAAGGTCTGGAGCACGCCCGCGGCTACCTGAAGCGCCAGTTGGCGCAGCGTATCGATGTCCACCGGATGCCGGAACTGCGTTTTGTCCCCGATTCAGAGACTTCTGGCGCGCCCCTCGGACGCCTCCTGCGGCGCATCCGGCGGGGCCGCCCGAGGGAAGATGCCCCCGGGAAGCCCGAATAGGCCGGATATCCCAAAGAAAACAGGCGATTTTATTGCCCGCCGCGCATCCCGGTTGTACGCTAAAGTCAGGGGCTGTGTGCCCCGCTCGTCTTCGTTCATGGTCCCGGCCATTCGCAAATCTGTGATCCTGCTCGGCCTCGCCGCCTTCGCGGTCCCGGCCGCAACGCCACTTTTGCGTCTCGAACGCTCGCTTTCCGCCATGGGCACCACCTTCACCATCGCCGCTTACGGGCCCGACCGCTTCGTGATGGAGTCCGCCATCGACGAAGCTTTCGAGGAAACCGGCCGGCTGGAACAGTTGCTGTCCAACTACCGCCCCGACAGCGAATGGAGCCAGGTGAACCGCGAAGCCGCGCAGCGGCCGGTGGAAGTCTCCGAAGAACTGTTCAATTTATTGCAGAAGTGCCTCCAGTACAGCCGCGAGAGCGAAGGCGCTTTCGACATCACCGTTGGACCGTTGATGAAGCTCTGGGGCTTCTATAAGGGACAGGCCCGGATCCCCCGGCGAGTCGAAATCCGGACCATCCAGAGCCGGATCGGCTACCGGAACATCCAGCTTGATCCCGCCCGGCGCACCGTCCGGTTTCTCCGGCCCGTCGAAATGGACCCCGGCGGCATCGGCAAGGGCTACGCCGTGGACCGGATGGCCGAAATTCTGGTTCGCCGCGGCTTCGACAGCGCCATCATCTCCGCCGGGCGATCCTCGATTTATGGCATCGGCGCCCCGCCGAACGAACCCCGAGGCTGGCGGATCACCATCCCCCATCCGCGCGATCCGCGCCGCCATGTCGCTGAATACTATCTCAAGAACCACTCGATGAGCACTTCCGGGTCCACCGAGAAGTTTTTCGCCGTTGGGCGCAGGACCTTCTCTCACATCATGGACCCCCGCTCCGGCCGCCCGGCCGAGGGCATGCTGCAGGTCTCGGTCCTTGCGCCCAAGACCATCGACAGCGAAGCCTGGACGAAACCCTACTTCGTGCTCGGCCGCCAGTGGGCCGCCCGGCACAAACCCGCCGAATTCACCGTCTTCCTGTGCGAAGACAGATCGGAGATCGCATGCGTGTCCCTCCCATGAACAGCCGCTTTCTTGATGCCTGCCGCCGCCGGCCCACCGATGTCCGTCCCGTCTGGTTTATGCGCCAGGCCGGTCGCTACATGAAGCAGTACCGAGAGATTCGTGCCAAACACACCATCCTCGAGATCTGTAAACGGCCCGATCTCGCCGCGCAGGTGACCCTCCAACCCATCGAAATTCTTGATGTGGACGCGGCCATCATCTTCGCGGACCTGCTGCTCCCGGTCGAGCCGATGGGCCTCAAACTCGAATTCGTCGCCGGCGAGGGGCCTGTGATCGATAACCCGGTTCGGACCTCCCACGATGTGGACACGCTCTCCACTACCAACACCGACGACCTTGGCTATGTGGGCGAGTCCATCCAGATCGTCGCCCGCGCCCTTGCCGGCAAGGTGCCCGTCATCGGCTTTGTCGGCGCGCCGTTCACCGTCGCGAGCTACATGATCGAAGGCGGAGCCTCGCGCCATTTCATCAACACCAAGAAGATGATGTACCAGGACGAGACGCTCTGGCGCCGTCTGATGGGCAAACTGGTGGACGTTCTCGCCCCCTTTGCCGTCATGCAGGTGGCCGGCGGCGCCCGTGCGATTCAGGTTTTTGATTCCTGGGTGGGTGCACTCGGCGCCGACGACTATGTCCGCTACGTGGCCCCGTACTCGCGCGCGCTGATTGAGCGAATCCGGGCCAGCGGCGTCCCTGTCATCCATTTCGGCACCGGTTCCGCCGGCTATTTCCGTGAACTCCACGCCGCCGGCGGCGACGTGATGGGCGTGGACTGGCGCCTCAATATCGACCAGGCCTGGATGGATATCTCCTATCGCTCCGCCATTCAGGGTAATCTCGACCCCGCCGCGCTGTTTGCCCCGCTGCCGGAACTCAAGCAGAAGGTCCACGAACTTCTGAAACGGACCGGAACCCGCCCCGGCCACATCTTTAATCTCGGCCACGGCATCCTGCCGGAAACCCCGGTGGACAATGTCCGCGCCGTCGTCCAGATGGTCCGGGAGTTCAAGCCCTGAGCGGATCCGCCTGTGCGTGAGTGTCTCGTCATCGGCGGCGGCATCACCGGTCTTTCCGCCGCCTATGAATTGCAGAGGTTGGGCGTGCGCCCCTGTCTGGTCGATGATGGCGCCAATCTCGGCGGCGTCATCCAGACCGGCATTGTCGAGGGCTGTGTTCTCGAAGGCGGGCCGGACAGTTTTCTTTCAGCCAAGCCCGCTGCTACCGAACTGATACGCGAACTGGGTCTCGACGGCGACCTGATTTCGTCCAACGACCACGCCCGAGTCACTTATCTGGTCAAAAATCGCCGTTTAATGGCGATGCCCGACGGCCTGATGATGATGGTGCCCACCAAAATCCTGCCCGTCGCGGTCAGCCCGCTCCTCTCCTGGTCCACCAAGATCCGGATGGGCCTCGAATACCTCCGCCGGGCGCCGGAAACGGAACCGGCCGACCGGACCGTGGCCGATTTCATCCGCGATCATTATGGTCAGGAGACTGTTGACTACCTGGCCGAGCCTTTGCTGTCAGGGGTTTATGGTGGATCGGTGGACCGCCTGAGCGTGAACAGCGTTCTGCCCCGGTTCGTCGAACTCGAGAAGAAGTATGGCAGTCTGACCCGTGGCGTCCTCGCCGCGCGTGCCGCCCGCAAAGGCCACGCGACCAGGGAAGAGCCATTGTTTCAGACTCTTCGCGGCGGTCTGGCGCAGTTGACCAATGAACTTGAGGGCCGTCTCCGGCCCTCGGCCGAAATCATCGCCGGACGTGTCCAAACCGTTGAAAAGACAGGAGATCACTTTCGTGCGCGGGTCAACGGCGAGTGGTTGGAAGCCCGGAACGTGATCGGCGCCTGTCCGGCTTGGGCGATGGGCGAACTGCTGGCGCCAGTCCACGGCGAACTCGCGCAACTGCTTCAAGGCATTGACTATAGCTCTTCGTTGACCCTCGCTCTGGGCTACCGGACTGCCGACTGTGGCCCCGTGCCCCCGGGCTTCGGCTTCCTCGTTCCGGCTCGTGAGCGCCAGACATTGACGGCTTGCACGTTTGTGGGGGCCAAATTCCCCTTCAGAGTGCCCGATTCGCACATTGTTCTGCGCTGTTTCCTCGGCGGAGCGGGCCAGGAGGCGATTCTCGACCGGGACGACGACGAACTGGTCGAAACCGTCCAGGAAGAGTTGCACGGGTTGCTCGGCTGGCGGGCGACACCCGCGTTCGTCCGGATTTCGCGCTGGCGGAAGAGCATGGCGCAGTATGAAGTGGGTCATAGTGCGCGAATGAAGCGAATTGAAGGCATTTTAAGCGCTGTTCCGGGCCTCTTCTTGGCGGGAAACGCGTACTCCGGCATCGGCATCCCGGACTGTGTCCGGACCGGACGGGCGGCCGCCCGCGCCGCCGTCAGTCGCCGGCCGGCCGGGTCGCCATAATCCGGACCGTGTGCGTCCCTTTCGCGTTGCGGACCGTCAGCCAGACCAGGCCGGTGGTGTTGTCCGGCAGCCACGCCCGGATCCGGTCGGCCTCGGATGCTTCGGCGAACAGGGGGCGATTGTTCGCCTGAACTTCTGCATTTTCAAGCTGTTGGCCCAATATCTCAATCCACTGGCCGGCTTCCACGGCCAAGCCGGGGCCGCGCCGTTCCTCCAGCACCCGGCCGATGACCGGGCCATATTTGAATAGCAGCGGGAAAACGCCACCCGAAAGCCCGGTCTCGACGGAGACCGCGACCAGTTCACCTGTCTGGCTGACGAACGGAAACACCATCTCTTCCATCAGCCGCGCCGGCTCCGTCAGCACGGGATGTCGTGCAAGTGGATTGTCGTCAGCGGAATGGAGATGGCCGAAGCCGATGCCGTTGCGTCTGAGCCAAGGATCTGTCGCCCCGTCCTCGCCGTTGAGATACCAATCCTGACGATCATTGAGGAATGAATTGAGCAATGGCCAGGTCATGTGATCCGGGCCATCGACCTCGGCGAGCCCCTTCCTGGTCAGACCGCAGAAGGGCAGAAGCGCGGGGCTGGAAGTGTGGCAGTAGGGCAAGACGCGCGTTCGCCGCCGCCCGTGGGCGAAGCCGATGCTTGCGGACATCATGGAGACGACTCCGTCGCCTCGCTGATCGTGGAGTGAGCCCACGATGGCGAGGGCGTCGACGCCGCGGAAATCGTCCGTGCCTTGGTGCCAGGTGGCCAGATCCCACTGAAACTGCGAGCCTTCCTGCATTTGGCGGGTCTGTTTGTCCACGCTGACAATCGTGTAGGCGCCGAAATTGGGGGTCGCGATCAGTACGAGTTTGCGGATCCGGTGATCTTCCGGGGGAAACCAGCCGTCGGGGGTCATTCCGGCGAGGTACGCGCGGGCGATCAGGCCGCCCATCGAGTGGCCGATCAGGTCGAACTCGGGGACCGGGTCGCCGGCCTGGGTCCGCTGGACGGCGAGGAAGTCCTTTAATGCCAGTGCGCAGTCCTCGATCGAACCGCCGGGGCATTCGCGGCAGTTGTCAAAGAAGAGGACCGGGCGGCCCTCGGCCCGGAAGAGTTCTTCGAGGCGGCCGAATGAGCCTGAAGAGGGCCGGACGGGGCAGGCGCCGGTGAGAGTCTGGATCTGCCAGCCATTGAGGAGGACCGCGGGCGGGTGGATCGAGGCTGGAACCGGATCGGGCGGGGGGACGTCCAGAGTCCAGGACTGGCCACCCGCGGAGGTGGTGGCGGTGTAGCGCCCGGGTGGCGTGGCAGTCGGGACCGCGATGGCGGTTCGGCCGGAGTCGCCTTCCTCAGTCAGGATGAAGGGCCGTGGGGGTGCCGGGTGGACCTGGAGGCGCTCCTGCGCGAACGCGGAGAGCCCGAGAAGCGCGAAAACGGCTGCAAGGTGCCTCATAAATTCATGATAGTGGCACAAAATCGCGCGTTTTTTGTGGCTCGGAAACGGATTCGAGGCGCGTACAATCAAAAGGCAGAGGAGAGGAACCCCTGATGGTCAAAGAAACACTGATTCTGTTCACAATTGCCGCCGGCGCCCTGTTCGCCGGCGAAGCGGAGGACAAACGGATGGAGGCCGCGGCCACCACGCTGAAGGAAATCATGGACATCAGCGACAAGGCGATCCCGCAAGATCTGTTCGCAAAAGCGGCCTGCACGGTGATTATCCCTGGCGCGAAGAAGGGCGGTTTCATTCTGGCGGGCCAGTATGGCCGGGGATTTGCGAGTTGCCGGCAGCCGGACGGCAAAGGCTGGACGGCCCCGGCGGCGATGCGCATGGAAGGCGGCAGCGTCGGTTTCCAGGCCGGCGGTCAGGAGAGCGACATTATCCTTCTGGTGATGAACCAGAAAGGAATGGAGAGGTTGACTTCGAGCAAGTTCACGCTGGGCGGGGATGCCAGCATCGCGGCGGGCCCCGTGGGGCGGTCGACTTCGGCGGCGACGGATATCACGATGCGCGCCGAGATTTTGAGCTGGTCGAGGTCGCGCGGAGTGTTTGGCGGAATTTCGCTGAAGGGGTCGACGCTGCGTCCGGACCGGGATGTGGATGAGAAGATCTATGGGAAGGTCGTGGAGCCCAAGGAGGTTCTGCAGGGCAAAGTAGCGACGCCGAAGGCCGCACAAGAGCTGATTTCGCTGCTGAACAAGTACTCCGGACGCGCAAATTAGCGCTCGGAAGCTACAATTTGGCGATGATGGCGGCGGAGGCTTTCTTCGCCGCCTCGATTTTTTGGGGCTTGGCCATGGCGTCGAGGTTGACCGTGATGTAGATCAGGTGGCCCTTGGCGGACACCGCCAGTTGTTGTGAGTCATTGTTCCAGAAGGCCTTGTCGCCGGCGCCCTGGATCCATTCGACGTCCTTCGGTGCGATGACCACCTCGCGGCCTTTGACGGTAGTTTTCATGCCGTTTTTCATGCGATTGAAGAGCAAATCGATGGTCTTTGGGGTCACTCCACGGCTTTGGAAGTTGAGCGAAACGCCCTGGTGTTTGGGGGTGGGGGCGACGATACTGTGGGTGCAGGTGGCCTTCTCGGTAGTCTTCAGCTTCGCGGAGGCGAGAGGGGGGAAAAGCTGGCGGACCAGGGTTTCCGGGAAGTAGGCGCAGGGCTGTGTGCCGGGAGCGGCGGTCTGCGCGAAGGCCGGCGCAAGGGCGCCAAGTGCAAGAAAAACAAAGATCATTTGCATGGTGGTGGTGGAACTCCAGATCGCCCCTCTGTCGGGCAGGCGTTCCGGCCAGAGTATCACGACTGGCTACCGGCGCATCACGGCGCGGCGGAGTGCGGGTTCGATGGCCTGGGCCATCCGGAGGAAGCCGATGTCGTTCGGGTGGGTCCCGTCGACGGTGGCTTCGCCGTCGTCGCCGAACAGTTTCCGGCCGTCGATGTAGAAGAGGAGGCGGTCGCCCTCCTTGCGCAGTTTGTCGAAAGTTTGGCGGAGGGTCTGGTTCTTGGAGGCGATCAGGGTCCGGCGGGATTCGGAGAACTGGACGTCGGTGTAGATGGCGTTTTCGACGAGCAGGATCGGGGTTTGCGGGCGGGCTTTGCGGAGGGAGCGGAGGAAGGGTTCGACGCGTTCGCGGGCCTCTTCGGCGCTGAGGTTGGGGAGGCTGTCGTAAACGAAGACGGCGGGATCGAGTTCGGCGAGCAGGGCGGCGATTTCGGGTTCGGATTTGGCGTTGCCGGAGAAGCCGAGGTTGATGACAGGCCAATCGAGCATCCTGCCGAGGATGGCGGGATAGGCCATACCGGGGCGGGAGGCACAGCCGCCCTGGAGGATGGAGCTGCCGTAGAACACGATGGGGCGGACGCCGGCGGGGCGGATAGGCGCCGGGGCGAGGGATGCGCCTTCGGGGACGCCGATTTCGACCGAGGTGACGCCGTTGTAGAGCGGGAGGTAGAGCAGGTACTCGCGTTCACCGCCGGGCCAGTCGCGGAGGAGAGCCTGTTCGTTTTCGGTTTTTAGGGGGCGGCCGTTGGCCACCCAATGCCAGCGATTGGGGAGGCGGACGTAGAGATCGAGACCGCTGACTCCGGTGGCGGGCATGTGCGGCATGGCGAGGCGTTCGTTGCGCAGGGTCCAGCGGGCATGGATTGTGGAGGCATTCGTGACGAAGCGGACGGCGATGCCGGCGGAGTGGCGGGAGAGGTCCCAGACGGCTTTGCGGACGGAGGACTCGGCGCGGGCGGGGAAGCGATCGAAGGGGGCGGCGGTTTCGGTCCAACCCTGGCCTTCGACGCGCAGTTGACGGACATCGGTCCAACCCAGGGCAGGCGCGGTGTCCTGGCCGGGCGCGGGCAGAACGGCGGCGGAAAGCAGACATACGAGCAGGAGGTGCATATTCCGATTGGGCCACAGAGCGGTGCGGCAAAGGAAGGGGGCCTGGAATATTGCACAATGGAAGGTTCCCCGCTGAACTCCGCCGGAGGTGTGTACCCATGAAGAAATCGGGATTGCTCGTTGTGCTGTTGGCGCTGCCGTTGCTGGCGCAGACACCGAAGGGCCTGGGGCCGGAGACGCTGTTCGACATGGAGTCGATCGGCAATCCGGCGATTTCGCCCGATGGAGGGCAGATTGTGTTCACCCGGGGCTGGGTGGACAAGATGAAGGACCAGGGGCGGTCGAATCTGTGGATCGTGGATCGCAACGGGGACCGGCTGCGCGAGTTGACGTCGGGCAGTTGGCGGGATTCGTCGCCGGTGTGGTCGCCTGACGGCAAACGACTGGCGTTTTTGTCGGACCGCGACGGGTCAACCCAGCTTCACGTGATGTGGGCGGACACCCGCGAGGTGGCGCAACTGACGCGCCTGGAGCGGACGCCGGGGAATCTGAAATGGTCGCCGGACGGAAAGCAGATTGCGTTCACGATGCGTCTGCCGGACAAGGACCCGGCACTGTCGATCAAGCTGCCGGAGCGGCCGGAGGGGGCGCAGTGGGCAAAGCCGGCGGTGGTGGTGGACCGGATGAGCTGGGCGAGCGACGGCGTGGGGCCGGTGCCGAAGGGCTACACGCAAGTATTCGTCATCGATGCCGTGACCGGCGGGACGCCGCGGCAGATCACGTCGGGGAAGTACAACCACACGTCCTTTGACTGGAGCATGGACGGCAAATCGCTGTATGTTTCGGGGATTCGCAAACCGGACGCCGAGTACCTGCGGAACGATTCCGAGATCTATCTCTTTCCGCTCGCGGGCGGGGAGCCGAAGATGTTGACGAACCGGAAGGGTCCGGACGGGAACCCGATGGTGTCGCCGAATGGCCGTTATGTGGCGTACACAGGTTACGACGATCAGTTGTTCACGTTCCATCTGCAGAGTCTGTATCTGATGGAGGCGAGCGGGGCGGATCAGAAGTTGTTGGCGGGCGGATTCCCGAGTTCACCATCGCAGGTCGAGTGGGCGCCTGATTCGTCGGGGCTCTACTACGTGATGCAGGAGAAGGGCGAGGCCCAACTTTACTTCCTGCCGCTGAACGGCGGGCCGAAGCGGCTGACGTCGGGGACGCATGTGCTGACTTCGGTTTCGCTGTCGCAGAAGGGGCAGGCGGCGGCGGTCCGAACCTCATTCCACGAGCCGGGCACCCTGGTGACGTTTGATTTGAAGACGCCGGCGCAGATGAAGACGCTGGTGGACCTGAATAGCGATGTCCTGGAGGGGCGGACGCTTGGCGCGGTGGAGGAGTTGTGGTTCACGGCACCGGACGGGTTGAAGTCGCAGGGGTGGCTGATGAAGCCGGTGGGTTTCGAGGCCGGGAAGAAGTATCCGATGGTGCTGTACATTCACGGCGGGCCGTGGTCGATGTACAGCGTGGCGTTCAACTGGGCGTGGCAGAACTTCGCGGCGAACGGGTATGGCGTGTTGTACATGAATCCGCGCGGCTCGACGGGCTACGGGCAGGAGTTTGTCAACGGAATTCAGTACAGCTACCCGGGCAAGGATTACGACGATCTGATGGCGGGCGTGGATGAAGCGCTGAAGAAGGGCTGGGTGGACGAACGGAACCTGTTTGTGTGCGGCGGTTCAGGGGGCGGTGTACTGACGGCGTGGATCGTGGGTCACACCGACCGCTTCCGGGCGGCGGTTTCGATGCGGCCGGTGATCAACTGGCACAGCTTCGTGGGGACGACGGACGGCGTGAGCTGGTATGACCAGTTCCGGAAGAAGCCGTGGGAGGACCCGATGGAGTACGCGGTGCGTTCGCCGCTGCATCACGTCGGAAAGGTGAAGACGCCGACGATGGTGATGACCGGCGAGGCGGATCTGCGGACGCCGATGACGCAGAGCGAGGAGTATTATCGGGCGCTGAAGGTGCGCAAGGTGGAGACCCTGCTGGTGCGGATGCCGGACGAGTTTCATGGCTGGAGGCGGCCGTCGCATCAGGTGGCGCAGCAGTTGTACCTGCTGGCGTGGTTTGAGAAATACCGGACGGGCAAGGAGAAGGCGGGGACCGGCGAGTGACGACGGTTCAGGTGGCCGATGCGCTGTTGACGGTGATGATCTTCTGGGCGCTGACGACGCCGCACGAGTTCGCGCACGCGTGGGTGGCCGAGAAGTTGGGCGACGACACGCCGAGGCGCGAGGGGCGGGTGACGTTGAACCCGCTGGCGCACGTGGACTGGGTCGGAACGGTGATTCTGCCGCTGGCGAGTTCCCTGCTGGCGGGGGCGTTTCTGGGCTGGGGCCGGGCGGTGAACACGGCTCCGCACAAGTTGAAGTACGGGTACAACGGGCTGGCGCTGGTGGCGCTGGCCGGGCCGGCGAGCAATGTCGTATTCGCGCTTTTGATCGCGGGTGCGGCGTCGGTCTTCACCGGCGCGCTGGAGCCGTTGTTCCGGGCGGCTTATTTGAGTTTGTATCTGGCGCTGTTTAACATGGTGCCGGTACCGCCGCTGGATGGATCGAAGTTGCTGCTGGCGCTGCGGTTGCCGGCGGCGGTGTATACGACGCTGGCGCAGTACGGATTCATTCTGCTGCTGGTGGTGGCCTATTCGACCGGTTTGCTGCGTGGCATGTCGGTGCTGGCGCGAGATTGGGCACTGACGATGTTTGTCTGGTTCCGGGGGTAATGATGATGATGACTCGACGGATTCTGATTCTGGCGCTGTTTGGCGGGCTGATGTTCGCGCAGCGTCCGGCGGCGCAGAGCAGCGCGGAGACGGAACGGCTGGCCTACATCAAGGCGAACTACACAAAGAGCGAGTTCCAGATTCCGATGCGCGACGGAGTGCGGCTGTATACGGCGGTGTATGCGCCGAAAGACCAGTCGAAGCAATATCCGGTTCTGCTGAACCGGACGCCGTATTCACTGCGCCCTTACGGGGTGAACAATTACCGGAGTTCACTGGGGCATGGCGAGGCGTACATGCGCGAGGGGTTTATCTTCGTGTATCAGGACGTGCGTGGGCGGAACCGGAGCGAGGGGGAGTTCGTGCATGTGCGGCCGGTGGTGCCGGCGGCAAAGCGCGGGCCGAAGGATATCGACGAATCGACCGATACTTACGACACGATTGAGTGGCTGGTGAAGAACGTACCGAACAACAACGGCAAAGTGGGGATGTTCGGGATCAGTTATCCGGGCTTCTATGCGGCGATGGGGGCGGTGGAGGCGCATCCGGCGCTGAAGGCGACATCGCCGCAGGCGCCGGTGACGGAATGGTTCATTGGCGACGATTTCAGGCATAATGGGGCGCTCTTCCTGACGCACGCGTTCAATTTTCTCTCGACATTCGGGCGAGGGAAGCCTCCGGAAGGGATTGCGAGCTGGCCACGATTCGACTACGGAACGCCAGATGGTTATGACTTTCATTTGCGGACCGGCGCGCTGCAAAACTATGACGAGAGGTATTTTCGGGGTGAAATTGCGTTCTGGAAGGAACTTCTGAACAACGATGTATACTCGGATTTCTGGAAGTCGCGGGACCCTCGGCCGCACCTGAAGCAGGTGAAGCCGGCGATGCTGACGGTGGGCGGGTGGTTCGACGCGGAGGATGTCTACGGGCCGTTGCGGATCTACGAAGCGGCGGAAAAACAGAGCCCCGGAGCGGTGAACCAGTTAGTGATGGGCCCGTGGCATCACGGGGCGTGGTCGCGTCCGGGCTATGACAAGCTGGGGGATGTCCGGTTTCATCAGGACACATCGAAGTTCTATCTGGAGAAGATTGAGTTCCCGTTTTTCATGCATCATTTGAAGGAAAAGGGGGACGGGGCGAAGCTGCCGGAAGCGTATATGTACGAGACGGGACGCAATGAGTGGCATGCTTTGCCGGCCTGGCCGCCGAAAGAAGCGAAGACAAAGACGTTCTATTTGTCAGAAAATGGGCGGCTGGATGGATCTGCGCCCGCGGGTTCGGGGGCGGCTTTTGATGAATACATCAGCGATCCGGCCAAGCCTGTTCCGTTCGTCGGCTACATCACCAATGTGATGAACACCGACTACATGGTGGGGGATCAGAGGTTCGCCGCGCGGCGGCCGGATGTGCTGGTTTACGAGACGGAGCCACTGGAGGGGGACCTGCGCGTGGCGGGCCCGCTCAAGGTGAAGTTGCATGTCAGCGTGACGGGCACGGACGCGGATTTCGTGGTGAAGGTGATCGACGTGTACCCGAACGACTATCCGGACAACACGCCGAACCCGGCGAATGTCCGAATGGGCGGGTATCAGCAGTTGCTGCGGGGCGAGCCGTTCCGCGGCAAGTTCAGGAAGAGTCTGGAGAAGCCGGAGCCGTTCACGCCGGGCAAGGTGGAGGTGGTGGAATTCGAGATGCCGGACATCTTCCACACGTTCCAGCGGGGCCACCGGCTGATGGTGCAGGTGCAGAGCACGTGGTATCCGCTGGTGGACCGCAATCCGCAGAAGTTCATGCCGATCCAGGAGGCGAAAGCGTCGGACTTCGTGAAGGCGACGCACCGGGTGCACCGGTCGGCGGCGGCGCCTTCGTCGTTAACGGTTCTGACGCTGGATTAGTGCATTCCAAACAGGAGGAGCAGGGTGGCGAGCGCGATGGTGACGCCTCGCGGCATGCCGAGAGAGCGTTCGCTGCCAGCTTCCATCTCGGGGTTGTCCTGGTGGGGCGCGCGGCCTTTGGTGATGGAGCGCAGGCCCGTACCGATGTTGCGCAAGGTTTGACGGACGCGCCCGCGGACAACGATCAGCACGACGGCGGCGAGGCCGGCGAGGAGGGCATCAAGCAGGAAGACGACGAGCAGTCCGTCTGTGCCGGCGAGTGCGCCGATAGCGCCCATCAGCTTGACGTCGCCGCCGCCGAGAAAGCGGAGGGCGAACAGGGGCAGGAAGATGAGGGCGGCGACGAGGAAGCCGACTACGCTGAGTTTGAGGCCGGCCCAGCCGCTGAGGGCGGGATGGGCGACGAGGCCCGCCAGGATGGCGCCGAAGGTCAGCCAGTTGGGGATCTCGCGCTTGCGGATGTCGGTACCGGCGGCGATCAGGACGGTCGCGGCCAGCAGGATTTGGATGGGTATCGGCAGATTCGTCATCGTCAGAGATACAATCGTCTGTTATGGCACAAACGCGTAGGGTCTTTTTGCATACCGCGGCTGGGGCCGCGGCGGTAACTGCCCGGGCCTGGAGTCAGACGGCCGGGGCGAACGAGCGGCTGAGAGTTGGGATCATTGGCTGCGGCGGCATCGCGGGTCATCACCTCAATACTCTCCTGAAGATGAAAGAAGCGGACAACGTTCATGTGACGGTGGTCTGCGACATTTATGATAAGCGGGCGCAGGCCTTCGCGGACAGGACCGGTGCGCGGATCGAGAAGGACTACCGGCGGCTGCTGGATGCCGACGACGTCGACTATGTCCTGATCGCGACGCCGGAGCACTGGCACGCCCAGATGACACTGGACGCACTGGACGCGGGCAAGCACATCTACGTCGAGAAGCCGATGACGCACCACATCGAGGAATCGAAAAAGGTGCTCGCGAAGCTGAAGACGAAGCCGAATCTGAAGCTGCAGGTGGGCGTGCAGGGCACGTCCGACGATAGCTACGAAGAGGCGTGGGAGGCGATCAAGAACGGCGATCTGGGCAAGGTGGTGCTGGCGCAGATCGACTATTCGCGCAACCACATTGACGATTTCTGGGCGTATCCGATTGATGAAGACGCCAAGCCTGGCGTGAACCTCGACTGGAACGCCTGGCTGGGACCCGCGAAGAAGGTGCCGTGGGATCCGGAGCGCTACTTCCGGTGGCGGCGCTACTGGGACTATTCGGGCGGCATCTCGACCGATCTGTACGTCCACCGTGCGACGCGCCTGATCAAGGCGATGAACCTGAAGTGCCCGGATTATGTGGTCGGCACCGGCGGCAAGTTCCAGTTCGACAAGTCGATCGCGGAGATTCCGGACACCTTCAACGTGCTGGCGGACTATCCCGAGGGATTGACGATGCAGCTGGTCTCGACGATGGCCAACGACACGCCGATCAAGCACATGATCCGCGGCCACAAGGCGACGCTCGAGTTCACCCGGACGGGTTGGACGATCACGCCGCAGCGACAGTACGCGAAGGAGATGAAGCCGAAGGAATTCACCAAGAAGGGAGCGGAAAGCACGGAACTGCATCACCGGAACCTGCAGAACGCGATCCGGAAGGGCGAAGCGCTGAAGTGCGACGCCGACCTCGGTTTCTACGGTGTAGTGGTCTGCTCGATGGCGGTGGATTCGTTCCGCAAGCGGCAGTACCTGAAGTGGGACCGGGTGCGCGAACGGGCAGTGCGCGCGTAGCCGGCTGGTCATTCCGAAGAATCAGGCCGCGGGCCGGGGAGCGTTGCTTCCCGACTCTGCGGCCTTTTTGCATCGCCGGCGGGAAGCCTTGCTCCCCGTGCCGGGTGGGTGTATAGAGGACGTAGGAGTCCAAATATGGCTATGCTACGTGTTCTTCTCGTGGTGGCCGGTATCTTTCTGGTGGCGTTGGGCGCCGGCCGGGTCTGGAATTTGAAGCCTGCGCATGGAGAGGCGGATCCGACGAGGCAGGGGCAGGTGGCGCTGTTGTCGGCGCCGGTGGGCGAAACGGTCTGGCTGGCATTGGACCGGCGCGACACCTACCGGTTGCAGCGGGCGATGGCGCTGCGGGAGGAGGAAGTTCTCGATGCAGCGGCAGGGCGCAAGTCCGCATTTCCGGTGGCGGCGGGCACGGAGGTTCTTGTGATCCGGGTATCGTCGAGCAAGCGTGAAGTGGAAGTGCTGGAGGGCGATCACGCCGGGATGCGCGGCTGGGTGGAGTTTGACCGGCTCCAGCCGACGCGCGACTACCAGCGTCCTATTCGGCCCAATCCGCGACGAAGATATTGAACTCGTAGGGCGTCTTCGACTTCCAGTCGGACGAGAAGACTATTCTCTTGCCGTCCGGTGAGAACTCGGGGAAGGAGACGAAGCCGCCGAATTGGGTGAGTTGGCGGAGTCCGCTGCCGTTCAGGTTCATCATGTAGAGTTCAAACTTGCGTCCATCGCAGTCGTGCTTGTTGGAAGCGAAGATGATGTGCTTGCCGTCGGGGGTGAAGGTGGGGGCGAAGCTGGCGCAGCCGAAGTTGGTGAGCTGCCGGGGGTTTTTGCCGTCGGCGCCGGCGATCACGACCTCCATCTTCATGGGGGCGGTGAGGTTGTCGCGAATCAGTTCGCGGTAGCGCTCCATGGCGGCATGGTTGTTGCGGTCGGTGGCGCGCCAGACGAGGTGGCGGCCATCGCGGGAATAGAAGGCGCCGCCGTCGTAGCCGGGCATGGAGGTGATGCGGCGGCGTCTGGAGCCATCGGGGCGCATCTCCCAGAGTTCGAGGTCGCCATCGGTGAGGGAGGTGTAGACGATCTTGTTTGTCTTCCAGTTGACGGTCGCTTCGGCGTCATAGCCGTCCTGGTTGGTGAGTTTGCGGACGATGGTGCCGTCATCCTTCGCCAGGTAGAGGTTATAGCCGGGGTAGACGGCCCAGACGTAGCCTTTGGAGCGGTCGGGCGGAGGGGGGCACTCGGGGCTCTTCTCGTGGGTCGAGGCGTAGACGATGTGCTTTCCGTCCTTGAGAAAATAGGCGCAGGTGGTGCGTCCCTGGCCGGTGGAGACGAGGCGCTGGTCCGAGCCATCGGCGTTCATGACGAAGATCTGGTCGCACTTGTAAGAGTCGCGCGTGGACTGATAGACGAGGCGTTTGCCATCGGGCGACCAGTACGCTTCGGCGTTTTGGCCGCCGAACGTCAACTGATGAATGTTGCGCAGGTGGGCGCCGTGGTCCTCGGCGAAGGCGGGCACGAGAGCCAGGGTGAAGGTCAGAATGAGCTTGAACATTTGCGTTATTGTCTGCCCTCGAAGAGATCGCGGCCGGCCTTGAGGGCGCGCATTTTGCGGTCGGCGACGTTGCGTTGCAGCATCCAGAAGCCGCAGTCGGGGTGGATGTAGTGGATCCGTTCGGCGCCGATGGCGGCGGCGGCGGTTTCGATGCGCTCCGCAATGAGTTCCGCGGTTTCGACGCCATTGTCCTTGATGTCCACGACGCCGAGGCCGAGACCGATGCGCGGGTCGAGATCCTTGAAGTGCTCGATCTCGGCGTAGCCGCGGCGGGCGAACTCGAGGACGAGGTGGTCGGCCTTGAGGCGGTTGAGGAAGGGCATGAGCGAGCGCCAGAATCCGGACTGCACCGACTGGCCGCCGTAGTTGCCAAAGCAGATGTGAATGGCACGGGTTCCCCCAATGCCTTCAAGGACATGGTTGATGGCCTCGGTGGCCCAATCGGTGTCCTCGGGGTGGCCGCTGATGTTGGCTTCGTCGAGTTGGATAACGTCGGCGTCGATGCGCTCGACCTGACGGCGCAGCACCTCGGCGATGGCCATCGCGAGGCGGGCGCGGTCGCCGTAGTGGCGGTCGGTGAGGACCTTGGCGAGCATGTGCGGGCCGGTACAAGTGAACTTGAGTGGCGCCTGCGTCAGCGCGCGTGTGAACTCGTAATCGCGGGGCAAGTTCAGGATGCCTTCGCCGATCTCTCCGGTGACGATGCCCGCCGGGTCGGTCCGGTAGGCAAGGCCCGCGTCTGCGCGGAAGGCCTCGATATCGGTTAGCGAGAAGCGCGTCTGAATCCCGGACATGCGGCTGACGAAGTAGTCGATCATGCCGTTCGTCTCGGGATGGGAGGGATCGAAGCGGTTGAATTCGCCATCGGCGACCACGTCAATTCCCGCCATTTCCTGGGTCTTGAGCACAACGAGAATCGCGTCGCGCAGGGTGGTTCGAGAGGTATCGCCCCGCAGCCAGTCGGGGATCGGGTAGCTGCCGACCACGGTCGTCTTGATCGCCATATCTATCGATTGTAGCGTCCTGGTTTAGACTCTAAGATTGCGGGACCCAAAGATAACCGTCGTGATTCCGACCCTCGCCGCCGATCCCTGCCTGCTCGACTGCCTGGCTTCGCTGGACCGCCAGAGGTTTCGCGATTTCCGGACCGTGGTGGTGGACAATTCCGGCAGCGCGGCCATTCACAGGCTCGGTGCGGCGCGCTACCCGTTTCTTCTGGTGGAAAATGCAGCCAATGTGGGTTTCGGCGAGGCGGTGAACCGTGGATTTGCGGCGGCGCCGGCCAGCTATTTGGCAGTGCTGAATGACGATGCACAGGCCGGCGAGAACTGGCTGGAGGCCCTGCATCAGGCGCTGGAGGCCGAACCTGCCGCCGGCATGGCCGCCTGCCGGATTCTGCAGGAAGGGACGGACGTGCTGGACTCGGCAGGTCTGGGCCTGGCTCTGGACGGGTCGTCCAAGCAGGTTGGCCGCGGCGAACCTGCTGCGCATTTCAGTCAGGCCGGCGATGCGCTGATTCCTTCCGGGTGTGCGGCGCTGTACCGGCGCCGGATGATCGATGAGACTGGCGGCTTCGAGGCTTCGTTCTTCCTCTACTGCGAAGACACGGATCTCGCGCTGCGCGGGCACTGGGCGGGGTGGCGCTGTCTCTATGTCCCGCAGGCGGTGGTCGAACACCGCTACTCGGCCTCGGCAGGTGCGGCGTCTCCGCTGAAGGCCTATCTGGTCGAGCGCAATCGCTTGAGGATGGCGGTTCGATGTCTCCCGTGGTCCTGGCTGTTGCGCGCTCCATTTGCGAGTCTGGTCCGCTATCTCCACCACCTCGGGGCGCTGCGCGGCGAGCGGTCGCGCACGGCGGGATTCGTCAGGGAACACTCGGTCTGGCAGTTGCCCTGGCTTGTGGTGAAGGCCCATCTCGCACTACTGCGCGACCTCCCACGCCTTCTGATGCAGCGGCGCCGCGTGCGGCGGCGGATCTCGGGGCGGGCTTTCGCGGAGCGCCTGCGGGCCCACAGAATCAGTTTGCGGGAGGTGGCGTCGCAATGAGTTCGGAGCCGCGGGTGATGTTGTTGATCCCGGCATTCAATGAGGAAGCGGCGATTGCGGACGTGGTCACTGAGGCACGGTCGATCCTCGGCGAAGTCCCCGTGCTGGTTGTGGACGATTGCTCGCGCGATGCGACGATCGGCCGCGCCGAGAGCGCGGGCGCGCGGGTCCTCCCATTACCCTGTCACCTCGGGTTGGGTGGTTGCGTGCAGGCAGGCTATAAACTCGCCCACGAACTGGGCTTCGATGTCGTTGTTCGCATCGACGGCGACGGTCAGCATGACCCGCGCGATATTCCGCGCCTGCTCGATGCACTGCGCAATTCCGGCGCGGAAATGGTGATTGGGGTTCGCGATCCGGCTCAACCCGGATTCCGGACCGGCACGATGCGCCGCATCGGGATTGCGTTCTTCAAGGCGCTGCTCCGGCCAATCCTCGGGCGCGCGGTGACCGATCCGACTTCCGGTTTCGTGGCCGTGGATCGCCGCGCTCTGAGCCTCTTCAGCCGCACGTTCCCCCTCGAGTATCCCGAGATCGAAGCATTGGTCGTTCTGCAGCGCCGGCGCTTCCGCTTTGAGGAGGTTCGCTGCCGGATGCGCCCCCGCATGGCGGGCCGCAGCAGCATTACTGCGCTAAAATCGGTTTATTTCGTCGTGCACGTGCTGCTTGGCGTCTTTGTGAATATCCTCCGGCGAACCCGGATCTGACGCGGAAACAGGCTCATGGATCGCTTCCATCTTCTCTTGACAGCTCTCAGCCTGATCCTGATCCTCACGGTGCTGCGTTCGTTGCGCCAGGAGAGGATCCGGGTCGAGCACTCCGTTTCCTGGCTCTTCGGCGGCATGCTGCTGCTGGTGCTCTCTTTGTTTCCCGGACTGCTTTCCCGCTTCGCGGCCTGGCTGGGCCTGGAGGGGGCGCCACTGGCGATTCTGCTGCTCGCGCTTGTCGTTTTCGTTGGCATTTTCTACCGCCAGTCGCGCGCCATTTCAGAACTGAAGGATATGAATATTACCCTCACTCAACGGCTGGCGATCGTCGAATTTGAATTGAGATCGCGAGATGAAGCCGGCTCGTAAGGGAAGGCGGGAAGATACCCCCGCTCCGTCCGCCGAGGTCGCGGCCGCCCCACCCGCCTTGCCCTTCTGGGTTTTCGCGCTGGCTCTGGTGATCGCGCTCATCATTTACCTGCCCGCTCTGCGGGGTCCCTTCGTTTTCGACGATCTCACTCTGCCGGTGTTGCAGAAGCAGAATTCGGCCCAATGGACGCAGTATTTGACCGCCGTCCGGCCGCTCTACTATCTCAATTTGCTGGCACAATACCGGCTACACGGCGACAACCCGCTGCCTTTCCACCTTGTCAACTGGCTTCTTCATGCCTTGAATGCGCTGCTCCTGTATGGCATCGTGAGCCGCTATTGCCGGTTGGCGGATCTTACCGGGCGCGACGCCGTCGTGGCCGCGGCCTTCGGCGCGGGCCTCTTCCTCCTGCATCCTCTGAACACCGAGGCTGTCAGTTACATCGCTTCACGCAGCGAAGTGCTCAGCGTGCTGTTTGCCTTTCTCGCGTGGCGGCTCTTTCTGGACCGTCGCGATCCCCGGTTGGGGCTGGGAGCGATGGCGGGGATCCTTGCGATGCTCGCGCTCGCTCTCGCCGTCAAGGAGCACGTGATCGCCCTCATCGCCGTCTTCCTGCTCACGGATCTTCTCTTCGGCGGGTGGCGCGGCAATTTGCGCTTCTATCTGACGCTGGGGCTGTTCGGCGCCGCCGCTGGGGCCTACCTGCTGGCGCAGGCTTCCAACAACACAGCGGGCTTCGGCGTGGAAGGCGTGACGCCCGTCGCGTACTTCACCACGCAGGGTGCGGTCATCTGGCGCTACCTTCAACTGAGCGTTCTGCCTGTGGGACAAAGCGTGGATCACGCTATTCCGATCGGGCCTTCGATCCTCGGGATTGCCGGTTGGGCCGCCATCGCGGCGGTCGCTCTGTGGTTGTGGAGGAGGGGACCGAAACTCGCCCTTTTCGGCTGGTTGGTCTTTCTCGCCATGCTGGCGCCGACTTCCTCAATCGTGCCCATCGCTGACGCGATGGCCGAGCGGCGACTCTATCTGGCTCTGCCCGGACTGGCCCTCCTTGCGGCGCCCTGGGTTCGCCAGGCGAAACCATGGCTGCTCGGCGGCGTATTGGTCGCCCTGGCGCTGGTCACCTGGAATCGCAACGAGAAGTGGGCCTCCAGCGAGGCGCTCTGGCGCGATGCGATCGCCGGCAATCCCGCCAACGCCCGCGCGCAATTCCAACTTGCCCACGCTCTGTACCTCGACGGCCGCTGCGCCGACTCTCTGCCTCACTTTGAACGAGCCGACCAGCATGGCGGCGCGGAGACGGCCCTGTTCGTGGATTGGGCGCTTGCGCTCGACTGTGCGGGACAGCCCGACGAAGCCCTGGCGATACTGGGTCGCGCGCGCGAAGACAGCCACCTGCGCTGGTCCACCACGGGAATGATTGAAGGCAAGCGTGGGCGGTCTGTCGAGGCGCTCGCCGCGTTGGATCGCGCCCTGGAACTGCGTCCGCGCTTCGCAATGAGTTGGGTCTACCGGGGCAACGTGCTTGTCGGCCTCGGGCGCCGTGACGAGGCCGCTGAGAACTTCCGCCGCGCCCTTCAGATTGACCCCGACAACGCCGCTGCCCGCCAGGGTCTCGCCGCGGTGGCCCGCTGAGGCTCCGTCATGCGAGTTGCCGTCAATGCGCTCTATCTCCTGCCCGGTGCCGTCGGCGGTACCGAGATCTACCTGCGCGCGCTGATCGCCGCGCTCGAAGAGGCCGGCGCCGATCTGCTCGTCTTCACCAACCGCGAAACCGGACCCCTCGGGCGGCGCACCGTCGTCGCGCCCGTCGCGGCGCAGAATCGCGTGGCCCGGATCTGTTTCGAACAGTTTCGGCTCCCCATGTTGTTGAAGGAAGCCGATGTCCTCCTCAATCCCGGATTCACCGCGCCGGTCCTGACCCGCCTGCCCCAGGTCACCGTCTTTCATGACCTGCAACACAAACGCCATCCGGAGTATTTCCGCTGGTTTGATCTGCCCGCCTGGCGCTTTCTGCTCTGGGCCTCGGCGCGGCGGTCCCGGCGGCTGATCGCCGTCAGTGAGGCAACCCGCGCCGACCTGCTCCGCTTCTATCCATTCCTGCACCCGGATCGGATCGACGTAGTCCCGCACGGCGCTGACCAGGCGTTCTTTGACTTGCGTCCGCGGCGCGAGCCCAGCGATTTTCTCCTCTGCCCTTCCACCACCCACCCTCACAAAAACCATCCGCTATTGCTCCGCGCCTTCGCCTCGCTGCGGCGCGAGCACCCGGAACTCAGACTGGTCATGACCGGCGTGCGCGGCTTTGCCCAGGAAACCGTCGAGGCTGAAGCGCGTTCGCTCAACCTTGGCGGAGCCGTTGAACTGCGTGGGTGGCTGCCGCGCGAGGATATCTACGAGCTCTTTCGTACCGCGCGGGCGCTGGTCTACCCCAGCCGTTTCGAAGGCTTTGGCATGCCTGTGGCCGAGGCTCTGGCCGCGGGCCTGCCCGTTGTCTGTTCTGACATCGAGCCCCTGCGCTCCATCGCAGCCGGGGCCGCCCACCTGTTCCAACCCGATGACGAGAATGGGCTCGTGCACGCGCTCAGAGCGGCTCTGCACGCCCCGCCGCCCGAGGCGCCCGCCGGGCTCACCTGGCGGCGCTCCGCCGAACTCACGCTCCGTTCGCTCGAAGCCGCACTCCGCGGCGGATAGTCCGCTACCGCAGCCAGTCTTCCAACTGCGCGCGCGTGTCCGTGGACGCGTCACGGTACTTCACGATCACCGGCGTGTACAACGACAGGCCCCACTCCGGACCCTTGCCCTTCGCGACCGCGCGCGCTCCGGCCACCACCACCGCACCTTCGGGCACCACGAGCGGCAAGTCGTCCTTCGCCGAATGGACCGTCCCGTTCACCAGATCATACAGCGGCGTCGAGCGGTTCAGAATCACTCCCGAGCCCAACACCGCCCGCTTCCGGACAATCGTCCCCTCGTACACGCCGCAATTACCGCCCAGCAGGACTTCGTCCTCGATCACCACCGGCAGCGCGCCCACGGGCTCCAGCACGCCGCCAATCTGCGCCGCCGCGGAGATGTGGCACCGGTCTCCCACTTGCGCGCACGACCCCACCAGCGCGTGCGAATCGATCATCGTCCCATCGCCAACCCACGCGCCCACGTTGATGTACATCGGCGGCATGCAGGTGACTCCGCGTCCCAGCCGGCAGCCGTCGCGAATCGACGATCCGCCAGGCACCACACGCACGCCATCCTCCAGGCTCAACGGTCGGACCGGGTAGGTCGCTTTGTCAAACCACGGCTGCTTGCCTGCGTCGATTGACATGTCCACCAGCGCGCCGAGCCGGAAACCCAACAGAATCCCTTGTTTCACCCAGCCGTTCACGCGCCAACCCGCCGGCGCCGTCGCGTCCGGTTCCGCCGCCCGGGCTTCCCCGGCATTCAGCGCCTGCTTGAAGCGGACGAACAGTTCCTGGTGCTCCGGCAAGTACTCTGCCGGCGGATTCGCGTAGAGCGCTTCAATCGCGGTTTGCAGGCTCATGGGATCAGGTTCAGCTCCTTCAACACTGTGTCAATCCGCTGCGCCGCCGCCGGCGATGGCGGCGTCATCGGCAAGCGCCACACCGGCTGGCACAGGCCCATCCGGCTCAGCGCGTACTTGACCGGAATCGGATTCGACTCGACGAAATTCACTTCCATCAATGGCAGCCAGCGGTTGTGCAGTGCACGCGCCGCCGCGAAATCGCCCGCCAGAATGTGGCTCGCGATCTGCGACATCGCTCCTGGAATCTGGTTCGACGCCACGCTGATCACGCCGCGTCCGCCCAAAGCCCCCAACGGCAGCGTCAGTGCGTCGTCTCCCGACAAAACCGCGAACTCCTCCGGCACCCGCGCGCAGATCGAGGCCATCTGCGCCACGTTCCCCGAGGCTTCCTTCACCGCTCGAATGTTCGGAATCGCCGCAAGCCGCGCCAGCGTTGCCGGTTCGACGTTCACGCCCGTCCGCCCGGCCACGGAATAGACAATCAGCGGGAGCTTCGTTTCGATCGCGATCGCCTTGTAATGTTCGTACAGACCCGTCTGCGTGGGCTTGTTGTAGTACGGCGTCACGGACAGAAGCGCATCCACGCCCAGCGCCTCCAACTCCCGTGCCAGTTCGATCACCTCGGAAGTGTTGTAACCCCCGCAGCCCGCAACCACGGGCACTCGGCCGGAGGACTCCTCCAGCGTGATCTCCACCACTCGCAAATGCTCGCTGCGGGATAGCGTCGGACTCTCGCCCGTCGTCCCGCAAGGCACCAGGAAGTGAATCCCCGCCTCGATCTGCCGCCGGACCAACTGCCGCAGCGCGGCTTCATCCAGCGAAAGATCGGACTGAAAGGGCGTGACGAGCGCGGTCCCGCATCCTTGAAACTTCATCTTGCTTCCTCTCCCGCGCCGCCGAACAGCGCCTCTCTGAAATCGTAAACGCCGCGCCGGCCTTCCAGCCACTTCGCCGCAAACAGCGCGCCGCGCGCAAACCCCTCGCGCGACCGGGCCGTGTGCCGGAGCGTGATCGTGTCCGCGGCGGCATCGAAGCCGATCTCGTGCGTGCCCGGCACGCGTCCCGCACGCGACGCCGCGACATCCACCGGCGCCGTGTACCCCGCCGCGCGCATCCGGTCCACCAGCATCAGCAGCGTGCCCGAGGGTGCATCCTTCTTCGCTGAATGGTGCATCTCCCAGGCCCACGCTTCGTAGTCCGCGTGCCCGGCGAACAACGCTGCCGCTTCAGCGCACAGCCGGGCGAACAGTTGCACCCCAATCGAGAAATTGGCGCCGTAAACGAGCACCCCGCCGTTGCTCCGGTATGCCTCGGATACTTCATCCAGGCGCTCCAGCCACCCCGTGGTGCCACAGACCGTCGGGACTTTCGCCGCCGCCAGCGCCAGCAGATTCGCCGGCGCCGCGGATGGTTCCGTGAACTCGATCGCCGCGTCAATGCCGCTGAAGTCCGCTTGGGCCAGGTCCGCGGCCACATCCAGCACCAAAGCCACATCGAAGCCGGATTCCGGGGCCAGTTGGTGCAACAGGCGTCCCATCTTTCCGTAACCGACCAGCGCCAGCTTCTTCACGCGAACACCTCCGGATCCAGCACCGAGAAGAACTCCTCGTGCAGCCGTTCCAGCGCAAGCACCAGCGATTCCTCGCTCACAACCACCGAGAGATTTCGCCGCGAAGCGCCCTGGCTGATCATGCCGATGTTGATCTCTCGCAACGCCGCGAACGCTCGCGAAGCCACGCCCGGCGTGTCGCGAATCGCATCTCCAACCAGGCACACAATCGCCTGGCCCTGCACCACCGAAACGTCCGCGATCCGGTCTAACTCCGCCGTGATCTCGCCCAGCGACTGGGTCTGATCAATCGTCAGCGAAACCGAAACCTCGCTCGTCGCCACCATGTCCACCGGTGTCCGGTAGCGGTCAAACACCTCGAAGATCCGCCTCAGGAAGCCGTGAGCCATCAACATCCGCAGCGAACGAATGTGGACAACCGTGATCCCGCGTTTGCACGCAATCGACTTCACCGGATTCTCCGACTTCACCTGATTCGCGACAATCAGCGTCCCTTCCACCTCGGGCCGCCGGGAGTTCAGGATCCGCACCGGAATCCCCTTCTCCATCGCCGGTTGCACCGTGGCCGGATGCAATACCTTCGCTCCGAAATAGGCCATCTCCGCCGCTTCGTCAAACGATACCGTCCGGATGCGGCGCCCCCCCTCCAGTACCCGCGGATCGCAGGTCAGCATGCCATCCACGTCAGTCCAGATCTGGATCTCTTCCGCGTCCAGACCCGCACCCGCGATCGCCGCCGAGAAATCCGATCCGCCTCGTCCCAGCGTCGTGATGACACCCGCCGACGACGAACCGATGAATCCACCCATCACCACCGCCCCCTGATCGAGTAACGGCGCAGCCAATTCCCGGAACCGCGCGTATGTCCGCGAATACAGCGGGAGCGCCATCGTGTGCCGCGTGTCCGTGATCAGCGCCTGCCGCGCATCCAGGTGTGCCGCGGGCACGCCCAGCGCCGGGAATGCCAGAGCCACCAATGCTGACGAAAGCCGCTCCCCGTGTGAAGCCGCCTCGTCCCAAAGCGCCGGTGTCACCGAACCAGTCTGATTCACCGCCTGCAGCGTCGCTTCCAGTGACGCGAACTCCCGGTCCAGAACCGTCTCCAGCGCCGCGTGCTGCGCCTTCGGCAGCAGCGATGCGATCTCCCGGTGATGGAACTCGCGCAAATCCTGCACCGCCGTCAGCGCATCCGCCAGATTGCCCGCCGCCGCCTGCTCCGCCGCAGCCAGCAGGCGGTTCGTGGTCTTGCCCATCGCCGACACCACCACCAGCGGCTGCCGGTCCAGCCGGCTCTTCACGATGCCGGCGACGCGCGTGATCGCCGCGGCACTCTCCACCGAGGTGCCGCCAAACTTCATCACAATCATGGCCGTGGCGCTCCTTCGCTCAATCGAGGAAGCCTTGCGCCTTCAGCAACTCCGCGTTCAGCACCGCCGCTCCCGCGGCGCCGCGAATCGTGTTGTGCCCCAGGCAGACAAACTTCCAGTCCAGCACCGGACACTCGCGCAGCCGTCCCACCGTTACCGTCATGCCGTTGTCGCGGAGCGCATCCCGCCTCGGCTGCGGACGGTTCTCTTCGTGCAGGTACAGCACCGGCCGCGGTGGTGCCGACGGCAATCCCAGCCGTTGCGGCTCGGCAGTGAAACTGTCGTAAGCCGCCAGCAACTGCTCGCGCGTCACCTTCTGCTCCAGTGAAACCGACACGGCCACGGTGTGTCCGTCCACCACCGGCACCCGGTTGCAGTGCGCCGATACCTTCGCCTGCAGCGGATCCACATGATCCCCGGCCAGGCGGCCCAGAATCTTCTGGGTCTCGATCTCCATCTTGCCTTCTTCACCGCCAATGAACGGGATCACGTTCGCCATGATGTCCATCGACGGCACGCCCGGATAACCCGCGCCCGAGATCGCCTGCATCGTCGCCGCCAGCACCGTCTTGATGCCGAACTGCGCCAGCGGCGCCAGTCCCATCGTCAGTGCCACCGTCGAGCAGTTCGGGTTCGTCGCGATCCCGCCCTTCCAGCCCCGGCGCTCCCGCTGAATCCGGATCAGCGCCAGGTGATCGGAGTTGATCTCAGGTACCAGCAGAGGTACATCGCTCTCCATCCGGTGATTTTTCGAGTTCGACACCACCAGGTGCCCCGCGTCCGCGAACGCGCGCTCGATCTCCGTCGCGACCGACGCGTCCATCGCCGAAAACACCAGCTTCGGCGCCGCCGCGGAAGGCTCGCACCCCTGCACGGTCAGTGCACCCACGCGCGCCGGCATCGCGCCATCCAGCCGCCACTGCGTGGCCTCGGAATACAGCTTGCCGGCCGAACGGTCGCTCGCGCCCGCCCAGGTCAATTCAAACCAGGGATGATTCTCCAGAAACTTGACGAAACTCTGGCCCACCATGCCGGTCGCGCCCAGCACGCCGACGGGGATCTTGCTGTTGCTGCTCATGATGCTTGCTCTTTCAATAGACGCTCAACCAGCGTCCGGTACAGTTGGACAGACTCGAGAAGCTCTGCCTTCGGCACGCGCTCCTCGGATGTGTGGGCGACATGAATGGACCCGGGGCCGAGTAAATACGGCGCCCCCCATTGGCCGCCAAATGCCGGTATATCGGTGGTGTACGCCACCACCGTCGTCGCGAATCCTTCCAGTGACCCCAGGTGGACCGCCGGAATGCACAGGATCTCGCGCGCCTCCACCAACCCTTCGCACGCTTCGCGCACCGCCGCCCGAATCGGCTCCGGATCGCCCACCAGCCGGAACATCAACGACGCCTCCGCCCGGTCCGCAATCACATTCGGCGCCCGCCCGCCAGAGATCAACCCGATGTTCAAGGTCGACGGCCCCAGAATCTCGTCCACCGGTAGCGTTATCGCCCGCACCCGCGCCAGCGCGTCCAGTAACTTGTCGATCGCCGGTTCTCCCAACTCCGGATACGCCGAATGCGCCATCCGCCCGCTCGCGATCAGTTCATACCGCAATGCGCCCTTTGACCCCAACGCCAGCCGGTTCGATGTCGGCTCCCCGTTGATCAGATATCGCGACCCCCGCGGATGCTTCGCCGCGAAATAGGCCCCCGCCGAGTTCCGCTCCTCCCCCACCACGAACAGAAGCCCGAATCCGCTCACGCCCGCTTCCAATAGCTCTTCCGCCGCGCAGATCATCGACGCAATGATGTCTTTCACATCGCACGCGCCCCGTCCATGAATGAACTCCTCGTCCTCCGAAGAAGCGAAAAACGGAGGCACCGTGTCCAGGTGGGTCGATAACGTCACCACGGGCGTCTCGCCGAACACCGCCAGCACGTTGAACCGTCGCGGCTCCACCTCGATCCGCTCCACCGTCCCGCCATGGCGCGCGGTCAGCCCGGAGAGGTACTCGAAGACAAACTCCCCCACCTTCTCCTCGTTGCCGGAGATGGATTCGATGTCGATGAGCGCGCGGGTCAGTTCAAATACGTGCATGGATACAGTCCGCCCTCGCGCCTGGCGACGGCAGACCGTGTGGAGCCGAGGGGAACCTTCACAATATCGAACCCACGCCTCTGGATTCAAGCCTCCATCCCGTGCTGGGGATTGCCCGCCGCCAGCACCACGGCGTTGTGGATCTGCTTCAGTCCGTCGGTCAGCGCCGCCGGCCCAGGCTGCAAAATGTCCGCGGACTTGATCTCGCGAATCTGCCCGTTCAGCACCGCGGGAATCGTCGCCCACCCAGGCCTTTCGCGTATCTTCTCCACGTCCACCTTCCGCCCACACCACGAAGCCAGCACCAACTCCGGCGCCCGCTCCGCCACCGCCTCCGCCGTCACGATCCGGTCCTTCGCTGCCGCCTTCCCGCTCAATTCCGGAAACACCGGATCGCCCCCCGCGATCACTACCAGTTCCTCCACCCATCGAATCCCGCTGATCAGCGGATCCGCCCACTCCTCGAAGAACACCCGCGGCCGCCGGGGCAAACGCGCCGCCGCCTGCTCCACCTTCTTCAATCCCTCTCGCAATTCCGCTATCAGCCGCTCGCCCCGCGCTTCCGCCTGCACGAGTCGCGCCAGCGTCGAGATCATCTCGAAGATCTCCTCCACCGACCGCTGATTAAACGTGAACACAGCATGTCCCCGCCGGATCAGTTCCCGCGTCAAATCCGCCTGCAGATCACTGAATGCCAGCACCAGATCCGGCTTCAACTCGTCGATTTTGTCGAATTTTGCACTCAAAAAGGCCGAAACCAGCGCCTTCTCGCGCCGCGCCTCTGGCGGGCGCACCGTGTACCCCGAAATCCCCACGATCCGGTGCTGCTCGCCTAGCAGGTACAACGTCTCCGTCGTCTCCTCGGTCAGGCAGACGATCCGGCGCGGAAAGCCGCCGCTCAATACCGGCACGCTCCCGGCGCATCATGCACCAGGTACTTCTTGTAGTTCTTCGCCTTCGGGTCCCGGCACCCCGACAGGTTCAACAACTCTACCTTCCGGAACTCCACCGGATGACTCTCCGACTGCAGTGAAATCGAACCGCCCGTCAGAATCTCGCCATCCCGCTTCACTGCCGGATCATGCCCACTCACATTCCCGCCGCCCACTTGCGGCTTCTGGTACTCCAGCACCGTCTCCCCGTTCACCACATGCCTCACCGATTCACCCCCGTGGACATACACTTCCACCCGCACCCACTGATCCCCGTCCAGCGTCGGCGATGTCGAATTCACGCAATGCCGCGTGAACAACTCCCCCTTCATCTCCACGTTTGTCCCCGGCGTGCAGAGGTTCGCCGTCGGTCGCGGACCCTTCCCCAACCCGCCCAGTAACTGCACTTCGATCGAAATCGGGAAGTCCTGGTCCTTCCCCATCGTCGCCGCCGGTTGCCCGTGCACCATGATTCCACTGTTTCGCGTCGCCCAACCCGGCCCGCCCGGCGCCTGCTCTCCCGTGAACCGGTACTCCACCGCGATTACGTAATAAGAGAACAAATCCTTGTAAAACAGGTGCCCGAAACGGTTGTCGAACTTCTCGTAATTCTCGTAACTCACCTTCAACAGCCCGTCCTCCACGCGGAACGTGTTGAGCGCGTTCTCGCCCACCGCCGATCCGGTGATCTTCGGAATCCACCCATCCAGATTCTTGCCGTTAAACAGTTGAACCCACTCCTCGACTCCGGCCCCACTCTGGCCAAACGCCGCCGGCGCCATCATCAGGACAAGGACCAACAACCGCTGTCTCATGCCAGCAGGATACAGCGGAACGGGGGCGCGGCGGAACTCCTCCGCTCCGCCGCGCCCCTCCACTCACTGCACCACGAACGTACCCGATGCCCGCACCACCCCGCACGACACCCGGTAGTGGTTCGTGCCCGAACTCAGTCCCGCCGCCGCGAACGTGTGCAGCCGCCCGTTCGCCGTATCCGCCGGGTCTGCGCTGTCGTCGCTCATCGCCGGAGCCGAAGCCCCCACATGGACCCGGCACGCTGCCCCCGATGGCGCCACGTACCGCAACACCGCGGTCGTCCCCTCCACCGTCACCCGGACGCGCTCGATCGGCCGGTCCGGATCCAATAGCCAGCGCGGATCACTGTAGCTCGAATAGATCCCCGTGATCCCCACCGCCTCGTTCGTATGGCAGTTCGCCGACCACACCTCCGACGCCCGCGCCGTCCTCAGAAAGTCCGAAGACCACCGCGCCGCCGCGCACGCCCCTTCCGCATAGCTGCCGTTGTCCGACATCAGCACGTCATGCGCCACCAGCACCGACTGGAGCGGAGACGTGTAGGCCGAGACAAGCTCCGCGTAGCTGGTCCCCGGCCGGGGGCAACTCACGGACGTTCCCGCCGATCTTGCGCCGCGCGTCGTTGCATTGTACCCCCGCCCGCCGCGCCAGGTGCTGCCCGCGATCATGTTGTTGCCCTCGACCGCCACGATCAGGACGTTCTCCCCAATCCAGATCACGAACGGCGGCGCTCCACAGGCCGCGCCATCCGCCACCGGAATGGTGGTGTCGTTCGTGCCTATGTCCGCCGTGAGCGTGGTCCCGTTGTTGAACCTCACCGGGTAGTGGTACTGCCGCAGAATCACCGGATTGGATCCCGGCTGCGTCGTCGCCTTCTCGTACCGCTCCGCATGGTGCTTCGCGATCGCGCACGCCAACCCTTCCGTCCGGCACAGGTCGAAGTACGCCAGCCCCACGAAGGTATCCATCCACGGCGAACTGCCCGCGGCGACAATCGACGTGTCCTGCCCGCCTCGCTGCGCTGACGATCCGATCACCGTCGAGTGCCGGTTCGGGTTCCTGTTGGCCTGACCCTCGATCCGGAAGCCGTGGCACCACTTGCTCGTATCCGTCGTCGGATCATACGGGCTCGTCGAGCAGGGTTCGTAGTAGTCCCCATCGGTGATCCCGTAATAGCCCTCATGCTGCGCGAGGGCGTCGTTGAGCTTCTCCCGGAGGTAGCCGCTCTGCGGGTCATCGTCCGGCACGATCAGCGAAGCCCGCCAGATGTTCCAGGTGTGCCATGCCACCTGCCTGTGATTCGTCTCCTCTGCCCGGATGAACCCCCACGTCCCCTTGCGCTGACCGGACTGGTGAGCCACTTGCTGCGCCCAGAAGAACAGGTGATGAGCCAGGAACGATTGCTCCTGCATGAAGAACCAGTCCCCTGTCACCAGATAGGCCAACTGAACGTGCGTGTGCCGGTGGGCGCCATCCGCCGCCCATCCGGTCCACGTATTCTGCGAACCCGAAATTGGACCAACCGCCGCCGGGAGATTGGTGGTGTTGTAGATATAGAGGTTCACATTCGTCGTCGGACGCGTATTCAGCGAGATCGGCATACCGTGCGCCGGCGTGCTTCCACGATAGTTCGGCAGCCCCGTCACCAGTTCCCGGAGGTGATGTGGTTGCGACGTCACATACTCCGCGTTACCAATGACGAGGTTCAGAAGGTCAGCCCTCTGCGTGTAGAGCCACTGCGCCTCCCAGACCGGGTAGAAGCCGCGATCGCCGCGTCCCCCGGTCGCCGAGTATGTCCGTGTTCGATTCCCGCAAACCACCCCCATCAACGTGCAGGCGAACGGGAAGTCACTGTTCGTCCCCCCAGCCCACCCGGCCAGCGTCCCATTGATCGACGTTTGCCCCCCCAGCGCCGCCGTCTCCGTGATCGGCCCAAACGGGTAGCGATACGGCGGGATCATCTTCGAGTGGCGCAGGTACTCCATGTTGAAGTCCGTATTGGTGGCGACCGGCTGGTCGCCATCCCAGAAGGTCTTCCGCCACCAGGCCGAAGCGATCCCGCGAATTCCCTCTTTTGTGAACACGGCGCCCGCCGAAGTCCGGAACTCCACGCTGTACCTCTGATCCTGCCTCTTCGACGTCCAGTAATTCGCCAGAATGTACTCGATCTTCACCCCCGCACCCTGCTGGAACGTCAAAACGAAGATCGGATGCAGGCTCCGGTGCGTGATGTCATCCGCCCAGGTGCAGGTGTCGTATGGCGCCGTGCAGCCCGCGCCCGCCCACCCGAAATCATGAACCCGGTCCACGCTCGCATCCTCGGCGATCACCGTCGTTACCAGCGGACCCCGCGTCCAGTAGGTGAAGTGGTTCGCTGCCAGCATCGTGCGTGCGTTCGGACTGCGGGTCGTCGTGGCGCCCGCCGGATCGGCGGACACCCGCATCTCCGCATCCCACGTTGAGTGGTCCAGCATTCCTTGACCACTCAGTCCCGCCGCCTCGCATGTCGCCTGATTGCCGAGGTGGCAGGCGTCTGCCGAGTTGCGGAAGTCCACCACGATGTTCCCGTTCGCGGCAATCGCCGCCGGGAAATGGATGAGGGCGAACCGTACGCTGCCATCAGCCCACCGGTTCTTCACGTCCGCCTGCCACGCTGCCGCCGCCACGCCCGAAATGAACGGCTGAGGGTAGCCCGCGATCTCCCCTTGCGCAAACCAGCGCGGAACACGATGCACTTGCGACGCCTGCACCTCGTTCGTGGCCGAGATCGTCACCGCGTTCGACAACCCCCAGAGGGGGAGCGTCAATAGAGTCAGAGCCAGGAGTCTCATCGGACCCCCGCCGAGGCCCCAAGCTGCCCCTTGAATGACCAGTAGTCGATCTCGATATGCCGCGCGCCCGCCGTGTCCGTCTGTGCATAGAACCAGGGCATCCCCGTCGCACCGTCGCTCCAGAAACTCGATCCCGAGGCAATCGTCAGGTCGCACCCGGACGGGCACGCCGTGATCGGCGTCCCGCCGTCGAATTGTGCGTATACCTTCTGCGCCGTCCCGTCCGTATACACGCGGAACGTGTGCCATGCCGTGTCCAGCGCCACCCCGGTCGAGACCGACCCCTGCTCACCGCCCGCGCCCCAAACCACGGCGAAATCGCCCCCGGCCGGACGCAGTCCGATCCCGCGGGCCACGCTCAACCCATTCGATCCCCACACCCCGAACGCAATCCGGAAGGTGATGTCGGTGGACTGCCCCAGGCGGAAGATCTTCTTCTCCTCCCATACTTTCGTGGTGTCTGTGTAGACGTTCCCAAAGACCTGAGAGCCGGTCCCCTGAAGCGACACGACCGAGTTATTCCCGCTCGTTGCCCCAGTCGTCATCCGGACCACGCCGTAATGTGGCCGCGCCCCAGTCTGCGCCGCGATGGCGGCATTCGAACTGAACCAGCCCAGCGCCCCTATTTGCAGCGACGCCGTCCCGCCGCTGACAAATTCATCAGCCGCGCACACCCAACTCACGTCTCCGGGCGCACACATCTGATCTCCACCGCCACCCACGCTCCCTCCGCCGCCTACCGCGGTCCAGGTGTTCGCAGCCGTGCACAGCATCAGGTTCGAGCCAGCCGCTGCATCCGAATCAAAAAACTGCTCGCCCACCACACACGTCGCCGGTGCCGTCGTCCCCACCTTCGCCGGAATCGTGCTCGCCGCTCCACCCGCGTTCCACGACCCCAGAATGGACCGGCTTCCGTTGATCACGGTCTCACCCCACAGCAGCGCTGCCAGGCCCAGAAATAGCACTATCATCGTCCGCTTCATCGCTAGAAACTCCTCAAAATCGTCGCCCCAAACTGATAACCGTTCGCAACGGCCACGCCCGCGCCCGTCACGTTGCATAACCTCACCGCCATCGTTCCGATCCCCGGCACCCGCATCAGTCCGGTCAGTCCCCCCGGCAACGCCGCCGGCCAGCGCGGCACCACCGCGTCCCCCGTCAGTGCTCCCGGAAACGCGAAGGTTTGCTCCACACACGCCGCTGCCTCGATCGTTCCCCAATCATTCACCGTCGCCGTCTCCGTGAAATACGATGGCACCACCGCCGGATTCACCCGCACCGGATCCGCCAGGCTGCCATCACCCAGCAACCCGTCCGCCGTCTCAACGCCGCCGCCGCCCGCACCCGGCGCCGCGATCGTGATTGTGTCTGTCTCCTGCGTGATCGTGACGTTCTCGCCGCCCACCAGCGTCCGGCCCGCCACGTTCGTCCCGGTCTTCAGGACCTGCGCCCCCGCCCCCGTGTTGCTGACCGCCGTCGCCTCCCCCAGACCCGCCCCGCACGCCTCCGCCGCGCTCTCCAGCCGGCTTCCATCCGCCGCCACCTGCACGCACCGCCCCGCCGTCCAGCCGGTCTGGTTCGTGCCGCCCTGCGCCAGTCCCGCCACCCCCGAAATCTGCGCGAAGCCGTAATCCCCCGCCTCCGCCGCCACCACACCCTGGCGCCCGAACACGCTCGTCACCGCCCCGCTGACCTCCACGCCGCCGGCGCCCTGCACCACGCAGCGCCCGTTCTGTGGGCCGGCGAACTCCACTATCGCCTGGTTCACCGTCGGTACCCGCGCCGAATGCACCCCCACCATCCGGTCCTCCGTGTCGTAACACGCCGTCACCACGTTCTTCGTCCCCAACCCGTGATTCATCACCACGCTCGTCGCGCCCGTGAAATTCTGGACGTAAGTCGCCCCCGTCGACGCACTCAGACACCCCGCCCCCGTGCTCACCAGGTTGCCGTTCGAGTCGAACATTGCGCACGTGGACGCGTCTTTCCCGCCCCCCCCGAATGTCAGCAACTCCGTCCCCGTCCCGCTCTTGCCCGATACCCCCTGCACTTCTCCCAGCGGGTGCGTGTGGACCACCGCCGCCGCCCCGAGTTTCGTCCTCGCCTCGGACGCCGACTTCGCCCCCGTGCCTCCCTGGCTGACGCCCACCACCGTCTGCCCATCGCTCGCCGCCGCGCCCCACCACAGCACGGCCGCCAGACATACCGCCTGTCTGCTCTTCATCCTCTGTCTCTCCCGTCTGCGAATTCGCGGCCCGGGCGCTAACCCCAGCCACGTCTCTACTTCACGGGATCGACTTCGGCCTTAAAGCCCCCGCTTCCCGTTCACGGTTGAAAACAAAGGAAATAAAGTTCTGAAAAATCCGTCAACGCCTCCGCGCGTCCCCCCGGATTTACGCCTTCCCCGCCTTCGACAGGTCCACGTCAACGATCCCGCCCGCGCCCGATTCCGCGTCCCGCACCAGAATCCGCAACCGCTTCGCGTTCCCCGGCTTGCCCAACTCCTTCGGCAGCACCAGGCCGTTCTGCCCAAGCTGTTCCGCCTGCGCTTCCGTCAGTTTCAGGCTCACTTTCGACGTGTCCACCTTCGACTTCCCGTCCGCCCCCACCACCGCGTAATACAATTCCACCTGCCCGACCACCGCCCCCTTCTCCGGCCGCAGCGTCAGCCCCGCCGGATCGATCTGCACCGTCACATTCAACTTCGAACCCATGTCAATTACCTGCGCATTCACCAGCACGCCCGTCGCCGCCAGCGAGTGCTGCATCAACTCGACTCCGCTCGCCGAAACCGCCACCGGACCCGCATTCACGCTCTTTCGGTAGAACGCCACCGCGTCCTTCCGTTTCAGCCGGATCTCCAGTTTCCGCGGCTTCCGGTTCTTGTCCTCATCCGTGTAATACGCCACCGTGTAACTCGCTGCCGCGTCATCCAGCGATTGCCGGATCCCCGCCGCCAGTTCGTTCATGTTTCGCAACACCCGCCCGCCCGTCTCTTCCGCCAATCCCTGAATCGACGACAGCGTGTCTCCCGCCATCGCGTCGCGCATCCCTGCCTGCTCCGCTCCGCCAAAACCCGGCCGCTTCGTCCGCAACTCCGTCATCGTGGGCGCGTCCACATCCGTCCGAAGTCCCCGGGCATCAATCGCATAGACCGAAACCCCCGCGTCCGTCACCGCCCGCACCGCCCGGTCGAACTCCCTCGCGAACGTCTTCATCCCCGGATTCGCGCTCCCGCCCACCTGCATCATCGACCACGTCTGGATCAACGGCACCCCCGCGCTCACCCACACCAGATTCTTCCGGCCAGGCATCCCCGCCAGGCGCTGTCCGATGAATTCAAACTGCTTCAATGTGTGCGTCACCCGCAGTTCCTTCGAGAAGTTCGCCGCCTCGTTGATGGCATCCTGCTCGGTTTGCTCGGTCGCCTGCGCCAGATACGTCGCCGCCAACTCCGCCTGTTTCAACAGGTTCTGCTCGTCATTCAACCCCGTCGGCGGCCATTCCGCCCGGATCTTCTCCGCCGCCTTCGCCAGCGATGCCGGATCATCCGAAAAATCGTGCGCCACCCGCAACCGGGCCCCCAATGTGTAGATCGCCACCCGGTCCTTCTGGTTCATATCCTTCAGAAACTGCGCGACTTGCGCTCGCGCGAACTGTTGGTCCCGCGGGTCCGTGTTCAGCCAGTCCAGCAGGATCACCGTCAGGCTCCGGGGCGGCGCCGGCGCATACTCGGGCCGGTTCGAAAACACCCCCGGCGGCAATTCCGCCTGCACCGCTGGTTCCGTGTCCACCGGATTGAAGAACGCCAGCGGCTTCACCTTGCCGCCCTCCACCACCTCGAAGTCGTTCTCCGTCAAGTCCTTCAGCGGCTTGCCGTCCTTCCCCGTCACGACCACATTCAACTCCACCAGACGGGTTCCAATCCGGAATACCGGAGTCTCCTGCGCGGGCGCCATCAGCGCCAAAACGAGAAAAAGAGCAAGGTGTCGCATATCGCTTCGCACGTCCATTATTCCACGCCCATCAGCCGCACCGGCGCATCAAACGTCCCCGACGCCCCCGACCGCGCATCCCGCACCACCACCCGCAACCGCTCCGCTTCCGCCACCAGCGGCAGCGTTCGTTCGTAGACCAACCCCTGTTCCACCACCTTTGCCACCTCCGCCTCCGTCAGCCTCAGTTCCAGCCGCGCATCCGCCACCCGCCGCTCGCCCGAAGGCAGAATCTGCGCCAGATACACCTCCACCAACCCCTCCGTGTGCGCCCCCTTCCGCGTCAACAACAGGCTCCCCGGCTCAATCTGCAGCAACACTGCCAGTTCCCCCTCCCGCCGCGTCACCCGCCCATTGATCAGCACCCCCGTCGAGACGATGGGGCTGTCGAGGAGGCTGTGAATCTCCATCAACCCGTCCCGGCGCTCCATGGGCACTCTCCGGCGCGCCAGCACGCTCGTCCCACCGCGATTCACCTTCACCCGTAGTTCCCGTTTCGCCGCGGAATCGTCCAGCGCTGTGTAATAACTCAATGTGTAATTCGCGCCGGCATCGTCCGCCGCCCGGCGGAGACCCCCCGAAATGTCATTCGTGTTGTAGATCGCGCGGCCGCCCGTCGCCTCGGCCATGAAGTTCATCAGCGAGTGCGTCTCGGCCTGCAATGCCTCAAACAGCATCCTGTTGAAGGCTGGGCGTCCGCCCCGGTTGACCAGCGGCCCATACATCGGCGCGTCATTCTCAACGCGCAAACCGCGTGCATCCACCGGATACACCGCTACATTCGCGTCCGCCAGGATGCTCTGCGCCCGCTCGAACCGGTTCGCGTAATTCCGGGACCTCGCCGCCCGGGCGCCCGCGGGACCCCTCGCCGCGCCCATCCTGAACACCTGAGACATCGCCATTCCCGACCCCAACCACACCAGCGTCTTCCGCCCCGGCACTCCTGCCAGATGTTGTGCCAGCAACTCCAATTGCCCGAAGGTCCCCATGATCCTCTGCTCCCGCATGAGCCGCTCCATCTCCTCGCCCCCCCTCGGTTGATCCCCGGTATCCCCGCCCGGGCCCGCCTCCCCCGCTCCTCCGCCCATCGCCAGCCGGTCGAATAGATCCGCCGCCATCCGGATCTCCGCCTCCCGGCTCACGTTCGAGGCGGGCCATTCGTTCCGGAGTTGCGCGGCCAGTTTCAGCAGGGACTTTGGATCGTCCGTGAACTCATGAATCACGCGGAGTTGGTTTCCCATGACATACAACCCCACCATGTCGTCGTCCTTCAGCCCTTTCAGGAACCGCGCCAGCTCATAGCGCATGAACGCCTGATCCTCGATGCTCGTGTTCAGCAGATCCAGAACGATCGCCGTCACCCCCCGCGGCCGGCTTTCCGTGTACTCCGGCCGGTTCGTGAAAATCCCCGCCGGCAGCGTCTCCTTCGGCGCCGCCACCGCCTTCCGCGCCTCCGGCGCCGCAAAAAACGCGATTTTCTGCGGCTTCCCGTTCTCGGTCAGCGTGAAATCGGCCAGTGTCAGGTCTGCCACCGGAGCCCCGCCTCGCCCCGTCACCACCACCTGCACCTCCACCAGCCTCGTATCCGACCGGAAGACCGGCGCCTCCTGCCCCGGCGCCGCCAGCGCCATCACGAGAAATATCGCGGTGAATTTCATCGGCACTCTCCTGTTTATCAAAAAACAGTCCGGTCCGTTTCGACCGAATTGTGCCTATCGACGCGCGCCTCCCGCTCGCCGTTTCAAAAACAGGAAAATGAGATCCGCAAAATCGCATTCTCCCCGTTTCCCCGGCCCGCTCCCGCTGATATGCTGTCCCCCATGAACCGCCGCCATGCCCTGCGGGCCCTCGCCGGCGCCCCCTTCGTCCTCCGCGCCCAGCCCAAACGCCCCCCCAATGTCGTCCTCTTCCTCGCCGACGACCTCGGCTCCGCTGACCTCGGCTTCCGCGGCGCCAAAGACCTCCGCACCCCCCATATCGACCGCCTCGCCGCCGAAGGCGTCCACTTCACCCAGGCCTACTCCAATGGCCCCGTCTGCTCCCCCACCCGCTGCGCCCTTCTCACCGGCCAGTACCAGCAACGCCACGGCGTCGATGGTGTCATCTACGTCGGCGAACGGACCCGCGGCCTCTCCCCCGATGCCCTCCTCCTCCCCGAAGTCCTTAAAACTCGCGGATATACCAGCGGCCTCTTCGGTAAATGGCACCTCGGCTACCCCAAGGAAAATTTCCCCACCCGCCAGGGCTTCGACGAATTCATCGGCCACCTCGCCGGCAACATCGACTACTTCCACCACGTCGACCGCCAACTCAACCCCGACCTCTGGAACCGCGAGCAACTCTTCAAAGACCCCCGCTACTTCACTGACCTGATCGCCGCCGAAGCCGCGTCCTTCGTCGACCGCCACCGCCAGCGCCCCTTCTTTCTCTACGTCCCCTTCAACGCCCCCCACGACCCCTTCCAGGGCCCCGGCGACCGTCCCGAAAAGCCCTTCGGCGAAAAGCGCGACCGCAAGACTTACGCCTCCATGATCGAATCCATGGACACCGCCGTCGGCCGCGTCATGGAACGAATCCGCGCCCACAACCTCGACCGCGATACCGCCGTCTTCTTCCTCAGTGACAATGGCGGCGTCCCCGCCGTCGCCTCAAACGCCCCCTTCCGCGGCCACAAAGGCTCCCTCTGGGAAGGCGGCATTCGCACCCCCCTCCTCGCCCGCATGCCCGGCGCTTTCCCCGCCGGATCTGCCCACTCGATGCCCTGTGCCGGAATGGATCTCTTTGCCACCGCCGCTGAACTCGCCGGCGCCTCGCTCCCCGCCGGGCACCGCCTCGACAGCGTCAGCCTTGTCCCCGCCTGCCGCGGCGGCCAG